>Ga0049108_10000144_pt1 | contig 26343 bp, 23 predicted proteins | sample WorMetilPIANOSA2_FD_60020 | JGI IMG/M metagenome (GOLD analysis project Ga0049108, IMG submission 60020) | Marine gutless worms symbiont microbial communities from Max Planck institute for Marine Microbiology, Germany - Olavius ilvae PIANOSA.2 | ecosystem: Host-associated > Annelida > Digestive... | reverse complement strand
GCCGCCGCCGTCTACCTCGCCGCCATCGTCTGTTGCTGGTTATGAGTCCGGAGCCTAGAGAGCATTGCGGAGCTAGAGATCATTCGCTCTCGGTATCCCTAAACCTGCTAACTAGTGCACCGATCAAACAACTGCAGCAAGGACACTGCATTGTCGGCTGCGAGCAGCTGTCACGCGGTGCCATGACCGCTTGGGGTCACAAGCGGACGCCTGCACCGAGTCCGCCATTGGCTAGATGCCGCTTGTTGAAATCGGGCGGAGCACGACCGCTCCGCCCCTGGGATCAGATGTCGACGTGCTCCGCGATTTCCAGGGCGTCATCGACCTCGACGCCGAGATAGCGGACCGTACTCTCGACCTTGCTATGGCCAAGCAGGAGCTGAACGGCCCGCAGGTTGCCGGTTCGCCGATAGATGAGGCTGGCCTTGGTTCGGCGTATCGAATGTGTGCCGAATCGAAACGGGTCCTGGCCGATGCTGGCGACCCACTCCGAGAGCAGGCGTGCAAATTGACGCGTGGAGAGGCAGCGACCAGGCCCACCACGGCCGGCGAAGAGGTATTCGCCCGGCTTCCTGGTACAGGCAGTGATGAATGCGTCGATCGCCTGCCGCGTCTGCTCTGTGATCACGAATTTGACCGGCCTGCCCGTCCTCCTCTGCCGCACCGTAGCCCGGTCAAGAGCATAGCCATGGGGGCGACATCCTCCACCTTGAGGCGCACCAAATCGCAGGCTCGCAGCTTGCTGTCGACTGCAAGACTGAAGAGGGCCAGGTCCCGAACTCGGCCAGCGAGTTGCAGCCGAGTTCGAATCGCCCAGACGTGCTTCGGCTGTAGAGGCGGCTTCGGCCCGATGAGCTTGCCCCTGTTCCAAGGCTGGCGCGAAGTCGAATTGCCCGTAGGCAGTGCTGTTTTTGACATCGTCGATTCCTCCATGCTGTGAAGGAAGACGACCTTGCCGAATGCACCCGGGTAACGCGTCGGCGTACCTCAGGTTCCGGCATGATCAGGACGAATCGAACCCTTTGCCCGAGAGAAGATGGCGGAAGGTGACCCATTGCGGACCCATGGGCACGACCCTGCCAAGGCCACTCGAGCATGCGTCGAGGTCAGACTACGAGACGCGAGAACGTGACTTGTGATTTGCCAGCCTCGCTCGACCCAACGCCGTCGCCCGATCCTGCGTGACGACGAGGATGTGCTGACCGGCGCCATCGTCGGCCTTGCGTCGGAGTACGGGCGCTACGTCTACCGGCGCATCACGGCGCTGCTGCGTGCGCGGGGCTGGCAGGTCAACGTGCAGCGCGTTTGGCGGATCTGGCGGCGTGAGGGGCTGAAGGTTCCGGCTAGACAGCCGAAGCGGGGTCGGCAGTGGCTGAACGACGGGTCGTGCATCCGCCTGCGACCGAGTTGGCCGAACCATGTCTGGGCCTACGACATCGTGCACGACCGCACCCATGATGGCCGTGCCATCAAGCTGTTGACAGTCATCGACGACTGCACCCGCCGGTGCCTGGCGATCGACGTGGCGCGGCATCTGCGATCAGACGATACCTTGCGGGTCCTGAGCGACCGGTTCGTGCGGCCCGGTCCGCCCGATCACATCCGCTCCGACATCGGGCCTGAGTTCACGTGCCGGGCCGTGCGTGAGTGGCTGCCCCGGATCGATGTGACGACCCTGTTCATCGAGCCGGGCAGCCCGTGGGAGAACGGCGACAATAAGAGCTTCAACGGCAAGCTGCGCGACGAACTGCTGAATAGGGAGATCCTCTACACGCTACAAGAGGCGCAGGTGCTGATCGAGCGCTGGCGTCGACACTACAACACGATCAGGCCGCACAGTTCGCTGGGCTACGGACCCCCTGCGCCAGCGGCGATCTTGCCGGCAGCTATCAGATCGCCATACCCTGAATACGTCCGGGCTCTCTCACAGGAACTGGACCACTCGTCGGGGGCAGGCCAGTGCTGCCTGGGCCGCTCGCCGCTGGGGCGTATTGGGGAGGATGGCATGGCGCGGTTTGTCGAACGTTTCTCGCTGAACGATCGAACGGCATTGGTCACCGGGGCATCCAAGGGCATCGGTTTGGAAATCTGCGCCGTGTTGGCCGATGCGGGCGCCGATATCGTTGCGGTGGCGCGCGACGCCGACGGTCTCGCCGAAGCTCGACAGGCGGTTGAGCAGGCGGGCCGCAAGTGCCTGACCGTCGCGGCCGACTTGGCCACAGTCGATGGTCCGCGCGACGCGGCGCGGCAGGCGCTGGCCCATTTCGGGGTGATCGACATCCTGGTCAACAATGCCGGGACGTCGACGCCGCAGTCCCTTCTCGAGATGAGTGTCGAGAACTGGGACCGGATCATGGCGGTCAATCTCAGGGCGCCGTATCTCCTGGCCCAGGCGCTGGGACCAAAGATGATCGAGCGGCAACTCGGCAAGATCATCAACATCTCATCGCAGACCGGCGTTGTCGCGATCGACGATCATGCAGCCTATGCCGCCTCGAAAAACGGCCTGAACGCGCTCACGAAATCAATCACGTGCGAATGGGCGAAGCACAACATCCAGTGCAACGCGATCTGTCCGACGGTGATCCTGACGCCGATGGGCGAAAGAGTCTGGGGGGAACCGGCGAAGGGCGACCCGATGAAGGCGAAGATCCCGGCCGGACGCTTCGGACGGCCCGTGGAGGTCGCCGATCTCGTGCTCTATCTGGCTTCGCCTGCGTCGGACTTGGTCAACGGCGACACGATCATGCTCGACGGCGGCTACACCGCTCTCTAGGGGCCGTCGGTCCGCGACGGCGCTTACGGCATTTCGATCTGGACCTTGACTGCCGTCGGCGGCGCGCTCCGCGCATAGTCGAACGCCTCGATGCTCTCGGCGAATTCATACGTGTTGGTGATCAACGGCGTCACGTCGATCTTGCCGCTGCCCAGCATCGCGACGACGCGCGGGTAGATATGAGCGTAGCGAAATATGTGCTCGACGCGCGCTTCCTTGACCTGGGCCGACAGCACGTCATAGGCGATGGGCGCACCGGGCATGCCGATGAAAATGACCCGTCCGCCGGGGCAGACGTAGTCGAAGATGTCGGCTGCGGCCTGCTCGTTGCCGGAGGCTTCGAAGACGACGTCGGCGCCCCAATCATCCGTTTCGCGCTTGACGACGTCCGCCAGGTTCTCGCTGCGCACGTCGACCGCCGTGACCGCGCCGAACCGCGCGGCAAGCTCGAGCTTCGGCGCCTGAACGTCGCTGACGATCACGCGACTGCACCCCGCCGCAAGGGCCGCCAGCACAGTCACCATGCCGATCGTCCCGGCGCCGGTGACCAACGCAACCTCGCCCGGCTGGATTTGCGCTTTGGTCGCCGCATAGACGCCGGTCGCGAGTGGCTCGACCATCGCGCCGGCGGCATACGATACGGTGTTCGGAAGTTTGAACGTGAAATCGGCGGGATGCACGACGGTCGGCCGCAGCACGCCATGAACCGGCGGCGTCGCCCAGAAGCGCACGGCCGGGTCGAGATTGTACTTGCCGAGGCGGGTGGGCCGGCTGTGGGGGTCGGGAATACCGGGCTCCATGCACACCCTGTCGCCGACCGCCAACGACGTCACCGCCGACCCGACCTCGACGACCTCGCCCGATGCCTCGTGGCCCAGGACCATCGGCTCTTTGACGATGAAGGGGCCGATGGCACCGTGGACATAGTAGTGCACGTCGCTGCCGCACACGCCGACGCGGCGCAGAGCAATGCGCACATCGCGCGGCCCTAGCTCCTCGTCGAGATGGATGTCACGCACGGTCAGTTCGTCCTTGCGCTCGAGGACCAGCGCTTCCATGCCTTCCTCCCTACGGCTTGGGGCGATCGAAGTGTAGCCAAGCGAACCGGACGACGCCAGCCACGCCGGTCATGCGTCGGCGAGCAGGCGCGCCGCGACCTCGCCGACGACATAGCAGGTGAGGTTGGTGTTGTGCATGACGGTGGCCGGAAAAACGCTCGAATCGGCGACCATCAGCCCTTCGACGCCGTGCAAGTGAAGGTCGGGACCAACAACGCTTGCAGTCGAATCCGGGCCCATGGCGCAGGTGCCGCTCTGGTGATGCGCCGGCCCCATGTTGGCGAGGAGATGCTCCCTGATGTCCAGGTCCGGTTCGAGCCAGCGGGCGCCGCAGCGCCGGAACGGTTCGGTGGCGAGCAGTTCCCGCGCCGCCTCCCAGGCATTGGCGAACATCGCGACGTCGGCGTCGGCCGAGAGGTAGTCATGGTCAATGCGCGGCGAGACGGTCGGGTCACGGCTCTCGATGGCCACGCTGCCACGCGACTCCTGCCGGCACAGATAGGCCCATACGCCGCAGACGCTCTCCTCCTCGTCGGCCGGAAACGGATGCGTCTGCCACTCGGGCTGCGGCCCGCGCGTCGCCGGGCCACGCCAATTGGCGGCAAAGAACCGGCCCGTCGTCGCGCCGATGCCATCCGCCTGGAAAAGGAACCCGATGCCCGGATGATCGGTGAGCCCGCTGCCGACGGGCAGGTCCGCGACAACATCGATGCCAAGCCCGCGCAATAGCGATGCGGGGCCAATGCCCGACCGCTGCAGGATCGCCGGGCTGTTGTAGACGCCGGCCGAAACGATGACGACCGGCGCATGAGTTGCTTGCGTGGCACCGGTGGCGTCGCGCCAGACGACCCCTTTGGCGCTGCCGTGCTCGATCACCGCCCGATCGACCAGCGCGTGGCCCCGGATGGTGAGATTGGGCCGCCCGCGAGCCGCCCTCAGGTAGGTCGGGAGCGTGCCCTGCCTCACTTCCTTGAAGCGATTGTGCGGCATCGGCCCGAAGACGTCGGCATGCGCATCGAGCCCGTTGAGATCGGGCGCATGGTGGATACCCAGCGCGGCACAGCCCTCGGCAAAGACGCGGTTGACCGGCGCCCAGGAGTCCTCGCGGTAGCGCTGGACCGTGATCGGCCCGGCATCGCCATGGATCGCCTCGTGACCGAAATCACGATCGGTCTCGATGGCGATGAAGTGCGGCAGCAGGCTGTCCCAGTCCCAGCCCGGGTTGCCCATAGCCGCCCAGTTGTCGAGATCGAACGGCGCAGGACGGGCGGCGATCGTTGAATTGATCATCGAGGTGCCGCCGACCAGCTTGCCGCGCGGCAGGCGCAGCGCACGTCCGCCACGCCGCCCGGCCAGGTCCCGATCCTCGAACCCCCATTCGAACTCGGGCAGGCCCGGCACCAGCCAATGATTCTCGCCGCTTACCGCGAACAGCGGCAGCTGCGTCGCCTCGTCGGGAAAGTCGGGACCGGCCTCCAGCAGCAGCACCCGCCGCGCCGGGTCCTCGCTGAGCCGCGCCGCGGCGACGCCACCAGCCGATCCGGCACCGACGACGATGACGTCGTAAGTCTCGGTCACCTCAACACCCCCCGGTTCAGTCTGTAGTTGACCCCGTTGGCTTCTTCGCTAGGGTTTGGGCAATTCTGCGGAACCGCAGGCGCCATAACAATACATGACCCGACGGCGCGCATCGTCGGGCTGGGGCGGGGGACGATGGACGAGAGCGGCCCGCGAGCCGCTGCGCCAAAGGTGTTGAACGTCGTCGGGCTCAACAAGAGCTATGGTGGCCTCAAGGCTGTCGACGACGTGACCTTCGACGTGTATCGCGACGAAATCCTGGCGCTGGTCGGCGACAACGGCGCCGGCAAGTCGACTCTGGTCAAGGCGCTGGCCGGGGCTCAGCCACCCGACAGCGGCCGTATCGAAATCGACGGAGAGGCGGTCCACCTGCGCACGCCGCGCGACGCCGATGCGGCGGGCGTCGGTTGCCTGCACCAGGGCCTGGGCCTCGTCGACGCCCTCAACGTGCCGGAGAACGTATTCCTCGGCCGCGAGTTGCGGACCAAGGTCTTGGTCGTCATCCCGCAGCTCGATCACGGCAGGATGCGTGAGCGCACGATCGAACTCCTCGCGCGATTTGGTGTCGATTTGCCGCGGCTCAACGACGCGGTCGTCCGGCTCTCGGGTGGGCAGCGCCAGACGGTCGCGATCAGCCGCCTGCTGCTTCAGGACGTCCGCCTCGTCATCATGGACGAGCCGATGGCGGCGCTTGGCGTAGACGAAGGTCGCAGGGTTCTCGAGCTCGTCCGAAACATGCGGGCCCGGGGCATCAGCGTGATCGTCATCAGCCACAATCTGGAACACGTCTTCCAACTCGCCGACCGCATTGCGGTCATGAAGAACGGCCGGCTGGTCGGCGTGGTCGAGACCGCAGCGACGACGCGCGATGCCGTCGTCCGGATGATCACCTTCGGCGAGATGCACTGAGCAGGGCAGGATCGACATGCAAAGCGACACAGCCCTCGATACCGCCAACACCATCGGTCACGCCGATCGCCGCTGGCATTTCGAGGGTCTGGGGCTGACGGTCGTCATCGTCGTCCTGGCGGTCATCTTCGCGCTGATCAACCCGCGTTTCGCGACTGTCGCCAACTTCGTCAACATCCTGACGCAGGCGTCCTACATCATCATCCTCGCGGTCGGCATGACCTTCGTCATTACGAGCGCCGGCATCGACCTCTCCGTCGGCTCGCTCCTGGCGTTCGTCACGGTGATCGGCTTCGGCCTCATCAAGGGGGGCATGAACCCGGCTCTCGGTGTCTTGGTCATGTTCGCGCTGGGCGGCTTCGTCGGCTGCATAACCGGCAGCCTGATCGCGTTCGTCAAGATACCGCCGTTCATCACGACCCTTGGCATGATGGCCGTTTTGCGTGGTCTGGCACTGGTCCACTCCGCCGGCAAGATGCACTTCGGCTTGCCGCCGTCGCTCACCTATCTCGGCCAGGGCAGCATCGCCGGCGTCCCAGTGCCGGTCGTCATATCGCTGCTCTTCGCCGCCTTCGGCGCCTGGCTGTTCAATCACACCAGGTTCGGCCTCCACGTACGTGCCGTCGGCGGCAACCGCGAGGCGGCGCGCCTCGCCGGCGTGCCGGTCAATCGCGTTGAAGTCTTGGTCTACGTGCTGATGGGGCTGGTGACGGCCCTAGGCGGCCTCATCATGATCGCCCGAATCGACTCGACCCAGGCCACGATCGGCACCGCCATGGAGATCCATGTCATTTCCGCGGTGATCATCGGCGGCACCAGCCTGTTCGGCGGCCGCGGCACGATCTACGGCACGGTCATGGGTGCCTTCCTGCTCTCGATGATGACCAACGCCCTCGTCATCGCCGGCGTCGACTTCTTCTGGCAGCTCGTGGTCATGGGCGGCATCGTCCTCATCGCGGTCGCCATCAGCAATCTGCGTGAGCGACGCATTCCGGCGCTCGCGCTTATCTTGCGACGCGAACCTGCAGGGGGCGTCGCCAACAACTAGGGGAGGATACGTCATGTTCAGCCGTCGACTGTTCATTGCCGCGAGCGCGCTCGCGGCGGTCACTTTCGCAGCGCCGGACGCGCGCGCGGAGCCGATGCGGATCGCCTACCTGTCGCCGTCCTTCGACGTCTCGGATGCGTGGGAGCGGGTGTATTGGGCCATGCAGGGGCGGCTCGACGAGCTGGGCGTCGAGTACGAAGTCCAGGCGCTGGCGGTGGCAAGCCACGTCGATCATGCGGGCCAGCTCGCCCAGGTCGAATCGGTGATCGCCGGCGGCGTCGACTACGTCTTTCTCGGCCCGACCGAGTACGAGGCGGCGATCCCGGCGCTGCGCAAGCTGAAGCAGGCCGGCGTCCCGACCGTCGTCTACAACTACCTCGAGCCGCACGCCGACGAGCAGGTGCGCGCGATGAGCTATATCGCGTTCGCCCACGACGAAGGCGGGCGGCTGTCCGGCGAATGGGCGGCTGAGCACCTTGGCGGTAAGGGCAAGCTCGTGATCATTCAAGGCGCCCCGGGTGTCGCCAGCGACTTGCGCCGGGACGGCTTTCTCAGTGTCATCGACAAGCACCCCGATATCGAAGTGGTCATCGGGCCGCATACCGACTTCGATCGCAGCAAGGCCTTCGACGCGGCGCAGAACTTGCTGACCGCACACGACGACATCAACCTGATCTATGGCGCGTCGACGACGATCGGCCTCGGCTCCGCCCAGGCCATCCGGCAGGCCGGCAAGACGGACCAGATCGCCTCCATGGGCTTCGGCGGTACCGGCGATGAGATCGTCGCCATGAAGGAGGGCTGGCTCACCGCATCTGTGCTGCGCTCGATCGACGACAGCGGTGTCGCCGTCGCCGATGCCTTCGTCGCGCATAGCAAGGGGGAGCCGGTGCAGCAGGTCTGGGGCGGACCGTTTGTCATGATCGACAAGGACTCCGACGCCGCTGCCCTGGGTGAGCACGCCAACCGGTATTCGAAGCCGAAAATGGGACGCTGACGAAACTCGTCCGAGCGGCGGCGTGGCAGCGTTCTGTCCCACGCTAGTCAACGCCGCCGCTTTAGCACCGTCCGGCGATAGTGACGGCGAACCGCAACGTAGGTCGGTCTCTCGACCGTCCGCGCGTCGCCCTGCGGCGCAATGGACGTGCGTGAGGCCCGGGGAGAGCGAATGCCAGATAAGAAGAAGGTCGGATACATCGGCGTGGGCCTGATGGGTCATGGCGCGGCGAAGAACATCCTGGAACGGGGTGGCCACGAATTGACGATCATGGGGCACCGCAATCGCCGGCCGGTTGACGATCTCGTGGGGCGCGGCGCGCAGGAGGTGTCCACCGCCGCCGACGTTGCGCGCGCGAGCGACGTCGTCTTCCTCTGCCTGCCCAGCGCGGTGGAGGTCGAGCAGGTCGTTCATGGCGACCACGGCATTCTCGCCGGCGCGGAACCTGGCATGATCCTCGTCGACTCGACGACAGCCGATCCGACCGCCACGCGCCGGATCGCCGCCGATCTGGCAAAGCAGGACATGCGCATGGTCGATGCGCCGCTTGGCCGGACGCCGAAGGAAGCGGAGGAGGGCAAGCTCGCCACCTATGTCGGCGGCGACCCTGAGGTGGTTCGCACGATCCGGCCGATCCTGGAGTGCTACGCTGACACGATCGTCGAGACCGGACCGCTGGGGACGGGGACGACGTGCAAGCTGGTCAACAACTTCATCTCCATCGGCACCAGTGCCATCATCGCCGAGGCCGTTGCGACGGCGGCAAAAATGGGGCTGGACCTCGCCAAGCTGCACGAGGTCGTATCCGCCGGTGGCGCCAACAGCGCCATGTTTCAGATGATGATGCCGTGGGTCCTGGAGGGCGACGACAGCCGCCTCAAGGGGCCGATCCGCATCGCCGCCAAGGATATGCGCACCTATGCCGGGCTCGCTCAGAGCGTTCCGGTGGCGGCATTTCTGGCGCAGGCAGTGAGCCAAGTCTGGCAGCTCGCGCTCATCCAAGGGCACGGCGAGCGGTTCATGCCGGTCCTGCCGGGAATACTGGCGCAACTGAACGGCTCTGAAATACGGCCGTTGGACTGACGGCGGGGAATGGCGAGGGCAGACAGCGCTTGCAGGGGCAAAGCGGCGGCGGTGCCAGCCTAGACCGACCGCGTGCCCGCGCCCGGCGGCAGGCTGATCCTGCGCCGCTGGCGCACGATATCGACCTGTCGCATAGTGCTCGTCTTGGCCTTTGTCCGGGCCGTCACGAGCGCCCTGGTCCGTCGGAGGAAAATGATGCGTCTGTCTGCGCAAGCGCTGCCTGTTTGCGTGTTCGTCGGCGTCTTCATGTCGACATTGACCGCCCAAGCCGACGGCGATGTCGTCGCGGGTGAAAAGCTTGCCTGGCAGGTTTGCGCGCGTTGTCACAATGTCGAGCGGTCGGGGCCGTCCAAGCAGTATCCGCCGAGTTTCGCGTCGATTGCCGTGTTCCGATCGCCGGAGCAGATCCGCGGAAAGATCATTTCTCCACCGCTTCACTCGAGCATGCCGCAGCTCGGCACTTACTTCACGCCGGACAACGTGAACGACCTTGTGGCTTACATCACGTCGCTGGAGAATCAGTAGGCGCAGGCCCCGCCAACTAACATGGCGGCGCCGACCGATGCGCGCCTAACCGGCGGCGTCTCAAGCGTCGCGCGGGGCGGCGGCGAGGCCAGAGCGGCGCTGACCCCGCATACCCGAAGATTGCCAAGGTCTCACGGGCCGACGATCGCCGGGTTCTGAACCGGGTCTTTCTGGGACTTTGCGGCGGGTGCGCCGTGGCGCGTGACGCGAGTCTAAGGGTCTACGCAGGACCGTCCGGGTCGCATTCCCGGAGTTGGTCGGCAAGGACATGGACCTCTGGACCGCCGTGAACGGCGTCAGCCTCGACTCCCCCGCGGCCCGTTTCAGGATGTCCGCATTGGGTCAGTAACGGACCTGGGGCCGATCAGCGCCGTCGACGCCGCGTACGGCCCACGCACCGTTCGGCACATCTCACTGCATGCCCAAGGCTGCGCCCAAGGCGAGATCGTGGAATTGCCCGGGACGCTCCATGCTGACCAAGTGCGCCGCCCCCGGCACGACGATCCGCGTCGCCCGCGGGATTGCCTCCGCCATCAAGCCGGCGAGCTGCAGGAACTCGGAGACGTCGAGTTCGCCTGAGACGATCAGCGCCGGTTGCCGGATTTCATGCAGCCGATCGATGGCCGGCGGCGTCATGCCGATCAGGGAGACGCCTTCCGGCTCCGGCTGAGAGAACGCGCGGAGCTGCATCTCGCCGACCCGTTGGCGGACAACGGGATCGACGTCGCCGCTCGCGCGGTGGGGACCGTCGACCCAAATGCGCAGATTGAGCTCGGTCGCGTCGGCCAGCCGTCCGGCTTCCAACAGGGCGTCTTCGCGCGCGTTGAACCGCGCGACCTCTCCGGTCGGCGTGAAGCCGCTGACGACGGGCGAGACGAGGATGAGTCCCTTGACGAGAGCGGGGCACGCCAAGGCCAGGTCAATCGCGACTCTCGCCCCGAAGGAAGCGCCGACGAGACAGGCGGGGGCAAGATCGAGCGCCTCCACCAACGCCCTGACGTCCTCGTGGTGGGCGAAGGGACCGTTCGGCAGAACCGACCGGCCAAAACCCCGCAGGTCACAGCGCACGACGCGCAGTCGCTTGGCGAGACGGTCGACTTGATCGTCCCACATGCGACTGTCGGCAACGCCCGCGTGGAGCAACAGCAGAGACGGGCCCGACCCCTTCAATTGGTAGGACAGCGCGCCGTCTCTCAGCGTGAGTGTCTTCATCCCCGGTGCGCTCCGGTCCGCTCATCCGGCAGGTGGATTGATGGAGCCTGTCATCGATCCTGGCGCTTGGCTGGGCCCACCTGACCCGCCGGTCCGGCGATCATGTCGCGACGCTGGCGTGTAGGATCACGACCATCGTGGCGTGGCCCAGACGGCGTCGAGCGGCATCAGTATGACAGGCTGGGCGCCTGGCGCAGGTAGGTGTCGTCGGTGAGTTGGCGCAGCATGAAGTTTGCGACGTCGGCGCGGGCGATCTTGAACTTCAGGTGCCAGTCCGCGCGCGGCGTGCCGTGCCTGTAGGCGCCCGTCGCGGGGCCGTCGGTGAACGAGCCGGGCCGGACGAGGGTCCAGTCGAGGCCGCTCCCGCGCACGATCGCCTCCTGGGCCTCGTGATCGGCGTACGCGTCCCTCAGCAGCAGCCCGAACATCACGCGCTTCCAGAAGAAATTCAGCAACGCGTGGGTATCGCCGGCGCCGAGCGTGCTCATGCACACCAGGCGCCGCACACCGTGCCACGTCATGGCCTCGACGACGTGCCGGGTGCCGAGCGACCGCAGCGTGCCCTTGCGCCCGGCGCCGAGGGCGATCATCACCGCGTCGTGGCCGCCGACGGCGACCATGACGGCGTCCCGGTCGAGCACGTCGCCGGCCCGTCGGGTAAGGTTCGGGTGCTCCAAGGCGAGCCGCTCGGGCCGACGCGCGAATGCCGTCACTTCGTGGCCCTGCGCCAGCGCCTGCTCCACGAGGCGACGGCCGATCGTGCCCGTCGCGCCAAAGACGATCAGTTTCATGTCCCGGTTCCTTCTACTTGACACGATGTCAATTGACGCCGTGACAAGTAGGTGGTACTTGACGCCATGTCAAGCCCTCAATCCGACACGCGAGAACGAATCCTCGGCGCCGCGCTTGAACTCCTGGAAGCAAGCCGGGGAACGGGCGTGCGCATGGCGGACGTGGCGCAGAAGGCGGGGATCAGCCGCCAGGCGCTGTACCTGCATTTCGGCACGCGGGCCGAACTCCTGATCGCGACGACCCACTACCTCGACGCGGTGAAGGGCGTCGACGAGCGCCTGGTGCCGAGCCGCACGGCGGCGTCCGGCGTCGCGCGCCTCGACGCCTTCATCGAGGCCTGGGGCGCCTACATTCCGGAAATCTACGGCATCGCCAAGGCGCTGCTGGCCATGCGGGACACGGACGACGCGGCCGTGGCGGCCTGGCACGAACGCATGCGAGCCATGCGGGAGGGCTGCGAAGCGGCGATCGACGCCCTCGATCGCGACAACCGGCTGTCGCCCGACCACGCACCGAAACAGGCGACCGACCTCCTCTGGACGCTGCTGTCCGTGCGCAACTGGGAGCATCTGACAATCGACTGCGGCTGGCCGCAGGCGCGATACGTCGAGACCCTCAAGTCGTTGGCGCGGCGAATCCTTGTGGCGGAGGGACAGTCACAATGATCGCCGGCCCCCGTCAACGTGGCGGCAGCGCGCGCAGGTAGGCGATCACCGCGGTGAGGTCGTCGGCCGTCATCTTGGCGTAGTACGGATAGCCCATCGGCGGTTTCATGAGGCTGCCGTCCGGGCGCGTGCCGCGCGTGATCATGGCCACGACCTCGGCGTCGCTGTAGCGGCCGAGGCCGTTCTCCGCGTCCGACGTGATGTTGACCGAGTACGAGACGCCCCAGGGACCGTGGAACTCGGCGCCGCCGGCGCCCAGCTTGTTCTCGTAGGCGCGCATGCCGCCTTCCAGCATCGGCGTGTGGCACTCGATGCAGTGCCCGACGGGCCCGGCGAGATAGGCGCTGTAGACCACCGGGTCGTCGCGCGGAACGTCGGGCACATGCTCGACGGGCGGCCCCCAGGCCGGCGGCAGCGGGACGTCGTAGCGCGAGGCCGGCACGGCGTTCCTGATCGGCTCGACGGCGCGCAGGTAAGCCACCATCGCGGCAAGATCGCTGTCCGAAATCTGGCGGTACAACCCGAAGGGCATCGGCGGGCCGATAACCGAGCCGTCGGGGCGAATGCCCTCGCGGATGGCGCGGGCGATCTGCTCGTCGGTCCACGCACCGATGCCGGTCTCCATGTCCGGCGTAATGTTGGACGCGATGGCGACGAACTGACCGGGTTCCTCGATCACCAAGCCGCCGGCGAGGGTCAGGCCGACCAGCGGCCCCTCCACGCCCTGCGGCGTATGGCAGTTGCCGCAGCCGGCGATGCTCTGGACCAGATAGCGCCCGCGCTCGACCGGCGTGTCGTCCTGCGCCGCGGCCGCGGTCGCGAAACAGATCAGGCTCGCGGCGACCAGCAGCGCGCGCCCGCGCGTTGTTAGCGAAGTCATGCTCTCCCCCCTGTCGCGCTTGTCTTGTTGTTGGCGGCGAGGAAGCGTACCCGGCTTCAGGCCGGCGTCAAAACCCGAACAGGCGGTCCGACGTGCCGCCAACCGGGGCGCAGGCGCAACGCCGGCATTGAAGCAGGACGCCAAACACGCTATAAGGATATTGCATACGAATGCAAGCCGGGCGTCCGGCCAGGTGACGTGCGTTTACGGGGGAGGAACCAATGACGCTATTCAGGCGCCATCTTGCGATGGCGGTGGCGGGCGCAACGCTCGCGTTCAATCTCGGCAGCGCCAACGCCGACGACCTGCCCTACAACCTGAAGGCCGGAAAGCCCTACGCGGGCACCGAGATCAACATCCTGTCGGTGGTCACGCCGCAATTCGACGGCCTTATGCTGCGGGACAAGGAATTCACCGACCTCACCGGGATCAAGACCAACTGGACTTTCATCCCGTTCACCGCGCTGCAGGAGAAGGTCTCCTCGGTCGGCGTGGCGGCCGACGGCAACTTCGACGTCGTCAACTACCTCGACACCTGGGGGCCGCCCAACGCCCACTGGCTGGTGCCGCTCAACGACTGGCTGGCACGCGACGGCATCTCGATGGACCGCTACCCGGCGGCGTTCGCCAAGTCCGCGAGTTACCGCGGCGACGTGCTGGGCTTCCCGCTGCGCGCGCACGCGATGCTGATGTTCTATCGCGAGGACGTCTTCAAGGATCTGGGCCTCGACGCCCCCAAGAGCTGGGACGACGTGATCGCGGCCAGCGAGAAGATCCGCACCTCCGGCAAGGACATCGAGCCGCTGGCGCTCTACTACCACAACGACGGCAACCGCCAGAACCTGTTCATCTGGCTGAACTACATGTGGTCAGTCGGCGCCGACGTGTTCGACGAGAACATGAAGCCGATCTGGGCGTCGGACGCCGGCATCAAGGCGACCGAGGACTACATTGCGCTGCACACCGTGCGGAAGGTCACCAACCCGGCATCGCTCTCGTTCGTCGAGCAGGACGCGCGCCAGTCATTCATGCAGGGCAAGTCGGCGATGATCCCGGTCTGGTGGTGGGCCTACTCGTCGATGATCAACCCGAAGTCGTCGGTGCTGAACAAGGACCAGGTCGCCTTCAGCGGGCTGCCGACCTACGAGGGCCGCTCGGTCACCTACGCGATCTCCATGCCGTTCTCCGTCTCGAAGTATTCGAAGAACCAGGAGGCCTCGTGGGAGTTCCTCAAGTGGCTGTCGAATCCGCAGCTGGAGAAGGCCAACGCGACGGAGCGTGAGGTGGCGGGCAAGACCATCATCAACAACGTGGTCACCCACAGCGCGAACCTGGCCGATCCCGAGGTCAACGCGGCCAACGACAATATCCAGGAGGCCGCGTTCGCGTCGCTCAAGGAATCCGACATCATGCCGCAGATTCCGGAATGGCCGGAGATCGGCGATCTGCTGTCTGCCGCGATCGCCAAGGCGGCGGCTGGCGGCGACGTCCGTGCGCTGATGACGGAAGCCGCGGAACGGTCCGAGAAGATCCTGAAGCGGGCCGGCTACTACTGAGCACAGCCGGGAACCTCTGAGGCGGCGCCGACGCCACGCCGGCGCGGCGCCGCCATACCCGGTCGGCCCTGACGGGCGACGCGGGAGGGGTGGGCCGCCATGCGCGACCGTCATCTCAAATACCTGCTGGTGCTGCCGGCCGTCGTCGTCGTGCTGGCGACGGCGGTCTGGCCCCTCGTCAATTCGCTGATCCTCAGCTTCCGCGTCTGGAAGCTCTCGAAATCCAACGTTCCCGGCCCGTTCGTCGGCTGGGAGAACTACGCCTGGGCGGTCTTCGAGGAGCCCGGCTTCTGGAACGCGACGATCGTCACCGCCGTCTACACAGTACTGACGGTCGGCCTGACGACGCTCCTGGCACTCGGCATCGCACTGCTGCTGGCGCCTGGCGGGCGCCTGCGGCTCACCGTGCGCACGCTGCTGATCCTGCCGTTCGCCATGAGCCCGGCGCTGGTCGGCGTCTCATTCCGCTTCATGTTCAACCCCGAATTCGGCCTCTTCGACGCCTTTTTCGGCCTGCTCATCCCGCCGCTGGCGGACGTCGCCTGGCTGTCCGATCCGACACTGGCCTTCGCCGTCTGCGTGATGGCCGACATCTGGGGCTGGATACCCTTCATCACGCTGGTACTGATCGGCGGCATCGCCGCGCTGCCGAAGGAGACGGTCGAGGCGGCCTTTGTCGACGGCGCCTCCGCCTGGCGGGCGTTCCGCGACGTGACGTTGCCGCAGCTCGCCCCGGTGCTGGCGATCGTCGTCATCCTGAAGGCGATCTTCTCGATCAAGACTTTCGATCAGGTCTACATGCTGACCAACGGCGGGCCCGGCACGGCGACGCAGACGCTGGCGCACTACGCCTACTTCAACGGCTTCAAGTACTACGACATGGGCTTCGCCGCCGCGGTCGCCTGGATCATGGTCATCCCGATGATCGTGCTGATCTACTTCTACACGCGCTACGTCTTCCGGGAGCACTGAGCGATGGCGCTGAGCAACCGGCGGAAAGCACGGGTCTTCGAGGGCGTTCGCGTCACGCTGATCCTGATCGCCGCCGCCGTGATGATGATCCCGATCCTGTGGATCACCATGGCGGCGTTCAAGACCCATGTGGACGTCTACCAGCTGAAAGTCTTCTTCACGCCGACGCTGGGGAACTTCGGCACGGTATTCCAGTCGCCCTACGACCTGCACCACAAATTGTTCAACAGCACGATCGTCGCCCTGGTGACCGTGCTGATCGCCATCCCGCTGGCGACCATGGCGGCCTACAGCTTCTCGCGCTTCCGCATGTACGGCCAGCGCCTCCTGTTCGTCATGATCCTGGCCACCCAGTTCCTGCCCGCGGTGGTCATCGTGCTGCCGTTCTTCATCATGTTCCGCGACCTCGGCATCCTCGACACGCGCCTGGGTCTGTTCATCGTCAACCTGTCGATCGTCATGCCCTTCGCGGTCTGGATGATCAAAGGCTTCATCGACGGCATCCCGATCGATACGGAGGAGGCGGCGCTGGTCGACGGTTCGACGAGGTTGCAAGTGATCCGCAACATCGTGCTGCCGCTGGCCGCGCCCGGCATCGTCACGGCGGCGATCTTCTGCTTCATCATCGCCTGGAACGACTTCCTCTTCGCGCTGATCCTGACGACGACCGACGCGGTGACGCTGCCCGTCGGCCTGGCGCTCTTCAAGGCCGAGGAGGGTGACCTGTGGAACCTGCTGGCCGCGGCCGGGATCATCATCATGGTGCCGATGTTCGTGCTGGCGCTGATCATCCAGAAACACTTCGTGCAGGGCATGACGATGGGGGCGGTCCGCTGATGGCTGGCGTCACGTTGAAAGGTGTCACCAAGCGCTGGGGCGCGATCGTCGGCGTCAACGACCAGTCGCTGGAGATCCACGACCGCGAGTTCCTGGTGCTGCTGGGCCCGTCGGGCTGCGGCAAGACGACGACAATGCGCATGATCGCGGGGCTCGACGATCCGACCGAGGGCGAGATCTGGATCGGCGACCGCATGGTCAACGACGAGCTGCCCAAGGACCGCAACGTCGCCATGGTGTTCCAGAACTACGGGCTGTACCCGCACATGACCGTGCGCGAGAACATCGCCTACCCGTTGAAGGTCCGCAACGTGCCCAAGGCCGAGTGGCCGGCGCGCATCGAGCGCGCCGCCGCGCGCGTGCAGCTGGGCGAGCTGTTGGACCGCAAGCCGCGGCAGCTCTCCGGTGGCCAGCGCCAGCGCGTGGCGCTGGCCCGCGCCATCGTGCGCGAGCCGACGGTGTTCCTGATGGACGAGCCCTTGTCGAACCTGGACGCCAAGCTGCGCGTGTCGACGCGCGCGGAGCTGAAGCATCTGCAGCACGAGCTGAAGACGACCACGATCTACGTCACCCACGACCAGATCGAGGCGATGACCCTCGCCGACCGGGTCGCGGTGATGAACCACGGCGTCATCCAGCAGCTCGCGGCGCCGGAGGACATCTACGACAATCCGGCGAACATGTTCGTCGCCGGCTTCATCGGCTCGCCGTCGATGAACCTGATCCACGGCGAAACCGACAACGGCGCCTTCAGGGCCGACGGCGTGCACGTGCCGGGCATCGGCGGCGGCACGCAGCGCGGCCTGGTGCTGGGCATCCGCCCCGAGGACCTGAGCGTGGTCGAGGCCGGCGCCGGCGACTTTGACGCGCCGGTCTATGCGACGGAGTTGACCGGCGAGTCGACGCTGGTGACGATCACCGCGGGCGGCCAGCACATCTCGGCGCGCGGGCCGCGCCACATGCGCAAGGAGATCGACGAGCTGGTCGGCATCCGCGCCACCGTTACCCACGCGCACCTGTTCGACGGCAGCTCGCGGGAGCGCATCTCGCGCAACTGACGCGGCCTCAGAACCCGAACATGTGGTCGAAGCTGAAGGCCCGGCCGCCCTGGCCCATGACGCCGTGATAGCCGAACAGGCGGCAGGTCATGTCACGGATCAGAATGTAGGCGCCGGTGCCGGCCGCCTCGACGAGGTCGCCGCCGAAGACGTCGCGGGCCTGGAACAGGTGGCTGCCGCCGCAGGGGATCTCCAGCGTCTCGGACTTCAAGTGCGTGCCGGCGGCGTCGTGGAACTGCAGCTCGGTCTTGGACGTCTCGTGCCACGGCGTCGAGGCCGGGTAAATCAGGCAGCACATGGCGTCGGTGGGCGCTTCGCCCGTGCCGTTCGCCTTCGCCCCCGGCAGGCCGCCCGCGAGGCTCAAGAACAGGCGCGTCGACAGGCCCGGCGCACGGCCGGCGTAGGACTGGGGCTCGCCCTTGTAGGTCAGCACCGCGTTGAACATGTGGGCGCCGAAGCTTGTCTCCGCCGCGTGGCCGCTTTCGCGGTCCTCGTAGCGGAAGATGGCGTGCAGCCAGCCGTCGGCGCTGCCGCCGTCGGCGAAGTCGTAGACGAGCTCGACGTGGCCGCCATGGCCGTTGAGCGCGCCCTCCGCCAGCGCCGAGACGTCGAGCTCGACGCTGTCGCGGCGCTTGAGGCAACCGAAGCGGTGCCGCGCCACTTCGGCGCCGGCGCCGTCATAGATCAGCGCCGTCACCGGCAGGGTGTCCTGCGCCGTCGACATGGGCGTCGGCAGCGCGATGGTGCGGAAGCGGTCGGGCGGCAGCACCGGCGCCGGCAGGATGAAGCCCTTGCCCAGCAGATTGCCCAGTTCGGGTAGCCGGGGGTCGGCCTTGAGGTCGGTGCGCTCGACGTTGACGTGGGCGATGCGGCTGTGCCCGTCGGCCTGGACGACCTCGTAGCGCGGGCGCACGAAGTGCTTGCCGGCCTGCACCTCGACTTGGCTCGGCCAGCGCGCGTCCGGCAGCAGTTCCGCAACGTCGAGCGCGCGCGTGCCGAACGGCGCGACGGGCTCGTCGAGCCAGGCGACCGCCTCGCTGCCCATCAGGTTGAGTCCGATGCCGCCGGCGGGAATCTCGACGGGGTGGCTGTTCTGGACCCACAGCACCACGCGCTCGTCGTCGCGCGGCGCCGGCAGGCCGGCGAACAGGTCCGACGGCCAGGCGTTGGCGTCGTGGGTGCAGGACAGCACCGTGGGGTCGTCGCCGTAGGTGTCGAGCGCGTACTTGAGGACGTCGTGGCCGCGCACGCCGATGACGTGCAGGAACAGCTGGCCGGTGAAGTCGCCCAGGCCGAAGCGTGTCCGCACCTCGGCGCTGTCGATGACCAGCGCCGCGGCGGCGTTGGGCAGACCCTGTTGCCACTCGGCCAGCGTGGCACCGTCCTCGCCCATCAGGCAGCACCAGACCTGCACGTCCCGGGCGCCGTAGCCGTGCCAGTAGTTGGCCGTCGCAATGCGCGTGTGATGGCCGTCCGCGTCGCGGAAGAAGGCGAAGTTGGTCGCGAAGTTGAGCGGGTCGAGGTAGGTCCGGCGATTGCCGAGCAAGGCCACGCCGACGCGCATGGCGTCGAGGCTCAGCACCTCGGCGCCCTTCGGCACCAGGTGGGCGATCTGGCCGGCCAGGCGGTCGGCGTCGAAGGCCACCACCAGCACCGCCGCGACGTTGGCGTCGGCCAGCTCGGTCACCGGCTGCGCGGAACGGCCCAGCACCGGGGCGCCGATCCCCTCGACGTCCTGCACGAAGACGTGGGCCACGTCGACGGCGCCGAAGTCGTAGAGCTCGGCGAAGGCGGCGGCGAAGCCCAGCGGGTCGCAAACCGCGACCGGCCCTGCCGCGGCGAGCTTCGCCAGCAGCTTGCGGCCACGCGGCACCGCCTGCGGGTGACCGGCGGCCTTGAAGAACGGGAAGCCGCCGCGTGTGTTGCTGAACGTCTCGATGTTGAGCGCCATATTCCTTACGCCGCGCGCAGTTTCTTGAAGAGGGCGGAGACGCCGTGCCGCACCTGCTCGCGCCACAGGTAGCGGGCGTCGCGCACCCAGTTGATCTGGATCGAGCGCCGCTCGCCCTCGACCGGCGCATGGCCGTGCCAGGCGTTCGGGGCGCAGCGGAAGACCAACAGCGTCCCGGCCTCGGGCGGCACCTCGGCGGCGTAGTCCTCCAGGTCGTCGGGCCCACGCAGCAGGCGCAGGCGGCCGCCGTCGGCCTCCCAACCCTCGTTGAGGTAGAGCAGCATCGTGATCAGCTTGCCGCCGGAGTCGGTGTGGATCTGCCCGTCGGCCGGCCGCACCCGGCCGCGCACGGTCTGCATCACCGGACGGCCGGCGAGGTCGATGCCGAACTTGGCCTCGATCGCCCGGGTCAGCGCGGGGCCGCGCAGCTCCGCCATCATCGCGTCGAACGACGGGCCGGGCTCGAGCGAGCTGAGCGGAAAGCTGCCGCCGCGGGCGATCGTTGGGAAGTCGCGGGTCACGGCGGCCAGCGCGTCGCCGGCCAGGAATCCCGGCACTATGACGTGGTCGAAGGGCTCGCGCGCAAGCGGCGCGGCCTCGAGAGCGGCAAGGTCGATCAGCGACATGGGCGTGTCGCGCGGGGCGCGACTCCGAACTCGGGTGACTCGCGTGGGCTGCATCTTGTCAGAGCCGCCCGCGATTTCAATGGCTTCGGTCTCAAGTCCGAGCGTCATTCCGCCGCAGCCTCCAGCGTCCGTCCCATCCGCCGCCGCACCTCGTCGGCGACGCGGCGCGTATCGTCCGGCGGCGTGTAGCTCCACGCGTCCAGCGTGCCGTCGAACGGCCGGCTGATGCCGGCCTCGCGCATGGCCTGGTGGAAGCGCGCGAACTTCGCCGAGCCGCCTTCGAGCGCCGCGACGTAGATCGGCCGGCCGGTCGTCGCCGCCTCGGTCACCATGTTGACGGAGTCCTCGGTGACGACGACGGCGTCGGCCAGCCCCAGCCAGGCCAGATAGGGATTTGGGCCCTCCCCGGCCCAGACGACCACCGGCAGGTCCGCCAGATGCTGTCGAATCGCCGCCAGCGCCTCGGCGCCGGTGCGGCGCGAGGCGGTGATCAAGAGGCTCGCGCCGTGTTCGCGGGCGAGCGTCGCCAGATCGCGGCCCAGCCGGTCGGCAACGGCGGAAGTCAGGCGGAACACCTTGTTGTCGCCGCCCAGCAGCACGGCGATGCGCGGTCGTGGCAGGTGGTCGACACCCTCGCGCGCGGTGGCGGCGGCCGCCTCCAGCCGCGCCTTGGTCACGCCGTGCAGGGCGCCCTCCGTCACGAGGATGTTGTCGCCGCGCACGCGGTCGTGCTGGGGCACAACGACCAGGTCGAAGCGGTCGAGGCCGATCGTTGGGTTCTGGATCTGCACGCAGACCGTCGCCGGGCTGGCCCGCTTGATCGCCAGCGCGGGCGCCACGGTCTGGCGCCCGGTGGCGATCAGGAGGTCGGGCCAGGGCGGCGCCAGGGTGTCGCCCGCGGGATCGGGCGCGCTGAGCGGGCTGACCCAGGCCTGCGGCGGCAACCAGCGCCAGGGCGCGCGGATGCGCAGGCGCTTGACCACGGGCGCGACGCCCAGCGCCGCGGCCAGGCCGCGGCACTGGTTCTCCATGCCGATCTTGCCATCGCTGACGACCCAAGTGACGGGCGCGCCGGCGGGTGGGGGGGCCTCTTGCATCGCGGGCGCGACTATGGCCGCGCCGGCCCCGCGCCGCAACGCCGGCGCGTCCGGTGCCTCGGCTGCGATTGAAAGATTGTTGCGTTCTGATAGAGTGCCGCGCGCGGGGTATTTCGTTGCGTATCGCCGCTCCCGCGCCGTGTTTTCGACGTTCGAGAGACCATGGCCAGCCGTCGCATCAAGCTCGACCGCATCGACCGCCGCATCCTGCGCGACCTGCAGGACCACGGTCGCATGACCAACGTCGACCTGGCGCGCCGCGCCGGCATCTCGGCGCCGCCCTGCCTGCGCCGCGTGCGCGCCCTGGAGGAGGCCGGCTACATCCGCGGCTACCACGCCGACCTCGATCCGCTGCAACTCGGCTGGGAAGTGACGTTCATGGCGCTGGTCGGCCTCGACAGCCAGTCGGAGCAGGTGCTGGGCGCGTTCGAGGCGCTGGTCGGCACCTGGCCCGAGGTGCGCGAGTGCCACATGATCCGCGGTGGCGGCGATTTCCTCTTGAAGATCGTCGCCCGCAACACGCCGCACGAGAACGAGATCACGACGCGGCTGACCGGCGCGCCCCACGTCACCAACGTCACCACATTCCAGGTCATCCGCTCCGCCAAGGCCCGCCCCAGCGTGCCGGTGCGCGAGGACGAGGACGAGGAGATCGGCCCACCGGAGGCCGAACCGGACGACCAGTCGGGCGCCTTGGAGGCATGAGGCACGCCCTCGTGCGACGACAAACGGGCCTATAGGGTTGTTGTCGGTCGGCCGAGGCGGCACGGCCTCCGCTACTTGTACTTGACCTTGACGATCTCGTAGTAGCGGACGCCGCTGGGGCTGTCGACTTCGACGGTGTCGCCGGCCTCGCGGCCGATCATGGCGCGGGCCAAGGGCGCCTTGATCGACAAGAGCCCCCGCTTGATGTCGGATTCGACCTCGCCGACGATCTGGTAGGTCGACGTATCGTCAGTCTCCTCGTCGGCCAGCGTCACCTTGGCGCCGAAGCGCACGACTTTGCCGGACATGGTCGAAATGTCGATGACCTGGGCGTTCTTGGTCAGGTCCTCCAGCTCCGCGATGCGGCCCTCGATGAAACCCTGACGCTCGCGCGCGGCGTGATACTCGGCGTTCTCGGACAGGTCGCCGTGCTCGCGGGCGACGGCGATGGCCTCGATGATGCCGGGCCGCTCGACGGTCTTGAGCGCCTTCAGTTCCTCCTGCAGCCGCTTGTAGCCGGCTGCCGTCATGGGCACTCTTTCCATGGTCCGCTGTCCGCAAAAAAAGGCACGCCGGCGCCGGAAATCCCGGCCCGGGAGCACCAAAGTAAAGCGACCCGGGCACCCCTGCCGCGGGTCTGACTAGAACGCCCCGCTAAAGTACGACTGCAATGGCGCGACTTCAAGGGCACCGCGCTTTAGCGCCGCGATGGCGCCGACCGCCGCGCGGGCGCCCGCGACCGTCGTGTAGTAGGAGATTCCGGCGGTCAGGGCGGTGCGCCTCAGCTCGTAGCTGTCGGCGATGGCTTGGGCGCCCTCGGTAGTGTTGAACACCAGCTGCACGTCGTCGTTCTTCATGGCGTCGACGATGTGCGGCCGGCCCTCCAGCACCTTGTTGACGACCTCCACGGCCAGACCCTGCTCACGCAGGTAGTGGGCCGTGCCGCGCGTCGCGACGATGCCGAAGCCGAGTTCGATCAGTTCGCGCGCCAGCGCCACAATTTTCGGCTTGTCGCGCTCGCGCACGGAGATGAAGACCCGGCCGTCCTGCGGCATGGCGGCGCCGGCGCTCAACTGCGACTTCGCGAAGGCGAGGCCGAAGTCCTCGTCGAGGCCCATGACCTCGCCCGTCGACTTCATCTCGGGGCCCAACAGCGTGTCGACGCCGGGGAAGCGGGCGAAGGGGAAGACCGCTTCCTTGACCGCGACATGCGGCCGCTTGGCGGCGATGGCGTCGAGGTCGAAGTCGGCCAGGGTCTCACCCGCCATCAGGCGCGCCGCGATCTTGGCGATCGGCACGCCCGTCGCCTTGGCGACGAACGGCACCGTGCGGCTGGCGCGCGGGTTGACCTCGATGATGTAGACGGCCTCGTCCTTGACCGCGAACTGCACGTTCATCAGGCCGACGACGCCCAGCGTTCGTGCCAGCGCCCCGGTCTGGCGCCGAATCTCGGCGATCACGCCGTCGGGCAGCGAATAGGGCGGCAACGAGCAGGCACTGTCGCCGGAGTGGATGCCGGCTTCCTCGATGTGCTCCATGATGCCGGCGACGTGCACCGCGCCCGCCGCGTCGGAGAGCGCGTCGACGTCGACCTCGATGGCGCCGTCCAGATAGCCGTCGACCAGCACGGGGTTGCGGCCTGAGACGCGCACCGCCTCGCTGACATAGCGGCGCAGGCCGGCCATGTCGTGCACAATCTCCATGGCCCGCCCGCCCAGCACGTAGGACGGCCGCAGCAGCACCGGGAAGCCGATCTCGCGCGCCACGGCCTCGGCCTCCTCGCCGCTGGTGGCGATGCCGTTGGGCGGCTGGCGCAGGTCCAGCTCGGCCAGGAGCCGCTGGAAGCGTTCGCGGTCCTCGGCGAGATCGATGGCGTCGACCGTGGTGCCGAGGATGGGGATGCCCGCCGCCTCCAGCCCGTGCGCCAGCTTCAGCGGCGTCTGGCCGCCGAACTGCACGATGACGCCCTTCAGCGTGCCGCGGCTCGCCTCGACGCGGCAGATCTCGATCACGTCCTCGGCGGTCAACGGCTCGAAGTAGAGCCGGTCGGAGGTGTCGTAGTCGGTCGAGACGGTCTCCGGGTTGCAATTGATCATCACCGTCTCGTAGCCGACCTCGTCGAGCGCGAAGGCGGCGTGGCAGCAGCAGTAGTCGAACTCGATACCCTGGCCGATGCGGTTCGGTCCGCCGCCCAGGATGATGACCTTGTCGCGGTCCGAGGGGTCGGCCTCGCACTCGCCGGTGAGCGTCGCATCGCCCTCGTAGGCGGAATACAGATACGGCGTGCGGCTGGCGAACTCGGCGGCGCAGGTGTCGATGCGCTTGAACGCCGGGCGCACGTCGAGCGCCGTGCGGTGCGCGGCGACCGCGGCCTCGTCGGTGCCGGCCAGTTCGGCCAGACGCGCGTCGCTGAAGCCCAGTTTCTTGAGCGCCAACAGGCCGTCGACGTCGTCGGGCAGGCCATCCGCGCGCACCCCCGCCTCCGCCGCGACGATCTCGTTGAGGCGCTCCAGGAACCACGGGTCGTAGTGAGTCGCCTGGCGCACCGCCTCGACCGAAAGCCCGAGCCGCAGCGCCTGGGCGGCGCGCAGCAGGCGGTCGGGCGTCGGCTGGCCCAGCGCCGCGCGTACCACGTCGGTGTCGACCGTGCCGTTGGCGAGGCCCGGGATGTCGACCTCGTTAAGCCCCGTCAGTCCGGTCTCCATGGAGCGCAGCGCCTTCTGCAGGCTCTCCGCGAAGGTGCGGCCGATGGCCATCGCCTCGCCGACCGACTTCATCGACGTGGTGAGGAGGGCGTCGGTGCCCGGGAACTTCTCGAACGTGAACCGCGGCACCTTGGTGACGACGTAGTCGATGGTCGGCTCGAAGCTGGCCGGCGTCACCCCGGTGATGTCGTTGTCGAGCTCGTCGAGGGTGTAGCCGACGGCCAGACGCGCGGCGATCTTGGCGATGGGGAATCCGGTCGCCTTCGAGGCCAGGGCCGAGGAGCGGCTGACCCGCGGGTTCATCTCGATCACCACCAGGCGGCCGTCGTCCGGGTTGATGGCGAACTGCACGTTCGAGCCGCCGGTCTCGACGCCGATCTCGCGCAAGACCGCGATCGAGGCGTTGCGCAGGATCTGGTATTCCTTGTCGGTCAGCGTCAGCGCCGGCGCCACGGTGATGCTGTCGCCGGTGTGCACGCCCATCGGATCGACGTTCTCGATCGAGCAGACGATGATGCAGTTGTCGGCGCGGTCGCGCACGACCTCCATCTCGTACTCTTTCCAACCCAGCACCGACTCCTCGACCAGCACCGAGCCGACCGGCGAGGCGGCGAGGCCGGCGGCGACGACCTGGTCGAATTCATCGCGGTTGTAGGCAATGCCGCCGCCGGTGCCGGCCAGCGTGAAGCTGGGCCGCACGATGCATGGCAGGCCGACGTGCTCGATCGCCGCGTGGGCCTCGTCAAGCGAGTGCGCGAGGCGGCTGCGCGGGCTGGCGAGGCCGATCTTGTCCATGGCGGCGCGGAAGCGCTCGCGGTCTTCGGCCTTGTCGATGACGTCGGCCTTGGCGCCGATCACCTCGACGCCCAGGCGGTCGAGCGTGCCGTCGCGGTCGAGCGCCATCGCGGCGTTCAGCGCGGTCTGCCCGCCCATGGTCGGGAGCAGCGCGTCGGGCCGCTCCTTTTCCAGGATGCGCGTCAGCGTCGCCGGCGTGATCGGCTCGATATAAGTGGCGTCCGCCGTGCCCGGGTCGGTCATGATCGTCGCCGGGTTCGAGTTGACGAGCACGACCCGGTAGCCCTCGTCGCGCAACGCCTTGCACGCCTGGGTGCCGGAGTAGTCGAACTCGCACGCTTGGCCGATCACGATCGGCCCGGCGCCGACGATCATGATCGAGGAGATGTCGGTGCGCCTAGGCATGGGCCACGCCTCCGCACGGCCAGCGCACGGCGCGGGACACACCCCCCTCCCCGGCCCTCCCCCTCAAGGGAGACCTTTGCGCAAGGGGGTTGGTGGCGGTTTTGGGGGTGCGA
>Ga0049108_10000141_pt1 | contig 26636 bp, 24 predicted proteins | sample WorMetilPIANOSA2_FD_60020 | JGI IMG/M metagenome (GOLD analysis project Ga0049108, IMG submission 60020) | Marine gutless worms symbiont microbial communities from Max Planck institute for Marine Microbiology, Germany - Olavius ilvae PIANOSA.2 | ecosystem: Host-associated > Annelida > Digestive... | reverse complement strand
CGACGCCGGCCTGATCGCGCGCCGCACCGACGCCGCCGACCGGCGCCGCGGGTTGCTGCGCCTCAGCCCGGCCGGCCGGGCGATCCACCGCGAGATCGTGCCCCTGGCCCGCGCCCGCGAGGCCGAGCTTTTGGCGGCGCTGGACCCCCAGGAGTCGGCGCAGCTCGACGCGCTGGTCGCCAAGCTGCAGAGCCGCGCGGACGTGTTGGACGAATAGACGGCGGGCGACCGAGCCCAAGACTGCGGTCCGGGCCAGCGCCCCTACAAAATGTTTGATAGACAATCTATCGAATATTGCCAGACGACATAGGGAGTTATTATCTTTCCAATCATTTGTTAAGACTATCCAATCACGGGATACAATCAGACTTCCACTCAATCACCCTTGGCGCTACCCTTGCGGGAGCTTTGGTTGGTTTCCGGGGGAGACCCAGCCGAAGGCGCAAGAGCCACCCGGGTCGTCGCGACCCTGACATCTACGACCGCGACAAGGGTGCGCCGAGATGACAGACGACAAGACTGAGGCTCCAGGGCCGGCCGACGACCAACCGCAGACGCTGTTGACTCGTCTGTGGCAGAGCGCGTTTGCGGCGCCAGTCCGCTGGACGGCATTCTCGTTGCTGCCGACGGCGTTGATCCTACTGCTGGCCATTGTAATGCTCGAAGGGTCGGGGCTGCTGCGCCTGCCATTCTCGCCCTTTACGACGCAGGGCCAGGTCTATGTTGAAAGTCCCGAAATCTACACGCGCGAACGCTTGGTCAATGACCGGTATGACCAGGACGCCTGGTTGCGGCGTCAGCTTGAGAACCTCGACAAAGCCGAGAACCTCCTAACGTCGTATCAGTCCACCTCGACCAGCGCCGCGGTCGGCGTCGGCGGCGGCGAGGCTGCACCAGCGGCAAGCCAGTCGGCTCAATCGGCGTCGCGGGCCGAGGAAGTGACCGTTCCTCCCTTCGATCAGGAATTCCGCCTGCGATCCGCCATGCGCGACATGATCCGTCAGGCCATCCTGGAGAACATGCTCGACGACCGGCACGACCTGACGGGCAATTCGGTCTACGGGCTGAAATTCGACACGACGGTCCTTCCTGGCAGCAATACGCGCCAGCGTGCCTTTGTCCGGGTCACATTCGCGGTCGAGGAGCAGGACAAGATCAAGCCGCCACCACCTGGAATGTCCGCCATTACGGCGGATCTGGGAGAGAACACGGGCGAGTACTTCATACACGACTACTTCAAGTATGACGAAACTGACCGAACGACGAATATGGAGAACCCGTTCTACAGGTACATAAAGGACTATGAACGCTGGCTGGATAACCTGGAATTCCGCCTCAACGCATACGTGGTGAGGATTTCCGAGGCCGACTGCAAACAAAACCCAAAACTGGACATCGGCGAGGTGGGCCAAATCGCGGTCCACGACATCGGCGGTATTGGCGGGATTCGGCCGTCAGCAGATACGGGGATGCCCGTTTCGCTGACGGCGCTTTCTGTCGCGCGTGATGCGGTCGCAACGGTTCTCGGCGTAGACCCGCGCCAGATCGGTGTGTCGAAGGAGGAGGGTATTGCAGGCCAAGTCCCGTTGGTCCTTGCTGAGCCTTGGGCGAAATTCTTCGAAGTCTACTACAGCGAGAGCGAGCATTGTGCGGCGCAGCCACTCATTAAGATCGAACCGGTCAACGATCCGTTTGTGGTTGTCGATGAGCAGGATTTTTACGAATTGAATCCTGAAATAAGTGAAAATTACTTTTACATCGAAGGATACAAAAAAATATGCATGGGCGAGGCCAAAATGCAGCCTGTCGCGGACACTGATTCGCAAGGAGCTTCGAGATGGTCTGTCGTAGTTCCAGTTGAAGAAGATAGCAATAGTAGTGTTGCATTACGGTACAAACTGACCCCCGTTTCCTTCGCGACGGCCCTAAGATACAGCCAGCAAACGTATGGACCCTTCTGCCTGGGCCAATGCAATTCCGATCCGAATGGCTATTGGGTGACCTGGCCAAGTGGGCTGTTCAACTTCATCGAGGGGCGCGCGGACTTCGACGCCTATGCCTACGCGATATTCCCGCGTCAGGACGTAATCGGCACGCTCGCGGACCGTGCGAGCCGCGTGGCGCTAAAGGCGGCGACGGAAGGGCGCGTGTCAGGCGAGATCCAGACCAGCCGCGCCGTGCGGGAATCCCGCACATCGTCTTCCATGGTCGGGTTTGGCGATGGCGGACTTGGCGAGAATGGCGAAATACAGTTTGGCTGGGTCGTGTCCGGCGCCGAACGAGGTGAACCGCTACAGCATTCGCAACTCGTTCTGGTCTCAGTCCCCGCCTGGATCACCACGCTCAAGCTGACCGTGCAGACAGGTTGGCTCGATCCGGATTCGTCGGCAGAAAACATGACAAAAGAGCAGGATGTGCTGGTCAAGCTTCCGCCCGACTACGAAGCCTTCGACACTCTCGCGATCCGCACTGAAGGCGCGCGCCAGCCCGTCATTCTCGACAAGATGATGCAAGAGAGCATTGTTGTTCGGGCGTGCGAGCCGGCGAACATCCTGATTCCGGGAGCGCGGTTGTGGCGTTCGACCGCGGTCACGCTGGGCGCGCAACAGGCCGATCGCATTACCGTGTTACCGAACATGCGCGGCATCATCGCCCACTTCAGAGAAGTGATGCCGCCCCCGGTGGAAGCGGAGAAAGTCAACGGTGAGTGGTACGCACCCGCCGACATTATGGTTTGGACAAGCGAGGGCGTGGACAGGTCAGACATACCTGCCCGTGTGGTGCTGTCGCAGCAAGGCAGGTGCCCCAAAGACTAGGTCAGCGAATGATCTGTCCTGACCGGTCGCCGCATCGGCAGGGCGCGCCGACGGGCTGGGCCGGAACACGGCACACGCCACCCTTGGTCTGGCACCGTGTGCTGTTGCTTTGCGCCAACTGAATGCCGGCCGGCGTAGCGCATATCTGGGGCGGCTGAGAGGGCGCGGCTGAGACCGACGACGCCAGCGCCAGCACCGCCAGCGCGCCGAAACAGATTTTGAGATCCGCCATGTTCTTCATTTTCTTCCTCGGCCCCCCCACTAAACTCCTACACGTGCATTTTAGCCCCGGCATGGCACGCCACGCGGGATTATGGCACACGACAACCTGGGACGCACCGCTTGTGGCCACGCCATTAAGCATGAACTAGGCGCAACGACGGCGTGGCCGGCCGTCGTGCCTCCCGCCTCGGCGGCGTTGCGCCGGGCGTTGGCCCTGTGATAGCTGTCGCGCCCGTCACCCGATCGCAACACAAAGACGCTCAAGTGACGGCGCCCCCGACCCTTCTGATCCTCAACGGACCCAATCTGAACCTGCTCGGCAGTCGCGAGCCGACGGTCTATGGCGGCATGACGCTGGACGACGTCGAGACGGCCTGCGCCGCCGCGGCCAAGGCGCTGGGCTACGCCATCGAGTTCCGCCAGACGAACCACGAGGGCGAGCTGGTCGACTGGATCCAGGGCGCCCAGGACAACGCGGCCGGCGTGGTGCTGAACGCCGGCGCCTACACCCACACCTCGGTGGCGCTCTTGGACGCGCTGCGCGCGGTCGACGTGCCCGTCGTCGAGGTCCACATGTCCAATGTTTTCGCGCGGGAGCCGTTCCGCCATCATTCCTACATCAGCCCGGCGGCGACCGGTGTGATCTGCGGCTTCGGCGGCGACAGCTACACGCTGGCCATCGAGGCGCTGGCGCGTCGCCTGGGCGCCGACTGAGGGGGCGAGCCGATGCCGAAGTTCGACGTCGACGCCGACCTGGTGCGCAAGCTGGCGGAACTGCTGGGCGAGACGGACCTGGGCGAGATCGAATACGAGGCCGAGGGCCGCCGCATCCGCGTCGCGCGCCCGCAGGGCGGCAGCGGGCGCCACGCCCCGGCGGAAGCGCCGCCGCCGCCGCCACCGCCCGCCGCCGCCATCGCCCCGGCGCCCGAGCCGGCCGACACCCAGCCGGCGGGCGCCGTGACCTCGCCGATGGTCGGCACGGTCTACCTCTCCGCCTCGCCCGGCGAACCGCCGTTCGCCAGCGAAGGCGACAGCGTCGTCGCGGGCGAGACGCTGATGCTCGTCGAAGCGATGAAGACGTTCAACGAGATCAAGGCGCCGCACGCCGGCCGGCTGAGCAGCATCCTGGTGGAGAACGGACAGCCGGTCGAATATGGCGAGACGCTCGCCATCATCGGCTGATCGCCGCGCCGGCCATGGCCGAGCCCGCGATGTTCGAGAAGGTCCTGATCGCCAATCGCGGCGAGATCGCGCTGCGCATCCACCGCGCCTGCAAGGAGATGGGCATCCAGACCGTCGCGGTGCACTCGACCGCGGACGCCGACGCCATGCACGTGCGCCTGGCCGACGAGAGCGTCTGCATCGGCCCGCCCTCGGTGCGCGAGAGCTACCTCAACGTGCCCTCGATCCTGTCGGCGGCGACCGTGACCAACGCCGACGCCATCCACCCCGGCTACGGCTTTCTCTCCGAGAGTGCCAGCTTCGCCCAGATCGTCGGCGAGCACGGCTTCACCTTCATCGGGCCCGAGCCGCGCCACATCGAGACGATGGGCGACAAGATCGCCGCGCGGCAGACGATGCTGGCGGCCGGCGTGCCCACGGTGCCCGGCAGCGACGGCGCCGTCGAGGACCCGGACGAGGCGCTGGTGGTCGCGCGCGAAATCGGCTTCCCGGTGCTGGTCAAGGCGGCGGCCGGCGGCGGCGGCCGCGGCATGAAGGTGGCGGAGCGCGAGGCCGACCTGGGCCGTGCGATAACCATGGCCAGCAACGAGGCCGCGGCCACCTTCGGCAGCGGCGCGGTCTACCTGGAGCGCTTCCTGGGCAAGCCGCGCCACATCGAGTTCCAGATCATCGCCGACCACCACGGCAACGTCGTGCACCTGGGCGAGCGCGACTGCTCGCTGCAGCGGCGCCACCAGAAGGTGCTGGAGGAGGCGCCGTCGCCGGCGCTGAGCCCAAAGCAGCGCGCCATCATGGGCGAGCGCGTCGCCACGGCGGTGCGCGAGATCGGCTACCACAACGTCGGCACCCTGGAATTCCTCTACGAGGACAGCGAGTTCTTTTTCATCGAGATGAACACTCGCATCCAGGTCGAGCACCCGGTGACCGAGATGATCACCGGCATCGACATCGTGCGGGAATCGATCCGCGTCGCCGCCGGCGCCAGCCTGCCGTTCCGCCAGGACGACGTGCACTTCAACGGCCACGCCATCGAGTGCCGCGTGACCGCGGAGCACCCGGACACCTTCGCGCCGGCGCCGGGGCGGGTGACCGACTTCCACACGCCCGGCGGCCTGGGCGTGCGCGTCGACAGCGCGCTCTATGCCGGCTACGCGGTTCCGCCGTACTATGACAGCCTGGTGGCGAAACTGATCGTGCATGGCGGCACGCGCAACGAATGCTTGATGCGGCTCGGGCGAGCACTCGAAGAGATGGTGATCGGCGGGATCGAGACGACCATCCCGCTGCACCAGCGCATCATGGCAGACCCGGCCTTCCTGGACGGCAACTACGACATCCACTGGCTGGAGCGCTTCGTCGCCGACAACGCCGGCGGCTGAACCCGGGAGCGCAAGGGGGCAAGCCATGGCCGGCCTGACCCCGCAACTGCTGCTGGGCGCCTACGCCAGCGGCATCTTCCCGATGGCCGAGAGCCGCCATCACCGCGAGCTGTTCTGGATCGACCCGGAGTTGCGCGGCGTGCTGCCGCTGGAGGACTTCCATCTGCCGCGCCGGCTGCGCCGCACGCTGAAGCGCGCGCCCTACGAGGTGCGCTGCGACACCGCCTTCACCGAAGTCGTGCGCGGCTGCGCCGAGCCGACCGAGGCGCGGCCGGACACCTGGATCAACCCTGAGATCGAGCGCCTGTACACGGCGCTGCACGAAATGGGCTTCGCGCATTCGATCGAGTGCTGGCTGGACGACCGCATGGTCGGCGGCCTCTACGGCGTGGCGCTGGGCGGCGCCTTCTTCGGCGAGAGCATGTTCAGCCGCGCCCGCGACGCCAGCAAGGTGGCGCTGGTGCACCTGGTGGCGCGGCTCTGCCAGGGCGGCTTCCGGCTGCTCGACACCCAGTTCGTCACCGAGCACCTGCAACAGTTTGGCGTCATCGAGATCAGCCGCAGCGCCTACCGGTCGCGCCTGACCGAGGCGCTGCGCGTCGAGGCGCGGTTCTATGGCGAGCTGGACGAGGCCGCGTTCGACGCCTTCATGCAGTCGATCACCCAGACGTCGTAGACCGGGTGCTCCAGCGCCGAGAGCGCGGGGCTCGAGGCGAACATCCAACCGGTGAACAGCACCTGGCGCCGTTGCCCCGCCTGGGCCTCCGTCACCTCGACGAAGGCGGCGCTCTCCGGCGGCTCGGTCGGCGGCGTCTCCTGGCAGGCCCGCACGGTGATCTCCAGCGTGCCGAACAGGGCGATGGCGCCGACCGGCGCGTCGAAGGTGGAGATGCGCGCCGTCACCTTGTCGAGGCCCTGCAGCACCGCGCCGTCGCGCGCCAACAGCCCGCGCCGGCCGGGCCGTTCGGGCACGACGATCTCCGGCACGTCAAGCTCGACGCCCGGCCGCGCCGGTTCCTGCGCCGCGAGCGGCATGGCCACGACCGCAAGCGCCCAGGCCAGCAGCGAAGAGCCTAGAGGTGCGCGGCGAAGCGCAGGCGGACGTAGTCGGCGAACCATTGCCCATTGTCCTGGAGCGTCGGCCGCAGGGCCTCCCTCAGTTCGTCCTTGATCTCGCCGCGCCCCGCTTCCGGCACGGCGGCGAGGAAGCTCTCGGCGAAGGTGTCGAGCCAGTCGGCGATGTCGCCCGGCAGCGGCGTCGGCCGCGGGACCAGTTCGATGGTCTCGACCGCGAAACCGTGCGCCTCCAGGCGGCCGGCGTATTCCTCGATGCCCGGGAAGTACCACGGGTCGAAGGCGGCGGCGTCGAGGCCGCGGCGCTCGAGCGCGGCGTAGAGCGCGTCGCGGATGGCGCCGCAATTGCCGGCGCCGCCCATCTCCGCGACGAAGCGGCCGCCGGGCCTCAGCGCCCGCGCGACGCCGGCGATCACCGCGTCCGGATCGCGCATCCAGTGCAGCGCGGCGTTCGAGAACACGGCGTCGAATTCGGCGTCGAAGTCCAGCGCCGCGCCGTCGACGACGCGCGCGTCGAGCCCCGCGGCCTGCGCCGCGGCGATCTGTTCGGCGCTGGCGTCGACGCCGACGACGTCCGCCCCCGCGGCGACCAGCTTGGCCGTCAGGGCACCGTCGCCGCAGCCGAGATCGAGGATGCGCTCGCCCGATCGGGGCGCCAGCAGGTCCAGCACCGGCTGGCCCAGCGCCGGCACGAAGGCGGCGTTGCGCGCATAGCGGTCCGGGTCCCAGCTCTGGCCGGGCGCGCTGGCTTCACCGTCCATCGCGTTCAGTTCCCGCCGCTGCCCGTGGCCAGGAAGATGATCTCCGAGACCGAATCCTCGAGCGAACGGTGGTCGCGCGTATTGGTCAGCATGCCGTCGGGAGCGATCGCCTCTTCGGCGCCGCCCGGGATCAGCCGCAGGTACTTGCCGCCCAACAGGCCGTCGCTGGCGACGACCGCCACGGTATCGACCGGCAGCGAGACGTCGGAACGGATCGACATCTTGACGATGGCCTCGAAACTCATCAGGTCCAGCTCGCGGCTCGCCACCGTGCCGACCTTGACGCCGCTGATGCGCACGTCGGCGCCGGGCTCCAGCCCGCCGACCTTGAGGAAACGCGCCTCGACGTCGTAGCCGGTGACCGCCTGCACGTCGGCAGTGCGCCAGGCGAAGAAGACGAAGACGATGGCGACCAGCAGCACGACGCCGCCCAGCACCGTCTCGACGATATTGCGCATCATGACCGGATACTCCCTCGCCGGCTCATTCGAGATCCTTGAGGCGCGCCTGGTTGCGCCGCGCCTGGGCGATGATCAGGTCCAGGAGGTCGTCCAAGATCATCGTCGACTCGGTGTAGGTGATCTCAACGCCCGGCTCGATCGTCTCCTCACCGCCGCCGATGTTGAGCTGCACGAACTTGCTGCCCAACAGGCCGTCCGTCGCGACCGACGCGGTCGCGTCGCTGTCCAACTCGACGCGGCGGTCGACCTCCAGGGTCAGCACCGCCCGCTTGTTCTCGTCCAGGTCCATTCTGGTGACACGGCCGACCTGGATGCCCGCCGCGTAGACCTCGCTGCCGACGACCAGGCCGTCGACGCGATCGAAGCGCGCGATCAGGTCGTAGCCGCCGGCGTCGACCTGGCGCCCGAACGAGTACTGGTAGACGAAAAACAGCCCCAGCGCGCAGACCATCGCCGCGCCGGTGCCGATCTGCACGATCTCGCGCGAGTGCGGCGTCACGCGGCGGGTCCCGGCGGCCCCGGCGGCGTCCAGGCCTCGTAGTCGCCGGTCGCCTTGGCGCGCCGGCCGCCCTTGAAGATGCTGCCCTGCGGCCGGTAGGCGGCCTCCGTGCCGGTCAGGTTGGGCTGGTGCTCCTTCAGCCAGGGCCGCGCCGGACGGTCGGCGGCGGGCGGCTGGTCGACCGTGTAGTGCAGCCAGGCGTGCCACTCCGGCGGCACGCGGCTGGCGTCCTCCTCGCCCGCGTAGAGCACCCAGCGCCGCTCGCGCGCATAGCCGCGGCGCGGCTTGCCGGTGAAGTAGCGGTTGCCGAACTGGTCGCGGCCCGCCGGCTTGCCGGCCAGCCACGTCGTCAGGCGCGTGCTCCAGGTAGCCATCGGCTCTCATGTCCTCGCGTGCGCGTCCGAAAGCACAGTCTCGGCCGCGATTCGGCCGGGAATATGGCACCGGCGCCCATGGCCGTCCAGCGCCCGACTTTGACCGTGCCGGGCCTTGACAGCGCCGGGCGCGTCGGCCGTGATCGCTCTCCCGCCGCCCCAGCCCCGGAAACCCGATGACCCGCCCCTTCGCCGCGTCCCGCGGGCTCGACCGCCGCGAATGGCTGGGCGTCGCCCTGGTCCTGGTCTCCGCCCTGGCCTTCGGCGCGGCGCCGACGCTGGCGCGCTTCGCCTATGCCGGCGGCAGCGACCCGCCCAGCCTGGTGGCGATGCGCTTCTTCACCGGCGGTCTGGCGGTGTGGCTGTTCTACCTCGCCCACCATGGGACGCTGACCATCGCCGCCCTGCGCGACCGGCTGTGGGCGCTGATCTTCGGCGTCGTGATGTGCATCGAGTCGTGGCTCTATCTCGAGGCGCTGACGTTCATCTCCGTCAGCGTCACCGTGCTGCTGTTCTTCAGTTTCCCGCTGATGGTCACGCTGATCGCCCGTTTCACCGAGGACGAGAAGCTGACGCCGCAGCGACTCGGCGCCTTCGCCGCGGCCTTCGCCGGCGTCGCCCTGGCGGTCGGCGCGACGGCGGAGCGCATAGACCCGCGCGGCGTGGCGCTGGCGCTGGTCGCGGCGCTGGGTGTGGCGGTCACGATCGCCGGCACCAGCCGCATGATGCTGCGCAACGGCAGCGTGCCCGTGATCGCCTGGATGCTGATCGGCGCGGCGCTGACGACGATCGTGCTGGTCGCCGTGCGCGGCGGCGTCACGCCGCCCGCGACCGCGCTGGGCTGGATCGGCTTCGTCGGCACCGCGGTGTTCTTCATCGGCGGCATCGCCAGTTTCTTCAGCGCCGTGCCCATGATCGGTCCGGTGCGCGCCGCGATGCTGTCGAACGCCGAGCCCGTCGTCGCCATCGGGCTCGCCGTCACGCTGTTGGGCGAGAGCCTGACGGGGCCGCAGGCGGCGGGCGCGGTGCTGATCGTCGGCGCGATTCTCGTGGTCAGCCGCCAGCGTCCACCGGAAGGATAGCCGTCGCCGACGGTTGCCAACATGGGTTGCGATTTCGCGCTTCCCTCCCCCTAAATCTGGTGCTAGCATCAATATCTAGGGTCTCGGCGTGTCATACGGTCGAGATTTCGCGCCGTAGGCGCCCTGCACGTGGCAGGACCCCGACCGGACAGGACGTCGGCACGCCGGACCTCCCCAACGGGCTTGACGCCCGTCCAGGGGGCACGAGACACGGAAGTCGCGGGGGAACTTGCCGCATGCGGATCAGGCGCCACTTCACCCGAACCGGCGAAGAGCCCTATGCGGGCGTCGAGTTCCGGCGCACCTCCAGCGAGATCCGCAATCCCGACGGCAGCGTGGTGTTCGAGGTCGCCGACATCGAGGTGCCGGCCGCCTGGAGCCAGGTCGCCTGCGACGTGCTGGCCCAGAAGTACTTCCGCAAGGCCGGCGTGCCGGCGTGCAGCCGCCCGGTCGAGGAGCCGGAGGTGCCGGCATGGCTGTGGCGCACCGAGCCCGACGAGGGCGCCATGGCGCCGCTCGACGCCAAGAAACGGTACGGCGGCGAGACCAGTGCCAAGCAGGTGTTCGACCGGATGGCGGGCACCTGGGCGTACTGGGGCTGGAAGGGCGGCTATTTCGACAGCGAGAGCGACGCCGCGGCGTATTTCGACGAGATGCGCCACATGCTGGCGACCCAGAAAGGCGCGCCCAACTCGCCGCAATGGTTCAACACCGGGCTGCACTGGGCCTACGGCATCGACGGGCCGAGCCAGGGCCATGCCTATGTCGACTACCGCACCGGCGAACTGACCCAGTCGACCAGCGCCTATGAGCACCCGCAGCCGCACGCCTGCTTCATCCAGTCGGTTGGCGACGACTTGGTCAACGAAGGCGGCATCATGGACCTGTGGGTCCGCGAGGCGCGCCTGTTCAAGTACGGCTCCGGCACCGGCACCAACTTCTCGGCCCTGCGCGGCGAGAACGAGCCCCTGGCCGGCGGCGGCAAGTCGTCGGGCCTGATGAGCTTCCTCAAGATCGGCGATCGCGCGGCGGGCGCCATAAAGTCCGGCGGCACGACGCGGCGTGCGGCCAAGATGGTCGTGGTCGACGTCGACCACCCGGACATCGAGGCGTTCATCGACTGGAAGGTGGTCGAAGAGCAGAAGGTCGCGGCGCTGGTCGCCGGCTCGCGCCTCTGCGCCATGCACCTGGGTGCGGTGATGGCCGCCTGCCACGCCGACGACGCGCCGGCCGGGGACGACCGCTTCGAGATGCGCAAGAATCCCCTGCTGAAGCGCGCGGCCAAGGCGGCGCGGCGGGCGCACGTGCCGGAGAACTACATCCAGCGCGTCGTGCACTACGCCCGCCAGGGCTTCACCGAGATCGAGTTCCCCAGCTTCGACACCGACTGGGACTCGGACGCCTACCTCACGGTCGCCGGGCAGAACTCGAACAACTCCGTGCGCGTCACCGACGATTTCCTGACCGCGGCGGCGAACGGCGCCGACTGGCAGCTGCGCCGGCGCACCGACGGCGAAGTCGCGGCGACGGTCGACGCCGGCGCGCTGTGGGACAAGGTGTCCTGTGCCGCCTGGGCCTGCGCCGACCCGGGCGTGCAGTTCGACACCACGATCAACGACTGGCACACCTGCCCCGCCGGCGGCCGCATCAACGCCTCGAACCCGTGCTCGGAGTACATGTTCCTCGACGACACGGCCTGCAACCTGGCGTCGCTGAACCTGATGGCCTTCCGCGGCGCCGAGGGTTTCGACGTGGCCGGCTTCCGCCACGCCGTGCGGCTGTGGACGATCACGCTCGAGATCGCCGTGATGATGGCGCAGTTCCCGTCGCGGGAGATCGCGCGGTTGAGCTACGACTACCGCACCCTGGGCCTGGGCTTCGCCAACATCGGCGGGTTGTTGATGGCCAGCGGCATTCCCTACGACAGCGCCGCGGGCCGCGCCCTCTGCGGCGCCATCACGGCGCTGATGACCGGCACGGCCTACGCCGCCTCGGCCGAGATGGCGCAGCACCTGGGCGCCTTCCCGGCGCACGAAGCCAACGCCGACGCCATGCTGCGGGTCATGCGCAACCACCGCCGCGCCGCCCATGGCGAGGCGGCGGGCTACGAGGACCTGCGCACGACGCCGGTGGCGCTCGACCGCGCCGCCTGCCCGCAGCCGGAACTGGCCAAGGCCGCGGCCGAGGCCTGGGACGAGGCGCTGGCGCAAGGCGAGCGCCACGGCTTCCGCAACGCCCAGGCGACGGTGATCGCGCCGACCGGGACCATCGGCCTCGTCATGGACTGCGACACCACCGGCATCGAGCCCGACTTCGCGCTCGTCAAGTTCAAGAAGCTGGCCGGCGGCGGCTACTTCAAGATCATCAACCGCACGGTACCCCAGGCGCTGGCGACGTTGGGCTACACCCAGCCGCAGATCAATCAGATCGTCGCCCACGCGGTCGGCCGCGGCACGCTGTCCGGCGCGCCGGCGCTCGACCCGAAGAGCCTGGCCGAAAAGGGCTTCGACGAGGCGGCGCTCATCAAGGTCGAGGAGGCTCTGGGCGCTGCCTTCGACATCCGCTACGCCTTCAACAAGTGGACGCTGGGCGAGGACTTCTGCGTCGAAACGCTAGGCCTCGACGCCACGGCGCTCGACGACGTCGGCTTCGACATGCTGTCGGCACTGGGCTTCAACGAGACCCAGATCGAGGCCGCCAACCTCTACGTCTGCGGGGCCATGACGCTCGAGGGCGCGCCGCACCTCAAGGACGAACACCTGGCGGTCTTCGACTGCGCCAGCCCCTGCGGCAAGGACGGCCGGCGGCACCTCTCGACCGAGGCGCACATCCGCATGATGGCGGCGGCGCAGCCGTTCATCTCCGGCGCCATCTCCAAGACCATCAACATGCCCAACGCGGCGACGGTCGAAGACTGCCGCGCCGCCTACGAGCTGTCCTGGCAGCTGGGCCTGAAGTCGAACGCGCTCTACCGCGACGGCTCGAAGCTGAGCCAGCCGCTGGCCACCCAGACCGTCGACGCGGACGAGTCCCTCGACGAGCTGTTGGAGGCGCCGGCCGGCGAGCGCGCGACCATCGTCGCCGAACGCGTCGTCGAGCGGGTCATCGAGCGCGCGGCCCAGCGCAAGCGCCTGCCGACAAGGCGCAAGGGCTACATCCAGAAGGCCACCATCGGCGGCCACAAGGTCTATCTGCACACCGGCGAGTACGACGACGGCACGCTGGGCGAGGTCTTCGTCGACATGCACAAGGAAGGCGCCGCCTTCCGCTCGCTGATGAACAACTTCGCCATCGCCATCTCCATCGGCCTGCAGTACGGCGTGCCGCTGGAGGAGTTCGTCGACGCCTTCACCTTCACGCGCTTCGAGCCGTCGGGCATGGTCGAGGGCAACGACGCCATCAAGATGTCGAGTTCGGTCGTCGACTACATCTTCCGCGAGCTGGCGATCAGCTATCTGGGCCGCAACGACCTGGCGCACGTCGAGCCCGACGACCTCTACGGCGACGCCATGGGCCGCGGCGAGGACAACGAGAAGCTGCCGGTCGGGCCGGTGCGCGCGGTCAGCAACGGCTACGTGCGCAGCAACCTGGTGGTGCTGACGCGCAACGACGAGCCCCGCTCGCTCGGCGCGATGGCGGTCGGCGAGGGCCCGATGGCCGAGACCATGGGCAGCGCCTTCGCCAGCGTCTCCGGCGCCGCCATGGGCTTCGCCGAGGACCCCCACGACGCGCTGCACGCCGACGGCCATGACGGCGCGGCCGCCTCGATCCGCGAGGCGCGCATGAAGGGCTACGAGGGCGACGCCTGCGGCGAGTGCGGCAATTTCACCCTGGTGCGCAACGGCACGTGCCTGAAGTGCGTGACCTGCGGCGCCACCAGCGGCTGCAGTTAGGGCGAAATCGCGAAAGGCAGGCGTGAGAAAAGGCTAACGCACATATCGACACCCGGCTCCCGGTCCGGGGACTTAGTCCCTGGGCCGGCACGGAGTTCGCAGCGCCCCACGGAGTATGTGGTGGTGCTCGCTGCGGGCCTCTCCTCCCTGAGCCTTCGGGGTGTGTCGTTTGCGGCACACCCTGCTTTTTGCGTGGAGCCCGGCCACGAGCGCCGGTTAGTCTCGCTTCCTGCGCCGCCCTAACCAGCGAGACTGAGCATGACCAACGTCGACGCGCGCCTGCGCGAGCTGGGCATCGAGTTGCCCGAGGCCCCCGCCCCCGCCGCCAACTACGTGCCCTGGGTGCGCGCCGGCGCTCTGGTCTTCGTCTCCGGCCAGATCCCCATGGTCGACGGCAAGCCGGGCTTTGTCGGCAAGCTGGGCGAGGACATGTCGGTGGAGGAGGGTCAGGCGGCGGCGCGCACGTGCGCGCTGGCGCTGCTGGCACAGGTCAAGGTGGCCTGCGACGGCGACCTGGACCGCGTTGTGCGCTGTCTCAAGCTCGGCGGCTTCGTCAACTGCGCGCCTGACTTCACCGACCACCCGAAGGTCATCAACGGCGCCTCGAACCTGATGGTCGACGTGCTGGGCGACGCCGGGCGCCACGCCCGCTTCGCCGTCGGCGCGGCGTCGCTGCCTTTCGGCGTCGCGGTCGAGGTCGACGGCATCTTCGAGGTGCGCTGATGGCCGGAATTGCGGCGCGCCTGGCCGAGCTGGGGATCGTGCTGCCGCAAGCCCCGGCACCGGCCGCCAACTACGTCGGCTGGACCGTCGCCGGTCCCCTGGTCCACGTCGCCGGCCAGGGCCCGGTCGAGAACGGCGAGATTACCTGCGCCGGCAAGGTCGGCGTCGACGTCACCGTCGAGGACGCCCAGGCCGCGGCGCGGGTGACGGCGCTCAACGTGCTGGCCCAGCTCGCCCAGGCACTCGACGGCGACCTGGACCGCGTCGTCCGCCTGTTCGGGCTCGTGAACTGCGCGCCCGACTTCACGCAGCAGCCGCAGGTCATCAATGGCGCTTCGGACCTGATGGTCGAGGTGTTCGGCGACGCCGGGCGCCACGCCCGCGCCGCCATCGGCGCCCCTGCCCTGCCCATGAACATCGCTGTCGAGGTCGACGGCGTGTTCGAAGTGCGCTGACGCGTCGCAGACTTCGCGCTTGCGCGGCCGGACCGCCGGCCTAGCTTGGGGCCCATGAGCCGAGCCCATGCCTGACGGGAACGACGCGCCGACGGCGCGCGCCATCGGGTCGATCGCCGAGATCGACGCCGCGCAATGGGACGCCTGCGCGGTCGACGACTCGGGCGGGCCCAACCCTTTCATGAGCCACGCGTTTCTGTCGGCGCTGGAGGACGCGGGCTGCGTCGGCGAGCGCACCGGTTGGCAGCCCTATCACATGGCCATCGAGGACGGCGGGCTCTTGATCGCCTGCGCGGCGATGTACCTGAAGGGCAACTCCCACGGAGAGTACGTCTTCGACCACAGCTGGGCGCACGCCTACGAGCAGGCCGGCGGCCGCTATTACCCGAAGCTGCAGGTCGCGGCGCCGTTCAGCCCGGTGCCGGGCCCGCGCCTGTTGGCCCGCCCGGGCGCGGCGCAGGAGCAGGCGCGCTTGGCGCTGGGCGCCACGATGGAGACCGTCGCCGACCGGCTGGGCGTGTCGTCGCTGCACGTGACGTTCTGCAGCGAGGCGGAGGCGCGCCTGATGCAACAGCACGGCTGGGTGCTCCGCCTGGGCCAGCAGTTCCACTGGCACAACCGGGGCTACGCGACGTTCGACGACTTCCTCGGCGCGCTCGTGAGCCGCAAGCGCAAGGCGATCCGCAAGGAGCGCCGCGAGGTGACGCAGCAGGGCATCGACGTGCGCCCGTACGTGGGGGCGGAGATCGCGCCGCGCCACTGGGACGCCTTCTACCGCTTCTACGTCGACACCTACGACCGCAAATGGGGCTACCCGTATCTCAACCGGGAGTTCTTCGACCTGATCGTCGAACGCATGGACGAGCGCGTCGTGCTGATGGTCGCGGAACTGGACGGCCGGCCGATCGCCGGCGCGCTGAACCTCAAGGGCGACGACACGCTCTACGGCCGCAACTGGGGTGCCGCGATCGATGTGCCGTTCCTGCACTTCGAGGCCTGCTACTACCAGGCCATCGAGTTCGCCATCGACCACGGGCTCGCGCGGGTCGAGGCCGGCACGCAGGGGCCGCACAAGATCCAGCGCGGCTATTTGCCGGTCGCGACCCACAGCGTGCACTACCTGCCCAACGACAGCTTCCGCGACGCCGTCGCCGACTTCTGCCGCCACGAGGCCGAAATGGTCGAGCACGAACTGACCGCGATGCAGCACCACTCGCCGTACCGGCGGGAGGGGTGAGGCTCAGTCCCAGTCCGCCAGCACATCTGCCGCCGTCGCCATGCGTACCGGCGCGCGCTCGGCCACCGGCGCGCCGTCGACCAGCAGCGGGAACAGGGTTTCCACGACCGATTGCTGCTCGCGGAGGAGGCCGCGCGCGGCGACGTGGGGGTGCTGCGCGACGCTGTCGAGACGTGCCACCGCCTCGAAGCAGCAGTCGACCGGATCGAGCCGGGCGCACCAGTCCGCGAGCGGGCGCGCCGCGAACAGCGTCGCGACGTCGCGATTCAGCTCCGTCTGTGGCAGCGGCTCGGCCTGGCGCGCGATCCAGCCTGGGCGGCCGACGGCGTCGCAGAACGCGGCCCAGAACTTGGCCTCGATGGCGCCCAGCGTGACGAAGCCGCCGTCGGCAGTCTCGTACACGTTGTAGAACGCCGCGCCGCCGTTGAGCAGCGCTTGGCCGCGTTCGGGCGGCGCGCCACGCGCGGCGAGCGTGAGTGCGGTCGCCTGCCACGCCAGCACCGATTCCATCAGACTGACGTCCAGGTGCGCGCCGGTACCGGTCTGGCCGCGGCGCACCAGCGCCGCCAGGATCGCCACCGCCGCGGCGCTGGCGCCGGCGTGGTCGGCGACCGGCGGGTGGGAAATGGCCGGCGCCGCAGCCGGGCCACTGGCCGCCAGGCCGCCGCCCAGCGCCATGTAGTTGAGGTCGTGCCCGGCGCGGCCGGCGTAGGGCCCCGTGCGGCCCCAGCCGGTCAGCGCGCAGTGCACCAGCCGCGGGTTGAGAGCATCGAGCCGCGCGTCGTCAAAGCCGAGCCGCGCCAGCACGCCCGGGCGGTACGACTCCAGCAGCACATCGGCGTTCTCGAGGAGCGCCGCGAAAGCGGCAACGCCCTCCTCCGCCTTGAGGTCCAGCTCCAGCACCCGCTTGCCGCGATTGACGAGGGCGTAGAGCGCGCTGGCGCCGTCGGGCCCCGGCGGCCCCAGGCGGCGCATGGGCTCGCCGCCCGGCGGCTCGGTCTTGACCACGTCGGCGCCCAGGTCGGCGAGGATCTGGCCGGCCAGCGGCCCAGGAATGTACTGGGCGAACTCGACGACCCGGATGCGCTCGAGGAACACCGCCGCCCCCATTCACTCAGCCCGAACGACGCGCAGCGTGGCCGACCGGCGGCGCCCCGGCAAGGGTGGTGACACCCAAGTCGTGTGCCGTAAGAACAAGTGGATTAGACTTAGATCACTATACTACGTTGCTTGGTTTTTCTTGGTTTGGCCCGACATTTACTGATTGTCAGTAAATATCGCCGCATCACTTACGTCGACGACTCTTGCAGAGCCACTGAACAGCGAGCGCGGGTTTCGCCCATGACCAGCTTGCCGTCAGGCCCCGGCCCGACCGACGCGCGCGGGACCGGCGCTTTCGCAAATCCAGCGCACGGCCCCGGGCCGGCGTCGACCGAGGCCGGCGCCGGCGACCAGGCCGCCGCCCGACAGCTGTGGCGCGCCTTTTTCGACACCGTCGACACCTCCTTCAACGTCGCGCTCCTGGACGACCGCGGGCGGATCCTCGCCGTCAACGGCGGCTGGCGCCGCTTTGCCGAGCAAAACGGCTATGGCGGCACGTCCTTCGGCGTCGGCGAGAGCTACTTCGATCACTGCGCCGACAGCGACGTGCGCGGCCGCTGCGGTCGCGACCTGGCTGCCGGGCTGAGCGACGTGCTCGCCGGCACCGCCGAGCTGTTCGAGTGCGAGTATCTGTGCGAGATGCCCGACGGCGACCACTGGTTTCGCATGCAGGTCGTGCCACTAACGGCCGACGGTCTGTCAGGCGCCGCCGTCAGCCACTTCGACGTGACCGAAACGGTGCGCGCGGAACAGGCGGCCGAGGCCGCCGCCGCCGCCAGCCAGGCGAAGTCGCTGTTGGTCAGCGGCGTCAGCCACGAGCTGCGCACGCCGCTCAACGCCATCATCGGCTTTTCCGAGATGCTGGGCCGCGGCATCGCCGGCCCGCTCGGGGAGCGCCAGGCCGAGTACCTGGACTACGTCACCGAGAGCGCCCACGACCTGCTGGCGCTTATCAACGATCTCCTGGACCTGGCCAAGGCCGAGGCCGGCCGGACCGAGGTCCACGAGGAGATGGTTCGCCTGGACGGCCTGCTGGCCAAGTGCGTGCGCATCGCCGGCGGTGCCAGCGCGACCTGTGCGATCGAGATCGACGTCGAGGGCATGGACGGCACCCCGGCCGTCCGGGTCGACCCGCGCCTGATGCAGCAGATCCTGGTCAATCTTCTGAGCAACGCCTTCAAGTACACGCCGGCCGGCGGCCGTATCTCGATCGCGGCGCGGCGCGGCCCCACCGACGATCTGCGCCTGACCGTGCACAACACCGGCCGCGCCATGTCGGCACGGGACGTCGAGCGTGCGCTGACGCCGTTCTGCCGCGGCAGCGATCGCACCACGCAGGCGCGCGAGGGTACGGGGCTGGGCCTACCGCTGGCCTGCCGGTTCGCCGAGGCCCATGGCGGTTCGCTGACGATCCTCGGCACGCCCGGGCGCGGCACGGCGGCGACGCTGATCCTGCCGGCCTACCGCGTGGTCGACGGCACCGGCTGAGCCCGGCTGAACCGCGGCCCGCGAGGCTGCAGCGCGCTGGTGATGCGCTCATGCGGTGACCGCTATCGCAATTCGTGACGCCGAAGCGCGGGACCACAGCCCGATTGCAGCGCTGCACGCGAGGTCGTGGCGCGCCGCCTCGCGGCGCTGGCCGCGGCCTGCGAGACTTCGCCGCGGCAACGTCTGCGTGAGCGGCGACCGGGCATGTTGGGCTTGCCAACAAATACTTTTCTTTCCTTGAACATTAATCTGACGCAGTGATCTAAGTTACGAATTTTCAACCATTTTCATTTGCGATTTAACCCTTCGTTAACCCGGCAACCCTTAACCTAGATTTGCATCCTCCATTGGCGGCCTAGGCGATGGGCCGCGACGAAGAAGGGAGCCGACATGGCCGCCCTGCGACCGACCCGGCCCAGCACGCACCACCAAGGTGCCGTCAGCCCGGAGGTCGTCAGCGGCGTCAGCCACGAGATCCGCACGCCGCTCAACGCGGTGATCGGCTTCGCCGAGATGCTGCAACTCGGCGCTGCGGGGCCGCTGGACGAAAAGCAGCGCGAGTACCTCTCCTGCATCGCCGAGAGCGCCGGCCACGCGCTGGCCGTGGTCAACGAATTGCTGGACCTGTCGCGCGCGGCGGCCGGCGGCCTGGAGGTCGGCAACGAGATCGTCGACCTGGCCGAGCAGACGCGCAGCTGCCTGCGCATCGCCGTCGCCGCCGAGCCCTATGCCGCGCACACCGTAACGACCGCCGGCCTCGACCGGCCGCTGCTGGTCAACGGCGACAGCCGGCTGCTGCGCCAGGCACTGCTCAACATCCTGGGCAATGCCGTCAAATACATCCCGTGCGGCGGCACCATCCATATCGCCGCCGGGAACGACACGGACGGCGGTCTGCGCCTCGAAGTGCGCGACAACGGCCCCGGCATGACCGCAAATGAACTCGACCGCGCCCTGATGCCCTATGGGCGCGGGCGGGCGGCCCGAGGCCAGGTAGGCTCCGGGTTGGGACTGCCGCTGGCGTGGGGCTTCGTCGCCGCCCACGGCGGCAGGCTCGACCTAGAGAGCGCGCCCGGGCGCGGCGCCAGGGCGGTGATCCACCTGCCCGCCAGCCGCGTCATCGCGCCGTGAGCGCCGCGATCAGCACACTCGCCGCCGCATCCGGGTCGTCGTAGCGCAATCGGTACGGCGGCACGCGGTCGGCCAGGCGCGCCGCCAGCTCTTCGCGCGCGGCCGGCGGCCGGTTCGGCGCGAACAGCCGCGGGGTCAGCGCCGCCGCCGCGTCCTCCGCCGTCGCCGCCGCGAGCGCCGGCCTGGCGCCGGGCGCGCGGTCGAGCAGAACCAGCGCGACGACGGGCGCCCGCGCGCCGAACGCCGCCAGCTCGCCGTCGGCCGGCGTCAGGTAGAGGCGCTTCTCGCCGGCAAACGTGGTGCGCGCCTCCAGCGCGCGGCGGCTCGCGTCCCGCGTCGGCCCGCCGAGGCAAGCCGGCAGCGGGTTGCGCAGCTTCATGGCCCGGCCGAGGGCGATCCCCGTCACGTCGTGATCGAACTCGAGCAGCAGCTTATCGTCGGCGAACAGACGCCGGCCGGCGAGCAGCGCGGCCGCGGCGAGCACGCTCTTGCCGCTGCCCTCGGCGCCCAGCAGCAGCGCCAGGCCGCCGGCTTCGACCGCCGCCGCGTGCAGCCCGAGGCGCGCCGACGACCTCGACGCCAGCACCCCGCCGACATGGCTGACCAGGTGCGAGGCCGCGACCAGCGGGTCGGCCAGCGGCGTCGAGCGCACGCCCGGCGCCTGCTCGATCACGAAGCCGCCCTGGGCCGGCAGCACGACGATGTCGGCGTCGTCCACGCCGCCCGGCACCTCTTGGCGCGGCCAGGCGGGCGCGACGATGTCGAGCGAGGCGGCGAGGATCGCCGCGCCATAGACGGTGACGGGGTCGTCGAGGCCGGCGAAGGCGGTCAGGCCGGGACCGGCCGTCGGCATGACCGGCCGGGCCTCAGAGAACTGCGGGCGCGGCCTACTCCACCAGCGCCGGCGGCTTCGGCTTCTGGCGCTTGACGGGCAGGGCCGGGAATTCGAACACCAGCTTGCCGTCGGCGAGGCGCACGCGCACGGTGCCGCCCTTGGTCAGCTTGCCGAACAGCAGCTCGTCGGCCAGCGGCTTCTTGATCTTGTCCTGGATGACGCGGCTGAGTGGTCGGGCGCCGAAGGCCGGGTCGTAGCCCTGCTCCGCCAGGAGATTACGCGCCGCGTCGGTCAGCTCGATCGACACGTTGCGGTCGGCCAACTGCGCCTCGAGCTGGATGACGAACTTGTCGACGACCTGGGCGACGATCTCCGGCGTCAGGCCCTGGAAGCCGATCACCGCGTCGAGCCGGTTGCGGAACTCAGGCGTGAACAGGCGGTTGATCGCCTCCTCGTCCTCGCCGACGCGCTTCTCCTGCTTGAAGCCGAAGGCCGGCTTGGCCATCTCGGAGGCGCCTGCGTTGGTCGTCATGATCAGGATGACGTTGCGGAAGTCGACCGACTTGCCATTGTGGTCGGTCAGTTTGCCGTGATCCATGATCTGCAACAGGATGTTGAACAGATCCGGGTGCGCCTTCTCGATCTCGTCGAGCAGCAGCACCGAGTGCGGGTGCTGGTCGACGGCGTCGGTCAGCAGGCCGCCCTGGTCGAAACCGACATAGCCCGGCGGCGCGCCGATCAGGCGGCTCACCGAGTGCCGCTCCATGTACTCCGACATGTCGAAGCGCGTCAGCTCGATGCCCAGCGTGATGGCCAGCTGGCGCGCCACCTCGGTCTTGCCGACGCCCGTCGGGCCGGAGAACAGGTAGCTGCCGATCGGCTTCTCCGGCTCGCGCAGACCGGCGCGGGCCAGCTTGATGGCTGCCGAGAGCGAGGAGATCGCCTGGTCCTGGCCGAACACCATGGTCTTGAGGTCGCGCTCCAGCGTCTGCAGCGCCTTCTTGTCGTCGCGGCTGACCGACTTCGGCGGGATGCGGGCGATCTTGGCGACGATGCCCTCGACGTCCTTCACCGAGACGGTCTTCTTGCGCTTCGACGGCGGCACCAGCGCCTGCGCCGCGCCGACCTCGTCGATCACGTCGATGGCGCTGTCCGGCAGCTTGCGGTCGCCGATATAGCGCGCCGACAACTCGACGGCGCTGCGCACCGCGTCCTCGGTGTAGCGCACGCCGTGGTGCTTCTCGTAGTACGGCTTCAGGCCGCGCAGGACCTTGATGGCGTCGTTGAGGCTCGGCTCGTTGATGTCGATCTTCTGGAAGCGGCGGACCAGCGCGCGGTCCTTCTCGAAGTACGAGCGGTACTCCTTGTAGGTGGTCGAGCCGATGCAGCGCAGGTTGCCCGCGGCCAGCGCCGGCTTGAGCAGGTTCGAGGCGTCCATGGCGCCGCCCGAGGTGGCGCCGGCGCCGATCACCGTGTGGATCTCGTCGATGAACAGGATGGCGTGCTCGGTCGCCTCGAGCTCGGCCATCACTGCCTTCAGGCGCTCCTCGAAATCGCCGCGGTAGCGCGTGCCGGCCAGCAGCGCGCCCATGTCGAGCGCGAAGATCGTCGCCTCCTTCAGCACGTCGGGCACTTCGCCCTCGGTGATGTGCTTGGCCAGGCCTTCCGCGATCGCGGTCTTGCCGACACCGGCATCGCCGACGAACAACGGGTTGTTCTTCTGGCGGCGGCAGAGGATCTGGACGGTGCGCTCCAGTTCCAGCTCGCGGCCGATCAGCGGGTCGATGCGGCCTTCCAGCGCCTTCTCGTTCAGGTTCACGCAGTAGGCGCCCAGCGCCTCCTGGCCCTTCTTGACGACCTTCTCGCCCTCGCCTTCCTCCTCGGCGCCGGAGACCGGGCGCGAGCGCTCCTGCCCCGGCACTTTGGCGATGCCGTGGCTGATGTAGTTGACGGCGTCCAGCCGCATCATGTCCTGGCGCTGCAGGTAGTAGACGGCGTGGCTCTCGCGCTCGGAGAAGATGGCGACCAGCACATTGGCGCCCGTCACTTCCTCGCGCCCGCTCGACTGCACGTGGATCGCGGCGCGCTGCAGGACACGCTGGAAGCCGGCGGTCGGCCGCGGATCCTCGTCGAGGTTGGTGATCAGCCCCGACAGCTCATTGTCGATGTAGTCGCTGAGCTCCTGGCGCAGCCGGTCGTTGTCGACGCCGCAGGCGCGCAGCACCGCGACCGCGTCCTGGTCCTCGCTGAGCGCGAGCAGCAGGTGTTCCAGGGTGGCGTATTCGTGGCGCCGCTCGCTGGCCAGCGCCAGCGCGCGATGGAGCGTCTGCTCCAGGTTTTGCGACAACATGCCCACAGCCTGCCTTCCGTCTCGCGTGTTGGCCCCAGCTTCGGTAGCGACGCTCCGCCCGCGTCGGGTCGCCGGCGGCGACCCGTCTACGGATCAATCCTTCTCAAGCGTACACTGTAACGGGTGTTGGTGCTTGCGTGCGAAATCGATCACCTGGGTTACCTTCGTCTCGGCGACCTCGTAGGTGAACACGCCGCAGATGCCGACGCCCTTCTGGTGCACGTGCAGCATGATGTGCACGGCCCCTTCGTGCGCCTTGCTGAAGAAGCGCTCGAGCACCAGCACGACGAACTCCATCGGCGTGTAGTCGTCGTTCAGCATCAGAACTTTGTACATCGCCGGCTTTTTGGTCTTCGACCGGGTCTTGGTGACGACCCCGGTGCCGTCGCGGTTGCCGTCGCCGTCGCGGTCGCCGTTGCCTGAATCGCTCATCGTCCCGCGCGTCGTAGTGACAGAATCGCCGAGTCGGAGGTCATGATATTGGATCGCAGCATGGTGCAGAAAAGGTTTTCGCTCGGTTGACGGGCCAAAATGTGTAGCGAATTGAGCCGTTAGGCGGATCGGCAAACGGTGGGCCGGGCATGTGGCATGGGGCAAGCAAGACCAGCCGTAGAGCCCGCAGAGAAGCTCAGAGGACGCAGAGAGTAGGTAGATCGGTCGATCGAGGGCGGTCAGGACGATCGAGGCGCAGCGGGCCTCCTCTCCACGGCCCTCTGCGCTTCTCCACGGTTTGTTCGGTCTGCCTCAGGCGTACGCTCGACCGGGCGTGCCCGTCGCGCGGGCACGAAAAAGACCCGGCGGGGTAACCCCGCCGGGTCCGAAGCGGATCGCGCGTTGGGAGGGAGGTTACGCGGCGATCGGCTTGAACGTCTTGCTGACGGCCGTCGTCCAGTAGGCGTTGAGCGGCGCGAACGCGTCATTGGCGATCTTCGCCGACAGTTCCTGCAGCTTGACCGTCTCGGCCAGCGCGCCGTCGAAGGACGACTTGGCGTAGTCGGACTGGATGTCGGTGAACTCCTTGAAGCTCTTCACCGTCATCAGCTTGGTGGTGATGGCCATCGACTGGTCCATCGAGCCCTTGGTGTAGGCGAAGACCTCCTTGGAGAGGACCTCGACGCCCTTGCTCATCGCGCCGGAGGCGGCGACAAACGCGTCGACCGCGCCCTTGTTGACGTCGCTCAGCTCGTCGTAGCCCTGGAAGGCGAACTCGCTGGCCTTGTCCATCTGCTCCTTGGTCACGGCGAAGGCCTGCTCGTAGCCCTTCGTGGCGGCCTCGGCGCCCATCTTCACCGCCTGCTCAACGGTCTCGCGCCCGGCGACGACAGCGTCCTCGACGGGGTTGGCCGTGGTCTTGGCCTTGCTCTTGATTGCGGTCATTGTTCTAGCTCCTGTGCTCTCGGTTTTGCCCGGTCCCGAAGCCTGCCTTCGCAGCACTCCAGCGGGCAGTGCGCCTGCAGCGATGCTGCATCGCAACATCATCGATCGACTAGCTATTTAGTCGCTTGTGGAGCCGTCTGCAAGGTTTTTTTGTGCACTGCAACATAAATTTCTGTCGCGGTGCAAAAGTCTGCGATCGCAAGCACTTGGCAGGGCCGGCGGCCGGCCGCGGCGGCGCCTTGCCGGGGCGAAATCGCCATGGGATAGTGCCGCCGCGCCGCAGCCTGCGAGGGGCGTGCGCGGGGGACATATCGTGACCTATTGCCTGGCACTCAAGGTCGACGAGGGACTGGTCGCGCTGGCCGACGGCCGCGTCACCAGCGGCAGCCAGTTCTCGACCGCCAGCAAGATCAGCCTGCACGCGGCCGGTGGCGCGCAGTTCTTCGTCATGACCTCGGGCCTGCGCTCGCTGCGCGACAAGACGGTGACGTACCTGGAGCGCGCCCTGCGCGAGGGCGCGGGTGACGGCGCGAGTGATGGTGGCGGCGCCTGCACCTCGCTGCTCGACGCCGTCGACGCCTACACCAAGGCCCTGCGCCGCACCGCGGAAGAGGACCAGGCGGCGCTGCGCGAGTCCGAGTTGGACTTCAACCTCCACGCCCTCATCGGCGGCCAACTGCGCGACGACCCGGAGCCCTTGGTGCTGCTGGTCTACCCGGAGGGCAACTGGATCGCCATCGACCGGCGCACGCCGTATCTCAGCGTCGGCGCCACGTCCTACGGCAAGCCGATCCTCGACCGCGCGCTGCAGCACGACACGGCGATGAGGACGGCGCTGAAGCTGGCCTTCCTGTCGTTCGATTCGACGCGCTTCAGTTCGGCGGACGTGGGCTACCCGATCGACCTGTTGACCTACACGACGGCCGAGCGCCAGTGGCGCCAGACCCACTACGAGCAGGGCGACTTGAACGCCGAAGCGGACTGGTGGAGCGAGCACCTGACCGGCCTGGCGACGCAGATGCCGGACGGACCGTGGGTCGACACGCTCTTGCCGCCGCGCCTGCGCGCTGTCGGCGACACGTGACCGGCGTCCGTTAGCCCGGCGCGTCGCTTTATCGTTAATTCTCCTTAAAGGCCAATCGGCTATTGTGGAAGCGTCGCAACACAGGCTAGAATCTCCTTGAAATCGTTCGATGAATCGCTATCGGTGGCTGACGGGTCCAAACGGATGACGGCGATCTGTGTGCGTTTCTTGCGCGTCATGACGCTGGCGCTTGGCCTCGCACTGGCTTTCGCGCTCGCGGCCCCGACCGCGGCGCTGGCCAAATACGCCGCCATCATCGTCGACGCCGGCACCGGCGAGGTGATGCTCTCGCGCAACGCGGAGACGCGGAACTATCCCGCCTCGCTGACCAAGATGATGACGCTCTACATGGTATTCGAGGCGCTGGACAGCGGCCGGCTGAGCCCGGACCAGCGCCTGCCCGTCTCCGCCAAGGCGGCGCGGCAGCCGCCGTCGAAGCTGGGCCTCAAGCGCGGCGACAGCGTGCGCGTGAGCGACGCCATCCCGGCGCTGATCGTCAAGTCGGCCAACGACGTGGCCGTCGTGATCGCCGAGGCGCTGGCCGGCGACGAGCGCACCTTCGCGCAGGTGATGACCAAGCGGGCGCGCGACCTGGGCATGCGCAACACCACGTTCCGCAACGCCTCCGGCCTGCCGAACCGCGGCCAGATGTCGACCGCGCGGGACATGGCGACGCTGGCGCTGGCGCTGATCCAGAAGTACCCGCACCACTACACGAGTTTCAGCCAGCGCAAGTTCAAGTGGGGCAAGCGCACCTACCGCAACCACAACAAGCTGCTGGGCAACTACGCCGGCACGGACGGCCTCAAGACCGGCTACATCCATGCCTCCGGCTTCAATCTGGTGACCTCGGTCAAGCGCGGCGAGCGGCGGCTGGTCGGCGTCGTCTTCGGCGGCCGCACCGGCAGGAGCCGCGACCGCCACATGCGCAAGCTGCTCAACGACGCCTGGCTCAGGCTCGACCGCGACCTGCTGCTGGCGGCGGCGCCGCTGCGCCGGCCGTCGCTGCCCGCCGGCGGCGTCGAGATCGCCCGCGCGCCCGCACCCAAGGCTGTGGCGCCGAAGCAGACTCGTCCGGCGCTGGTGTCCGCGACGCCGGCCGCCCGGCCGCC
>Ga0049108_10000140_pt1 | contig 26696 bp, 27 predicted proteins | sample WorMetilPIANOSA2_FD_60020 | JGI IMG/M metagenome (GOLD analysis project Ga0049108, IMG submission 60020) | Marine gutless worms symbiont microbial communities from Max Planck institute for Marine Microbiology, Germany - Olavius ilvae PIANOSA.2 | ecosystem: Host-associated > Annelida > Digestive... | reverse complement strand
GACGCGCGAGAGCAATGTGACGGAGGAGGGGTACGGCGGCCGCGGCACCCCGATCGCAAACGAACTCTATGAGAGGAGCCCGTACAAACTCGTCCTGGACGAAGGCTATGCGTGCCTGCGGCGGCGCCTGGACAGGCCGCACCTTGACGACTTCAGCATCTTGCCCGAGCTGCGCGACATGGGCGCAACCGACTACGTCGTGCTGGCGGAGCGCTTCCCCGATGAGCTCGGGGTGATCGGCACTTGGACCACCGACGAAGTGGGCGGTTTCACGACGGCGCAGCTCAATTTGCTGGCGGACGCCTTCCATCGCTTGCGATTTGTGCTTGAGCCAATCAGCCTCAGGCGCTTGGCGGTCAACCTGCTCGACACCTATGTCGGGCCGCGCGCCGGCGAGCGCATTCTCAAGGGTGAGATCATGCGCGGCAGCGGCGAAGTGATCTGGCTCAGCGACCTGCGCGGCTTCACGCGGCTGAGCGACGAGCTGCCGCGCGACGAACTGATCGCGCTGCTCAATGCCCACTTCGACGCCCTGGCCGGGCCGATTCAGGAGGCCGGCGGCGAGATCCTCAAATTCATGGGCGACGGCCTGTTGGCCATGTTCCCGACCGACGGCCCGGACGGCGCGGCGGGCGCCTGCCAGGCGGCGGTCGAGGCCGCCGACGGCGCCATCGCCGACATGGCCGAACTCAACTCGGCGCGGCTTGAGTGCGGCGAGCCGCGGCTGGACTTCGCCATTGCCCTGCACCTGGGCGAGATCAGTTTCGGCAACATCGGCGCCTCCAACCGCCTCGACTTCACCGCGATTGGCCCGACGGTCAACATCGTGCATCGCATCGAACGCGTGGCGGCGGAGTTGGGTGCGCCGGTGCTGGTCAGCGCCAGCGTCGCCCGACACCTGGGCGACCGCGCCCAGAGCCGTGGCCGGCACGCGTTGCCCGGCCACGCGGCGCCAGAAGAGGTCTTCGCGCTCACCGATGGCTGAGCCGACTGAAGACCGCGGCCAGCCCGTCGTCGACTGGCTGCTGCACGAGGGTCACCGCCTCCACCACACCGCCGACCTGCTGACCGCGCTGGCAGCCCGGCTGCGCGGCGCCGGCGTGCCCGTCGACCGCATCACGCTGGGCATCCGCCAGCTCCACCCCGAACTGTTCACCAGGGCCTATGTCTGGACGTCGGCGGCGGCGGCGACCGAGGAGATCAACCGCGAGCATGGCATCGAGACGACCGACATGTATCGCCGCAGCCCCGTAGCGCCGATCTTCGACGGTGGTGGCGCGTTTCGACGGCGCCTGGTCGGCCCCGACGCGCAACTCGACTACGGCATCCTGCCCGACCTCGCGGCTGAGGGGTACACGGATTACACGATGCGGCCAATCGTCTTCAGCGACGGGCGACAAGTAGCGGCGGGCTTCGTTACCAAGGCCACCGACGGCTTCAATGCAGGCGACATGGCTGTGCTCGACCACGTGCTTGAGGCGGCAGCGCCGCTGGTCGAGATGCGCCAGCTCAGGCGCACGGCGGAGGACCTGCTCGACACCTATGTCGGCCACGCCACCGGCGAGCGCATCCTGTCCGGCGACATCCTGCGCGGCGCCGGCGACAGCATCGACGCAGTGTTGTGGTTCTGCGACATCGACGGCTTCACGGAATTGAGCCAGAGGCTCGCGCGCGACGACCTGATCGCGCTCTTGAACGCCTTCTTCGACTGCGTCGTCGAGCCCGTCGAGGCCGAGGGCGGCGAGGTGCTGAAGTTCATGGGCGACGCCATGCTGGCGATCTTCCCGATCGGCGGGCGCGATCGCCGGGCCTGCTGCCGCGCCGCCATCGCCGCCGCGGAGCGGGCGATCGAGGGCGTCGCCGCGCTCAATGCCGAGCGCCCGGTCGCCGGGGCGCCGCCGCTCAGCTTTGGCCTCGCGCTGCGCGCCGGCGAGGCGATGTACGGCAACATCGGCGCCGCCCAGCGCCTCGACTTCACCGTGATTGGCCCCGACGTCAACCTGGTCGCCCGGCTGGAGCCGTTGTGCCAGAAACTCGGCGTGCCGCTGGTCGTCTCGGCGGCCCTGGCCGCGTGCTGGCCCGAGGCGTTCGTCAACCGCGGCCGCCAGCGCTTACGCGGTTTCGAAGCGCCTCAGGAGGTCTTCACGCTGGCGCGCTTCGCGACCTAACTCCCGGTCTTCAGGACCTCCCAGTACTCGGTGTTGAGCCGGCCGACGAAGCCGTCGTGGCGGGCGCCGAGGCACTGGCGCAGGGTGTAGAAGCCGGCCGAGGTACGGGCGACGCAGCCCTCGAAGGCGCGCTTCGCCATGGCCCGGCCCGGGCCGATCTCGGGCGCCTGCATCGACACCGTTTCCCAGGCCGCCTGCCGCATCGGTTTGTCGACCGTGCCGTGGCCGGGCAGCGCCGAGATCACGCGGGCGGTCAGCCGCGCCGCGTCGATGCGCGCGCCGCCGTCGTCGACGATGCGGGCCGCGAGCGCCCGCAACGGCCCGGCGACGAGCGCGATGTTGGCCTCGTTGAGCGGCCGCGGATCGCCGGGTATGGCCTTGGGTACCATGGTGACGTTGCGGGCGACTTCGACCTCGAACGACGCCACGTCGTGCGCCGCCAACGCGGCGACGGGCACGCTGGCCTGCAGCGACGTGTGGCCCCTCGCCGTTGCGAGGGCCATCAACTCGTACGGCAGCCGCATGCGGGTGCCGTCGGCGCGCACGCCGACGAGGCGCAGGTCCTTGCCGCCGTGCGGCAGGTAGATCGTGCCGCGCACCGGCTGAGCGGCTTTCTCCTCCAGGCAAATGGTGGTGAGCTCGGCGGCGCACAGGCCGTCGGCGCAGACCAGCGGCACGGGCCCGAGCGTGGCGACGAGGCCGAGGATCTGCGGCGCCGCGGCGGCGCTGCCCGCAAGGGCGACGAGAAGCGACGCGGCCGCGGCGGGGATGGCGAAGAAACGGGGCATGGGGTGTCCCTCCAACGGGGAAGGCGCTAAGGGTCTCACGGCCGCCGGCACGGCGTCAAACCGCACGGCGGCCCGGCCGGGCGATGTCATGACGTTTCAATCGCTTGCGCCATGACGCTTGGGCGACGGCGCAAAACCGCCTATGTCATCCGCTGGTGAGTCGGAGGTCTCGAACGCGCATGCCCCTTTCCCCCGTCCACGTCATCGGCGGCGGCCTGGCCGGCAGCGAGGCGGCGTGGCAGCTGGCGCGCGCCGGCGTGCCTGCGGTGCTGCACGAGATGCGCCCGGTGCACGGCACCGCGGCGCACCAGACCGACCGGCTGGCCGAGCTGGTCTGCTCCAACTCGTTCCGCTCCGACGATGCCGAGTTCAACGCCGTCGGCCTGCTGCACGAGGAGATGCGGCGCTGCGGCTCGCTGATCCTGGCGGCGGGCGACGCCCACAAGGTGCCCGCCGGCGGCGCGCTGGCCGTCGACCGCGACGGATTTGCACAACAAGTGACAGAGACGCTGGCGGCCCACCCCCTGGTCACGGTCGAGCGCGGCGAGGTCGCCGGGCTGCCGCCGGAGTCGTGGGACTCCGTGATCGTCGCCACGGGCCCCTTCACCTCGCCGACCCTCAGTCAGGCGATCATCGGCCTCACGGGCGAGGCCGACCTGGCGTTCTTCGACGCCATCGCGCCCATCGTCTACCGCGAGAGCATCGACTTCGGCCGCGCCTGGTTCCAGTCGCGCTACGACAAGCCGGGGCCCGGCGGCACCGGCAAGGACTACATCAACTGCCCCATGGACGAAGCGCAGTACGGCGCCTTCATCGACGCGCTCCTGGCCGGCGAGGCGACCGCGTTCAAGGAGTGGGAGGCCGACACGCCCTACTTCGAGGGCTGCCTGCCGATCGAGGTGATGGCGGCGCGCGGCCGCGACACGCTGCGCTTCGGCCCGATGAAGCCGGTCGGGCTGACCGACCCCCACACCGGCCGCAGGGCTCACGCCGTCGTGCAGCTGCGCCAGGACAATGCGCTGGGCACGCTCTACAACCTGGTCGGCTTCCAGACGAAGCTGAAATACGGCGCCCAGAAGGAGGTGTTCCGGATGATTCCGGGCCTCGAGAACGCCGAGTTCGCGCGCCTGGGCGGCCTGCACCGCAACACCTTCATGAACAGCCCGAAGCTGCTCGACGGAACGCTGCGCCTGAAGGCGCTGCCGCGGCTGCGCTTCGCCGGCCAGGTCACCGGGGTGGAAGGCTACGTGGAGAGCGCCGCCATGGGCCTCCTGACCGGCCGCTTCGCCGCCGCCGAGCGCCTGGGTGACGTGCCCAGCACGCCGCCCGTCACCACCGCGCTCGGCGCCCTCCTGGGCCACATCACCGGCGGTGCCGAAGCCGAGACGTTCCAGCCGATGAACGTCAATTTCGGCCTGTTCCCACCGCCGGACACGCAGGGCCGCAAGGTCAAAGGCAAGGACCGCAAGCGGCTCTACACCGCGCGGGCGCTCGCCGACCTCGACGCCTGGCTGGGCGCCACGCGGCTGGCGGCGGTGTGAGCGATCCACACGCCTTCTGGGACGGCAAGTACGCCGGGGACGCCTACTTCTACGGCACGCGGCCGAACGCCTGGGTGGCGTCGCAGACGGCGTACATCAAGCCCGGTCTGCGCGTGCTGGTGCCGGGCGACGGCGAGGGCCGCAACGGAGTGTGGCTGGCGAACCAGGGCCTGCACGTGCTCTCGGTCGACGCCTCGGCGAAGGGCCTCGCCAAGGCCGAAGCGCTGGCGCGCCAGCACGGCGTCGACCTCACCACCGAGGTCGTCGACCTGCGTGCCTGGGACTGGCCGCGCGACGTCTTCGACCTGGCGGTGCTGACTTGCGTGCACTTCCACCCGGAAGAGCGGGTCGCGTTTCACCGCAACGTGCTGGGCGCGCTGAGACCCGGCGGCACGGTTCTGTTGGAGGCGTTCAGCCCCTACCAGCACATCTACAAGACCGGCGGGCCGCCTCATCTCGACATGCTCTACACCGCCTGGGGCCTGTGTCAGGACTTCGCCGACGCCGAGATCGTGCTGGCGGAGGAGACTCTCACCGAGCTCGACGAAGGCACCGGCCACAGCGGCACCGCCGCGGTCACGCGCCTCATCGCCCGCCGTCAATAGCGGCCCAGCGTCGCCGCCAGCGCCAGGCGCCAGGGCCGCCCCACACGCTCCGGCAGGGCGAACGGGTCGTTGCCGGCGCGGCGGATGTCGGCGAGGTCGGCATCTGCCAGCGTGCCGACCAGCAGGCCACGTTTGACCGCCCGCGGCAGCCCCCGCACCGCCCGCCCGGCGGCCAGGCGCCGCGCCGCTTCCGCGGCGATGCGTTCGACGACGGCGGACAGTTCGGCTGATGGCGTCAGAGTGGCCCCCAGTTCCGTCATCAGGCCTTCCGGCAGGTACTGGCGCTGCGCCTGGGCGTGGAAGGCGACGGCGCGGATCAGGCCGACCAGCGCCCAGGCGCTGCCGATCGCGCGCGCCGCGTCCAACGCCGGGTCGTCGCGTCGCCCCAGCGCCTCCATGACCAGCTCCTGCAGCGTGCCCGCCGTGCCCTCGGCATAGGCCGTGAGCGCCGCGAGGTCGGGCGGCGGCGCGTCGTCGAGATCGACCTCGCGGGCGTCGATCAGCCGCTCGAGGCGGGCGCGGCTGAGGTCGTAGCGGGCGACCGCCTCGTTCAGCGCCAGCACGACTGGGTGCTGGCGCGGGGTGCCGGCGTAGATTCCGTCCAGCGCCTCGCGCCACCACTCGAGACGGATCCGGCCCAGTATCGGCTCGCTGACCGCCTCGCGGGTCTTGGCGACCTCCAGGTTGAAGGCGTAGAGCGGCCACAGCGCCGGCCGCGCCACGGCGGGCGCGAAAAGCGCCGTCAGGTAGCGGTCGCGGTCGTGCCGCCGCACCTCGGCGAGGCAGTAGGTCAGGCTGTCGGGCGCGGGCATGGCCAGCTAACTAGGGTATCCACCGTTCTGCGGCCACGCCGCCCTTGCCTTCCGCGCCGCGCGTGGCATGTTCACGCCGCGGTCCCGCGGGGATAGCGTCGCCTCGACGGCGGCGCCGGGCGCTCGATAACCCACAAATGCGCGGGGCTTCGTTTGATACCACAACATCTTGTGGTACGATCCTAACAATCGACTCACTTGGGGGTGGGAAATCCAACAATGGCCGCAATCCTCTCCGACCTGCGCAACACCGTCATCTCCGGCGTCGTGCTGCTGGTCGTCGTCGCGATCGTCGTCGCCGTGTGGCACGGCGGCGCGGGCCTCGGCTTCGACCACGCCTGGTTCGCCTTCCTGTTCCGCTGGCTGCACGTCGTCAGCGGCGTCATGTGGATCGGGCTCTTGTGGTACTTCAACTTCGTCCAGATCCCGAACATGCCGAAGATCCCGGACGAGCAGAAGCCGGCGATCGGCAAGGTGATCGCCCCGGCGGCGCTGTTCTGGTTCCGCTGGGCGGCGCTGTCGACGCTGATCACCGGCCTGCTGCTGGCCTGGATCAACGGCTACATCGTCGACGCCGTCATCATCGGCATCGCGAGCGCCGACCCGAAGCACACCATGATCGGCATCGGCATGTGGCTGGGTGCCATCATGGCCTTCAACGTGTGGGGGGTGATCTGGCCCAACCAACAGCGGGCGCTGGGCCTCGTCGAGGCCGACGCGGACGCGAAAGCGAAGTCGGCACGCACGGCGATGCTGTTCTCGCGCACCAACACGCTGCTTTCGATCCCCATGCTGTGGTGCATGGTGTCGGCGCAGAACCTGTTCTAGGCGCGAGCCAATCGCAGGACACGGGACGGGGCCTTTCGGGGCCCCGTCTTGATTGGCGCGTTACGTAACGGCGATCAGCGCCGCGGCGACGCGGCGTTCCTCTGACAGCAGCACGTTGTAGGTGCGGCAGGCGGCGCCGGTATCCATCGCCTCGAGCGCGATGCCCGCCGCGCGCAGCGTCGCGCGCAGCTCCCGCGGCACGAGTTCCAGGCGCGCGCCGCAGCCGAGCAGCAGGATTTCGACTTCGTCCGCCGCGACGAGCGGTTCCAGCGCCGCGTCGTCCACGTCCGCGAAGCGCGCGACCGGCCAGTCCTGCACGGCCGCCGGAAAGACGATCACCGAGCCCGTGTAGGCGACGCCGCTGATATGGAAGCCGCCGTCGCCGTAGCTGTCGATGACCTGGCGGTCGGCCGGGATGGCGGGGGTGACGTCCATGCGCGCGCCGCTCAGGCGGGGTTTTCCTCGGCCTCGCCGCTCTCGCCCTTGCTGCGGCCGATGCGGTGGACCCTCAGCGCGATGAGCGTCGGCGCGGCGATGTAGATCGAGGAGTAGGTGCCGATCAGCACACCCCAGATCATCGCCAGCGCGAAGCCGCGGATGATCGGCCCGCCGAGGATGACCAGCGCCAACAGCGCCAACAGCGTCGTGACGCTGGTGAGGATGGTGCGCGACAGCGTGTGGTTAACCGACAGGTTCAGGAGATCGGGCAGCGCCAGCTTCTTGTAGCGGCGCATGTTCTCGCGCACGCGGTCGTAGATCACGACGGTGTCGTTGATCGAATAGCCGGCGATGGTGAGAATCGCCGCCACCGTCGCCAGGTTGAACTCCATCCCGGTGACGGCGAACAGGCCGATGGTGGCGACCACGTCGTGGGTCAGCGCGATTATGGCACCGACGCCGAACTGCCACTCGAAGCGGAACCAGATGTAGACCAGGATCGCGCCGATCGCGAGCAGCACCGCCCAGGTCGCCGCCTCGATCAGCTCGGCCCCGACCTTGGGCCCGACGAACTCGGTGCGGCGGTATTCGACGACGGTCGAACCCAGCGCCGTCTTCACCGTCTCGATGGCGGCGAGCTGTTCCGCCTCCGCCCCTTCCTGGCGCTGCACTCGGATCAGGACGTCGTCGGGCGCGCCGAACTCCTGGATCTGCACCTCGCCCAGGCCCAGGCCGCCCAGGTCGCGGCGCAGCGCCGGCACGTCCGCCGGGCCGTCGGTCTTGGCCTCGATCAGGATGCCGCCGCGGAAGTCGATGCCGAAATTGAGCCCCAGGGCCGCGAAGGCGCCGACCGAGGCGATCATCAGCAGCACCGAGAAGACAATGGCGACGCGGCGCAGGCCGATGAAGTCGATCTTGGTGTCCGGCGGCACGAGGTGCAGATGGCGCATAGTCGTGGTCCCGCTAGATCGGCAGCGCCTGGGGGCGCCGGCGGCGCAGCCAGGTCACGACCATGAGGCGCGTCACCATGATCGCCGTGAACAGCGAGGCGACGATGCCGATGGCGAGCGTCACCGCGAAGCCGCGGATCGGACCCGAGCCGAACTGGAACAACAGGATGGCGGCGATCAGCGTCGTCAGGTTGCTGTCGATGATGGTCGCCAGCGCCCGCTTGTAGCCGGCGTCGACGGCGGAGATCGGCGTGCGCCCGTTGCGCACCTCCTCGCGGATGCGCTCGAAGATCAGCACGTTGGCGTCGACCGCCATGCCGATGGTCAAGACGATGCCGGCGATGCCGGGCAGCGTCAGCGTCGCCTGCAGCACCGACAGCACGGCGACGATCAGCGCCATGTTGAGCAGGAGCGCGAAGTCGGCCATCAGGCCGAACATGCCGTAGGACGCGAACATGAAGAACACCACCAGCACCAGGCCGACGACGCTCGCGACCTTGCCGGCGGCGATCGAGTCCGCGCCCAGGCCCGGGCCGACGGTGCGCTCCTCCAGGATGACCAGCGGCGCCGGCAGGGCGCCGGCGCGCAGCAGCAGCGCCAGATCCTGCGCCGCGGCGACGGTGAAGCCGCCGGTGATGATGCCGTTGCCGCCGACGATGGGGCTGCGGATCACCGGGGCTGAGATCACCTCGTTGTCGAGCACGATGGCAAGCTGGCGGTTGACGTTCTCCGAGGTGACGTCGCCGAAGCGTTTGCCGCCGGCGGCGTCGAAACGGAAGCTGACCACCGGCTGGCCGTCCTGGAACGAAGGCTGGGCGTCGACCAGGCGGTCGCCGCTGACCGAGATCTCGCAGCGCACGACGATCGGCCGCGCCGGCTGGTCGCCCTCGGCCTGCTCGTACAGCAGCATGGCCCCGGCCGGCAGGCGCCCGGCGATGGCGTCGCTGATCGAGGTCGAGGTGTCGGCCAGGTGAAACGTCAGCTTGGCCGTCTTGCCCAGCAGGCGCTTGACGCGCTCGGGGTCGTCGATGCCGGGCAGCTGCACCAGGATGCGGTCCTCGCCCTGCTGCTGGATCGTCGGCTCGGCGACGCCGGTCTCGTCGACGCGCCGGCGCACGACCTCGATCGACTGCTCGATCGCCGCGCGACGGCGGGCGGTCTGGGCCTCCTCCGTCAGCGACAGCACGATCTGGCCGTCGTCTGAGCTGTACTGCAGGTCGCTGCCGGCGACGTCGCGGGCGACCTCGCGCGCCAGCTCGGCCTGCGCCGGGTCGCGCAGGCGGAAGCGCACCGCGCCGGCGTCGGCGCCCAGCCCGGTATAGCCGACCCGCTCGCGCCGCAGGCGGCGGCGCAGCTCGGACACCGTGCCGTCCAGGTACTCGGCGACGACGTTGTCGACGTCGACCTCCAGCAGCAGATGCGAGCCGCCCTGCAGGTCGAGACCTAGGTTCATGCGCTGGTGCGGCACCCAGCCCGGCAGGTCCTGGCCCTCGTCGCCGCTGAACAGGAAGTTCGGCGCGGCATAGAGCAGGCCCAGCACGCAGACCAGGACGGTCAGAACGGCGTTCCAGCGGGCGTAGTTGACCATGATCGCGGACCTGGGAGTTTGCGTCCGGCGGCGGCGCGCCTACTTGCGGCCGCCCATGAGGCCGCCGAGACCGCCCAGCAGGCCCTTGGGCTTCTCGACGGTCGGCCCCTTGCCCCTGTCGTCGCCGCCCTTGGCCTTGCCCTCGCCGCCCTTGGCGTCGGCGGCGCCGCTGCGCGACAGCACCTCGCCGATGGTGGCGCGCGCCACCGTGACCTTGACCCCCTCGGCGATCTCGACGATCAGCTGGTTGTCGTCGGTGACCTTGGTCACCGTGCCGAAGATGCCGCCGCCGGTCATCACCTTGTCGCCGCGCCGCACCTCGGAGAGCATCTGGTTGCGCGCCTTCATCTTCTTCTGCTGCGGGCGGATCAGCAGGAAGTAGAAGACGACGAAAATCAGGATCAGCGGCAGGAAGGCCACGATGCCTTCGCCGGCTCCCCCCGCAGACTGCGCGTAGGCCGGGGAAATCCACATATGACGCTACTCCGAGAGGATGGGGACCACGGGGCGGACGGCGCTTGCCGGTCACTCCGCCCGGGCGGGTCGCCGGACTATAGCCATCGACCGCGTAAATGCAACGCCATGCCAACGCCACCGAATGGCCGCCCCGATCGGCCCCCCAATTGACCCCTTCCCGGCCTGTGCTAGGGTCCCGCGCGTTTCACCCCGACCCGACGCCTTTTATGCCCGACGAGACCCAGGACAAGATGTTGCGCCGCATCGCGGACGCGCTCGAGCGCCTGGCGCCGGCGGCCGAAGCGCGGGTCGACCTCGACGCCGGCGACGCCTTCGTCTGGCACGCGGAGAGCGGCTGGCTGGAGCCGGTCGCCCGGGTCAACCGGCTGCCGCTGGATCTGTTGCAGGGCATCGAGCGCCAGCGCGACATCCTCCTGGACAACACCCGCCGCTTCGCCCGGCGCCTGCCCGCCAACAATGCGCTGCTGTGGGGTGCGCGCGGCACGGGCAAGTCGAGCCTGGTCAAGTCCGTGCACCAGGCGGTCAACGCGGACGATGCCGGCGCGCTGGCGCTGGTCGAGATCCACCGCGAGGACATCCCGACCCTGCCCCGCCTGCTGGCGCTGCTACGGGGCGCCGAGCGGCGCGTCGTGCTGTTCTGCGACGACCTCAGCTTCGATACCAACGACACCAGCTACAAGTCGCTGAAGGCGGTGCTGGAGGGCGGCATCGAAGGCCGGCCCGCGAACGTGCTGTTCTACGCCACCTCGAACCGCCGCCACCTGATGCCGCGCGACATGATCGAGAACGAGCGCTCGACGGCGATCAACCCGTCGGAGGCGGTCGAGGAAAAGGTCTCCCTGTCGGACCGTTTCGGCCTCTGGCTCGGCTTCCACAACGCCGACCAGGCGACCTTCTTCGCCATGGTCGAGGCCTATGCCGAGCACTACGGCCTGGAACTCGACCGCGAGACCCTGCGCGCCGAGGCCATCGAGTGGTCGGTGACGCGCGGCGCCCGTTCCGGGCGCGTCGCCTGGCAGTACATCCAGGACCTCGCCGGCCGGCTGGGGAAACGCCTGGACGACTAGGTCCCGCGCAACAGCGCCGACGGATCGACGGCCTTGGTGCCGCGGCGGATCTCGAAGTGCAGCTGCGGCGAGGGCACGCCGCCGGTTGTGCCGACCGTGGCGACCGCCTCGCCCTGGCGCACGACCTGGCCGCGGCCGACCAGCAGGCGCGCGTTGTGGGCGTAGGCGGTGATGTAGCCGCGGTCGTGCTTGATCAGCAGCAAATTCCCGAAGCCGCGGATGCCGTCGCCGGCGTAGGCCACGACGCCGTTCTCCGCCGCGCGCACCGGCGTGCCGGCGGGGGCGGCGATGTTGATGCCGTCGTTGTGCCGGTTGCCCTCGCGCAGGCCGTAGGCGGCAACCACGCGCCCCTGCACCGGCCACAGGAAGCCGTTGCCGGTGCGCGCCGGCGGCTCGGGCAGCGGGCCCGAGGCGACGATGGGCGGCGGCGGCCGGCGGCGCGGCGCCGGACCGGTCTCGGACTTAGTCTCGGCTTGGGGCGGGACAGCGGCGACGCTGCCAGGCGGCGGCGGGCGGCGGCGGGGCGTGGCCTCGGCCAGTGGGGGCGTGGCCGGGGCGGTGGCGACGACGGTCGCGGGTGACGACACCGGGGGCGCGACGCCGGGCAGCGCCAGGCGCTGGCCGACCTGGATCGTATACGGCGGGGTGAGGCTGTTGCGCCGGGCGAGGCTGGCCATGTCGACGCCGTAGCGCCGCGAGATGCCGTAGAGCGTGTCGCCGCGGGCGACCACGTGCAGGCGCGGCGGCGGCACGATCAGGCGCTGGCCGACGCTGACGACGTAGGGCGGGCGCAGGCGGTTGGCGTCGATCAGCGCCCGCGTTGAGACGCCCTGGGCGCGCGCGATGGAAAAGACCGTGTCGCCGGCCCGCACGACGTAGCGGTCCTGGGGTTGAGCTTGAGCCTGCGGCGCCGGGCGCTCGGCGGTCTTGCCGTGGCGCACCACGGGCGCCGGCGCACCGCCGCGCACGCAGGCGGCCGCGGCGAGCAGCAGCGCCGCGGCGATCACCGTGACCAGGCGTCGATCGAGGCTCATGCGACCACCGGGGTCATCCGACGCGCGCGACGGTAGGCCGTTCCGCGTTGTGCGACAAGAGCTTGGCGCGGCGGCGCCTCAGCCGGTCAGCTCGGCACCGGCGCCCGGCAGCAGCGGCACGAAGCGCACCTCGGCCAGCTCGGCGCCGACGAAACCCTCGGCCGTGCGCTCGACGCGGTAGAGCATCTGGCTGCGCTCCTGGGTGCCGATCGGCAGCACCATGATGCCGCCCAGCGCCAGCTGCTCGAGCAGCGCCGGCGGCGGCTCGGCCGCGGCCGCGGCGACGACGATGCGGTCGAACGGCGCCTGCTCCGGCCAGCCCAGCATGCCGTCGCCGACCCACGCCGTGACGTTGTGGATGCGCAGCTCGCGCAGGGCGTTCTCGGCGGTGACGGTGAGCGGCCGGTGGCGCTCGATGGTGTAGACGCGGCGGCTGAGGCGCGCCAGCACCGCCGTGTGGTAGCCGGAGGCGGTGCCGATCTCCAACACCTTGTGGCGGTCGCCCAACGCCAGCGCCTCGGTCATGCGGGCGACGACCAGCGGCTGGCTGAGCGTCTGGCCGTGGCCGATCGGCACGGCGACGTTCTCGTAGGCCTGGTGCCGGTAGGTCGGCGGCACGAAGCGTTCGCGCGGCACGCGCTCGATGGCGCCGAGCACGGTGGCGTCGGTGATGCCGCTCTGGCGCAGTTCCAGGACCAGGCGGATCAGCCGCGTCGCCGGCGTCGCCGGGTGGCGGCTCACGCGAAAGCCTCGCGCAAGGCTCTCAGCGAACGCGTGTGGGTCAGGTCCAGGTGGATCGGCGTCACCGAGACGTAGCCGTTGTCGAGCTCGGTCACGTCGGTGCCGGACTTGGGCACGTTCTCCAGAAACTGGGTGCCGATCCAGTAGTACGGCCGGCCGCGTGGGTCGATGCGCTCCTCCATGCTGTCGGCGATCTTGCGCAGGCCCTGGTGGGTCGCCCTGATACCCTTGACGCGGTCGGCCAGCATGTCCGGGTAGTTGACGTTCATCAACACGCCGTCCGGGATGCCGACGGCCGTCAGGCGGCGCACGACCTCCGGCGCGAAGCGCTCCGCCGTCTGCCAGTGCACGCGCTTCGAGCGGTCGATCAGCATCTGGCTCATGGCGATCGCCGGCACGCCCAGATGCGTCGCTTCCATGGCCGCGGCGACGGTGCCCGAGTAGGTCACGTCCTCGCCGACGTTGGCGCCGCGGTTGACGCCCGACAGCACCAGCGCCGGCGCGTCCTGGCGCAGCACCTCGTGCACCGCGATCAGGACGCAGTCGGTCGGCGTGCCGTCGACGGCGAAGCGCCGGCCGGAGACCTGGCGCACACGCAGCGGCCGGTGCAGGGTCAGCGAATGCCCGGCGCCGCTCTGCTCCGTCTCCGGCGCGCAGACCCAGACGTCGTCGCACAGCGCGCGCGCGACGCGCTCCAGCACTTTCAGGCCCGGCGCGTGGATGCCGTCGTCGTTGGTGACCAAGATGCGGGCGTTCTTGAGGCCCTTCGGGAAGCGATGCATGGTGTCCTAACTCTGTGGCCCGATGGTCTCAAGGCCGGCCATATAGGGTCGCAGCGCCGACGGGATGTGGACCGAGCCGTCGGCCCGCTGGTGGTTCTCCAGCACCGCGATCAGCGCCCGGCCGATGGCGACGCCGGAACCGTTGAGCGTATGGACGAAGCGGGTGCCCTTGCCGTCGGCGGGGCGGAAGCGCGCGTCCATGCGCCGCGCCTGGAACTCGCCGGTGTTGGAGCAGGAGGAGATCTCACGGTAGCGCCCCTGCCCCGGCAGCCAGACCTCGACGTCGTAAGTTCGGTGGGCCGAGAACCCCAGGTCGCCGGTGCACAGCACCACCGTACGGTAGGGCAGCTCGAGGCGCTCCAGCACCGTCTCGGCGCAGCGCGTCATGCGCTGGTGCTCCTCCTCGGACTGCTCGGGATGCGCGATCGAGACCAGCTCGACCTTGTAGAACTGGTGCTGGCGCAGCATGCCGTGGGTGTCCTTGCCGGCGGCGCCGGCCTCGGAGCGGAAGCACGCGGTGTGGGCGGTGAAGCGCTGCGGCAGGTCGCCCTCGTCGAGGATCCGGCCCGCGGCCATGTTGGTGAGCGACACTTCCGCCGTCGGGATCAGCCAACGGTCGTCCGTCGAGCGGAACTGCTGGTCGGCGAACTTGGGCAGCTGGCCGGTGCCGAACAGCGCGGCATCGCGCACCAACAGCGGCGGGCTGACCTCGATGTAGCCGAACTCCGCCGTGTGGGTGTCGAGCATGAACTGGGCGAGCGCCCGTTCGAGCCGTGCCAGCGCCCCCTTGAGGATGACGAACCGGGCGCCGCTCATCTGCGCCGCGGTCTCGAAGTCGATCAGGCCCATGGCCTCGCCCAGCTCGACGTGGTCGCGGGCGTTGAAGTCGAAGTCCGGCGGGGTGCCCCAGCGACGCAGCTCGACATTGGCGTCCTCGTCCTCGCCCTCGGGCGTCTCGGCGTCGGGCAGGTTGGGCTCGCCGGCGAGAAATTCGTCGAGTTGCGCGGCGAGATCGCGCGCCCGCACCTCCTCCTCCGGGAGTTTGGTCTTGAGGGCCGCGACCTCGGCCTTCAACGCCTCGGCGTCGTCCTGGCGGCCCTCGCGCATGGCGACGCCGATCGCCTTCGAGGCCTCGTTGCGGCGGCTCTGCAAGGCCTGCAGTTCGGTCTGCGCCGCGCGGTGCCGCGCATCGAGGTCGATCAGATCCTGCGCGAGCGGGTTCAGTCCCATCTTCGCGCGGCCGGCGTCGAACGCCGCCGCATTCTCGCGGATCCACTTGATGTCGAACATCGGCGCGACTCGGCCTGCCCTTGCGCGGGACCGGTCTTATAGGGCCGGGCCCCCGGAGGGTAAAGCCGGGCCGCGGGCGGCGAGGGTCAGCGCATACTGAGGTTGTCGAGGATCGCCGTCATGTCGGCGACGACAGCCGCCTGGGACACGTCGCCGTCGACGCAGTGCTGCAAAGAGATGTAGCCACCTGACGTGCCCGGCGTCGCCATCGTTTCAGGAGCCTGGCGCGCCTGCAGACCCTGAGTGCCAAAGAAACACAGGGTCTGGCCACTTGAAGAGTACCCCGTGGCGTAGAAGTAGAAGCCGATGTCGTTGCGCCTGCGCGCGACCTCTGCCCGGTCGATTTCGATCCCCTCTTCCTCAGCGACAGGCCAAAACCGATAGGTCTCCAGCAGCACATCGGGGTCATTGGAACTGAAGCTGTAGTTGTAACCGGGTGCCAGCCTAACCAGCGCCCCGATGCCGCCGGGCCATTGCCACTGCTCTTCCATGTCCGGCGGAAAGCGCTTCTCCCGCCGCCAGCGGGCGATGTCGGGAAGGTCTACGCCGGCCGGCTGCGATACCGCGATCAGACTTTGCTCGGCCGTGATCGGCTCCCATTCGCTCCACTCTTCGGTCGTCTCACAGGCAGCCAGTCCGAGAGCGGTGATCGCCAACAGCATCACACGCATGACCCCCTCCCCCAAGAAATGCCGAGTTCTGCTGCGGCAAGCCTACCGCAAGCGCATGTCGGGAGAAAGGAACGCCACCTAAGGTTGGCGCCGCGTGACGCCGCTAGCTTTCCGGCCTGGTCTCGCTCTCGTCCGCCTCTCCGGCCGCTTCGGCGTAGGCGGCGTCGCGGCGGCGCACGACGAAGCCGGCGCAGACGATCGAGATCTCGTAGAGCAGGATGATCGGGATCGCGAGGGCGAGTTGGCTGAGCGGGTCCGGCGGCGTCAGCACCGCGGCGGCGACGAAGGCGACAACGATGGCGTAGCGCCGCTTGCGCTTGAGGCCCTCCGGCGTCGTCAGGCCGACGCGGGCCATCAGCGTCAGCGCGACCGGCAGCTCGAAACTCAGGCCGAAGGCGAAGATCAGCCGCATCACCAGCGACAGGTACTCGTTGACCTTGGGCTCGAGCTCGATCGGCAGCGTGCCGTCGCCGCCCAGCTGCTCGAAGGCGGCGAAGAACTGCCACGCGACCGGCAGCACCACGTAGTAGACGAAGGCGCCGCCGATGAAGAACAGGATCGGCGTCGCCGCCAGGAACGGCAGGAAGGCGCGCTTTTCGTTCTTGTAGAGCCCGGGGGCGACGAACGCCCAGATCTGCGCCGCGACGATGGGGAACGAGATGAACATCGCCGTGAAGAACGCCACCTTGATGTTGGTGAAGAACTTCTCGTGCAGTGCGGTGTAGATCAGCCGCCGATTCTCCTCGCCGCCCCAGACCTTGGCCAGCGGGTCGACCAGGAAGTTGAACAGGGGATCGGCGATCGCGAAGCAGCCGATGAAGATCACGATGAAGCCGATCAGCGAGTAGATCAGCCGCTGGCGCAGCTCGATCAGATGGTCCATCAGCGGCATCTTCGCCGCCTCGGCCGGCTCGCTCTCCAGCGGCTGGTCCGCCGTGCCCTCGACCATGGCTCAGGCGCTCGGTTTCGCGGCCGCTCGGGGGGCCGCCCCGGGGGCCGCATCGTCGTCGGTCGCGGCCGCCGGTGCCTCCGACGGCTTGGTCGGCACGCTGGCGGTCGGCGGCGCGATGCTGTTGGCCCCCGTCGGATCGACCGCGTCGTCGTAGGCCAACTCCGCCTCGACGTCGCTATCGAAGCCCCGCTTGATGTCCTTCAAGTCGGCGATGCCGCTCGAGCTCTCGATATCGCGCTTCAGGTCGGTGACGTCGTCGAGGCCGGCGGCGGACGTTACGTCCTTCTTCAGATCGTCCAGGTCGGCCTCGCGGGCCATGTCCTCGACGCCGCGCTGGAAGTCGCGGGCCAGCGCCCGCGCCTTGCGCAGGTACTGGCTGACCGTGCGCATGGCGCGCGGCAGGTCCTTCGGGCCGATCACGATCAGCGCCACGACGCCGATCAGGAACAGTTCCGGCCAGCCGATATCGAACATCGATTTCTAGTCGTTTGTCGGCCCGCCCTTGCAGGCGGGCGCGCCGCTCGTCAGGGCCCTGGGGCTCAGCCCTTCGCGGCCTCGTCCTTGCCGGACCCCTGCTCTTCGATCCGCTCGCTGCTGCTGCTGTCCTCGGCGGTCTTCTCGTCCTTGATGTTGGTCTTGAAGGACTTGATGCCCTTCGCCAGGTCGCCCATCAAGGCAGGGATCTTGCCCCGTCCGCCGAACAGGATCAGCACCACCGCCAGCACGATGAGCCAGTGCCAGATGCTAAACGTGCCCATGAAGCTCGGCTCCTAACAGACTGATGGGGCGGCGCCCGTCGCGCCGCCCGCCGGTTTGGCCGGACTATGGCAGAAAGCCCCCGGCCCCGCAACGCCGGCTCCCTTCCTGTTACGCGGGCCCGGCGCTTTCGGATGCACCCTCCGTGCGCGGAAAGACGAACGCCTGGGTGCCATCCAGATAGAGCCCGACCAGCTCGCGCTCGGACGGCAGGAAGCGGCCCGGCACCCGCGCGTGCAGGTGCACGGCGGGCCCCCCGTCCCGCGCGACCGAGAGGTGGATCAGGCTCGAACGGCCCAGGAGGCGCGCCGCCTCGACGACCCCGGCATGCGCGGGCGCCGCCTCGGCGTCGGCCAGGCGGCGCAGGTGCACGGCCTCCGGCCGGATCAGCACCTCGACCGCGGTGCCGTCGGCCAGGCCGTCGACCTGGACGGTGCCCAGCGGCGTCTCGACCTGGGCCTCCTGCACCGTGCCCGGCAGGCGGTTCACCTCGCCGAAGAACTCGGCGACGAAGGCGTTCGTCGGCGCGAAGTACAGCTCCGCCGGTGTGCCGACCTGCTCCAACCGCCCCTCGCGCATGACGGCGATGCGGTCGGCCATGAACATGGCCTCCTCGGGGTCGTGCGTGACCATCAGGACGGCGGCGTCGATGCTCTTGAGCACGTGCAGTGCCTGGTCGCGCACGGTGTCGCGCAGGCGGCTGTCGAGGCCCGAGAACGGCTCGTCGAGCAGCATCACCTGCGGCCGCGGCGCCAGCGCCCGGGCCAGCGCCACGCGCTGCTGCTGGCCGCCGCTCAGCACGTGAGGGAAGGCGTCGGCCTGCGCCGCCATGCCGACGCGCGCCAGGACTTCCTTCGCCCGGTCGCGTCTTTCCCCGGCCGACAGGCCCTTCAGGCCGAACGCAACGTTGTCGCCGACGCTCAAGTGCGGGAACAGGGCGTAGTCCTGGAATACCAGGCCTATGCCGCGTTCCTCCGGCGGCACCCCCGCCTGGCCGGCCTCGGCCAGCATGCGGTCGTCGAGGGCGACGCGGCCGGCCTGCAGGCGCTCCAGCCCGGCGGCAATGCGCAGCAGGGTCGACTTGCCGCAGCCCGACGGGCCCACAAGGCAGACCAGTTCCCCCGCCGCGACGCCCAGGCTGACGTCGTCGACGGCGAGGAGGTTGCCGTAGGCGTGGCTGACGTGGTCGATCGTGAGGCTGCGCATAACGGAGGCGCGCGACCCTATGGCAAGGCCCATGGCGCGGCAACTAGGCTTCGTCGGTCTCCGCCAGCGGCGCCGCCGCGGTCTCGTCCTCGGCACCCTCCCCGGCCTCGCCCGCGGCCTCGCCGGCGCGGTCCTGGTAGATGCTGATCGCCGGCCGGGCGTCGAGCAGGCCGGCGGCGCGCAGGTCCTTCAGCCCCGGCAGGTCCTTGAGGCCGCCGAGCCCGAAATGGTCGAGGAACGCCGGCGTGGTCAGCCAGGTGAGCGGCCGCCCCGGCGTGTCGCGGCGCCGGCCGGGCCGCACCCAGTCGGCCTCCATCAGCAGGTCCAGCGTGCCCTTGCTGACCATGACGCCACGGATTTCCTCGATCTCCGCCCGGGTGACCGGCTGGTGGTAGGCGACGATGGCGAGCGTCTCGAGCGCGGCGCGCGACAGCCTGCGCGGCGCCTCGGTCTCGATGTCGAGGCGGCCGGCCAGGTCGTCGGCGGTACGCAGCGCCCAGCGCCCGCCGGAGCGCACCAGGTGCACGCCGCGGCCGGCGTAGCGGCCCTGCAGCTCGGTCAGGAGGTCCTCCAGCGGCGCGCCATCGGGCAGGCGCGCGGCGATGGTCTTCTCGTCCAGGGGCTCGGCCGCGGCGAACAGCACCGCCTCGACCAGCCTCAGGTCGTCGTCGTTCAGCTCGGACTTGTTCAGCTCGGGCATGGCTCAGCCCTCTCCTTGGCGCCGCGCCGGGCGCAGGTAGATGTCGCCGAAGGCGCCGTCCTGGCGCACCTCCAGCTCGCCGGTCTTGGCCAGCTCCAGGCTGGCGACGAAGGTCGAGGCCAGCGCCGAGCGGCGCAACAGCGGGTCGTGAATGTCGTGCGGCAGCAGACTGTCGAGCGTCGTCCACTCCGGCAGCTCGCCCAGCATGCGGGTCAGCCGGTGGATTGCCTGGTCGACCGAGAAGAGCGCCGTCGAGCCGATGGTCAGCGGCGCCGCCTTGCCGCGGCGCTGGATCGTGGCGTAGGCCGCCAACAGCTCGAACAGCGAGACGTCGAGCACGCCATGGGTGACGACCCGCAGCCCCTCGGGCGCGCCGCGGGGGAACACGTCGCGGCCCAGCCGCGGCCGCGCCATCAGCTTCTCCGCGGCGTTGCGCATGGCCTCCAGGCGCTGCAGCTGGAACTGCAGCGCCGCCGCCATCTCGGCCCCCGTCGGCTCCTCGCCCACCGCCTCCGCCGGCAGCAGCAGGCGCGACTTCAGGTAGGCCAGCCAGGCGGCCATCACCAGGTAGTCGGCGGCCAGCTCCAGCCGGATGCGCCGCGCCTCGGCAACGAAGGCCAGGTACTGCTCGGCCAGCGCCAGGATCGAGATGCGCGTCAGGTCGACCTTCTGGTCGCGCGCCAGGGTCAGCAGCAGGTCGATGGGCCCGGCGAAACCGTCGAGGTCGAGAACGAGCGCCTGGGCGCGCTCGACGCCTGCGGCATCGGGCCAGTCGTTCTCAGGGATCGGCGTATCGGCCATGGCCTTACCGGATTCCGACGCCGGCCAGGATGGCGTCGATCAGGAACTGCGCCGGCGCGCCGACCAGGACCGCGAAGACGTTGAGGTCCAGGCCGACCTGCCGGCCGAGCATCGGCAGGATAAAGATCAAGCTTAACAGAATAGACAACCCGGCGCGTTCAAGGCGCGCCAGCCGCCGCGCCAGCGGCAACGGCAACAGGCCCACGGCGACCCGCCCGCCGTCCAGCGGCGGCAGCGGCAGCATGTTGAACACCGCCAGTATCACGTTGATCTGCAACGAGTTTGCCAGGTTGCGCGCGACCCACTCGTCGACGATATCGGGCAGCAAGGGCACCACCCACAGAGCCCCGGCCGAGCCGGTCGCCAGCGCCAGGTTGACCGCCGGCCCGGCCGCCGCGACCCAGACCATGTCGCGCTTGGGCTGCCTGAGTCGCTCGAATCGCACCGGCACCGGCTTGGCCCAGCCGAACAGGAACGGCGCCCGCATGAGCAGCAACAGCGCCGGCAGCATCACCGTGCCAAAGGCGTCCACGTGACGCAGCGGGTTGAAGGTGACGCGGCCGAGGCGCTTCGCCGTGTCGTCGCCCAGCTTCCACGCCACCCAGCCGTGCGCCGCCTCGTGGAAGGTAATCGCGAACAGCACCGGCAGCACCCAGACCGAGGCGACATAGGCGATCTGCGAGGCGTCCATCTGCACGATCAGACCCGACCTTCGACGGCAGCACCCGCAAGCGTGCCACTGACCCGTCGCGCTCCGTGTCCGTGTCGTCGTCCCGTGGGCATCGTCTCGTCAATTGGTGCCGATTTGCGCGAGGTCATGTCGTGCCTTTGCAATGTGCGGTCTATTCCATGCTGGTGGACCCGCCCGGGGTCACCTCGGCGCATTTCTCTTGCCAAGCAGCCTGACGTTGCCACCGGCGATGCCGCAGCGCCGCCTGTCATGAGGCATGTGAACGGGTGTGCATCCGGAACTGCGCGATCCATTGTGCGACATCGGCTCTTGCAGGCAACGGACCACCGTCCTCGAGGGTCTTGCAGGCGCCGTGGCCATGCCAGCGGGCGACCAAGTCTAAGGAACTGGCTCGATGATCGATATTCTCTTCGTTCTGATCGCGCTAGGGCTGTTGATGTACCTGGCGTTTCGCGGCATCACACTGATCCTGCTCGCGCCGGCGACGGCGCTGCTCGCTGTGGTCCTGACCGGCGGCCTACCTGTCCTCGCCGCCTACACGCAGATCTTCATGACCAACACGGGCGACTTCATCGTCGCCTTCTTTCCGTTGTTCCTGCTCGGCGCGATCTTCGGCAAGCTGATGGACGACAGCGGTTCGGCCAAATCGATCGCGGCGTCGGTCAGCGACTGGTTGGGCCCACAGCGCTCGATCGTCTCGGTTGTCCTGTGCTGCGGCGTCCTGACCTATGGCGGCGTCTCGGCCTTTGTCGTCGCATTTGCGATCTTTCCGGTCGCCGCTGCCCTGTTCCGCACGGCGGATATCCCGAAGCGCTTGATCCCCGGCACACTGGCGCTGGGCGCCTTCACCTTCACGATGACGGCCCTGCCCGGCACGCCCGCCATCCAGAACGCGATCCCCATGCCGTTCTTCGGCACCACCGCATTTGCGGCCCCCGGGCTTGGCGTCATCGCCGCGATCGTCATGTTCGTGCTTGGCGTCGCCTGGCTCGACCGCCGCGCCAGGACGGCACGGACCGCAGGCGAGGGCTACGGCGAACACGCCGACAGCCTGCCGGAGTCCGACGTGGTGACGCGAGAGCTTGCTCAAGGGCGAGGTTTCGACATCGCGGAACTGCCGGCGGCACGGCCCGAGGCCGAGAGCCTGCCGTCGTTCCCGGTGGCGCTGGCGCCCGTCGTCCTCGTGATCGTCGCCAACTTCGCGTTCGTCGAGTTCGTCCTGCCGCTCATGGACACCTCGTACCTCGCCGAACCCCGATTCGGCGCGACGACGATCGAGGGCGTGCGCGGCGTCTGGGCCGTCATCGTGGCCCTGTTTCTCGCCTGCCTGCTGATCATCGCCACCAACTGGCGGCGGTTGACGGATCTGCGCGCGAGCCTGGACCACGGCGCCGACGCCTCCGTGCTGCCGATCTTCAACACCGCCAGCCTGGTCGGCTTCGGCGCGGTGATCGCCGCCCTCCCCGTCTTCGGGTTGATCAGCGAAGCCGTGATTTCGCTGGGTGGCGGCAATCCCCTGGTATCGGTTGGAGGGGCTGTCACCGTGCTGTCCGCCATGACCGGCTCCGCGTCGGGCGGCATGAGCATTGCCCTCGACGCCCTGGGTCCGATGTTCGTCGACCTCGCGCGCAACACGGGCGTCTCGCTCGAGGCCATGCACCGGGTCACGACGGTTGCGTCCGGGGCGCTGGACGCCCTGCCGCACAACGGCGCGGTCATCACCCTCTTGACGGTCTGCGGGATCACGCACCGCGAGGCCTACCTCGACATCGCGATGGTCGCCATTGTCGCGCCGCTGATCGCTCTGGTGGCCGTCATCGTTCTCGCCACCCTGTTCGGGTCGTTCTAGGACCGGCCGGGGCGCCGACACAAAGCCGACGCGGCATGCGGCCGGTTTCATCGCGCTGCGACGCCAGGTTTGGATGCAAAGGAGGCGGACATGAGCGCCCGCAATACCAAGACCGTTGACATCGCCCTTCAAGGTGGCGGCGCGCACGGCGCCTTCGCGTGGGGCGTACTCGACCGTCTGCTGGACGACGACCGGATCGACATCGCCGGTGTCAGCGGCACGAGCGCCGGCGCCATGAATGCGACGGCGCTGGTGCAGGGTTTGGCATCAGGCGGGCGACAGGCCGCGCAGGAGCTGATGCACGCGTATTGGAAGCGCGTCAGCGACGCTGCCCAGTTGAGCCCGTTCCAGCGCACCGTCTTCGACGTGCTGGCGGGACGTTGGAGCCTCGATCGGTCGCCCGGCTTCGTGCTGTCGCAGTTCCAACAGCGCATGTTCTCGCCCTACGAGTTGAATCCGCTCGGCCTCAATCCGCTGCGCGACATCGTCGCCGAGATGTTCGATTTCGACGTCGTCAACGGCCCGCAGGCGCCGAAGCTGTTTCTGTCCGCAACGAACGTGCGAACCGGGCTTCCCAAGGTCTTTCGCCAGCCCGACATCTCGGTGGATACGGTGATGGCGTCGGCCTGCCTGCCGTTCCTCTTCCAGGCCGTCGAGATCGACGGCGAGGCGTATTGGGACGGAGGCTACATGGGCAACCCGCCGCTCTTTCCGCTGGTCGACGAGTCTGATGTCCGCGATCTGATGATCATCCAGATCAATCCCCTGACCAGGCCCGACATTCCCAAGACTGCCTACGAGATCGAGAACCGACTGAACGAGATCACGTTCAACGCCAGTCTGATGAAGGAACTGCGCTCGCTCTACTTCCTGGCGGAGATCATTGAACACGAAAACATCGAGCGCGAGAGCTACCGCGACGCCCGGCTGCACCGGATCGAAGCCGAAGCGGAGATGACCGAGCTGAGCGTGTCCAGCAAGCTCAATGCGGAGTGGGCCTTCCTCACGCACCTCCACGACATCGGCCGGCAAGCCGCCGGCCAGTGGCTGGATGACCACTTCGACGACCTGGGTGTGCGGACGACCTGGTCGCCCATCGACATCCTGTCCGAGAGCCTGAAGCCGGCTCACTTGCCTGAAGGGGCTGAACGGAAGTTCGAGCAGGTACAAACGACCCGGAAGAAGCGAAGGGCGCGCTCCTCGACGGGCCAAGGGAAAACGCACAGCTGACGAGCCGGCCCTGGCCAGCCGGCGGCGCGGTGCCTGGGGCACGCCCGTGGCACCCTGCCCCCTTTTAGTCTTGCCCGCTCGCCAGCAGAACATCCAGCCGCGCTGCGAGCGCGTCCGGATCGACGTCGTCGGGCGCAGGGCGCCGCGCTTCGGCGCGTTCGAGGCGCGCCCGCGCCGCGTCGGTGAGAAGCGGCACCGCTGCCGTGACGGCATGCATGGCCTCCAGGTCCCCGGCCCCGTCGAGCACGACGTCGCAGCCGGCGCTGAGTGCGCGCTGAGCCCGTTCCGCCGGGGAGCCTTCCAACGCCTGCATCACGATGTCGTCGCTGACCAAGACGCCCTCGAAGCCGATCTCGCCGCGGATCACGTCCTCGATCACCGTGGGCGAGCAGGTCGCCGGCCGCTCCGGATCGATGGCGTCGAAGACGATATGGGTCGTCATGCCCCACGGCGCATCGTTGAGCGCGCGGAACGGCGCGAAGTCGCTGGTGGCAAGGGTCGCCAGGTCGGCGCTGACGCGGGGCAGGTCGTGGTGGCTGTCGACCGTGGCGCGGCCGTGCCCCGGCATGTGCTTGATCACCGGAAGAATGCCCCCGGCCATGAGCCCGTCGATGGCGGCGCGGCCCAGCGCCGTGACGGCGTCGATCTCACTGGAAAACGCGCGGTCGCCGATGGCGTCGGTGGTCTCCGGCCGCGCCAGGTCGAGCACCGGCGCGCAGTCCACCGTGACGCCCAGCGTCGCCAACTGACAGGCAATCAGCCGGTGAGCCAGCGTGACCGCCTCGATGGCCGTGTCTCCGCCCAACGCGGCGAGGCGCGCGGCGGCGGGCGTCTCGCGCCAGTGCGGCGCCCTCAACCGCTGAACGCGGCCGCCCTCCTGGTCGATCAGCACCGGGCAGACGCGGCCGACGGCGTCGCGCAGGTCGGCGACCAGCGTGCGCACCTGTTCGGGATCGACGCAGTTGCGGCGGAACAGGATGAAGCCCAGCGGGTCGGCGTCGCGGAACAGCCCCCGCTCGGCGGCGCTCAGCGTCGGGCCCGCGCAGCCGAAGACGACGGCGCGCGGGCTCTCAGGGCCGGGCAACCAGGCAGTCCTGCTTCAGCGCCTTGAGCTTGTCGCACAGGGCCGTCGCCGCCGCGCGGTCGGCCAGCGGCCCGCCCTGGATGCGGAAGAAGGTGCCGCGCCCCTCCAGCTCGACCTGCTGGATGGTCAGGTCCAGCGCGCCCAAGAGATCCCGGTGCTTGTTCTGTACGCGCTCCCACTCGGCGCGCGCCGAGGCCTCGTTGCGCACCGAGGCGATCTGGATGCGCCAGCTTGGGCCGTTCGCGGGGGCCGGCGTCTCGGCGGCCGGGGCGCTGGCAACTTCCGGTTTCGGCGCCGGGGGTTCCGGAACGGCCGGGGCGGCGGGCTCGGGCGTGACGGCAACCTGCGGCGCCGGTTCGGGCGCGGGCGCTTCGGCTACCGGCGGCTCCGGGACCGGCGGCGTCGGCGCCACCGCGGCGAGTTCCGGCTCCGGGTCCGGCGCGCGGGCGACCTCGGGCGTCGGCGCCGCGGCGGCGGGCTCGGGTTGCGGTGCGGGCGCGGGCTCAGGCGTTGGCTGCGGTTCCGGTTCCGGCCGCGCCACCGGCGTCTCCGGCGGCGGCAGCAGGCGCTCCAGCGTCGGCCGTTCCTCGTCGGGGCTCAGCCGGTCGTAGACCAGCTTGTCCTGGTGGGGCACGTCCATGCCGCCCGGCTCGTCGGGCTTGCGCTTGACCTCGGCCGGTGCGCGGATGACCGGCGCCACCGCTTCGCTGCCCTGCCGTATCCCCTGGTTGTAGGCGTACCAGACGACGACGCCGAAGCCGCCGACCGCGACCAGCGCGACGATGATCGCCAAGAGCGTGGTGCGCCGCGCGGTGCGACGCGACACGTCGCCGGGATAGGCCTCCTCCTCGTCGAGCGCGTAGACCGGCTCGTCGTGGCTCATTCGCGCATTTCCTCCACGGGCTCGACGCCCATGATGCCGAGGCCGGAGGCGATCACGAAGGCGACGGCCTGCACCAGCGCCAGGCGCGCCCGCGTGAGCGGCACGTCGTCGGCGAGGAGGAATCGCAGGCTGGCATCGTCCTTGCCCCTGGTCCACAGGGCGTGAAACGCGGCGGCGAGGTCGTAGAGGTAGAACGCCACCCGGTGCGGTTCGTGCGCCTCGGCCGCGCTCTCCACGGTGCGGGGCCAGGCCGCCATGACTTTAATCAACGCCAGCTCATCGGAGTCGGTCAAGCGAGCGAGGTCGGCCTCCGCGAGGTCCCCGGGCGAGAGATCGATCGCCGCGAACTCGGCCGCCGCGTGGCGCAAGACGGAGCGGCAGCGGGCGTGCGCGTACTGCACGTAGAACACCGGGTTGTCGCGGCTCTGCTCCTGCACCTTGACGAGGTCGAAGTCGAGCGGCGCGTCGTTCTTGCGCGTCAACATGATGAATCGCACGACGCCGGCGCCGACGCGGTCGACGAGGTCGCGCACGGTGACGAAGGTGCCCCCGCGCTTCGACATCTTGGCCGGCTGGCCACCCTCAAGGAGCTTGACGAGCTGGCACAGCTTGATGTCGAGCGTGCCCTTTCCGTCCGTGAGTGCCGCGACGCCGGCCTTCATGCGCTTGACGTAGCCGCCGTGGTCGGCGCCCCAGACGTCGATCATGTCGGCGAAGCCGCGCCGGTACTTGTCGAGATGATTGGCCAGGTCGGAGGCGAAGTA
>Ga0049108_10000135_pt1 | contig 27180 bp, 23 predicted proteins | sample WorMetilPIANOSA2_FD_60020 | JGI IMG/M metagenome (GOLD analysis project Ga0049108, IMG submission 60020) | Marine gutless worms symbiont microbial communities from Max Planck institute for Marine Microbiology, Germany - Olavius ilvae PIANOSA.2 | ecosystem: Host-associated > Annelida > Digestive... | reverse complement strand
TACCAAAGCCAGGGCCGCTACGACGAGGCCGAGCGGCTGTACGAGCAGGCGCTGCAGCTCAGCCGCGAGGTGCCCGGCTAGCGCCATCCGTAGATGCTCGCCAACCTCAACAAGCTGACGGACCTGTACCGAATCCTGTGCCGCTACGGCGAGGCGGAGCCGCCTTTCGAGCGGGCGCTGCAGCAGCAGCGCGACCCCGCCGCCGCCCTGCGCGCTACCTGGCGCGCCTACATCGCCAACGCCGACCCGCCCGACCTCGTCGACGCCGAAGGCGACCGCCGCCGCCGCGTCGAAGGCGCCATCGACGCCGTCCGCGCCAAGCTAGGGCGCGACGCCATCGTTAAGGGACGGTCGCTGGGCGCGAAGCGGCGCAACCGGGCGTAAGGACGTTCCTTTCTGGAAACCAGTCGTCCCCACCCCGAGCCTCTCCGTTTGAGAGGGAGGGAGGCTCGTCTGTGCGTGGAGGCGGCCAACCTACTGATAGGCAACAAGAATACCCACTCCCTTGACGGGGGTCGGTCAGGATGGAGGGTGTTTCTTGTGCGAGCGCCCCCTACCCGCACTCCGGCGGCGCGACGCGCTCCAGCGCAACCAGGTCCGCCGCCATCGAGAAGTCGCCGTATTCGAAGCTCATGCTGCGGGCGATGCCGTCGTCCTGGACGCGGGCGCCGAGCTCGAAGTCCGGCTCGTCGCTGTCGCCGGCCGTGAAGAAGGCCATGCGGACGTTCCACCAGGGCCGGTCGGCGGCCTCGAAGACGCCGGCGCCGGGGCCGCTGTCGCCGGGCTGGACGTCGCCGAGGATCAGCACGTTGGCCGCGAACGGGCTGTCCTCCGGCCGCGGCCCGTCGAAGAAGCGCGCGAAGTAGCGGGCGTCGCCGCGTCGCGCCACGGCCAGCAGTTCGCGCGTGTGCTGCATGGGAAAGACCACGTCGGGCGAGAGCGCGACCTCGCCGCCCTCGGGCAGCTCGTACCGCGCCGTGGCCGGCGCGCCTGCCGTCGGGCACTCGGCGCGGCCGCGAAAGGCTTCAACCTCGCGGCCGTTGCGCAGGGTGCGCGAGGAGAAGCGGTAGCGCAGCCCGTCGTCGCTCTCGAAGCTCGAGAAGCTGATCTCCGAATCGAGCCGCGGGCTCTCTTCCGGCGTGATGATGACGCGCAGCTTCTGGCTGAGCGCCCAGCCGTCGCAGGTGCGCGTCCACTCCAGCGTCATGGCGCCATAGGCGTCGGTCACGTCGCTCTCGGCCTCGGTGCCGGTCAGCCGCAGTTCGTAGGCCGCGCGGTGCGGCGCCAGCGCAACCTCGTCGGCCCGGGCGCCACCCAGCGGCGCCCAAAGGCCGAGAACCAGAACGCCGGCGGCGACCGCGACCCTGTGCCGGCGTGGCAGCACCTCTTGCACTCTTGCACCCCTCGCGCCGGGTCTGGCCGGTGTTCCCATGGACAGGCAATATGTCCCCGACGGAACGCCACCGTCTCACAAGAAACGCGGGGAGGCGAGCGAGGAAGCATGGCAAGACGGATCCTGGTGGCGCGACAGCTGCCGGAGGCGGTCGAGGCGCGCGCCCAACGCGACTACGACGCGACGCTGAACCTCGACGACGCGCAGTACGATGCCGACGAGCTGGTGCACCGCGCCGCCGGGCACGAGGCGCTGGTGATCTGCAGTTCCGAGAAGCTGACGCCCGAGGTCATCGCGCGGCTGCCGGCGGAGATCGCCATCGTCGCCACCTTCTCCGTCGGTTTCGAGCACATCGACGTGCCCGCCGCGCGCGAGCGGGGCCTGGTCGTCACCAACACCCCCGACGTGCTGACCGACGCCACCGCCGACGTCGCTTTCCTGCTGCTGCTCGCCGCGGCGCGGCGGGCCAGCGAGGCGGAGCGCGTGCTGCGCGCCCGCGCCTGGCCGCGCTGGACGTCACGCTGGCTGTTGGGCACCGAGGTCACGGGCAAGCGCCTGGGCATCTTCGGCATGGGCCGCATCGGCCGCGCCCTGGCCCAGCGGGCGCGCGGCTTCGAGATGACGGTGCACTACCACAACCGCCACCGCCTGCCGCCGGAGCAGGAGGCGGGCGCCGTCTTCCACGCCGATCCCGACGACATGCTGCCGCACTGCGACTTCCTGTCGATGAACTGTCCGGCGACGCCGGAGACGCACCACTGGCTGAACGCGGAACGCATCGCCCGGCTGCCGGACGGGGCCATCGTCGGCAACGCGGCGCGCGGCGCGGTCGTCGACGACGATGCGCTGATCGCGGCCTTGGGCTCGGGCAAGCTGGCGGCGGGGGGGCTCGACGTCTATGAGGGCGAGCCCGACATCGACGCGCGCTACTACGGCATCGAGAACGCGGTCCTGCTGCCCCATATCGGCAGCGCCACGGTGGAAACCCGCGACGCCATGGGCTTCAAGTGCCTCGACAACCTCGACGCCTTCTTCGCCGGCCGCGAGCCGCCGGACAAGCTGACCTAAGGGTCGGGGCGCCCAAGAAGAAACCCTCCCCCGCTGCCGGGGGAGGGTTGGAACGGTTCGGGCGGGGACCGGGGCCGCCTAGAACTGCAGCGTCGGCGTGCCGTCGATCAGGGCGGCGACGGTCAGCGGCTCGACGCACAGCGCCGCGGCACCGGGTTCGGCGCAGAGGTTGATGCGCCAGGCGTCGGCGGCGCCAGCGGCCACGGCGTCCTCGAGCGGCGCCGTCGTCACCACGCGATACCAGCGGTCGCCGCGCACCGTGGTCGGGGCGACCTCGGTGCCCAGCGCGGCGAAGCTGGCGCGATGGCGGGCGGCGCGCAGCCAGGTGCGGAAGCTGCCGATCACCGTGACGATGCGGGGCGTGACGGCGGGCGCCGTGGGATCATCGAAGATCTCGCTGGTCGCGGCCGCGAACGGTGCGACGATGGCCGGGGCAGGCGGCGGCATCTCGAAGCCCAGCGCCGCATCGACGCTGGCGACCAGCCGCTCGCTGTGCGACGGAGGCGGGCTCCAGCTCGACGACGCCGGCGCGAACGCGGCCTGCTCCAGGCCACCGGACCACGCGGCACTCCAGTCCGCGTCGGCCTCGACGGGCGCGATGCCGAGCGCGCTCGACGCGGCGCCGGGCTCGACCGTGACCGCCGGGCCCATGGCCGCGGCGACGGAAGCGAGGCTGGCCGGCAGCGCCATCGGGTCGGCCGCCAGCGCGGCGTCGCCCTCGAAGGTGTCGCGGCCGGTGGCGGCCATCATGATGGTCTCGTCGGTAGCGCCGTCTTCCTCGAAACAGACCTCGCTGCCCTGCACCACGCGGAACAGCGCGCAGTCCTCCGCGGCGGCGACGGAAATGGCGTGGTCGGCGACCGACTTGCCGCTGACGACGTAGCTGACGCCGTCGATCGCGTATTTCGCGATGACGACGGCGGGCGGAATGCCACAGCCGGACAGCGCAAACGGCAGTGCAGCGACGGCAACGTATCTGAGCTTCATGCCAGGGTCCCCCAAGTACCTAAGGACCGCCCGAGAAACCGACTCGGACGAATCGGCGGAATCTTAACCCACTACGCACGACTGGGAAGCTTTAAGTTCAAGAGTCGCTTGCAAGGCTCAGAGAATCTTGACTCAATTTGCGCGACATTTCTCGCGCATCGCTGCCCGTCGCTGGCAGCCATGGTTAACGATTCTCGTTAACGAAGGGTTTAGGCGTGGCCGCTCGCTCAGGGGTGGTAGCAGCGGCGAATGTGGGCCAGGAAATTCAGCCGGCACGGGCAGCGCGGGAGGGTTACTGAGCGGCGCCCTTCAGCGGCACGGCCAGGCGCAGGCTCAGCTCGCGCAGGCGGCGTTCGTCGACGGGCGCGGGCGCGCCCATCATCAGGTCCTCGGCGCGCTGGTTCATCGGGAAAGCGATGACCTCGCGGATGTTGGGCTCGTCCGCCAACAGCATGACGATGCGGTCGATGCCCGGGGCCGAGCCACCGTGCGGCGGCGCGCCGAACTGCAGCGCGTGCAGCATGCCGGAGAACTGCGTCTCCAGGTCCGCCTGGCTGTAGCCGGCGATCTCGAACGCCTTGACCATGATGTCCGGGCGGTGGTTCCGGATCGCACCCGAGCTCAGCTCCACGCCGTTGCAGACGATGTCGTACTGGTGGGCCAGCACCTCCAAGGGGTGCTTGGTGTCGAGCGCCTCGAGCCCGCCCTGCGGCATCGAGAACGGGTTGTGGCTGAAGCCGATCTCGCCGGTCTGCTCATCCACCTCGTACATCGGGTAGTCGACGATCCAGCAGAAGCGGAAGATGTCGGTCTCCGCGAGCTCGAGGTCGGTGCCCAGCTTCTGCCGCGCCTTGCCGGCCAGGTCGGCAGCCAGCTCCGGCGTGTCGCAGGCGAAAAACACCGCGTCGCCGTCGCCGACTTGCGCGGCCTCGCGGAGCCGCCCCAGGTGGTCGTCGTTGAGGAACTTGGCGATCGGGCCCTTGGCGGCGCCGTCGGCGAAGACGACGTAGCCCAGGCCCGGCGCACCCTCGTCGCGCGCCCAGTCGTTCAGCTTGTCGAAGAAGCTGCGCGGCCGGGCGGCGGCGCCCGGTGCGGGGATCGCGCGCACCACCTTGCCTTTCTCCACGGCCGCCGCGAAGACGCGGAAGTCGGTGCCGCGGAACGCCTCGGTGACGTCGGCGATCTCGATGGGGTTGCGCAGGTCGGGCTTGTCGGTGCCGTATTTCAGCATCGACTCCTGGTACGGGATGCGCGGGAACGGTGGCTGCGTGACGGTCCAGGGCGCCTCGCGGTTGAAGCCGCCGAACTCCTCGAACACACCGGTCAGGACCGGCTCCAACGCCGCGAACACGTCCTCCTGGGTGACGAAGCTCATCTCGAAATCGAGCTGGTAGAACTCGCCGGGGCTGCGGTCGGCGCGGCTGTCCTCGTCGCGGAAGCAGGGCGCGATCTGGAAGTAGCGGTCGAAGCCGGCCACCATCAACAACTGCTTGAACTGCTGCGGCGCCTGCGGCAGCGCGTAGAACCTGCCGGGGTGGTTGCGCGACGGCACCAGGTAGTCGCGCGCGCCCTCGGGGCTAGTCGCCGTCAGGATCGGCGTCTGGAATTCGGTGAAGCCCTGGTCGATCATGCGCTGGCGGATCGAGGCGATGACCGCGCTGCGCAGCAGCACGTTGCGCTGCATCTTCTCGCGGCGCAGGTCCAGGAACCGGTAGCGCAGGCGCACGTCTTCGCCATAGTCCTCGTCGGAATTGACCTGCAGCGGCAGGGGCGCCGCCGGGGCCGCGACCTCGAACGCCTCGATGCGCACCTCGACCTCGCCGGTCGGCAGCGTCGGGTTGACCGTGTCGGCCGAGCGCTCGACGCAGGTGCCGGTGATGGTCAGCACGGACTCCAGCCGCGCGCCCTCGGCCCCTTCGAACAGCGGGCTGGAGGTGTCGATAACGCACTGGGTCAGCCCGAAGCGGTCGCGCAGGTCGACGAACAGCAGGTTGCCGTGGTCGCGCTTGCGGTGCACCCAGCCGGAGAGGCGCACGACGGTGCCGGCGTCGGCGGCGCGCAGGGCGCCGCAGGTGTGGGTCCGGAACGGGTGCATGGGCGGCCTAGCTGGTCTTCTCGCGAGGGCGGAAACGCGGCGCCAAAGGCCACGGTCTCTGGGACTTGTCAAGCCGCGCACCATGTCACAGGCAATCGCCGCCGCCGCGCGCTAGGCTGGACGACGATGCCCGATTCCGACGGCAACACCCTGGGCCGGCGCCTCGACGCGGCCTTCCGGCGCGAGGAGCGCAACGGCCTCAGCCTGGCGCTGGGTGTGCGCACCGCGGCGCTGGTCGCTATCGTCGGCTATCTGGCGTTGGCCTTCCCGGTGTTCGCGATTCTGTGGCCGATCGGGCTGTGCGGCGTGTTCATCGCCAACGGGGTCGCCGCCTTCCTGCTGCTGCGCTCGCCGCGTGGCCGCGCCTGGCAGCCGTTCCTGTTCGTTGCCATCGACGCGCTGCTGCTGGCCTTCACCGTGCTGTCGCCCAACCCGCTGTTCGCGGAGATCTGGCCGCAGCCGATGGCGCTGCGCTTCGGCAGCTTCATCTACTTCGGCATCATCGTCGCGCTGACCGCGCTCAGCTACTCGTACTGGCTGGTGCTGTGGGCGGGTGTCGTCTGCATCGCCGCCTGGGTCGCCGGCGTCGTCGCGATCATGCAGTTCAGCGACCACTTCACCGAGGACGACCCCCGCTTCGCCGGCCTGGGCCTCCTGTCAGACGAGCGCCTGGCGCTGATCCTGCAGCCGAGGTTCATCAGCCTGGAGACGCGCCTCCAGGAGATCGTCGTGCTGACGGTGCTGAGCGGCATCCTCGCCACCGTGGTCTGGCGCTCGCGCCGGCTGGTGCGGCGGCAGGCGCTGGCGGAGCGGGCGCGCGCCAACCTGGCGCGCTATTTCTCGCCCAACATGGTCGACGAGCTGGCCGGCACCGACGCGCCCTTGGGCGCCGCCCGCGACCAGGACGCGGTGGTGCTGTTCGCCGACATCGTCGGCTTCACGGCGATGTTCGAGGCGCGCCCGGCGGCCGAAGCGCTGGACCTGCTGCGCGAGTTCCACGGCCGCGCCCAGACCGCCGTCTTCGCCCACAAGGGCACGCTCGACAAGTACATCGGCGATGCCGTCATGGCGACCTTCGGCACGCCCCAGCCGGGCATCGACGACACGGCGCGGGCGCTCGCGTGCGCCCGCACGCTGGTCGCCGCCATCGCCGCGTGGAACCGGGAGCGCGCCGGGACGGGCGCGCCGCCGGTCGAGATCGGCATCGGCGTGCACGTCGGCCCGGTGGTGCTGGGCGACATCGGTGGCGGCGGCCGCCTCGAATTCGCGGTCATCGGCAACACCGTCAACGTCACCAGCCGGCTCGAGCGGCTAACCCGCGAGCTCGACGCCGTCTTGTGCGTCAGCGACGCGGCCGTGCAGCGGGCGCGCGCCGAGTGGCCCGACACCGCGCCGCTGGAAGACGGGCTGGTGCCGGGCCCGGCGCAGACGATCCGGGGCCTGAGCCAGCCGATGGACGTCTGGCTCTTGCCACGATCCAGTTAGGTGACCGGCCGCTCGCGCGGCCACGGCACCGGCCCGCTCACCCGCCCGGCCACCTCGAGGATACTAGCGCTGGGTGGCCGGGCGGGGGAGCGGGCCGGCGATGCCGCCCTCGTCGAGCCCTGTTTTGCCGGTGTCAACGAAAGCGTGGTGTAATCCGCGCCATGACCCTGCTCACCGAATCGGCCGAGGCGGCGGCCTTCTGCCGCCGGCTCGCCGACGAAGACTTCGTCACCATCGACACCGAGTTCATGCGCGAGCGCACCTTCTGGCCGAAGCTGTGCCTGGTCCAGCTCGCCGGCGCCGACGAATCGCACGCGATTGACCCGCTGGCCGACGGCATGGACCTGGGCCCGCTCTACACCCTGCTCGCCGACACCGGTGTTTTGAAGGTGATGCACGGCGCCCGCCAGGACATCGAGATTCTCGTGCACCAGGACGGCCGCGTGCCGGCGCCGCTGTTCGACACCCAGATCGCGGCGATGGTCTGCGGCTTCGGCGACCAGGTCGGCTACGAGACGCTGATCGCGCGGCTGACCGGCCATCGCCTCGACAAGTCGTCGCGCTTCACCGACTGGTCGGCGCGGCCGCTGATCGAGCGTCAGATCACCTACGCGCTGGGTGACGTCACGCACCTGCGCACCGCCTACGCGGCGCTGCGCGACCAGATCGAGGAGAACGGCCGCATGGGCTGGCTGGGCGAGGAACTGGCCTCGCTGACCGACCCCGGCCCCTACGTGCCCGATCCCGAGACCGCCTGGCAGCGGCTCAAGCCGCGCTCGCGCGACCCCCAGTTCTTGAGCGTGCTGCGCGCCGCGGCGGCCTGGCGCGAGCGCGAGTCGATGGAGCGCGACATCCCGCGCAACCGCGTGCTGCGCGACGAGGCGCTGAGCGAGATCGCGGCCCACCCGCCGCGCGACGCCGCGGCGCTCGAGCGCGTGCGCGGCGTCGGCCGCGGCTTCGGCGCCAGCCGCGCCGGCGGCGAGCTGTTGGCGGCGGTCCAGGAGGCGCTGGCACTGCCGCGCGACGCGGCGCCGGCGCCACTGCAGCACGACACGGCGCGCGGCCCCCAGCCGGTCGTCGATCTCCTGAAAGTGCTGCTGAAATCCAAGTGCGAGCACCACCACGTGGCGCAAAAGCTGGTCGCCTCCAGCGACGACCTGCACCGCATCGCCGAGAACGACGAGGCCGACGTGGCGGCGCTGCGCGGCTGGCGGCGCGAGCTGTTCGGCGCCGACGCGCTGCGCATCAAGCACGGCGAACTGGCGCTCGGCGCCCACGGCCTGGCGGTGGCGCTGATGCCGGTCACCGGCGAGGCGGCCGACCGCTCGGAACTGCAGACGGCCGCGCCCGCGCCCAACCCGCGCAGGCGGCGCAAGCGGCGGCGCCGGCGGGCCAACGGTGGCGAGGCCGCCGGCGCGACGGACGCGAAACAGGCGTGATCGCCCCAGCATGACGAGGACGCCATGAGACGCCGGCGGCGGTCGCGGACGCTTTGGCTGGTCGCCGTGCTGCTGGCCGCGCTGGTCGCTTTGCTGCTGGTGCTGCGCCGCGAGGCGCCGGACGACACGGCCGAGGTCGCGCCGCCCGAGGTGGAGGCACCGGCGCCCGAGGCCGAGGCCGAGACAGCCCTGCCCGAGATACCGGTCAAGACGCCCGCGCCCGTTGCCGCGGTGCGGCAGATGGGCCCGGTGGATCCGGCGGCGCCGCCCGGCTGGCTGGGGCTGCCGTTGATCTGCCCGCCCGGCGTCGCCTGCACGGTGCAGAACTACGTCGACCTGGACCCGGGCGAGGGCGCCGTCGAGTTCGGCTGCGGCCCCCTCACCTACGACGGCCATACCGGCACCGATTTCCAGGTGCCCGACCAGGCGACGGCGGACACCGGCGTCGAAGTGACCGCCGCCGCGGCCGGCACGGTGCGCGCGGTGCGCGACGAACTGCCCGACACCGGCATGGTGCCCGAGACGGCGGAGCAGCGCGACGGCAAGGCGCTCGGCAACGCCGTGGTGCTGGACCATGGCGGCGGCTGGACGACGGCCTACGGCCACCTGCGCCAGGGCAGCGTCGCGGTCGGCGAGGGCGAGGCGGTCGCGGCCGGCCAGGCGCTGGGCCTGATCGGCCTGTCGGGCAATACCGAGTTCCCGCACGTGCACTTCGAACTGCGCTTCGAGAACCGCGTCATCGACCCGTTCGTCGGCCTCGACAGCCCGTCCGGCTGCGGCGACGAGCGCCAGCCCCTGTGGCGCACGGCGCTGGACTACGTGCCGACGGGGGCGCTGTGCGCCGGCTGGGCCACGGATGAACCCGACCGCGCGGCGGTCAAGGCGCGCTGCGCCGATCAGGGCGCGCCGTCGGCCGAGGCGCCGGCGCTCGTCACGTTCGCCGAGGTCTACGGCGTGCGCGCCGGCGACCTGCTGCGGCTGCGGATCGCAGCGCCGGACGGCAGCGTCCTCGTGGACGACACGCGGGACATCGCCGGCAACCGCGCGCGCCAATTCGCCTTCGCCGGCAAGCGCCGGCCGGAGGCGGGCTGGCCGGTGGGGCGCTACGAGGCGCGCATCGAACTGGCGCGACGCACCAATGGCGGCCGCGAGACGATCGTCGACCTGGCCCGGTCGATCGACATCCCCTAGGTCTCGGCGACGACCTCGGTCTCGCGCTCCAGCAGCCGGCCGAGCGCGGCGAGGCGGCGTCGCACGACCTCGCCGTCGAGCGCCGCGGTCTCCGCTGCCAGGCGCAACGCCAGCCGCTCCGGACCGAGCTCCAACCTGGTCTGCGGCAGCACGCCGGGCACGCCGCCCGACAGCGTCTCCGCGGCGCGCAGCGCGGTGCCCAGGACCCGCGCCCCGGTGAGGGCATCGTCGTCCAAGAGGCGCAGCAGGCCGTCGTCGCGCCGGGCGGGCCAGCCGTCGTAGCGCGCCATCACGGCGAGCGCGAGCCGCGCCCGCTCCTCGTGGTCCAGCGCCGGCAGCGGCAGCCTGAGCACGCGCTCATGGGCGTGCGCGGCGCGCGCGCCGGGATGGTCCGACCAGGCGATGTCGGCCAGGTGGCAGGCCGCGAGGCGCAGGCGCCGCGCGGCCGGCGCCTCGTCGGCGAACAGCGGTGCGGTCCACTGCGCCAGCTCCGGCCCGTGCGCGCCGAAGCGCGCCGCGCGCGCGGCAATGGCTTCGCAGGCGACGAGCAACGGGTCGGCGGCGCGGTCGCGTTCGTCGAGCGTGTCGTAGAGACAGCCCTCGCGCAGGCCGAAGGCGGAGAACACGACCGCCGTCGGCCGCGTCCGGCGCAGCACGCGTTCCAGCACCAGCGCCGCCAGCGGCAGCGTCTCGCGCCGCCGCCGCGGCACGCCCTCGATGCCCCGCAGGCTGGCGCGGCCGAGCCCGGCGACGACGCGGCAGACGTCGCGCGCCGCGCGGCCGGGGATGCGGTAGTTGTGGATCACGTTCAGCGGGTAGTCGGTCTGCGCCATGTGCAGGCTGGCCAGCGCGCGCCAGGCACCGCCGACGGCGTAGAACGCGCCCTCGGCCCGCGGCAGCCAGTCGTGCGCCGCCAGTTCCGCGTCGATGCGTTGCCGCAGCTCCGCGCGGCCGACGCCGGCGGTGTCGCCGAGGCTCAGCGGCCCCAGCGGCAGGGTCGCGACGCGCCCGACCGCGCCGTCGGCGAGCGCCACCAGCTCCAGGCTGCCGCCGCCCAGGTCGCCCATCAGGCCGTGCGCCCGCGGTATCGCCGAGACGACGCCCAGCGCTGACAGCCGCGCCTCCTCGGCACCGTCGAGCTGGCGTACGCGTACGCCGCAACGCGCCTCGACCTCGGCGAGAAAGTCTGGGCCGTCCGCGGCGTCGCGCGTCGCGGCGGTGGCGATCGCCTGCAGCCGCGCGACGCCCATGCCGCGCGCCAGGCCGACGAAGCGCTCCAGGTTGGCCAGCGCCAACGCCCGCGCCTCGGGCGCCAGGCGGCCGCCCTCGGCGACGCCGCGGCCCAGGCCGCACTGCACCTTCTCATTGAACAGCGGCAGCGGCACCGGCCCCAGCCGCGCGTACACGACCAGCCGGATCGAATTTGAGCCCAGGTCGATGACGCCGACGCGGTCGTCTGCCGTGCCGGCCGGATCGGCGTCGGGGACCAGCTCCATCAGCGGCGCGTGCTGTCTCTCGTCAGCGCCGCCGGTCGAGCACCAGCTCAGGCGCGCCCTTCGACTTCTTCAGCGCGCTGCCGCGGCCCGACAGGCTGGGATTGGTCATGAAGTAGACGTGGGCGCTGAACGGCTCGTCGTCGGCGCCCGCGACCGGGTGCCAGACCCGCTCGTAGTGGCCGTCCGGTCCGACCCGCCAGCTCTGCGCTTCGTCCTTCAGGTTGGCGACCATGATCTGGTCGAGCACTTGGCGGTGCACGGTCGCGTTCTCGATCGGCACCAGCGATTCGACGCGGCGGTCCAGGTTGCGCGGCATCCAGTCGGCGGAGGAGATGAACACCTTGGCCTGCGACGACGGCAGCCGCTTGCCGCCGCCGAAGGCGACGATGCGGGCGTGCTCCAGGAAGCGGCCGACCATGCTGCGCACGCGGATGCGCTCGCTGAGGCCCGGCACGCCGGGGCGCAGGCAGCAGATGCCGCGCACCACCAGGTCGATCTCCACGCCCTGCTGCGAGGCACGGTAGAGCGCGTCGATCACCTCCGGGTCGACCAGGCTGTTGATCTTGGCCCAGATCTGCCCCGGGCGGCCGGCCTCGGCGTGGGCGATCTCGTCCTCGATGAGCTGCAGCGTACGGCTGCGCAGGGTCAGCGGCGCCACGGCGATCTTCTCCAGCCCCGCCGGCTGCGCGTAGCCGGTCATGAAGTTGAACACCTTGGCGGCCTCGCCGCAGAGCACGGGATCGCAGGTGAAGTAACTCAGGTCCTCGTAGATCTTGGCCGTGATCGGGTGGTAGTTGCCGGTGCCGAAGTGCACGTAGGTGCGCATGCCGCGCCCCTCGCGCCGCACCACCATGCTGATCTTGGCGTGGGTCTTCAGGTCGATGAAGCCGTAGACGACCTGCACGCCGGCGCGCTCCAGCTCGCGCGCCCAGCGGATGTTGGCCTCCTCGTCGAAGCGGGCCTTCAGTTCGACCAGCGCCGTCACCGACTTGCCGGCCTCCGCCGCCTCGATCAGCGCCTTGACGACGGGGGAGTCGTCGGACGTGCGGTAGAGCGTCTGCTTGACCGCGACAACCGCCGGGTCGGCCGCCGCCTGGCGGATGAACTGGACCACCACGTCGAACGATTCGTACGGGTGGTGGACGACGATCTCCTTGTTCCGGATGGCGGCGAAGCAGTCGCCGCCGAAGTCGCGGATGCGCTCCGGGAAGCGGGCGACGAAGCGTTCGAACAACAGGTCCTGGCGCTCGTCGACGATCAGCGCCTTGGTGTCGACCAGGCCCAGCATGCCGTCCAGCGGGAAGACGTCCTCCTCCTCCACGCCCAGCTCGTCGACGACGAACTCGCGCAGGCCGTCCGGCATGTCGGCGGTGACGGTCAGGCGGATGACGCTGCCGCGCTTGCGTCGCTTCAGCGCCGAGGACAACAGCCGCACCAGATCCTCGGCCTCTTCCTCGATCTCCACGTCGCTGTCGCGCACGACGCGGAACAGCCCGGCGCCCTCCAGCTCGAAGCCGGGGAACAGTCGGGAGAGGAAGATCGAGACCACGGTCTCGAGCGAGATGAAGCGGATCGCCTCGCCCGGCAGGCGGATGAAACGGGCGATCTGGCCCGGCAGCGGCAACAGGCCGACGAGGGCCTTGTTGTCGGACGGGCGGATGAGCTGCAGCAGCATCGCCAGCCCGAAATTGGGCAGGAACGGGAACGGGTGCGCCGGGTCGACAGCCAGGGGCGTCAGGACCGGGAAGACCTCGCCCAGGAAGCGCTCTTCCAGCCAGGCGCGCTCGTCGTCGCGCAGCCCGTCCGCGTCGACGACGGCGACGCCGGCGTCGCGCAACTCCTCGCGCAGCCCGCGCCAGACCTGCTGCTGCTCGACCATCAGCTGGCTGGCGCGCTGGTTGATCGCGGCCAGCTGCTGCGCCGGCGTCAGGCCGTCCTGGCTGGGCGTCGTGATGCCGCCGGCGACTTGCGCCTTCAGGCCGGCGACGCGGACCATGTAGAACTCGTCCAGGTTGGAGGCCGAGATCGACAGGAAGCGCACCCGCTCCAACAGCGGGTGGCGCACGTTCTCGGCTTCGCGCAGCACGCGGTCGTTGAACGCCAGCCACGACAGCTCGCGGTTGATGAAGCGCGCCGTGCCGGCCTCCTGCGGCGCGGCGCCCGGGCCCAGCGCCGTCGGCACGGCGGACTTGGCGTCGTCGACGGAGTCGTCACCGGTCGCAGGTTCGACCTGTTGCAAGCTCACACGCTGTCTCCGGGTCGAGCGGGCGCCGGGGGGCGGCGTCCGCTAAGTCATACAATATAGCAAGATTTCGGCGACGGGCTAAAGACCGCGTTCAAGAAACCGTCGCAAGCACCTCGCGTACAAGCACGATCGTCACCGGCCGCTGGGCCTCCAGCGCAGCCCGGTCGACCGCCTCGACGAGCGCGCGCACGGCGGCGAAGGAGCGCTCGATGCGCGGCAGCACGTAGCGCACCACGTCCTGGCCGACCTTAAGCTGGCGGTCAGCGAACTGCTTTACAAGCACCGCGGCGATCAGGCTGTCGTCGGGCGCGGCGATGGTCGCCACCGGCAGCGCGCGCAGGCGCGAGGCAAGGTCGGGCAGCGCCACGGTCCAGCGCGCCGGCGGCGCGGCGGCCGTCAACAGCAGGTGGCCTTGGCGCTCGACCACCAGGTTGTGGAGGTGGAACAGGGTCTCCTCGGCCGCGCCGGCGACCGCGTCGGCGTGGTCGACCAACGCGTGCCGGCCGGGCAACAGGTCGCCCGCCGCACCGGCGAGCGTGCGCGCGTCGAGCGCCGCGGCGTCGGGTGCCAGGTGCCGCCAGACGCTCGCCAGGTGGCTCTTGCCTGAGGCCGCAGGGCCCGCCAGCACCAGCCCCGGCGCCGGCCAGGCAGGCCAGCGGTCGATCCAGCCGACCGCCGTCGCGTTGCACGGGGCGACGAGGAAGTCCTCGCGCCCCAGCGCCGTGCGGTAGCCCAGGTCGAGTACCAACTGCGCGGTCATGCGTCCCCGCCGGGCCCCAGGTAGAGCGTGCTGGCCTTGTAGCGCTCGACGCCGAAGCGCGCGAGCACGCCGATCGCGGCCGCGGCCGGCACCGCCAGCAGCACCCCGACGAAGCCCAGCAGCGAGCCGCCGGCGAGCATGGCGAAGATGATCCACACCGGGTGCAGGCCGACGCGGTCGCCGACCAGCTTCGGCGTCAGGAAGTTGCCCTCGGCGACCTGGCCGACCAGAAAGATCGCCGCGACGATGCCGACCGGCGTCAGGCTGTCGAACTGGGCCAGCGCGACGCCGACCGAGACGACGAAGCCGAGCGCGGCGCCGACGAAGGGCACCAGCGAGGCGATGCCGGCGCCGAGGCCGATGACCAGGCCGAATTCCAGCCCGACCAGGGTCAGGCCCGTGGCGTAGGCGACGCCCAGGATCGCCGCGACCAGCATCTGGCCGCGCAGGAAGCCGGCGAGGCGCGTGTCGATCTCGGCGATCAGGCCGCGGATCGTCTCCTGCTGCCGGCGCGGCAGCCAGTCGTCGATGGCACCGACGATGCGGTCCCAGTCGCGCAGCAGGTAGAAGGCGACGATCGGCGTGATGAACAAGAGCGAGAGCAGGCTGAGCAGGGCCCCGGCGCCGCTGAACACGCTGCCCAGCAGCGACGTCAGCCACTGCGCCGCGTCGCCGACATAACCCTCCGCCGCGGCGTGCAGGCGCGCCAACTGGTCCGCCGGGATGCGCGCACGCATGGTCTCCAGCATGCCCTCCAGCATTGACTGCAGGGCGGCGACGTAGCCCGGCGCGCGCTCGATGAAGCCGACGAGCTGGCCCTGCAGCACCGGCACCAGCAGCAGAAGCGCGGCGACGAAGCCCAGCAGGAAGACGCCGGTGATCAGCGTCACCGCCAGCGTGCGGCCGACGCCGGCGCGCTCCAGACGGTCGGCCAGCGGGTCGAGCAGATAGGCGATCGCGGCGCCGGCGACGAACGGCAGCAGCACCGCGCGCAGGAGATAGATGAGCGCCAGCGCGACCGCCAAGCCGACCAGCCAGGCCAGGGCGCGGCGTCCCGCCACGGTTTCCGCCACAGTCAGGTGCCGTTCGAACGGTGGCGGGCGCTCATCTACCGCCCCCGGCCAGGCGCAGGACGCGCAGGGCGCCCGGCGCGGCGCCCTCTGCGAGCGGTGCATCGAGCGTCAGATCCTGCTGCGCCAGCGCCTGGGCGAGCTGCGCCTCGTCGCCGATGAAGGCGATCTCGACCTCCGCCGTGTCGCGGGTCAGCGAGCGCAGGTCCGCCGCGGCGATCACCGCGACGCGGGCCAGGCTGTCGCGCACCCGCACCCAGTCGGCGAGGCCGCCCAGCGGCACCGCCAGAACCATGCGCCGCTGCTGGTCGAAGCGCAGCAGGTTGGCGCCGATCCAGGCGTCCTCGATCGCCGCCGCCGTCTCCTCGGCCGCGCCCGCGGCCAGCGCCGCGACCGATGCCTCCGGGTCGCTCTGGAAGCTGACCAGGATGGGCGCCTGCCGGGTCGCGCCGACGCGGCTGACGGTGACGTCCATCTTGTAGGTCTGGGCGACGGCGTCGAAGCGCCGCTCGGCGATAGCGACCAGGCTGTCGGCGGCTCCGTAGCGGTCGGCGACGGCGGTCAGGCTGGCCGTGTCGCCGGCCGCCGCCTGCGCCGCGGTGAGGTCGGCGATGTCGCCCAGATCGCCGACGGGCACGATCATCGGCACCAGGCCGCTGCGCGCCGGCAGCGCCGCCCAGGCCTCGCGCCACGGATTGGGCGAGTCCCACAGCACCAGCAGCTCGCGATCGCGCAAGACCGGCACGATCAGCACCGGCTTGCTGGGCGTCTCCGCATAGGGCACGGCGGCCTGGCGCAAGAGACCGCGCACCGCGTCGGGTTTGAAGCGATAGGTCAGCCGGGCGATGTAGCGCACGGTCGAGGTCTTCTCGCCGGCGACCTCGAAATCGCTGACCAGCCACTCGGTGTCGCCCGGCGCCAGTTCCGGCAGCAGCTCGGCATCGGCGCGGCGCGTCAACCGCCCCAGCAGCCGGTCGATCGCCTGCTTCTGGCCGCCGGACAGCGCCTCCGCGCGCGCCGCGGTCGCGGTCTCCGCCGTGACGTCGACGGCGACGTTGCGCACGGTGAAGATCTCGTCCGCAGCATCGGCGGCGGTCGCCGGTCCCGCGACCATCAAGAAGCCGGTCAGCGCCAGCCAAGCGCGCGGTCGTCGGCTGCGTTTCATCCCGCCTGCCGTCATTGCAAAGCGTCCCGGATCGAGTACCTTCGTCGCCGCTGTCCTGCCGGACGGACCCGGCTGCGTCAAGCCTCGCACCCGCCTGAGAGGGGCCGTCATCGCCACCACCTACAAGGATGCCGGCGTCGACATCGCCGCCGGCGACGCGTTGGTCGGGGACCTGAGACCGCTGGCCGCCGCCACCGCGCGTCCCGGGGTAACGGGCGATCTGGGCGGTTTCGGGGCGCTGTTCGACCTCGCGGCGCTGGACTACCAGGACCCGATCCTGGTCGCGGCGACCGACGGCGTCGGCACCAAGCTGCGCCTCGCCATCGACAGCGGCCGGCACGACGCCATCGGCGTCGACCTGGTGGCGATGTGCGTCAACGACCTGGTCGTGCAGGGCGCCGAGCCGCTGTTCTTCCTCGACTACTACGCGACGGCGCAGCTCGAGCCCGCGGTGGCGCGCGCGGTGATCGCCGGCATCGCCGAGGGCTGCCGCCGCGCCGGCTGCGCGCTGATCGGCGGCGAGACGGCGGAGATGCCGGGGCTCTATCGCGCCGGCGACTACGACCTGGCCGGCTTCGCCGTCGGCGCGGTGGAGCGCGCGGGCCTGCTGCCGCGCGGCGTCGCCGCGGGTGACGTGGTGCTGGGATTGGCCGCCGACGGCGTGCACGCGAACGGCTTTTCGCTGGTGCGGCGGCTGCTCGAGCGCGCCGGCCTGAGCCTCGACGACCCCGCCCCCTTTGCCCCCGGCGCCAGCGCCGCCGAGGCCCTGCTGGCGCCGACGCGCATCTACGTAACGGCGTGCCGCGCGGCGATCGCCGCCGGCGGGGTCAGGGCGCTGGCCCACATCACCGGGGGCGGCCTGCCGGGGAACCTGCCGCGCGTGGTGCCCGACGGCCTCGTCGCCGAGCTCGACGCCGTCTGGCCGGCGCATCCGGTGTTTGGCTGGCTGGCCGAGGTTGGTAATGTCGCGCCCGACGAGATGCTGCGCACGTTCAACTGCGGCGTCGGCATGGTGCTGATCGTGGCGCCGGAGCGCGCCGAGGCGATCGTTGAGGTGCTCGACGCAGCCGGCGAGACCGTGTCGCGCATCGGCATCATCGCCGCGGGCGACGGGCCGGCGGTGACGGTCGCGTCTGCGCGGCGCGCGCTGGGGCGCTGAGCCATGGCGCGGCTGCGGATCGGCGTGCTGATCTCCGGCCGCGGCAGCAACTTGCAGGCGCTGATCGACGCCGCGGGTCCCGACTACCCGGCGGAGATCGCCGTCGTCGTCTCGAACAAGCCGGACGCCCCGGGCCTGGCGCACGCCGAGGCTGCGGGCATTGCGACGCATGTGGTCGACCAAGTCGACTTTCCCGACCGGGCGGCGTTCGAGGCGGCGCTCGACGCGACATTGCGCGCGGCCGACGTCGAGCTGGTCTGCCTCGCCGGCTTCATGCGGCTGCTCGGTGACGCTTTCGTCAACGCCTGGCACGACCGGCTGATCAACATCCACCCGTCGCTGCTGCCGGCGTTCAAGGGGCTCGACGCCCAGGCCCAGGCACTCGCCGCCGGCGTGCGCCTCAGCGGCTGTACCGTGCACTTCGTGCGACCGCAGATGGATAGCGGGCCGATCATCGTGCAGGCCGCTGTGCCGGTCGCCCAGGACGACGACGTCGACAGTCTCGCGGCGCGCATCCTGGCCGCGGAGCACCGTCTGTATCCCCTCGCCGTGCGCTGGATCGCCGAGGGTCGCGTGACCGTGCACGACGCACGCGTCAGCATTGCGGGGCTTGCAATGCCCGCCGAATGGCCCAACACGCCATTATAGGTGTGTCCAACAATTACGGGCCCGAACATGCGTCTGGCGGCCCACGACATTCGTGAGCCCCGGCTGCGGCAGGTATTCGCATACTGGGACAGCAAGCGGCATGGTCGGGCCATGCCGTCGCGGGCGGATCTCGACCCGGTCGAGATCCCGCGCCTGTTGGCGTACCTCTATCTCGTCGGCATTGCGCCCGACATCGCGCAGTCGCGCTTCCGCCTGTACGGCACGGCCGTCGCCGAGTTCTTCGGCCGAGACAACACCGGCCAGCGCCTCGCCGACGTCGACGCCGATGATGTCGACCGGCTATTGGACGACCACGGCCGCGCGGCGGCCGGCGCCGCGGTGTACATGCATGGCGCCGTGTTCACGCGCGATCATAGCGACGCGACCTACCACCGGCTGCTGCTGCCGCTGGCGCGCGACGGCCGAACGGCCGACATGTTGCTTTGCGCCGTCGACTTCGACGACCCCATCAGCGGGATCTTGCCGCACACCTTGCGCGCCGTCTAAAGTCCCGCCGCAAACGCCCCCGCCGCTGGAGTCGACAGAGCCATGGCCATGACGTCCGAGGACCACGACCTCTATCCCCACCGCCGGATGTACGGTCAGTTCATCAAACTGACCGTCCTATCGGCGGTCGGCATCGCCGTCGTGCTCGGCCTGATGGCGCTGCTGCTGCTGTAGCTAGCCGACCAGTTCGATCTCGGCGAAGAAGAACGCCACTTCGCGGGCGGCGTTTTCGGCGCTGTCGGAGCCGTGCGCCGAGTTGGCCTCGATCGATTCCGCGAACTCCTTGCGGATCGTGCCGTCGGCGGCGTCGGCCGGGTTTGTGGCGCCCATCACGTCGCGGTTCAGCGCCACGGCGTCGTCCGCCTGCAGCACCTGCACGACGACCGGCCCCGAGGTCATGAAGTCGCACAGCGAGCCGTAGAATGGCCGCTCGCGATGCACTTCGTAGAACGCCTCCGCCTGGCCGCGGGTCAGCCTCAAGCGCTTCTGCGCGACGATGCGCAGGCCGGCGGCCTCCAGCTTCGCATTGATGGCGCCGGTCAGATTGCGCCGCGTGGCGTCCGGCTTGATGATCGACAGGGTGCGTTCGACAGCCATGTTGGGATTCCCGCTCGCTGGCCTTCCTTGAGACGGCGCGGGTTATAGCGGCGGGGTTGCAACACGGCAACTGGCACCGCGGGTGGCACGTGACGCGGGGGCGTGCTACGCCCCGCCCGCCATGCTGCAGCTGCGCGACCTGACCTACCGTATCGGCGACCGGCTGCCGCTGGACGGCGCCGCCGCGAGCGTGCCCGCCGGGCACCGCGTCGGCCTGGTCGGCCGCAACGGCAGCGGCAAGACGACGCTGCTGCGCCTAATCGCCGGCGAGCTGGCGCCGGAGTCCGGCACGGTCCGGGCCGGCGCGCGCAGCCGCATCGCGACGCTGGCGCAGGAGGCGCCCGACGGCGACATGGCGCTCATCGACTTCGTCCTGGCCGCCGACCGCGAGCTCAGCGCGCTGTCGGCCGAGGCCGACACCGCCCACGACCCGCAGCGCATCGCCGACGTGCACACGCGCCTGGCCGACATCGGCGCGCACACCGCCCCAGCGCGCGCCGGCACGATCCTCGCCGGCCTGGGCTTCGACGCGGCGCAGCAGGCGCGGCCGCTCGACGCCTTCAGCGGCGGCTGGCGCATGCGCGTGGCGCTGGCGGCGCTGTTGTTCGCCGAGCCCGACGTGCTGCTGCTCGACGAGCCGAGCAACCACCTGGACCTCGAGGCGACGCTGTGGCTGACCGAATTCCTGTCGAGCTACGGCCGCACCCTGATCCTGGTCAGCCACGACCGCGACCTGCTGAACGCGGTGCCGCGCCACATCCTGCACCTTGAGCGCGGGCGGCTGACGCTCTACGGCGGCAACTACGACAAGTTCGAAGCGACGCGCCGGGCGCGCCACGCCTTCCAGGCCAGCGAGCTCGTCAGGCAGGCGGCCCAGCGCCAGCACATGCAGGCCTTCGTCGACCGCTTCCGCTACAAGGCGTCGAAGGCGCGCCAGGCGCAGAGCCGCCTGAAGGCATTGGCGAAGCTGCCGCCCTTGGAGCCCATCGTCGAGGCGGCGCCGGTGCTGTTCGACCTGCCGGACCCGGAACCCCTGTCGCCGCCGCTGATCGCGCTCGACCGGGCGTCGGTGGGCTATGACGGCACGCCGGTGCTGCGCGGCCTGAACCTGCGCATCGACCCCGACGACCGCATCGCGCTCCTGGGCGCCAACGGCAACGGCAAGTCGACCCTGGCGCGCCTCCTGGCCGGGCGGCTGGCACCGATGTCGGGCGAGGTGTCGCGGGCGCGCAAGCTGCGCGTCGGCTATTTCTCGCAGCTGCAGGCGGAGTCCCTGGCGCTCGACCGCACGGCGCTCGACCTCATGACCGAGCGCATGGGCGAGGGAGTCCCCGGCGGCGTGCCGCCGACCAAGGTGCGCGCGCATCTGGGCCGCTTCGGCCTGGCCCAGGAACGCGCGGACACGACGGCGCGGGATCTGTCGGGCGGCGAGACGGCGCGGCTGATGCTGGCGCTCGCGACCTACGACGCACCGCACCTGCTGATCCTCGACGAGCCCTCGAACCACCTGGACATCGACAGCCGCGAGGCGCTGGTGCAGGCCCTCGCCACCTTCGACGGCGCCGTCATCCTAGTCAGCCACGACCCGCACCTGGTGGCGCTGGTCGCCGACCGGCTGGTGCTGGTCGAGGGCGGCCAGGCGGCGCCGTTCGACGGCGACATGGCGGACTACCGGCGGCACCTGCTGGGGCGGCGGGCGGCCGCGCCGCCGAGCCACGGCCGCAAGGCCAAGCGCCAGGCGGCGGCGACCGCGCGCGAACCCGCCTCCGCGCTGCGCAAGGCCGCCGCGGCGGCGGAGCGGCGCCTGGAGCAGCTGACGGCGGCGAAGGCGCAGATCGACGCCGCGCTGGCCAACCCCGCGACCTACCGCGCCGACGGCACCGCCGCCGAGCTGGGCCGCAAGCAGGCGGCGCTGGCGCAGCAGATCGCCGCGGCGGAGCGGAGCTGGATCACGGCGCACGAGCGCCTCGAGGCGCTCGACTGAGCCCTTACGCCTGCCCCTTCTGCGCCCACCTCCCCTGGTCGTCCTGGGCCCAGTAGGTCAGGTCGTGGCCGGCGTCCTTGTAGGCGCTCCAGCGGGCGCGCGCGGCCGTGACCGCGTCGGCGTCGTTGCCGTCGAACAGCTCGCAGACCAGCGCATAGTCGGCCAGGTGCGCGCTCTCGGCGCCGTCGGCGAGGAACAGCGCCGTCGCCCCGTTCGGGTTCTCGTCGCGGTCGGTCAGCCAGACCGGCTGGTCCTCGGCGAAGCCGTCCTCCTGGGCGCCGTGCGGCAGGAAGGCGCGGTCGTTGTAGGTCCACAGGTGGACGTTGAGGGCGCGCACACGCTCCGGCGCCGCCAGTACCACGGCGCGGCGGCCGTCGCGGTTGAGCACGCGGTCGAGCATCACCGGCAGCACGTCCTCCAGGCTGCGCCGCTGCAGGTGGTAGAAGCGGATCTCGGTCATGCCGGACGCGGCGTTACTTGCCCTCGTAGACGTCGTGCACGAAGCGGTCGAGCAGCCGCACGCCGAAGCCCGACGCGCCCTTGGCGATCGGCTCCTTGTCGCGCTCGTTCCAGGCGACGCCTGCGATGTCAAGGTGCGCCCACGGCGTCTTGTTGGTGAAGCGCTGGAGGAACTGCGCCGCGGTGATGCTGCCGCCCCAACGGCCGCCGCCGATGTTTTTGACGTCGGCCGGGCCGCCGTCGAGTTCCCGGTCGTAGGCCTCGTCGAGCGGCATGCGCCACAGCTTCTCGCCGGTGGCGCCGCCGGCGGCGGCCAGCTTCTCGGCCAGGCCGTCGTCGTTGGCGTAGAGGCCGCCGAACTCCATGCCCAGCGCCACCATGATGGCGCCGGTCAGCGTCGCCAGGTCGACCATCGCCTTCGGCTGGAAGCGATCCTGCGCGTACCACATGGCGTCGGCCAGCACGAGCCGGCCCTCGGCGTCGGTGTTGAGCACCTCGATCGTCTGGCCGGACATGGAGGTGACGATGTCGCCCGGCCGCTGCGCCTTGCCCGACGGCATGTTCTCCGCCAGGCCGACGACGCCGACCACGTTGGCCTTGGCCTTGCGGCCGGCCAGCGCGTGCATCAGGCCGATGACGGCGCCGGCGCCGCCCATGTCCCACTTCATGGCGTCCATGCCGGCGGCCGGCTTGATCGAGATGCCGCCGGTGTCGAACGTCACGCCCTTGCCGACGAAGGCGACGGGCTTCGTGCCCTGGCGGCCGCCCTGCCACTGCATGACGACCAGCTGGGACTCGCGCGCGCTGCCCTGGCCGACGCCCAAGAGCGCGCCCATGCCCAGCTTGGCCATCCGGCTCTCGCCCAGCACCTCGACCTTGACGCCCAGCTTCGTGAGCTTGCGGCAGGCGGCGGCGAGCGTCTCCGGGTAGACCACGTTGCCGGGCTCGGACACCAGGTCGCGCGCGAAGTCGACCGCGTCGGCGACCTTGGCGAGCGGCCCGTAGGCGCGCCGCGCCGCTGCGGCGCCGGCGACCATGAACGTCAGCTTGGCCAGCTTCGGCTTGCTCTTCGGCTTGCTGCCGTCGTTCTCGCGCTCGCACGTCTTGTACTTGTCGAAGCGGTAGGCGCGCAGCCGGGCGCCATGGGCGATCTGCGCCGCCGCGGTGCTGGCCTTGACCGGCGCCTTGTCCAGCGCGTCGACCATCAGCGTCACCTCGGCCGCGTCGAGCGCCAGCGCCGCCTTGGTCAGCGCCGTGCCAATCGCCAGCCGCTTCGCCTCGTCGGACTCGTCGACCTTGCCGACGCCAAGCAGCAACACCGAAGCCTGGGTCAGCCCCGCCGGCGCGTGCACGGCCAGAAAGGTACCGCGCTTGCCCTTGTAGGCCGCCGCCTTGACGGCGCGAGCGATCGCGCCGGAGGCCAGCTTGTCGAGGGCGGCGGCGGATGGGCCCAGCTTGCCGCCTGCCATGACCGGGACGGCAACGACGCCGCGGCGCGGCAACTTGGGTTCGGCGAACGCCAGTTTCATCGGCTCTGACCTCATGTCGTGACGGCGCGCGCGCCGGTCGGCGGCACCGCTCACACTTACGGCCAACGGCCGCCCCAGGCAAGCCGCAGGCCGGCGCGACCGACTTCGGCGGTCGCCTTGACTTGCCGCGCTAAGGTCCCGGAAAGGTTCGCGGATCAGCGGTTTCGCGGCTATGGTCGATCTGCTAGAACCGTTCGATCCTTCGAGGCTCGAAGCTCCAGACCCGTCGTTCGCCAAGACGGGCGCAGGGGACGCATGCGGGGCATTACCGTCTACATCCTGCGGCAGGTGCTGCTCGTGACGCTGATCGTGGCGGCCGGCCTGACCGGCATCGTCATGCTGATCCGCTCGCTGAGGCTGATCGACTTCATGGTCAACCGCGGCCTGTCGCTGTCGACGGTGGTCGAGTTGACGTCGCTGTTGATCCCGGCGTTCCTCGCCATCGTGCTGCCGGTCGCCGTGTTCGCCGCGGTCGTCTTCACCTACAACCGGCTGATCGGCGACCGCGAGCTGGTGGTGCTGCGCGCCATCGGCATCAGCCAGTTCGGCCTGGCCAAGCCGGCGCTGCTGGTGGCGCTGCTGGCGGTGGCGGCGAGCTATGCCCTCAGCCTCTACCTGGCGCCGCTGACCTACCGCAACTTCAAGGACACCCAGGTGGCGCTGCGCGACAGTTACGCCTCCGTGCTGCTGCAGGAGGGGCGCTTCAACACGCCCATCGACGGCGTCACGGTCTATGTGCGCAGCCGTGGTGCCGGCGGCGAACTGCGCGGCGTCCTGGTGCACGACGCCCGCGACCTCGCCGCCCCCGTAACGTGGATGGCGGAGCGCGGCGCGCTGGTGTCCGGCGACAATGGCCCCAAGGTCGTGCTGTTCAACGGCAACCGTCAGGAGTCGTCGAGCGAGTCCGGCCGCCTGACTCTGGTCTATTTCGACCAGGGCAGCTTCGACCTGGAGATGTTCGAGAGCAGCGGCGGTGCACGCTGGCGCGACCCGCAGGAGCGCTTCCTGGGCGAGCTGTTCAACGGCGACCCGAACGACGCGAACTTCCGGGCTTACGGCGCACAACTCGCGGCGGAGGGCCACCGGCGGCTCAGCGCGCCGCTTTACCCCATCGCCTTCACGCTCATCGCGCTCGCCTGCCTGCTGTCCGGCGATTTCAACCGCCAGGGCCAGACGGTGCGCATCCTGGTCGCCGTGTCGCTGGCCGTGGCGTTCCAGCTCGCCGCGCTGGGCATCGTCGGCATGGCGGCCAAGGCGCCGCTGTTGACGCCGCTGATCTATCTCCTGCCCGTCGGCACGATGGTCATCGCCGCGCTGGTGCTGCGCCGCCGGCCGCGCCGCCCGTCGGCGGACGTGCCGGCGGACCTCGCCGCCCCGGCGACGGCCTGAGTCGCGACCCGTGTACCTCTCACGTACCGTCACCGGCTATCTGGGCCGCCAGTTCCTCACCTGGTTCCTGGTCGCCTTCCTGGCCATGGCGGCGGTCATCCTGCTGGTCGACACGATCGAGCTGCTGCGCCGCACGACGGGCCGGGGCGAGGTGTCGTTCGCGGTCGTCGCGCTGATGGGCGTGCTGCGCCTGCCGCACCTGGTGATCCAGGCGATCCCGTTTGCAGTCCTGATCGGCGGCATGCTGTGCTTCTTCCGCCTGACGCGCAGCCACGAACTGGTCGTCGCGCGCGCCGCCGGCGTCTCGGTGTGGCAGTTCATGCTGCCGGCCGTGGCCGGCGCCTTCCTTATCGGCCTGTGCGAGGTCGCCGTCTTCAATCCACTGTCGGCGGCGGCGCTGACCGCGTTCGACGACATCGAACGGCGCCATTTCAGCGGCGAGGACGCGCTGCTTTCCGTCTCCTCCACCGGCATCTGGCTACGCCAGGGGACCGCCGACGGTGGTGCCGACGTTGTGCACGCCACGGCCGCCGAACCGAAGGAGCTGGCGCTGAGCGACATCATCGTCTTCCGCTATGGCGCCGAGGACCACTTCGTCGGCCGCATCGACGCGGCGACGGCGCATTTGCGCGACGGCTACTGGCTGTTGCGCGACGCGGCGGTTTCGGGACCGGACACGCCGGTGCAGTATGCCGACGAGTTTCGCCTGACGACCGACCTGACGCCCGATAAGATCCAGGAGAGCTTCGCCAGCCCCGAAACGGTCTCGTTCTGGTCGCTGCCGCGCTTCATCGAGGTGCTGGACGCGACCGGCCTGTCGACGCTGGAGCACCGCATGCACTTCCAGCGCATGCTGTCGGAGCCGCTGCTGCTGATGGCCATGGTGCTGATCGCCGCCACCTTCTCGCTGCGCCTGACACGGCGCGGCGGCACGCTGATCCTGGTGCTGGCCGGCGCCTTCACCGGCTTCGCCTTCTTCATGTTGACGAACCTGGTGCAGGCGCTGGGCCTCAGCGCCAGTCTGCCGGTGGTCCTCGCCGCCTGGGCGCCCAGCGGCATCTGCCTGATGCTGGGGCTCAGCCTGCTCATGCACCTGGAAGACGGCTAGGTCGATGACGTCGCACCGGCCGGACGCCCGACTGGGCCGCGCGCTCGCGGTCCTGGCGTGGCTCTGCGCGGCGACGGGCCTTGCCGTCCCCGCCGCGGCGCAGGACCCGGACCCGACCCGGCCGGTGCTGCTGACCGCGGACGAGATGACCTACAACCAGGATCTCGGCATCGTCACCGCCTCAGGCAACGTCGAGATCTCGCAGTTGGCCCGCGTGCTGCGCGCCGACGCGGTGACCTACAACGAGCGCACCGAAGTCGTCACGGCGTCCGGCAACGTCGTCCTCCTTGAGCCGACCGGCGAGGTCATCTTCGCCGAATACGTCGAGCTGACCGACGAGCTGAGCGAGGGCTTCATCCGCGGCTTCCGCATGTTGCTGCAGGACGATTCGCGCATCGCCGCCGCCGGCGGCCGGCGCCAGGGCGGCGTCCTGACCGAGATGCGCCGGGGCGTGTTCTCGCCGTGCGACCTGTGTCCCGACGATCCCGAGCGGGCGCCGCTGTGGCAGATCAAGGCGGTCCGCATCGTGCACGACCAGGAGAAGCACGACGTCATCTACAGCGATGCCTGGATGGAGATCGCCGGCATCCCGGTGCTCTACACGCCCTATCTCAGGCACCCCGACCCGACGGTCAAACGGCGCAGCGGCTTCCTGGCGCCGCTCATCGGCCAGTCGTCGGACCTGGGCTTCATCGTCCAGCCGAAGTACTTCTTCGCCATCGGCGACGACAAGGACATCACGCTCGACCCGATCTATACCTCGAACAACGGCCTGGTCCTCTCCGGCGAGTACCGCCAGGCGTTCAACGCAGGCATGTTCGAAGGGCGCACCAGCGCCACGAGCGACGACCGGTTCGACAGCTCCGACGACAACCGCTTTCGCGGTCATATCGACGCCAAGACCCGGTTCGACCTCAACGAGACCTACCGCACCGGCGCTACGGTCCGCGCCAGTTCCGACGACACCTACCTCAAGCGTTACGGCTTCCTGAACGACGACGTGCTGACCAGCAACGTCTTTGTCGAGGCGTTCAGCGGGCGCAACTACGCCGACATTCGCGGCCAGTATTTCCAGTCGCTGCGCAGCCAGGACGACCAGGACACCATCCCTGTCGCCGCGCCCGATATCGACTGGTACTACATCCCCGACCGGGCGGTGCTCGACGGCCGTCTGCGCTTCGATGCCAACGGCCTGGTGCTGACCCGCTCGGAGGGCGCCGACAGCCGGCGTGCGTCGCTGATCACCGACTGGCAGCGCACGGCGATCGGCGGCCTGGGCGACGTCTGGAAGTTCCAGGCCCGGCTGCAGACCGACATCTACAACGTCGACGACGTGGCGCAACCGAACCGCACCGACACGGAGGACGGTTTCCGCGGCCGCGTCTTCCCCCAGGCCCTGGCCGAGG
>Ga0049108_10000132_pt1 | contig 27592 bp, 22 predicted proteins | sample WorMetilPIANOSA2_FD_60020 | JGI IMG/M metagenome (GOLD analysis project Ga0049108, IMG submission 60020) | Marine gutless worms symbiont microbial communities from Max Planck institute for Marine Microbiology, Germany - Olavius ilvae PIANOSA.2 | ecosystem: Host-associated > Annelida > Digestive... | reverse complement strand
AGGCGCGGTCGGCGGCGAGGTCCAGCGGCCCGGCCGCGGCGCGCGCCTTCACGGGATCGCTCGAGGCGACGCTCGCGACCAGCTCTAACCGGTCGTCGAGCTTGGCGGCGGTGCGGTGCACCTGGGCGATCAAGGCGCCCGGCGCGCCGCCGACCATGCCAAGGCGCAGCGGCCGCCCCAATAACGCCCTGACCGGGTTGTCACGCATCGCCAAGCCCCAGCACGCGGCGGTTCAAGGCGGCGTCGGGCGCGGCGGTCATCAGCGCGTCGAAGGCGCGCTCCGTCACCCGGATGATGTGGTCGCGGATGAACGGTGCGCCCTCGGCGGCACCGTCCTCCGGGTGCTTCAGCGCGCACTCCCACTCCAGCACAGCCCAGCCGCCATAGTCGTTGGCCGTCAGGCGCGAAAAGATCGCCGTGAAGTCGATCTGGCCGTCGCCCGGGCTGCGGAAGCGGCCGGCGCGCTCCAACCAGCCCTCGTAGCCGCCATAAGTCCCCGTGCGCTCGTTCCTCACGAACTCCGCGTCCTTGACGTGGAAGGCGCGGATGCGCTCGCCATAGCGGTCGATGAAGCCGACATAGTCCATGTGCTGCAGGTGCAGGTGGCTGGGGTCGTAGAGGATCGTCAGCCGCGGGTGGCCGTCCACGGCGTCGAGCAGGCGCTCGAACGTGGCGCCGTCGTGCAGGTCCTCGCCCGGGTGCAGCTCGAACGCGAGGTCGACGCCGGCCTCGTCGAAGGCGTCGAGCAGCGGCCGCCAGCGCCGCGCCAGCTCTTCGAAGCCGAGTTCGACCAGCCCCGGCGGCCGCGGTGGATAGGGGTAGAGGTAGGGCCACAACAGCGCGCCCGGGAAGCCGACGCAGACGCCGAGGCCCAGCCGCGCCGAGGCTTTCGCCGCCGCGCGCACCTGGTTCTCGGCCCAGGCGCGCCGGGCCGCGGGCTTGCCGCGCAGCTCAAGCGCCACGAAAACGTCGACGGTGTCGTCGTAGAGCGGGTGCACAGCCACCAGATGGCCCTGGCGGTGCACCGAGAGCTCGGTGATCTCGAGCCCGCGTGCGGCCAGCATCCCCGCGACCTCGTCGCAATAGTCCTGGCTCTCGGCGGCCAGGGCCACGTCGAAGACCGCCGGGTTGAAGGTCGGCACCTGCACCCCCGCATAGCCGTGCCCGGCGGCCCAGTCGGCCAGCGTCTCCAGCCGGTCGAACGGCGGCGCGTCGCCCAGGAACTGCGCCAGGAAGATGCCCGGGCCCTTGATCGTCTTCACGCGGCGCCCCGCCTTTTCTCGCTGTTGTGGTCCGGCCGGCGCTGCATCTCGCCGAGGACCCGGAACGTGCGCCGGCGCAGCGCCATGGCCTGGCGGTGCGCAGCGACCGCCTGCGGCGCGAAGTCGGCCGCCGGCCGCGGCTCCGGCGCGAAGTGGTGGTGAGTGTCCCGGCCGCGCACCAGTATCGCGCTGTCCGGTTCGGGCACCTGGCCGACATGGGGGGCGACGAACGTCATCACGAAATTGATGCGCGGCGCAGCCGTCGTGTTTGGGCCGGAGCGGTGCGCCGTGCCGAGGCCGTGCAGCGACGCCTGGCCGGGGGCGAGGACCACGTCGACCGCCGCCGCCTCGTCGAGATCCACATCGATGGTCTCGCCCTCGTAGAGCATCTCGCCGGGGCGCGGCCGATCGATGTGGCGCACCTGCCCCAGGCGATGGCTGCCTGGGGCGAACTGCATCGTGCCATTGGCGCGGCTGGTCGGCGTCAGCGCCAGCCACACGCGCACGACGCCATCCCAGTCGTCGAGGCCGTAGCGCGTCGCGTCCTGGTGCCAGGAAACGAAGCTGGCGCTCTGCGGCGGCTTGGTGAACACGCCGGCCGACCAGCACAGGATGTCGGGCCCGATCACATCCTCGGCGGCATCGAGCACGCCGGGATGGTGGACCAGCGCATCGGCCCAGGTGAACAGCAGGTGCGGCTTGAAGAGGTACAGCTCGCGCAAGGGGTCGGCGTGCTCGCGCCGTTTTGCGCTGCGATCGAAGATTTCGAAGGCGGCGCGGTAAGTCGCGGCCTCGTCCGCCGCCATCACCGTCACGGGGAAAAAGAAACCGTCGCGGCGGTACGCGGCCAGCGCGCCGGCGTCGAGGGACGCCCTCATGGCCGCATCTCGACGGGCTCGAACGAGACGCCGGGCGGCAGGCTCTCGGCGCCGCGGTAGAAGTTGCGGTTGCGGATCGCCATGGCGCGGGCGTGCGCTGCGATGCCGGCGGGCTCGAAGTCGGCGCGGGGGCGGTGGGGCTCCAATTCCCAGTGGCCGTAGCGGTCATGGCCGCGCACCAGCATCGCCGTGTCGTGGCGCGACAGCGGCCGCACCTCGGGCGCCATGAAGGTCATCGCCAGGCTCGCCCGCAGTTCGTCGGACGTGTTGGGGCCGGACGAGTGCGCGAGCCGCAGGTGGTGCAGCGTCAGCTCGCCGGCATCGATCTCGACCGGCACGGCGGTCGTCTCGTCGAGCGGCACGGCGATGCGCTCGCCGCGCATCACCAGGTTGCCCTCCGCCACACTATCGGCGTGGGGCAGGTCGCCGAGCGTGTGGCTGCCGGGCAGGAAGCGCATGGCGCCGCTGGCCATCGTCGCCGGGCCCAGCGCGCACCAGGCCCGCACCGAGCGGTCGGCGTCGTCGAAGCCGGCGTAGGTGTGGTCCTGGTGCCAGGGGATCGGCGCGCCGGTGCCGGCGGGCTTGGCGAAGATGCCGGCGGCCCAGAGCAGGATGTCCGGGCCGATGACGTCCTCGACGGCGTCGAGCAGGCGCCGGTTGTTCACCACCTCGGCGGCCCAGGCGAACAGGAGATGGGCCTTGAAGCGGTAGAGCTGGTGCAGCTTGCTCTCGACCGCGTTGGCCGTGTCGCTGGCGTCGAACGCGGCGAACGCCGCGCGGATGGCCAGCGCCCGCTCGCGCGGCATGACGCGCACCGGAAAGGCATAGCCGTCGGCGCGGTAGTTCTCGAGTTGCGCTTCGCTGAGAGCCTTCGGCATCGGCTCACCACTCCTCGCCCATGAAGCGCATCTGCGCCTCGATCTGATGGTCGATCATCGGCCGGCCGCCCATCAGCTTGATGCCGCGCGCGGCGACCGCGGTCTGGAACGGCGTCAGCGGCGCGATGATGTCGATCACCTCCATCGCCCCGGTCAGGGCGTCGGGGTCGACCGGCATGGGGTCGCCGTCGTGCAGGCCCAGCGAGGTCGCGTTGACGATCACGTCGTGGTCCGCGGGGTCGGCCGGGCCGAAGCGCACGTCGGCGCCGTCGACCGCGGCCGCGACCTGGGCCGCCACCGCCTCACCCGTCGCTGCGGTGCGGTTGGCGATCGTCAGCGACGCGGCGCCTTCCTGCGCGATGGCGAAGGCGATCGCCCGGCCGGCGCCGCCGGCGCCGACCAGCAGCACCCGCTTGCCGGCCATCTCGATACCGTTGGCGCGGGCGCCGGCGATCAGGCCCAGGCCGTCGAACATGTCGCCGACCAGCCTGCCGCCGGGGTCGAAGCGCACCGTGTTGACGGTGCCGATCAGCCGGCCGCTGGGCCCCAGCTCGTCGCACAGCGCGGCCATCGCCGGCTTGTGCGGGATGGTGACGATCAGGCCGCGCAGGTTGCGCACTTTCGGCAGCAGCGGCACGACGTCGGCCAACTCGTCCGGGTGCAGGTGGAACACCACCAGGTGCGAGTCGAGCCTCAGGGCAGCGAACTTCTCGTTGAAGAACACCGGCGCGCGGATGTGGCCGACCGGGTGGCCGAGTATGGCGTAGAGGTGCGTGTTGCCGGTCAGCTCCATCGTCGCTCCTTCATTACCGGAAGTCCGCCGCCCACTGGCGGGTGTGGAACCGGCTCTCGAGATGCCACTGGCCCAGGACCCTGATCATCTCGGCTCTGCGCCCGGCGTGGGCCGGATCGTGCCACAGGTTGCGGGTCTCGCCGGGGTCGTCGACGAGGTCGAAGAGCTGGCCCGCTTCCTCGCCGAGGAAATGCACCAGCTTCCAATCGCGCGAGCGCATGCCGGTCTCGAACTGCGTGCCGGTCAGGTTGAAGTCGCCCTGTTGCTCCGTGAACACCCAGTCGCGCGGCTGCCAGTCGCCGTCGCCGGCGAGCGCCGGAACCAGCGAGCGCGCCTCGAAGCTCTCCGGCACCTCGACCCCGGCGAGCTCGAGGATCGTCGGGCCGAGGTCGAAGAGCTGGACCAGGCCGTCGACCGCGCGGCCGCCGCCGAACCGCCCCGGCGACCAGACGATGCACGGCACCCGCGTGATCTGGTCGTACATCGTCCACTTCTCGATCTGGCCGTGGTCGCCCATGCAGTCGCCATGGTCGGAGGTGAAGATGACGACGGCGTCGTCGAGGTAGCCGTGTTCCTGGAGTGCGGCGAGCAGCGCGCCGATGCGCTCGTCGATCATCGTCACGTTGGCGAGATAGTAGGCCCACAGCCGGTGCAGCTGCTCGCGCGAGGGCGCCAGCGACCACAGCACCGAGTCGTGGTCGACCTCGGTGTTGTGCCGCCGCAGCTCCTGGTACGCCGGCGGCAGGGCGTCGAGTTCGGCCTCGCCCGGTTGCGGCAGCGGCAGGTCCTTGGCGAGATACGGCTCCGCGAAACGTGGCGTCGGGTCGTAGGGCGGGTGCGGCCCGGGAAAGCCGACCTGGAGGAACAGCGGCTCGGTGACCGGGTAGTGCTCGACCCACCAGGTCGCCAGGTTGCCGACGAACATGTCGGCGTGCAGATGCTCCGGCAGCTCCCACTCGAAGGCGCCCAGCCGCTCGGCGTAGTCGGCGCGTTTGCGGTACAGCTCGCGCTGCTGCTTGATCAGGCCGTGCGCCGCCAGCGCCTTGTCCCACTCGTCGAAGTACCAGCGGTGCTCGAGATAACGGTCCTTGTTCTCGACGATGTAGCGCTCGTCGAAGCCGGCCGGCGCGTCGAACGGCAGCGTGTGCATCTTGCCGACGTTGACGCAGCGGTAGCCGGTCTCGGCCAGGCGCTCGACCCAGGTCCGCGTCCAGCGGTTGCCGTTGCGCAGCACGCCGGTCGTGTGGGGGTAGTAGCCCTGGAACAGGCTGGCACGCGACGGCACGCACGAAGCGCCGGTGATGTGGCACTGGCTGAACGCCACGCCCTCGCCGATCAGCCGGTCGAGCGCCGGCGTGTCGACATGGGGGAAGCCGAGCGCGCCGATGGTGTCGTAGCGCTGCTGATCGGTGATGATCAGGACGATGTTGGGGCGATCGGTCATGCCCTCAGCCCTTGACCGCGCCGGCGGTCAGGCCGCGGATCAGGAATTTGCGCACCAGGATGGAGAACACCAGTACCGGCAGCATCACCATGGTCCCGCCGGCGGCGATCTTGCCCCACTCCCAGCCTTCGTAGTTCATGAAGTTGACGACCGCGACCGGCGCCGTCGTCGCCTCGGTCCGCGTCAGGATCAGGGCGAAGAAGAAGTCGTTCCAGGCGAACAGGAAGCACAGGATCGCCGTCGCCGCCAGCCCCGGCACGCTGAGCGGCAGCACGATGCGGAAAAACCCCTGCCACATGCTGGCGCCGTCGATCCAGGCCGCCTCCTCGAGCGAGCGGGGCGTGGCGTCGAAGAACGAGCGCATCAGCCAGATCGCCAGCGACAGGTTGAAGGTGACGTAGATGATGCCCAGGCCCAGCTTCGTGTCGAGCAGGCCGATATGGCGATAGACCAGGAAGTAGGGGATGGTGAAGGCGATCGGCGGCGCCATGCGGCTGGCCAGGATCCACAGGCTCATGCGGTCGCCGACCTTGCTCTCCATGCGCGACAGGGCATAGGCCGCCGGCACGCCGATCACCATCGACACGACGGTCGAGCCGACGCTGGTCACCATGCTGTTCCAGAACGAGTGGGCGAACTCGGCGTCGACGAGGCCGAGATAGTGCTCGAAGGTCGGCGTGAAGAACAGCTTCGGCGGCCAGGCGAAGATGTCGTCAATCGGCTTGAACGACATCATGATCAGCCACAGGAACGGGAACATCACGATCAGCACCAACAGCGAGACCAGCACGATCAGGATCGCCCGGTCGCGGCGCAGGCGGCGCTCGTGCGCCGCGAACAGGGCGCGCGTGTCACTCAACGGGAGCCCCCCAGCCGACCATGCGGATCACCGCCCAGGTCAGGAACAGCGTGATGCTGACCAACAGCACGGTGATCGCGCTCGAATAGCCGAGATAGGAGAAGTTGAAGGCCTGGATGTAGGAGTAGAAGTTCGTCACCTCCGTCACCGTGCCGGGGCCGCCATCGGTCAGGATGAAGATCAGCGGAAAGGCCTTGATGCTGTCGATCAGCCGGAACAGGCCGGCGACCATCAGCACGCCCTTGAGGTAGGGCAGCGTGATGAACCAGGTGATCTGCAACGCCGAGGCGCCGTCGATGCGCGCCGCGTCCAGGTGCTCCTCCGGCATCATCTGCAGCGCCGCCAGGATCATCAGCATGCAGAACGGAAACCACTCCCAGATGTCGGCGATGATGATCGCCATCAAGGCCGTGTCGGGGTTGGTGATCAGCGCCGCCACCGGCACGCCGAGCCATTCCATGAACCAGTGGAACGGGCTGATGTCGGGCGTGTAGAGCACCTTCCAGATGATCGCCACGACGATCGGCGGCAGCACCATCGGGATCAGGAATATCGTGCGCAGCGCCTGCAAGAGGCTGGCGCGCATGTTGAGCAGCAGCGCGAAGAGGAAACCCAGCAGCAGTTGCAGCAGCACGGTCCAGAACGACAGCTTGGCCTGCACCCACAGCGAGTTGTGCAGCCGCTTGTCCTCCAGGAGCAGTTCGTACTGGCCGAGCGGCTGCGCGAAGTTCCACTGCGTCTCCGGCCGCGTCAGGTCCAACGGCGTGAAGCTGGTCAGCACCAGGTAGCCCGTGGGCACCAGCGTAATGACGATCATCACGATCAGCGCCGGCCACAGGCAATACCAGTAGAAACGATGCTGGACGTCCCAGAAGTCGCGCACGCGCGCGGGCGCGCCGTGCGCCTCAGCACCCGCTGCCGCCGACGTCGTCATGGCCCTGTCGTGCCGCGGCGTGCCGGCCGCGCGCCGGCCCGCCGACGCCCCGCTGGGGGGTGCGACGGACCGGCGCGCCGCGTCCGGCGAACCGGCGCTAGAGGTCGATCTCGACGCCGGCCTTCTTGAGGTCGGCGACCGATTCTTCCTGCGCCTGCGCGACGGCCTCGGCACCGGTCTGCTGCTTGGTGGCGACGCGCTCGATGGCTTTGTTCATCTTGTCGCCGACCTGCGGGAAGATCGGCACGGTGCGGTACTTCATGTAGCCGGACTTGCCGCCCAGCTCGAGCACCTTGAGGTAGATCGCTGCGACGTCCTGGCCGTTCAGCGTCATGATCTCGCGATAGGCGGGATCGCTGATCACCGAGCGCCGGCACACCGCCGAGTAGCCCTTCTCGAGGGCGATGCGGCGGGTCGTCTCCTTGCTCATCGCCCACTTGATGAACTCCCAGGCGGCCTCCTTCTTCTTCGAGCCGACCGGAATGCCCAGGCCGTGGCTGTTGGAACCCGGGAAATTGCCGGCCGGACCGCCGGGCATCAGCCCGAAGCGCGCGGTCTCCTTGACCTTGCTGTCGTCGTGCTTGACCAAGGGCGTCATCCAGCCGATCGCCTGGGTGCGGATGTTCGAGCGGCCGGCGATCTGCGCCCGCATGGCCTGGTCGTCGGTGTAGGACAGCACGCCGGAGGGCCCGTAGCTGGTCAGCAGATTGGCGTAGAACTCCGCCGCCTTGGCCGCCTCCGGGGTGTCCAGCGTCGGCGTCAGGTTGCCGGGCGGGTCCTTGAACACCTGGCCGCCGTGCCCCATCAGGTAGGGGATCCAATTCCAGTGGTGCAGCTTGTCGGCGACGAACGCCGAGACGCGCTCCTGGTTATGGATCGCGTCGCAGACGTTGATCAGGTCGTCGAAAGTCTCCGGCACGTCGACGCCGGCCTTGTCGAGCAGGTCGCCGCGCGACATGCCCATGATCATGGCGCCGGCCTCCCAGGCGAAGCCGTAGGTGTGGCCCTCCTTGTCCTGCAGCGCGGACTGGGCGCCGCCGACGAAGTCGTCCGCGTCCCAGTCCGACGGCGTCATGTTCGGGTCGTTGAGGAACGGATCGAGATTCTCGATCCAGCCGGCGCCGATCCAGCGGCCGGTGTAGATGAAGGTGACATTGACGACGTCCAGCGCCTCGCCCTTGGTCGAGAGCTCGAGGTCTGTGCGCTGGTTGTAGACCGGGAAGGCCTGGGTGTTGAAATTCACTTTCATCCCCGACTGCTCCTCGAACTCGGGGATGTACTCCTTCAGATAGTTGAAGAAGACGTGCTGGAACGAGGCGCCGTTGATGGTGACGCCGGCGAACTCACGGGCATAGCCGATGACGGCCGGAAAGCCGATGCTGCTGGCGGCAGCGGCGGCCGCCGCACCCTTCAGGACGGTGCGCCGCGACGGACGTAGTTTTGGCATGGTGGTCGTCCTCCCAATCGCGGGGGGCGACGGACCCGGCATCCACGGGCGGTGTCTGCCGGAACGCCAAAGCACCCCAGGCTGGTCTCGCGCGGCCGTTACGGGCCATTCTTGGTGCGGCGAGACCGGGGTCGATGCTCTCAGCCCGTGGCGCGACCGTCAAGTTTGGGCAGCGGGCGAAAGGGGACTCACACGATGACTGGCGTTCTGTTGGTGACCGGCGGCGCGCGCGGGATCGGCGCCGCGACGGTGCGGCTGGCGGCCCAAGACGGCTATGCCGTCGCCATCAACTACGTGAGCGGGGCCGAGACGGCGGAGGCGTTGGCCGCCGAAACCACCAACGCCGGCGGCCGGGCGATCGCGGTGCAGGCCGACGTCGCCGACGAGGCCTCGGTGGAGGCCATGTTCGCGGCGATCGACGAAGCGCTGGGTCCGGTCACCGCCCTGGTCAACAGCGCCGGTCTCGACGGCGGCGCCTACCGCGTCGCCGACATGCCGGGCGACGTGCTGGCGCGGCTGCTCGCGGTCAACGTCACCGGCACGATCCTGTGCTGCCGCGAGGCGGTGCGGCGCATGTCGACCCGGCTGGGCGGCAAGGGCGGCGCCATCGTCAACGTCTCGTCGATGGCCAGCACCATCGGCGGCCGGCCGCAAAAGGCGCACTACGCGGCGTCGAAGGGCGCGGTCGACGCTTTCACCGTCGGCCTCGCCAAGGAGGTCGCGGCCGAGGGAATCCGCGTCAACGCGCTGCGCCCCGGCGTGACCCTGACCGACATGACCGACCAGGTGCGCGACAATCCGCAGGTGCGTGCCCGCATCGCCGAAACGATCGCCATGCAGCGGCCGGCCGAGGCCGAGGAGATGGCGCGTCCGATCCTGTTCCTGCTGTCGGAGGCGGCCTCGTTCGTCTCCGGCGCCCGGCTCGACGCCTCCGGCGGCGGCTTCACGTTCGGCGGCACGGCCCCTGCGGAGGACTGACCCGCGCCGTGCAGCCCCGCGCCCCCGCGCCGGACACCACCGAGGGCCAGAACCTCAGGACCGCCCTGCTGCTCGCCGGTCTCGCGGCGCTGATGGCGCTGACCACCTGGCTGGTCGCCGGGGCGCTGGCCGTCCTGTTGCTGACCCTGATCCTGGCGGTCACGGCGATCCTGGCGCCGCGGCTGGCGCCGCTCTCGGTGATGCGCCTGATCGGCGCCGTGCCGCTCAACGCCTGGCAGGCACCGGCGCTGTACGACGCGGTGGCGGCGCTGGCCGAGCGGGCGGCGCTGGCGGCGCGGCCGCGCCTGTTCTTCAGCCGCGATGCGACGATCAACGCGCTGTCCATCGGCGACGGCGGCACGACGGCGATTGCCTTCTCCGACGGCGCCCTGCGCTATCTGACGCCCCGTGAGCTCGCCGCCGTCGCCGCGCATGAGATCGCCCACCTGGCGGCCGGCGACCTGACCCTGATGCGCCTCGCCGATCAGCTGGCCCGCATGACGCGGGTCGCCGCGCTGGTCGGCCTGTGGTTCGCCCTGGCCGCGGCGCTGGCCGGCCAGGCCGTGCCGCCGCTGGCCGCCCTCATGCTCTACGCCGCCGCGCCGTGGCTCGCCGCGCTGTTGCAGCTCGCGCTGTCGCGCAGCCGCGAGTTCGCCGCCGACCTGGGCGCCGTGCAGTTGACCGGCGACGCGGCGGCGCTGGCCGCGGCGCTGACCAAGACCGAGCGGCTGCAGAACTGGACCCTGCGCCGCGTGTTGGGCGCGGCGACGGGCGTGCTGCCGCCGCCCATGCTGCGCTCGCACCCGACCACGGCGGAACGCGTCGCGCGGCTGCGCGACCTGGACCGCCGGACCTAGACCCCGCGCCGGGCGCGGGTCCGGCCTAGCGCTGGTAGACCATGCCGCCGAAGCGGTTGAACACGCCGAACGGGTTGGCCCCGCCGGTGCGGAACGTGCGCGTGAAACAGCGCACCCGCTTCTTGCCGGCCGTCAGGCTGCCGCACAGCTTGCAGCTGACGATCTTGCGCTGGTCCGGGTCGACCATCCACAGCGTGCGGCCGGCGGTGATCGACGGCGACAGCCGCGACACCTTGATCGCCGGATCCTGCGCCGGCGCCTCGTCGACCGAGCCGGGCCCGCGCGACTCCTCAACACGGGAATCGACCGGCCCCGTAACCTCGGTGCCGCGCACCACCATCACGTCCGACGCGCCGGCCGCCAAGGCCGGCGACGCCGCGACACACAGCGCCACCGCGGCCACCAGAACACCCATCCACTTCGTCATGCTTCGTCTCCTGCGTCGTCCTGACAGGCTTATGAAGCACCGAGCATCGGTCGCGACTGTAGGGCCGCGCGGACATGGCGTCAATTTGAGATATTAGCATTTCATTAACCATAACAACGCGTTAACCATCAGGCTTCGGCCGGGCGGCGCAGCACCAGGCCGAACGCGGCCAGCGACAGGAACGACGCCACCAGCATGAACGCGGCCATGGCGTGGGGCGTGCCGTCCTGCAGCATGCCGACCGCCTGGGCCGCCAGGCTGGCCAGGGTCATCTGCAGGAAGCCGGCAAGGCCCGAGGCGGTGCCCGCCACCTGGGGATCGACGCTGATGGCGCCGGTCTGCGAGCTGGGCAGCGCCAGGCCGTTGCCGAAGGCGGTGAGCGCCATCGGCGCGAACAGCGCCAGCGGCGTCCACACCCCGGCGAAGGCGAGCAGCGCCACGATGGCCACGCCGACGATGCCCAGGCTGACCCCGAGCACGATCATGCGGTTGAGGCCGACGCGCACCGTGATGCGGCCGGCGGTGAAGTTGCCGGCCATGAAGCTGGCGGCCACCAGCACGAAGTAGAGCCCGAACTCCGTCGGCGGCCGGCCCAGCGTGTCGACCATGTGGTAAGGCGCGCCGGCGAGGAAGGCGAAGAACGTCGTCATCGCGAAGGCGCCTTGGAAGGTGTAGCCGCAGAACGTGGGCGAGCGCAGCAGGTGGGCGACGTCGCGCAGCATGCCGCCGCGGCCGGCCGCCACGCCGCGGTCCGGCGCCGTCTCGCGCAGCCGCAGGGCGACGACGACGGTGGCGCCGGCGCCGGCCGCCAGCAGCACGGCGAAGACGGCGCGCCAGTGCACCAGGTCGACGATCAGCGCGCCGATCACCGGCCCCAGCATCGGCGCCACGACCATGCCCATGGTCAGGTAGGCGATCGTCGCCGCAGCCTGCTCGCGCGCCATGAGGTCGCGCACGATGGTGCGGGCCAGGACGAAGCCGGCGACGCCGCCCGCCGCCTGCACGACCCGGCCCGCGACCAGCGCCCCGTTGGTTGGCGCCAGCAGGCAGACCAGGCTGCCGACCATGAACACAACAAGGCCCAGCAGCAGCGCCGGCCGGCGGCCGATGCGGTCCGACAGCGGCCCGTAAGCCAGGGTGGCCACGGCCATGGCCAGCATGAAGAGGCTGAGGTTGAGCTGCGCCGCGCCCGGCGACACCGCGAACGCCCGCTGCACCACGGGCAGCGCCGGCAGGAAGATCTGGTTCGACAGCGGCGCCAGGGTCGAGGCGCCGATCAGCACGGCGAGGGGACTTGTCGGCACGGGCGGGGTCTATCGGGACGGCTTGGGGCGAGAGGCGTCACGCTCCAGCGTCGACCCTCATGCGCGCGCCCGCGTCTCTTGGCGCATTAAAACTCCGTTCACCGTAATCCGCTAGGACTAGCGCCGGGGCTCACTCCAGTGCGGCGAATCGCTTGTGAAATTGGTCGTCGATGGGGTGACATGTCGGAATACACACTCGATCGTCTGAACGTGATGGTCGTCGAGGACGCCGGCCGACTGCGCATGCTGATCGGTCAGGTCCTCAACTCGCTGGGCATCGGCACGGTCGTGGAGGTCCAGGACGGCCACGACGCCGCGCGGCAGCTGGAACAGCTGCGGCACGAGCCGCAAAAAGTCGGCGTCAGCCGCGTCGACGTCTTGATCTCGGATATTGTCATGCCCGGCATGGACGGCATCAGCCTGTTGCGCTGGGTCCGTTCGTCGCCCCACTCGCCCGACCGGTTCATGCCGGTGATGATGCTCAGCGCGGCCACTGACCGCGACGTCGTCGAGGCCGCGCGCGACGCCGGCGCCAACGAGTTCATCGTCAAGCCGTTCACCGCACAGGGCGTCGTCTCGCGCCTGCTGTCCGTGATCGACCACCCGCGCGACTTCATCCACTGCGAAACCTATTTCGGGCCGGACCGTCGCCGCCGCGCCGCCAAGGTGTCGTTCGTCGACCGGCGCAAGACGCAGGAATCGGACGTCCGCGTACTGTTCAGCGATATCGTGCCGCCCTCACGCTGCGGCGCGGAACCGCGGATCATCCGCTTCAAGCTGGCCAACCGCCTCAAACGCCGCCTGGGCGGCATGCCGGGGCGGCGCGGCAACATCAACGCGGACCTGATGTCGGCCGCGGACGCGCGCATCGACGAGGGCCGCCAGGACCCGGCGGACTCGTTCGGCGCCATCGTCGACGAGCTCAACGAGATCGTCGCGCGCTGTCTCGATGACCCGGGCCACGCCCCGATCGCCTACGCCCGGATCAACGAGATCGCGCTGGACCTGCGCGGCCAGGGCGACATGTTCGGCTATCCGTTGATCTCGACATGCGGCCGGTCGCTCTATGAGTACACGCGGGCCGGCTACGAGATCGATCCGGGGCACCTCGAACTGGTCAAGGCGCATCTGGACCTGGTGAACGTGGTGCTGCGCGACGACGAGCGCGGCGACGGCGGCACGGTCGGCCGCAGCCTGCTGCAAATGCTGGAGAAAGCGAAGGACAAGTACGCCCGGCGCATGATGAAGCGCGAAGACACGGTCGCGATCTAGCCGCCCACGCCGGTTTCGCCGGTGTTTCAATTCACGGTGCAATGCCGGTATCGGAACTGTCCGCATTGGTTGAAGGCGACTGAAATAACGATTGCAATTAGCCGCATGTCGTCTAGCTTTGGTGGTGTGCCGAGCAACACGGCCAGCCCGCCGGGCGCGCAGACGCTGAATGACAATAAGGGTGGCCGATCGGCACGCGACGGCACGGGGAGGAACTCGAGCCAACAAAGCGACGGACGCGTCAGGTGAGATCGCGTTTCTTGCCCCACACGGCGATGTGCCGCCTGCGCCGGGTCTTGGCGACACGGCGGCGCAAAGCGGCGCCGCGGCTGCCTGACGCCGCGACGTTGCGGCGGCTGGCCATCGCTTTCGCCGTGCTCGCCGTCCTCGCCGCCGCAGCCGGCACCGCCGCCCGGGCGGACCACTTGCAGCGCATGCGCCTGGGCATTCTGCCCTTCGCCGACGACGAGCGCCTGCTGCAGCAGTTCAGCCCCATCGCCAATTATCTGACGCGCGTGCTGGACCGGCCGGTGCGGCTGACGACGGCACCGAGCATGCGCAGCTTCATCATGCGGCTCGACACGGGGCACTACGACGCGGCGTTCGCCACTTCGCACGTCGCCGCCCTGGCAATCGTCGACTACGGCTATACGCCAATCGTCAAATCGACGCGCCTGATGAACTCCGTGCTCTACACGCGCACCGACAGCGGCATCGCGACGATCGCCGACCTGCGCGGCCGGCGCATCGCGATGCCGGACGCGCTGTCGCTGCAGGCCATCCTGATCGAGCGCGAACTGATCGGACACGGCCTCGAGCCCGGCCGGGACTTCACGGTCATATACGCAGCGACCGATCCCAGCGCGGCATTGCTGGCCGCCAGCGGCAAGGCCGACGCGGCCGTACTGACCGACATGATGATGGCCCGCATGTCGCCCGAGATCGTCGATCGGTTGACGCCGCTGTTGAGCGTCGAATCGCGGTTCTTCGGGACGATGGTCGTAGCGCCGCACGTCGACGCGCACGACAGCGCGGCCTTGCGCCAGGCGATGCTGGCATTTCCGAAGTCGCCGGAGGGTCTCGCCTACGAAAAGCGGTTGCCCCGACCGGACTTGGCGCCGGTCGAAGCGCACGAGTTCAAGCAGTTCCACATCTATCTTCCGCTGCTGCGCATGCGGCTGGCCGCCGCGGGTGTCCCCTGAGACGCGGCGCTGCCGCCCTGTCGCCGTCCCGTCAAGACAATGCTAGAGTGATCGCGGGCTAGTACCCGCACGACGTGCGCCCCTTGCGGCGCGTCGTGTGGCGCCAGGAGGAGGTGCATGCCGCAAAGCAGCCAGGTATTGCTGCTGGCCATCGCCGAGCGCCGCGGCACGCGCCGCCGTGCGGCTCGGCGGCAACCCCCGGGCAAGGCCCCGTCCACATTCGCGGGAGACCGACAGTGTTGACTTCGTTGCGCGGGCGACTGGTCGTCGCCATGCTGGTCATTCAACTCGCCACCCTGGCCCTTGTCATCGGCAACGGGGTGCGCCTGGTCGACGCGCTGATGGGCGCGGTCCTGGAGGCCAAGCGCGTCGAGTTGCAGACGCTGTTGAGCGTCGCCCTGGCACGCCCGATGTTCGAGCAGGACCCGGCCACGGTGCAAGCCGTGCTGAAGCAAATCGCCGGCCACGAGACGGTCAACGGCGTCGAGGTGCTGGACGCCGACGGCCACCGCGTCGCCGCCGTCGACCACCGCCACGAATTCGAGGAGCGGCCACACATCGTGCCAAGCGAGGTCTCGACTTTCTCCTCGCCGCTGCGCCTCGCCGGGCACGACGTCGGGCTGTTGAACCTGAACATCTCCAACGGGCCGCTGATTGCCGCCAAGGAGGCGCTGCTGGGGCAGAGCGTCGCCATCTCGACCGCCGCCGCCGCCGCCGGGCTGATGGCGATGCTGCTGGTCGCCGGCCTGCTGACGCGCGACCTGCGCGCCCTGCGCATGATCGCCGGCCGCGTCGCCGGCGGCGACTACACGCCCCGCCTGATGCTCCGTGGTGCAAGCGAGACGTCCGCGGTCGCGGCGGCGTTCAACAGCATGCTGGAGGCAATCGGCCGCGAACGCGACCGGCTGCGCGCCAGCGAGGCGCGGCTGGAGGCCGCCCAGCGCATCGCCAAAGTCGGCTGCTTCGAGCGCAACAAGGAGACCGGATACGCCTACTGGACGGAGGAGCTGTACCGCCTGCAGGGATTGGATCCGTCGACACCGGTGCCGGACCTCGACGAGATCGTGTCGTTCATCCACCCGGACGATCGCGCACGATTCCGTGAGGCAAGCGAGCGAGCGCATGCCGAGGGCAAGGCCTGGGAGAGCGAGTACCGGGCCATCCGGGCGGACGGTGACGTGCGATGGCAGCACCTCCGCGCGGAATGGACGGTCGACGACGACGGGCGGCCGATCGCGCTGCTGGGCACGGTGCAGGACATAACCGAGCGCACGGAGGCAGAGTACAGCCTGCGCAAGATCGCCGAGCAACTGAGCGAAACCGAAAGCCTGGCCCATGTCGGCAGCTTCACCCGGGACCTCGAGACCGGGACGGCGACGTGGTCGGACGAGATGTATCGCATCTTCGGCGTGCCGCGGTCGCTGCCCGCGCTTGATATCGACGAGATCGAGGCGCGCGCGCATCCCGAAGACCTGGAGCGCTTTCGAGTGAGCCGGGCGACCGCCCTGCGGGACAACACGCCGTGGCAGGGTACGTTCCGGTTCTACCGCGCCGACGGCGCCGTGCGCTTTCACCACGTCCATGCGCAGACGAGACCGGGCCCCGACGGCCAGCCGGACACGCTGATCGGCGCCGTGCAGGACGTTACCGAGCGCACGATAGCGGAGCAGGATCTGCGCAAAACCGCCCAACAATTGGCGGAGGCCGAGCGCCTGGCCCATGTCGGCTACTGGGAGTGGGGACCGGACAGCGACCGCCGCGAATGGAGCGAGGAAGTCTTCCGCATCCTCGACCTGCCGCCCGAGGAGGGCGCAACGCTCGACGCCTTCATGTCGCGGGTCCACCCGCAGGACCGCGCCGCGGTGGCGGCCGAGACGACGCGCAACGTCGAGAAGCTCATGCCGATCCAGCACAGCTACCGCATCGTCACCCGCGACGGCGCGGTGCGCCATGTCGAGACGATCGCGCAGCCGATCGTGCGCGCCGACGGGACGGTCGAGAAGATCGTCGGCGCCATGCGCGACATCAGCGAGCAGGTCGACGCCGCCGACCGCGTGCGCCGCAGCGAGGCGACGCTGCGTGCGGTGTTCGAGAACCTGCCCGCGGCGGCGGCGCTGAAGGACACGGACGGCCGCTACATCGTCGCCAACGGCCGCTACGACGAGTGGTTCGGCACGCCACCCAGGGACATGATCGGCAAGACGGCCTATGAGGTCTTCGCAGGCGAGGACGACACCGAACGTGCCGTCGCCATGGACCGCGCCGCTGCCGAGCGCAAGGCGGCCGTGCAGGAGGACTTCGAGTTCAACTTCGCCGACGGCAGCCGTCGCCCGTGCATGGCCCTCAAGTTCCCGGTCACCGGCGGCGACGGCGAACCGATCGGCATCGGCCTGCTGGTGTTCGACATCAGCGAGCGGAAGCGGACGCGCGAGGCGCTGGAGCGCAGCGAGGGCCGGCTGCGGGCGCTGTTCGAGAACGCGCTCGACGTTATCGCCATCATCGATGACGAGGGCACGATCCTGATGCAGAGCCCCTCAGCCGAAGCGGTCCTGGGCTACGCTGAGGAAGACGCTGTCGGGCACCCCTGCTTCGACTTCGTGCATCCGGATGACATCGACGCGACGCGGCAGGCGCTGGCCGACGCGCAGCGCGCGCCCGGCCAGACCGTCAACCTCCGGGCGCGGATCCGCCACAAGGACGGGCGCTGGCGCACGCTGGATTTCCTCGCGCGCAACGCCCCCGACGTGTCGGGCATAAACGGCATCGCCATCGTCGGCCGCGATGTCACCGAGCGGCTGCGCCTGGAGGAGCAGTTGCTGCAGGCCCAGAAGATGGAGGCCGTAGGCCAGCTGACCGGCGGCCTGGCGCACGACTTCAACAACCTGCTCGCCATCGTCATCATAAATCTGGAACTGGCGCGGGAGGACATCGCCGACACCGACCCCGTCGTCCCGCTGCTCGACAAGGCGGTCCGGGCGGCCAATCGCGGTGCCAGCCTGACCGACCGGCTGCTCGCGTTCTCGCGGCGCCAGGCGCTCAGCCCGCGGGTCATCCAACCCAACGACGCGATCGCCCAGTTGCTCGACCTGATGACCGCCACGCTGGGCAACTCCATCGAACTGCGCTGTCGCCCGGCGCAGGAAGTCTGGCGCACCAAGGTCGACATCGCGCAGCTGGAGAACGCGCTCCTGAACCTGACCATCAACGCGCGCGACGCCATGGCCGACGGCGGCGTCCTGACCATCATAACCGCCAACCGGGCCCTGGGCGCGGTCGAAGCGGCGGCCTACGACGTCGCGCCGGGCGACTATGTCGAGATCACGGTCGCCGACAGCGGCGGCGGCATTCCACCCGACATCCTGGACCGCGTCGCCGAGCCGTTCTTCACGACCAAGGACGTCGGCAGCGGCTCCGGCCTGGGCCTCAGTATGGCCTACGGCTTCGCGCGACAGTCCGGCGGCCACCTGGCGATCGCCAGCACGCCGGGCGACGGCACGACCGTCTCCTTGTTGCTGCCGCGCACCAGCGAGGCCTTGGTGCCGGAGCCGGCCCCCGGCCAGGTGCCGACGGTGGCCGCCCGCGAGGCACGCGCCATCCTGGTCGTCGAGGACGACCCGGACGTGCGCACGGCGACCGTCGCCAATCTCAAGCGCCTGGGCTACGCCGTCGTCGCCGCGGCCGACGCCGCGGAGGCGCTGAACGTGCTGGCGAGCGACCGCGAGCTGGCGCTGCTGTTCACCGACATCGTGCTGCCCGGCGGCGTCAACGGCATCGAGCTGGCGACCCGGGCGCGCGATCTGCGGCACAGCTTGCCGGTGCTGCTGGCCAGCGGCTACGCTGACCAGGCACTGCCCGCGGATCTGGTGCACCACGGCGTACCGCTGTTGAAGAAGCCCTATCGCACCGTGGCGCTGGCGCAAGCCGCATATGACTGTCTGAATGACGGCGATGAGCGAAGCAAGACGGCTGCTGATCGTCGATGACGAGCAAGACTTCGCCGAGACCGTCTCGCTGATCGCGGCGCGGCTCGGCTACGCCGTGCGCACAGTCGACAGTCGGCGCACCTTCGAGGCGGCAGCCGTCGAGCTGCAGCCCACGGTCGTCGTCGTCGACATGGTGATGCCCGACTTCGACGGCAACGAGGCGCTGGCCTGGCTGGCCGACCGCGCCTTCGCCGGGCGCATCGTGATCATCACCGGCTTCGACCAGGCCCAGGCGGAGATCGCCGCGCGCCTGGCCCGCGTGCGCGGCCTGGAGGACATCTCCTGCCTGTCGAAGCCGGTGCGGCCCGACCAGATCCGCGACGTGCTGGCCTGACGGGCCGCGCTGCCCTATCTACGCAGGCCGGGCTGCTGCCGCGCCATCCCTGGGGGACATCGATGACGATCCGTTTCGCCGCCGTCGGGCTCGACCATCGGCATGTCTACGGCCAGGTCGCCTGCCTGATCGACGCCGGCGCCGCCTGCGTCGGCTACGCGTCAGGTACGAGCGGCGGCGATCCCCACGTGCTCGAGGGCTTCGCCGAGCGCTTCCCGCAGGTGCCGGCGGTCGACGATGCGCAGCGCCTGCTCGACGACCCGTCGATCGACCTGATCGTCAGCGCCGCGATCCCGGACGCGCGCGCGCCGCTGGGCATCGCCGCAATGCGCCGCGGCAAGGACTTCATGTCGGACAAGCCGGGATTCGCCTCGCTCGACCAACTCGACGCGGCCGAGGCGGCGCAGCGCGAGACCGGGCGCATCTACTCCGTCTGCTTCTCCGAACGCTTCGAGGTGCCGGCCGTCGCGCGTGCCCAGGCGCTGGTCGCCGACGGCGCCATCGGCACCGTGGTGCAGACCGTCGGCCTGGGGCCGCACCGCCTGAACCGCCACATGCGCCCCGACTGGTTCTTCGACGCCGCGCGCTATGGCGGCATCGTCAACGACATCGCCTCGCACCAGATCGACCAGTTCCTGGTCTTCACGGGCGCGACGGAGGTGGAGATCGCCGCCAGCACCGTCGCCAACTTCGCCACCCCCGACGCGCCGCGCTTCGAGGACTTCGGCGAGGTGCTGCTGCGCGCGCCAGGCGCCAGCGGCTACATCCGCGTCGACTGGTACACGCCCGACGGCCTGGCCACCTGGGGCGACGGGCGGCTGACGATCCTCGGTACCGAGGGCTTCATCGAGCTGCGCAAATACGTCGACATCGCCGGCCGGCCGGGCACCGACCACCTGTTCCTGGTGAACGGCGAGGAGACGCGCCACATCGACTGCGCGGACGAGCCGCTGAGCTATGGCGCCCGCCTGATCGCCGACGTGCGCGACCGCACGGAGACGGCGATGAGCCAGGCGCACTGCTTCCGTACCTCACGCCTGGCGCTGGAGGCACAAGACCGGGCCACGCGCCTGGGCCACCCGGCTTAGAGAGCAGACCTCGCAAGGGAAGAACGCATGGGCCAACCGCTCAAGGTCGCGGTCGTCGGTGCCGGCATCTCGGAGCGTCACTTCGCCGGCTTCGCGCGCCTGCCGGAGCTGTTCGAGATGACGGCGCTGTGCAGCCTGGACGTCGACCGCGTCGCCAAGCTGGCCGCGGAACACGGCGTCGCGCATACGACAACCTCGTTCGACGAGGTGCTGGCGATGGACGTCGACGCCGTCGACATCTGCACGCCGCCCAGTCTGCATTGGGAGATGGCGACCAAAGCGCTCGACGCCGGCAAGCACGTCATCATCGAGAAGCCGCTGTTCCTGTCGCTCGCCGAGGTCGACGCCATGGCCGCGCGCCTCGAGACCGACGACCGCCGGCTGATGCCGATCTTCCAGTACCGCTTCGGCCACGCGCTGCAGCAGCTCAAGCATCTGGTCGACAGCGGCATCGCCGGGCGCCACTACCTGTCGACCGTCGAGACCCACTGGGAGCGTGGGCCCGCCTACTACGCGGTGCCCTGGCGCGGCACCTGGGCCGGCGAAGGCGGCGGCTGCCTGCTGGGCCACGCGATCCACGCCCACGACATGCTGACCCACATCGTCGGCGCGCCGACGCAAATCTATGCCCGCACCGCGACGCTGGTGAACGACATCGAGGTCGAGGACACCGCCGCGGCGACACTCGACTTCGCCGACGGCTCGCTGGCGACGCTCTCGGCCACGCTCGGGTCGTGCGGCGAGATCAGCCGCCTGCGCTTCTGCTTCGAGCACCTGACGGCGGAGAGCCACACCAAGCCCTACACGCCCAGCCGCGCGCCGTGGACCTTCACGGGGCGCACGCCCGCGGTCCAGGCCGAGATCGACGCCGCCCTCGACGCCGTCGCGACGGTCGGCCAAGGCTACGCGCGCCAGTTCGAACTGTTCCACGCCGCCCTGACCGAAAGCGCCCCCCTGCCGGTCACGATCGCCGACGCGCGGCAGTCGCTGGAACTGGTCACCGCGGCCTACGCCTCGGCCGCCAGCGGCCGGGCCGAGAGCCTGCCGATCGGCCCCGAGCATCCGCTCTACGGCGCCTGGGCACCGACAGACGCGTGATGCAGCCCATTATTGTTTGATACGCCACCAATCTTAGGCTTTTACCTCCGTCAGTTGCGAGTATTTCTCTTCAGTACTATGCTTGGGTGTCCAGTCGCTAAGACTTGACGGCTTTTCCCGGCGGAGAAGCGTCTTGAAGCTGAAGTCCATCCTTCTGGCCATTCTTGCGGTTCTTGTCGCCGGCTATGTCGCGCTGACGGTCGTGTTCTGGCCCGACAGCGACCTGCAGGTCAGCTACGACCAGGCCGATCCGTCGGTGCTGGACCTGTCGTTCGCCAACGGTCTGTCGGACGCGCAGAAGGCCGACTTCTACCATCTCAGCCAGGGTGCCGAGATTTCCCCCATCCGGCTCTTGCGGGCGCTCGAGGACCCGGCGACGGGACGCCCGTTCATGGAGAACCTGGAGCGCTTCGGCCTGCTGCCGGACCCGGCGCGCGACGACGGCCTGGCCGTCGGGCTGTCGCTGGCCAAGAACAAGTTCACCGGCGAGCTGGAGATGGTCGGCCTGACCTGCGCCGCCTGCCATGTCGGCGAAATCCGCTATCAGGGCCGCGGCGTGCGCGTCGACGGCGCGCCCAACATGTTCGACATGCAGCTGTTCTATCTGGGCATGGTGCGGGCGGCCGAGGCCGCGGCCGACGACCCGGACCTGCGCCGCCGCGTCGTCCAGCGCCTGTTCATGCAGGGCTACGAAGAGTACGGCATTCTGACGCCGCTGATCCGGCCGCTGGTGCTGGCCGGGCAGGCGATCGGCCTCTTGGCCAGCTTCGACGAGATCGAGGCCCGCGTCGACCTCGCCAAGGTGCTGGTGGCGGCCATCGAACGGCGCAACGAGCGCGAAGACTGCAGCGCGCCGAGCGCTCAGTGCACCTCCGGCTATGGCCGCCTCGACGCCTTCAACGGCACGCGCAATTTCCTGCTCGGCCGCATCAACCTGGACAACCTGGTCGCGCTCGACGCGCCGGTGAAGTTCCCCATGGTCTGGGGCTTCCGGGAGTACGCCTGGTTCGAGTGGACGCTGAACACCAACACCGTGATGGAGCGCAACTTCACGGAGACGCTGGGCGCCGGCGCGACGGTCCTCTTGGAAGCGAAGTACGCCAGCGACGGCACGCGGTTCTCGAGTTCCGTGCCGGTGCGCAACATGCACCGGCTGGAGACGCTGGCCTACCGCATCGAGCCGCCGGTCTGGCCGGCGGCCATCCTGGGCGACATCGATCAGGGTCTCGTCGCCCGCGGCGCCGAGCTCTACGCCACAGCCTGCGCGCAGTGCCACGACTACGACCGGGGCGACTACGCCGACGGTGGCCTCTTGAGGCTGCGGGCCTTTCCACCCCGAGCCACCGGGACCGACGCCTCCGCCGCGCGCACGGTCGCCTGCCCGGTGCCCGACGTCGGCGACCTGCCGATCCGCAAGCGCCAGTACTCCGCGGAAGACGCCGCGCTGCTTGCCGGCTCCGCCGGCGTGCCGGAGCCGGCCGCGGCGTTTGAGGGCTACGGCTTCGCCGAGACGGTCGCGGTCGTGGTCAACACCATCAAGAACAAGGCTTATGAGGAGGCCGACGTCTCGGAGGCCGAGCAGCGCGAGTTCGAGGACACGGCGCAGCGCGGCGACGTCGCCTGGCGCGACACCCTCATCACGACGGGGCGTCCTTACGTGGCGCGGCCGCTGCGCGGCATCTGGGCGGCGGCACCGTACCTGCACAACGGCTCGGTGCCGACGCTCTACGACCTCCTGCTGCCGCCCGAGCGGCGCCCGGTGCGGTTCCCGCTCGGCCACCGCGAGTTCGACCCCAAGCGCGTCGGCTACCGCACCGACATCCCGGACGCCGACGCCGGCTTCGTCGTCGATAAGACGACGGCCGGCAGTCACAACGGCGGCCACGCCTTCGGTACTGAGCTGCCCGACGACGACCGCTGGGCGCTGGTCGAGTATCTGAAAACGAAGTAGCGGGCGCCCGTGGGTCGTTGGCGCTATCGGCACCACCGGCCGGCTCGCCGGGCACGGCTTTCAGTGCGGCAATTCCTGCTTTGCCTCTGGCGGAAGTCACCCCCACCCCGACCCTCCCCCGCCAAGGGGGAGGGGGTAACTTATTGGGCTTTAAAAGAATTTCCCTCCCCCCTTGAGGGGGAGGGTTAGGGTGGGGGGTATTTCTGAGGCCCGTGCACGCCCGGACGGGCCGAGGCTTGAGGCGCCCCGCCTGAGCGGATAACGCCTTACCCGCCGACCGCGACCTCCAGCGTCTCCGGGAACGGGCCGGCGTAGACCGGGGCGCCGGCGAGGCGGAAGCCCTCACGCGCCAACAGCGGCTTCAGGATCTGGGTCACCTGGACGCGGCTGATGTAGCGGCCGAAGCAGGCATGGCGGCCGGCCGCGAAGTGCAGGTAGTGGCTGTCGGGCCGGCCGGGGTGGAACGCCGTCGGCGCGTCCAGCACACGGTCGTCGAACATCGCCGACCAGGTCAGCGCGAACACCACGGCGTCCTGCGGGATGACCTGCGCGTAGGGCTCGCCGGCCCCCGGACGGTAGTCCTCGTTCATCACGCGCACGACCAGCGGGTTGACGGGCCGGAAACGCAGCGCCTCGAACACCAGGTCGGCGAGCAGGTCATCGTCGTTGCTCCGCGCGGCAGCGGCCGCCGCGGCCAACCCCTCGGGCCGCGCGGCGAGCACCAGCAGCGCCTGCACCGCCGCCTGCGACGTCGTCTCGACCATGCCGACGACCAGGCCCATCATGGTGCGCACGACGCCCTCGTCGTCGCAGCCGATGTCCGGCCCGGCGCACTGCTGGGCCAGCAGGCGGCCCAGCACGTCGTCGGTCCCGGCGCTCTCATTCCGGCGGGCGGCGATTAGGTCCGTGAGCCAGGCCCGCATCGCTTCGCCCGAGGCGACGGCGGCGGCGCGGATGTCCGGGTTGTTGTCGAGGTTGACGAAGAACTCGTGGAAGCAGGTACGCGCCCAGCGCTGCATCGTCGCGTCGTCGGGCGCCGCGAAGCCGTAGTACTCCGCCGCCACGCGCAGGGGCACGGTGCGGGTCAGCGGCTGCACGATGTCGAAGGTCCCGCCGCCGGCCAGCTTGTCGACAATGCCCGCCGCATGGGTCGAAACGATGTCGTGCACCCGGCCCAGATCGTCGCGCCGCACGACGAGACGCATGGCCGAAATGTCGTGGTCGTAGAGCGGCGTGATGTCCTGGCTGAACACGAACGGGCCGATCACGCCCATCATCCGCGGCAGGTACGACTTCACGGAGAACACCGTCTCCCAGTGCAGGATCTCCTCGACGTCGCGGTAGCGCGAGACCAGCCAGACCGGGCCGGCGCGCATGATCGGGCGGTGGTCGCGCAGCTCGCGGAAGAAGGCGCGCGGGTTGGTCGCGATCTGGCGCCGCACGAAGCCGAACTGGGCGCGCGCCACCGCCGCGGCGTCGTCGCCGGTCTCGGCGATGCGGTCGAACTCGCGCAGGATCGGCGGCGCGTCGTCCTCGTCGCTGGAGCAGATGCGTTCGAGGAGATCGTTGAAGTCCCACATGGCAGCGCCCTCCCGACCGGTCCCGCCGGCAGGGGGTCAACTCGAACGCCGCCGCGTGCAGGACGTTCGAGGCCAGCCGCAGGTCGCGATCTCTGCGCGTCAGGCTCGCAAATCCGCCGCGCGCCTACAACCACGGACTGTCGGCGGCGGCGCGGCGCGCGGGCCGGCGCTCAGCCCCGGCGCAGGGTCTCCGAGGGCTTCTCGCCGAACGCCTTGCGGTAGTCGGCCGCGAACTGCGCCAGGTGGAAGAAGCCGAACCGGGTGGCAACGTCCGTGACGGTGGCGCCTCGCGGCTCCGCGATCGTCAACTCCTGCCGCGCCCGTTCCAGGCGCTGGCGCTTGGCGAAGGCCATCGGCCCGCAGCCGTGGTGCGTGCGGAAGGCGCGCGATAGCGTGCTGCTGCTGACGCCGGCAACCCGGCTGAGGTCGGCAACGGAAATCGCGTCGCCCAGATTGGCGGCGATGTAGCCCTCCGCCCGCCGCAGGCTGTGCGGCCGCGGGTCGCTGGCCGGACGCGCGACGCTGATCTCCCGGCTGGCGAAGAACAGCGAGGCCAGCAGCGCCTCCTCATAGGCGCGCAGCACCAGGTCGGACGTCAGCACGCCGGGCGTCGGCTGACTGATCTCGGCCCAGACGAACTGCAGATAGCGGCGGAAGCTGGCGGTCCAGGCGGTATCGGTCGGCAAGGTGCCGCCGACGCGCAGGCCGCCGCCGCCGCCGTTCACCGTCTGCGAGACCGAGGCAACGAAGTCGTTGCCGAAGGCGGCGACCAGCAGGTCCGCCCCGTCGGTCTCGAATGCCAACTTGCGCTCGCCGGGCGTCACGGCGACGACCCCGGCGGGCAGCGCCAGCCTTTGCGGTACCGTCTTGAGCTCGACCGTGCCGTCCAGCGGCAACCAGACGCCGAGGAAACCGCGCCGCTCGCTGGTCACCTGGGCGTTGCGCAGTCGGATGCGGCAGAGCGCCACGCGCGTCAGTTCGACCGCGTCGACGCGGCCGCGAAAATCGCCGAAGCGCCGTCGCTCGACGCTCACGTCACCGATGAAGGGTCGCGCGGTCTCGGCCAGCGCGTCCGGGTCATCCGTCGACAGGGTCCAGGCCATCGATCTTCCCGTTCACATTGCATACAGCCGTTCAACGCAAAACACTTGCTCGGCAGACTACTTGCAGAGAGCCAACATCACGCGGTTATGGCAGAAATTATCCGTCGCAGAATTAACCTATGTCAATAATAGCACAATACAAGCCGCCTCCTTACTGTTGGTTTGTCTTACCAATTATTTCGAACTCCGCCATCAAACGAGGCGGGGCGCACGCCCCGGCCGGCCGCCTACATGCGGCGCAACGTCTCCGACGGCCTCTCGCCGAACGCTCGGCGGTAGTCGGCCGCGAACTGCGCCAGGTGGAAGAAGCCGTATTTCGTGGCGATGTTCGTCACCGTGCCGCTGTCCGGCGGGGCGACCGTCAGGTCCTGCTGGGCCCGCTCCAGCCGCCGCTGCTTGGCGAAGCCCACCGGTCCGCACCCGTGGTGCTTGCGGAAGGCGCGCGACAGCGTACTGGCGCTGACGCCGGCGACCCGGCACAGCTCGGCCAGGCTGAAGGCCTCGCCCGGGTTGGCGTTGATGTGGTCGATCGCGCGCCGCAGATAGGCCGGCCGCATGTCCACCGCCGACCCGGTGATGCTGACGTTGCGGTTGACGAGGAACAGCGACGCCAGAAGCGCGTCCTCGCAGGCGCGCAGCACCAAGTCGGACGTCAGGATGCCGGGCGTCGACTGGCTGACCTCGCTCCAGACATACTGCAGATAGCGTCGGTAGCTGGCGGTCCACGCCGCATTGGCAGGCAGCAAGTCGACAACGCCCAGATCGCCGCCGCGGCCGTTCATCGTGCGGGCGACCGTGGCCACGAAGTCGTCGCCGAAGCCCGCGAACAGGAGGTCTGCGGACTCGGTCTCGAACGCCGCCTCGCAGCGACCCGGCATCACGGCGATGGTGCCGGGCTGCACGTTCAAGTCCCGCGACGGGCTGGTGAGGCGGATCGTCCCGCGCAGCGGCAGCCATGCGCTCATGAATTCGCGGCGCCGGCTGGTGAGCAGCGCATTGCGCAGCCGGACCCGGCAAAGCGCCATATGCGACAGCCCGACGGCGTCGATGCTGCCGCGGAACCCGCCGGCGTGACGGCGCCGGATGCGCACGTCGCCGACGAACGGCCGGGCCGTCTCGGCAAGCGCCTCCGGGTCCTCCGTCGAAAGTGTCCAGGTCATCTTGCGCCCTCCAGACTCGGCAGCCTCGACACACGGCCCGCCGTCGCGGCGGCGTGCCTCCCAACGCCGGGGGCACGCAGAAAGTCCTCAAGCTCGATGCACCGGCCACAGCGCCAATTGCGGCCCAGACTCTGACTTCGGTTGCTGATCGAAATTGTATGCGATTGTCTCTGGCATTCTTGTCATCCCGCGCCAGTCGCGACACATCTATCGAGAATGGATCAGACTCAGCGGTTTGATCACAGCGACTTAGGTTGAAGTACCAACCATTTCTCCACGAAATGGCTCGATCGGCGTCGTGGGCCTGTGCGGGCCTGTTGTCGCGCAAACATTCAACAGGCGTACGACTTTATCGCGGAAAAACCTGAATCCTGACCTTGCCGCCGGACACGACGACCCGCAGGTTTCGGGCTCAATTCAGGTCGACCGCGGGCTGCGTTCCGCGATCGGCGGGTCCAGGCGCTGCAGAACGACCAAGGGCCCGACCGGTTGCGGCCAGGCCCTTGGCGGACGTGGTGGAGCCGAGGGGAATCGAACCCCTGACCTCTACAATGCCATTGTAGCGCTCTCCCAACTGAGCTACGGCCCCATGGGAGGGGCGGCGGGCCGAACCCCGCCGAGGCGGCCGGACGATACCCATTGGCCGTCCGAAGGCAAGCGAAAACTCGGCGGCGGAACGGCCCGGGCCGGGCCGGGCGGCCGGCGGGCTAGGGTCCGGACCCATAAAGGGGATTCCCTTTTCGGGCGAAGCATGATTCAA
>Ga0049108_10000131_pt1 | contig 27844 bp, 23 predicted proteins | sample WorMetilPIANOSA2_FD_60020 | JGI IMG/M metagenome (GOLD analysis project Ga0049108, IMG submission 60020) | Marine gutless worms symbiont microbial communities from Max Planck institute for Marine Microbiology, Germany - Olavius ilvae PIANOSA.2 | ecosystem: Host-associated > Annelida > Digestive... | reverse complement strand
CTTCGAGATGCCGGTGCGCCAGCTGTCGATGGTCGCCGACGTGCCGATGATCACGGTCTTCGAACGGCCGATCCATGGCTGGAACCGCATCGCCAAGGCCATCGAGGACCGCGTCGGCGCTGTCCTGATCCTCGTCGCGTTTTCGCCGCTGTGGGCGCTGATCGTGCTGGCGGTCCGGCTCGACAGCCCGGGCCCGGCCCTGTTCCGGCAGAAGCGCTATGGCTTCAACAACAACGAGATCACGGTCCTGAAGTTCCGCACCATGCGCGCCGTCCCCGATGACGAAAATGTGCCGCAGGCACAGCGCGACGATCCACGCGTGACGCGGGTTGGGCGCTTCCTGCGGCGCAGCAGCCTGGACGAAATGCCGCAGATCTTCAACGTGCTGCGCGGCGAGATGTCGCTGATCGGGCCGCGGCCGCACGCGGTGGCGCACAACATCAAGTACCAGGCCTTGATCGACCAGTATCTCAGCCGCCACCGGGTCAAGCCCGGCATCACCGGCTGGGCCCAGGTCAACGGCCTGCGCGGCGAGACCACGACGGCCGAACACATGCGCAGGCGCGTCGAGCACGACCTGTACTACATCGACAACTGGTCGCTGCTGTTCGACCTGAGGATCCTGGCGCTGACGCTGCTGGTCGGCTTCGTCAGCAAGAACGCCTATTAGGACGGCCGCGTGTCAGCCCGTTCCGACTCCGCCAGCCGCCACGAGACGATCCCCGCGCGCTCGGTCTTCATCGGCCTGCTGGTCGTCGTCGCGCTGGCGCCGTTGCCGCTGGGCAGCGCGCGGCCGTGGTCGTGGAGCCTGCTCGCGCTCGCGGTCGGCGCCCTGCTGCTCGCCTGGTGCGTGCTGGCAACGCGGCGCACGGGCGTCGCCACGGTGCCGGTGCGCCGCATCGCCGTACCGCTGTTCTGCTTCGGCGCCGGCGTCGCCTGGACTGCACTGCAAACCGTGTCGTGGACGCCCGCTGCGTGGCACCACCCGGCCTGGGCCGAGGCGGCGACGGCGCTGGGCCGCGAACTCGAGGGCGCGATCGCGCTCGATCCGGCGGCCGGCCGCGACGGGGTCATGCGGCTCCTGACGTACGCCGGGATGTTCTGGCTGGCCCTCAACTACGGCGTCCGCCGGGCGAACGCGCGGCGGGTGCTGTGGCTGCTGGCCTGCGTCGGCGCCGCCTACGCGGCTTACGGCATGTACGAGGATCTGAGCGGCTCGGCCCACATCCTCTGGCTCGAGAAGTGGGCCTACGTGGACGTCTCGACGGGGCCCTTCGTCAACCGCAACACGTTCGCCACCTACGCCGGGATCGGTTTGGTCGTGACATTGGGGCTGCTGGCAAGCGAGCTGGGCGCGGTGGCGCACCTGGAGAGGATCGATCGCGCCGGCATCGTGTTCTTCTTCGAGCACCTGCGGACGCGCCATTTCCTGCTGGTGCTGATGGCCGCGGTGATCGGCGTCGCGCTGCTGTTGTCGGAATCGCGGGCCGGACTGATCGCCACGATCCTGGGGATCTCTGTCCTGCCGCTGACTCTGCCGATCAGACGCATCCAGCACGCCGGCACCGTCGTTGCGTTCGCCGCCGTCGCCATCGTCGGCGCCTTCCTGCTGCTGCAGCTTGGCGGCCAGGCGGTGGTCAACCGCCTAGCCAAGCTGTCTCACGGTGACAGCGGCCGGGCAGCGGTTCATGCGCTGGCGCTCGAGGCGATCGCCGACCGGCCATCGCTCGGCAGCGGCCTCGGCTCGTTTCCGATGGTCTTTCAGGCCTACTGGACGGAGCATGTGGCACCGAAGGGTCCGCCGTTCCGGCGCGCCCACAACACCTACCTGACGCTCGCCTTAGAGGCCGGCTTGCCGGCGGCGCTGCTTATCGGCGTGGCGCCGCTGGCGATGGTCGGGTTGTGCGCCTATGGCGTCGCCATGCGGCGGCGCAGCGCCGAGTTTCCCTGCATCGGACTCGGGGTCAGCGCCCTGGTCGGCAGTCACGCGTTGGTCGATTTCAGCCTGGAGATCCCGGCGGTTGCCGTGACCTACATGGCACTGATGGGCGTCTGCTGTGCGCAGTCGTGGCCGACCGCGGACCGCGAATTGGGCCAGAACCACATCGACCAACCGATCAATTTCGGCGCACCGCCCGGCCATAGTCGATAGCGAAGCGCGCCGCGAGATCGGCCCGCGCCTCCAGCGCCCGGAACACCACCGCCGCCGCGCGCCGACGCTGCGCCAACTCGACGACGGCGTCAGGATGGCGGACATACGCCGTCACGATCTGCTCGGCGACCAGCGTCTGCGTCACGGGGCTGAGGCCGCGCCATGTCGCCAGCGCAAGGTCGATGCGCGTGAGCAGGAGGCGCGGGTCGTAGCTGCCGGTAAGCAGCGACTGTCGCAGCGGCGCGTCGGCGGTGCCCCGCGGCCCGTCGCGCAGAAGCCGCGCGTAGGCCAGGTTGTACCAGACGATCGGCTGGGCGGGTGACAGGCTGAGCGATCGCTCGGCCGCCGTCAGCGTCGCCTCAAGCGCAGCATCGAACGTCGCGTCGTCAGGCGCCCTGAGCGCCTGGGCGAGCCGCAGGGCGGTGAGGTCGCGGGCGCTCTGCGCGGTTTCGCGCCAATCGAGCGCGCGCGACCGGCCCAGGGCCGCCAGCTCCAGATCGCGATCGGGCACGGCGGCCGGTGCCTGCGCCACGTCGGCCACGGCCGCGCCGTAAGGCAGCAGCAACACGCCGGCAATGAGGCGGGGCGCGCCCAGCACAAGCAGCAGCAGGCCGACGGCCGCAAACACGCCGATGAACATGTCCCGGTGCCCGTTCGACATCGCTCGCAGACCGCCCGCAGCCGTGCGGACGGCTACTCCTTGTAGTAGTCGCGGTAGCCGCGATAGCCGTAGTACGTGCTGTCGCCGAAGCCGTACTGCGACTGGCGCTTCTCGTCGACCTGGTTCAGCACGCAGCCGGCGATATTGGCGCCGGCGTCGAACAGCAGCCGCAGCGCACCGGCCACGGTGTCGCGACGCGTCTTGGCCCAGCGCACGACGTAGAGCGTCTTGTCGATATGGCGGACGATGACCAGCGCGTCGGACACCGCCATCATGGGCGTCGAGTCGAAGACGATGAGGTCATAGGCCTGAGCGAGCTGGTCCAGCAGGTCGCGCATGCGCGGCAGGCTGAGCAGGTCAGTCGCATTCGTCACGCGCGCACCGGCCGTGATGTAGAACAGGCCGGTCGCGGCATCGAATTCGATGATGTCTTCCAGCGCTGCATTGCCCGACAGGTAGTTCGACAGGCCGCGTTCGTTCGCCACGCCGAGCACCGCATGCAGATTCGGGTGCCGCAAGTCGGCATCGACAGCCACCGCCCGCAGGCCAGAGGCGGCGGCGCTGCCGGCGATCGCGATCGACGTCGTAGTCTTGCCTTCGCCGGGCAGTGACGAGGTCACCAACACCGTGCGCAACGGTCGGTCGACCAGCGACAGCGTCAGTGCCGTGCGCAGCGAGCGGATCGCCTCGCCGTAGCTCGAGTTTGGCCGCTCGAGCACCATCTTCATGGCCGCCGACGCCGGCTGACGCCGCCGCCTGATCAGCGGGATATAGCCCAGCGCCGGCACGCCGGTCAGGCCTTCGAGCTGCACTGCCGAGCGGAAGCCGCTGTCGAGGAATTCAATGAGGAAGGACAGCGCAATGCCGGCCAGCACGGAGGCGACGAAGGCGGCCGCGATCATCATGCGCCGGTTCGGGTAGTACGGCGCCCCCGGCACAATGGCGGCCGAAATGATACGCGCATCCGCTTCCTGGCCGGCCTGTTCGAGGATGTCGGTTTCCTTCAGGCGCTCCAGGAAGGTCTCGTAGAGTTGGCGGTTGGCGTCCAGCTCCGCGGCCATCGCCTCGAGCGTGACCTGAACATTGTTCTGCGCCTCGAGCAGTTGGCGCAGGCGGTTGACTTCGGCCTGCACGTTCGAGACGCGGATGCGCGCGATCTGCACCTCGTTGCGCAGGTTACGGATGATCTTGTCGACCTCGTTGCGGATTGTGGCCCGCAGGTCGTTGAGCTGGCTCTGCGCCAGCTTCAAGCGCGGATGGTCGGGACCCAGGGTCGACGTCAGTTCGGCGAAAGATCGGATCGCCCCCGCTTCTTGCTCGCGCAGGCGGCCAAAAAGCGGCGCGTCGAGCTGGGAGGCGATCGATTCGACGTCATCCGAGTTTTGAGTCATCTCCTGCACTTGGCTCCAGCGCGCCTCGGCTTCCGCCAGACTGCTGCGGGCCACGATGAGCTGCTGGTTCAGTTCGGCCAGCTGGCTCTGATACAGGTCGATGCCGCCGGCTTCGACCAGCCCGGCATTGCGCCGGAAATCGGCGATCTCCTGCTCGCCGGCGATCACGCGCTGGCGCAGCTCGTTGACCCGCTGGCTGAGGAATTCGACGGCCCGGCTGGTGGCTTCGCCCTTCGTCGAGAGCTGCTGCAGGATGTAGAGTTCCGCCGTCGTGTTGGCGGCCAGCGCCGCGAATTCCGGATCGGTGGAGGCGTAGGTCACATTGATCACGCGGCTTTCGATCGCCGGGACGACGCTGAGCCCCGCGAGGTAGACGTCCGCCGCGTATTCGCGGATCGCCTGAGCTCGCTCCTCCGGCGCCAGCAGGGTCCACGGATGCGGCGCCTCTTCTTCGGCATCCGCGGGCGCCACCATATCGTCCTCGGCACCCAACAGGTACGCCAGCGCGCTGGCCGACCAGCGCGCGACAAGCTGCTTGGCGACGTCGAGCGAACTGGGCTGCACCTCGGCGCGCAGCGGGTTGAAGCGACCGTCGCGCTCGAGCCTCAGGCGGTCGACCACCGCCAGGGCGAGTTCCCGGCTGCGGATGATCGCGGCCTCGGTCTCATTGGTGTAGTAGTCCGGGTTGAGGCCCTGAACCACCGCGTCGATATTGGCGATGTTCTGCTGGCTGGGCTGCACGACCAACTCGGCCGAAGCGCTATACCGCGGCACCAGCTGGTTGACGTAGAGAACCGCGAGGCCGGTGCCGAGCACCGCAAGACCGACGATCAACGACTTGCGGCGTTTGACGACCGAGAACGCGCGCCGCAGATCGAACAGGTCGAACTCCGGCGACGAGCCGCCTTCGGCACCCGGTTGGGTCCCGAGCCATACGACGGAGTCCTGGCCGGGCTGCTGGCGGGAAGCACTCATCTGCGCGCGATCCTGCGGCTAATTGCGAATTCAGCAACGGCTCACCCGCCCAGGCACACCGGGCCGCGGTTTCCGACACCACCGTCTTGGCGGCGCCCCGAACGGTTAAGCAGTATCCATATACTGCACCTTCAGCAATCGTTAATTGCTTAACGCGACCGCCGAACGTAGCAGCTTATGTCGGAATATCAAGTGACTATAGAACGAACATAATGTGCTGCACCAAGATACCGGACACAATGGCGTGATTTTGTCCCGGGCCGGTCGGCGCGCGCGACGGCGGTGGGAAGTCTGCCCCGCACCTAGCCCGACACTGGTGTCAGCCTTGCCCTACTCTCAGAACAGCCGGCGCTCCACGTCGAGCGTGTCGCCGGGCAGCACCAGGGTGTCGGGATCGACCGCAATGCGTTGTACCTCTTCGTCGAACCGGCGCGAGATGATCACCGGCGATTTGCGGGCCCGGCGGTTGTAGCCGCCGGCGATGGCGACTGCCTGGCGCACGTCGATGCCGGCGACGAAGGGGTAGCTGCCCGGGCGGCGGACCTCACCCAGCACGTAGAAGGGCCGGTAGTTCAGGACCTCGATGCTGACCAGCGGGTTGATCACGAAGCCGTCGGCCAGGCTGGCGACGATTTCCTCGCGCACCTCGTCGACGGACTTGTTGCCGGCGGTCACCGCGCCGAGGATCGGGAAGGCCAGATTGCCGCTGGCATCGACGGCGTACTCGCCGCTCAGGTCGTCCTGGCCGAAGACGTTGATCTGCAGCCGGTCGCCCGGTCCCAGCCGGTACTCCGCGAACGGGTCGTCGACCGCTGCGACGTCCCGGTCCGGCGCAGGTCCTTCGTCGACGGTCTCCAGACAACCCACCGCCAGCAGGGCCACCGCGCCGACCGACACAGCGCGCGCGACAGCTCGCAAAGCCCCCTCAGGCATGGCCGTACTCTCCCGATCGCCCGCCGGAGCCGGACCTAGAGCTGGGCGTCCAGTCCGAAACCGATCCGATTCTCGCTGAATTCACTGGGGGTGTTGTCGGAAACCTTGGTCCGCCAGCGAAAGTCCAGGCGGCCCACGAAATACTCGTTTATCAACCAGCGGCCCTTGAGGGTCACTGTATGGGTGTCCTCGTCCGGGTTGTCGCTGGACTTCAGATCGTCGCGCAGGAAGGCATATTCCGCCGAGGCGATGACGTTGTAGAGCACCTCGTAGTCCGCCTTCAGCCGCGCCCGAGTCTGCTGATTGATCGACACGCCGCCGCGGCTGGTGGCGTCCAACCGGCGCTCGGCCTGCGCCGTCAGCGTCATCAGGTCCGTCGCGTTCCACAGGACCCGGGCGGCGAAATCGGGCGCATCGAAGTCTTCGAACGTCGGGTCAGTCGGCTCCGCCAGGCGATAGCCAACCGAGGCATCGACGAAGGTGACGGCCGAGGCGTCCCAGGTCAGGCCGACGCGCACGGCATAGCTGTCCAGATCCCGATTGACGCCGGAGTCGTCCGGCGTGTTGCGGTGCCGGAAGAAGTCGGCCAGACCTTCGACGAAGACGATGGTGTCCTCGTACGCCTCGTAGCCCACGCGCATGCGGGGCCGGAACTCGTCGCGGTCGCGGAAGATGTTGCCGGCCAGCCCGGGCGGCGTGTCGTAGCGAAAACGCTCGAAGGGCACCTTGATGTCGACCAGAATCGCGTCGCGGAAATAACGCGGCCCCGTCTGCGCCGTGTAGATGTCGATCAGCGTCGGATCGAAGTTCGAGCCCGGGTCGTCGACGCTGCCCCGGGTCTCGGCTTCGCGCCGCGCCCGAAGTTCCGGCCTGATCGTGAGGTATTCGCGAACGTCGATGCGGCCCTTGGCGCTAAGCGACCCCGTGTCCGTGTCCTCTGTCGAGTTGTCGCGATGGCGCCGGGCGCGGAAGTCGCCCTGGAATTGCAGCGAATGATTGGCCCAGTCGGACTCCAGCGAGAACGCGGGCTGGACTGTCATGAGGACGTCCGAAACGCGGCTGCGCTCGGCGAAGAGATTGTTGGTGCGCGCGACGGAGAAGGCGATTCTCGGTTTCAGGATGAAGGTGCCGGCGGCGCCGTAGTCGGGCCGCTCGTCTTCCGGAAGCGTGCCGACGTCGATGCCGATCATGCGGTCGAACAGCCGGTCGAGGGGAATACCGTCGGCGGTGAACTCGGGCCGCGGCCGGCCGTCGACGCTCTCCGAGCGGGCCAGCTGGGTGGCCGCGGGCCCGGCTGTCGCCAGGGCGAGGAGCAGAGTCAGGCCAGCGCTGGCCAGGCGCCCGGCGCGAAGGGGGTCGGCCGTTGCGACCGTTCGGCGGTGCGGGCGCGCCCTCATGTCCCCCCGATTATGCCGCCCCTACGCCGGACTCTGCGCCGCCGTGGTCTCGAACACCGGCGGCGGCAGGTCCAGGATTTCGGGCGTGGGCAGGCCGCCCGCCTCGGGCGCGAACTCCTCGACGATTTCGGCGAAGACCTCGTCGATCAGCGATTCAAACAGGGACCGGCACTGCTCTCCAGGCGCGTGAAGACGTGCACCATCACGGCGGTCCCCACTATCGGGAGTAAGAGGTTAACAACCGGTAACGATGCCACCAGAGCCAGCCCCATGCCGGCGATGAAAACCCGGATGCCGTGCGCCTTGCGCACGGTCCCCGCGGCCCCGGCGGGCAGCCGGCGCATCGCCGCGAATTCGAAGTATTCGCGGCCCAGGATGAAGCCGTTGAGCACGTAGTAGACGATCATGCCGAGGCCGGGAACCAGATAGAGCGGCAGCGCCAGGAGGTTGAGCACGATCAGGTACAGGCCGAAGCGCACGCCGACCCAGACCGCCTCCCAAACCGGCTGGTGCCGCGCCGGCGGCAGTCCCGGATAGTGCCGCGCCTCGACCGCGCTGGCGACGGTCTCCATGTAGAAGCCGGCGACCATGCCGACGAAGGCCGGAAACAAAAGCAGAATCAGCACGACAGTGAAGATGCCGCCCAGGAAGTCGATGGTGGCCTCCAGCCAGCCCAGGGAGACGAACTGGACCAGCGCCAGGATCGCGCCGCTACTGGCCGCCAGCACCAGGCAGATTAGCACGCTGAGCCCCAGGCTGAGCCACAGGACGCGGCGCAGTCGCGGATCGCCCAGCTGGGCCAGGGCCCTGACGAAGACGTCGATCATGCCAGGGGGATCATGACGAGGGGGATCATGACGGGGGGATCATGGCGGGGGATCCTGACAGGAGGCTCAAGCTGTTTGGGGCGCGTTAATATCTGTCTTAACCGCGCGCCCCGCCACCTGCCAAGCGCCTTGCCGCCTGGGCGCCCGTGCCTATACTGCGCCGCTTTTTCGTTGGGGCCAGCAGAACGGCTACGGAACCCGCCATGCCCACCGACCTGGACGTCATCTGCATCGGCAACGCCATCGTCGACGTGCTGAGCCACGCGGCCGACGACGACATCGTCCGGCTGGACCTCAACCGCGGCACCATGACCCTGATCGAGGAGGACCGCGCGGCAGAGCTCTATGCCGCGATGGGCCCGGCGGTCGAAGCGTCGGGTGGCTCGGCCGCCAATACAGCGGCGGGCATCGCCTCGCTGGGCGGCCGCGCCGGCTTCATCGGCAAGGTGCGCGACGACGCCTTCGGGCAGATTTTCGCCCACGATATCAAGGCCATCGGCGTCGACTTTCCCACCCCGCCCGCGACCGAGGGGCCACCCACCGCCAGCTGCTACATCTTCATCACGTCGGACGCCCACCGCACGATGAACACCTACCTCGGCGCCTGCGTGAACCTGACGCCGCAAGACATTGATCCGGCGTTCATCGGCCGCGCCCAGGTGACCTACATGGAGGGCTACCTGTGGGACCGGCCCGCCGCCAAAGACGCGTTCCTCACCGCCGCGCGGGAGGCGCACGGCCACGGCCGCAAGGTTTCGTTAACCCTAAGCGACCCGTTCTGCGTCGACCGCCACCGCGACAGCTTCCGGGACCTCGTGAAGGGCCACGTCGACATCCTGTTCGCCAACGAAGACGAGATTGTCTCGCTCTACCAGGTCGCCGACTTCGACGCGGCGCTGCAGCACGCGCGCGCCGACTGCCAGATTGCCGCCCTGACCCGCAGCGAGAAGGGCTCGGTGGTGATCGCCGGCGACGAGGTGCACATCGTCGACGCCGAGGCGGTTCCCCACGTCGCCGACACCACCGGTGCGGGCGACCTCTACGCGTCCGGCTTCCTCTACGGCCTGACCAACGGCCACGACCTCGCGACCTGCGGGCGCTTGGGCGCCATCGCCGCCGGCGAGGTGATTTCGCACGTGGGTTCGCGCCCGGAGGTCCCGCTAAAGGACTTCGCCGAAGAGCGTCTGGGTCTCAAGGGCGCTGCAGACTAGACCGGTCTGTTCATTCCTTCGCCCACCAGGTCTCCAGCACAGGGCCGTAGGTCGAGATCGTCGCGGGCAGGTCCAACCGGTTCCAGTACGCGACGTTGAAGCCGGCGCGGTGGTAGAGCGGCACCGCGACCTGGCTCCACATCAGCACGCGGTCGAGCGCACGCACGGCGGCGACCAGCTCGTCGCGGTCCTCGGCGGCCAGCACGGCGGCGATCAGCGCGTCGACCGCCGCGCTCTGCACGCCCGTCTCGTTGCGGCTGCCCGGACTCTGGGCGGCGGTGCTCGACCAGTAGTTCTGCTGCTCGTTGCCCGGCGACAGGGTGACGCCCCAACGGCGGAACGCCATGTCGAAGTCATACTCCTCGATCAGCGCCTGGTACTGGGTGCTGTCGACCAGGCGCACCTTCGCCTCGACGCCGAGCTTCTCGAGGTTGCGGGCGAAGGCGAGCGCGATCTTCTCGTTCGACTGTCGGCGCAGCACGATCTCGAAGGTGAACGGCGCGCCCTGCGGATCGACCAGCGCACCGTCGCGGACCTCATACCCGCCCTCGCGCAGCAGCTTTGCGGCTTCTCGCAGGTTGGCGCGCGCATTCCCGCTGCCGTCCGTCGCCGGCGGCACGTAGGGCGTGCCGAACACCTCCTCTGGGATCTGCCCGCGCCACGGTTCCAGGAGCTTGAGTTCGACCACGGACGGCGGGCCCTCGGGCGCCATGGCGGAGTTGTCGAAGAGACTGGCGGTGCGCGTATAGGCGCCGTGCAGCAGCGTCTTGTTGACCCACTCGAAGTCGAAGGCCAGCGCCAGCGCCCGGCGCACGCGCAGGTCCTGGAACTTGGCGCGGCGCAGGTTGAACGCCATGCCGCTGAGGCCCGAGGGGATACCGTGGCGGAACTCGGTCGCGGTCACCCGGCCGTCGTCCCGCGCTGGGAAGTCGTAGGCCGAGGCCCAGCGCGCGGCGCTGAACTCGTAGCGCAGGTCGTAGTCGCCGGCCTTGAACGCCTCCACCGCGACGCCCTGGTCGCGGTAGTAGTCGAAGCGTATGCGGTCGAAGTTGTAGTGCCCGGCCGTGATGCCCAGGCCGTCGCCCCACCAGTCGGCGACGCGGGCATAAACGATGGAGCGGCCGGGATCGAGGCTCTCGATGCGGTACGGGCCGGACGTGACGGGCACGTCCAGCGACGCGCTCTGGAAGTCGCGGGTCTCCCAGTACGCCTTGCTCAAGATCGGCAGGAAGCCGCCGACCAGGAGCGGCAGTTCCTGGTTCTCGTTGTCGGTGAAGACGAAGCGCACGCCGCGCTCACCGAAGCGCTCGACGTGGTCGATGCGCTTGTAGGTCGCGCGGCTGTTCGGCTTGCCCTGGGTGCGGATGGTCTGGAGGCTAAACTCGACGTCGTCGACCGTCACCGGCGTGCCGTCGGACCAGCGCGCCTCGGGCCGCAGGGTGAAGGCGACCCAGGCGCGGTCGGGCGGCATCTCGACGCTCTCGGCGAGCAGGCCGTAGAGCGTGAACGGCTCGTCCCAGACCCGCGCCAAGAGCGTCTGGTACATGTAGTTGGTGCCGGCGGCCGACGAACCCTTGACCGTGTAGGGGTTCAGCGAGTCGAAGGTGCCGGTGGCGGCGAGCCTCAGCGTGCCGCCCCGTGGCGCCGCGGGATCGGCGTAGGCGAGATGGGCGAAGCCGGCCGGGTACTTCGGCGCGCCGTGCATGGCGATGCCGTGCGCCGGCTCGGCGCTCGCGGGCCCGGTCAGAAGGACGAACGTCAGGGCGCCCAAGAGCGCCCAACAAAATCGGATCATCGAGCGCTTCCTCCGCGCGTTGCGCCCGCGGGCGGCCTTCGCGCATGATGGTCGCGCGACTCGGGGACCGGGGGGAGCGGGCGAGGCGTCATGCTGATCGGCGTACCGAAGGAGATCAAGACTTACGAGCACCGCGTCGGGCTGGTCCCGGCGAGCGTGTGCGAACTGACGCACCACGGCCACGAGGTGATCGTCGAGGCGGGGGCCGGTCAGGGCATCGGCTTCGACGACGACGCCTTTCGCGCCGCCGGGGCGGAGATCGCCGACAGTGCGCAGGAGGTGTTCGCGCGCGCCGAGATGATCGTCAAGGTGAAGGAGCCGCAGCCGCCGGAGTTCCCGCTGATGCGCGAGGGGCAGGTGGTGTTCACCTACCTGCACCTCGCCGCCGAGCCCGCGGTAACGAGCGCGCTGATCGACTGCGGCTGCATCGCCATCGCCTACGAGACGATCACCGGCCCGGGCGGCGGCCTGCCGCTGTTGGCGCCGATGAGCGAGGTCGCCGGGCGCATGTCGATCCAGGTCGGCGCCTGGTCGCTAGAGAAGGAGCGCGGTGGCGCCGGCGTCCTGTTGGGCGGCGTACCGGGCGTCGCAGCGGCCAAGGTGCTGGTGCTGGGCGGCGGCGTCGCCGGCACCAACGCGGCGCGCATGGCGATGGGCATGGAGGCCAAGGTCACCGTCGTCGACAAGTCGCTGGCGCGGCTGCAGCAGTTCGACATGCAGTTCGGGCCCCAACTCAACACCATCTACTCCACAGTCGACGCGGTCGAACGCTACGTCGCCGACGCCGACCTGGTGATCGGCTCGGTGCTGATCCCGGGCGCGGCAGCGCCCAAGCTGGTGACGGCTGCGATGGTCGCGGGCATGCGTGCCGGCTCGGCGATGGTCGACATCTCGATCGACCAGGGCGGCTGCTTCGAGACCAGTCGGCCGACAACCCACGCCGCGCCGACGTTCCTGGTCGACGGCGTCGTGCACTACTGCGTCACCAACATGCCGGGCGCGGTGCCGCGCACCTCCGCCTTCGGGCTCAACAATGCGACGCTGCCCGTCGCGCTGAAGCTCGCCGACAAGGGCTGGCGCCAGGCGCTCAGCGACGACCCGCATCTTCGGGCCGGGCTCAACGTCGCCGACGGGCGGATCACCTACCGGGCGGTGGCCGACGCGCTCGACCTGCCCTACCGAGACGCCGAAGAGGCGCTGGCGCCGTAAGGACGGCAATGGACCTCTCGAAGATACCCGTCGGCGCGAACCCGCCCTACGACATCAACGTCATAATCGAGATCCCGCTGGGCGGCGTGCCGGTGAAGTACGAGGTCGACAAGCCGTCGGGCGCCATGTTCGTCGACCGTTTCCTGCACACGGCGATGTACTACCCGGCGAACTACGGCTTCTTGCCGCACACGTTGGCTGACGACGGCGACCCGATCGACGTGCTGGTCGTCGGCACGACACCGGTCGTGCCGGGCGCGGTGGTGCGCTCGCGGCCCATCGGCGTCTTGATGATGGAGGACGAGAAGGGCCGCGACGAGAAGATCATCGCGGTGCCGGTCGACGAGCTGAACCCGTTCTACACCGACGTCTCGTCCTATCGGCAGCTGCCGGACATCCTGCGCGAGCAGATCTCCCACTTCTTCGTGCACTACAAGGACCTGGAGCCCGGCAAGTGGTCGAAGATCCAGCGCTGGGGAGAGGCCGAGGAGGCCTGCAGCATCATCCGCGCCGCCATCGCGACCGAAGCGGCGAACACGGTGGAATAGGCCCCGGGGGACGGCAATGGCGACGCTGGAGGTCATCGAGAGCGACATCACGCAGCTCGACGTCGACGCCATCGTCAACGCGGCGAACGAACGGCTCGCGCCCGGTGGCGGCGTCTGCGGCGCGATCCACCGCGCCGCGGGTCCGGGCCTCGCCGCCGAATGCGCCAAAGTCGGAGGTTGCCCCACCGGCGAGGCGCGCATCACCGGCGGCCACGACTTGACCGCGCGCCACGTCATCCACGCCGTCGGCCCGGACTGGCATGGCGGCCACGAGGGCGAGCCGGACCTGCTGGCTGGCGCCTACCGCCACAGCATCCGCCTCGCCGCCGAGCACGGCGTGACGTCCATCGCCTTCCCGGCGATCTCCACCGGCATCTTCGGCTATCCGCTGGAGAAGGCGGCCGAGGTGGCGGTCACGACGGTTCGCGCCGCCTGCGCCGCCCACCCCGGCGTCGACCGTGTCGTGTTCTGCACCTTCGGCGAGGAGGCGACCGCGGTGTACCGGGAGCAGGTGGAGAATTAGCTGACGCTGGACGCCGTCCGCTCACGCCGATGTCGCCTAGGGCGCGCGTTTGAGGATGTTGCGGATTCGAGCCCTGACGGACGCCGCGTCCTCAAGCTGGCCCGTTGCCAGAATCTTCGCCACCGCCGGCCGGAATTCGGCGTGTTGCGTCGCCAGGTCGGCAAGCGCGCCATACGACCAGGCGCGCACGAACTTGTTGGCGTCGCCGAGATAGCCCGGGCCGGCGAAGAGCTGCCGCAATGCGTCCTTCCGGGCCGCAGGAATGGCGATCCCCGGCAGCATCTGCAGCAGGTGCAGCTTCGCCTCCCAATGGGCCACGCGGTCGAAGAGGTCCAAGAGCGCGTCGACCTGGTCGTCGGAAAACGACCCGCCATCCTCGTCGATCCGCTCCAGCAGCCAGGTCGCCGCGGTCTGCAGAGTCGCCTCGTCCTGCCGCGCCAGACGGCAGAGTTCCACGATGACCGACGGTTCGGGCGAAAGCCGGGCCGCCATGGACTCCAGCGTATCCGTGTGCTTGCCGTCGAAGGCGGCCAACTCAGCAGCGATGTCCATGGGCCTCAACCCGGTCGGGCGACGGACGCAAGTGCGCCCCAAACGCGACTAGAACCTCCGCTCTACGCCCATTGTTCTACCGGCGTTCCAGTCGTTCGCGTTTGTTCTTAACTTAGCGCAAGATTCCGGCGCTACTGCGCAGCGGTCGCGTTCCGGGCGCTCTCGATAAGCATCGGCAGGGCGTCGAGGCAGCCGGTGAGGCCGCTGAGCCGGGGATAGTCGGCCTCCGGCACGGCGATGCCCAGTTCGCGCTCCAGCGCCAGCACAAAGTTGAGAAAGTCGACCGAGTCCATGTCGATCTGGTCGCGGAAGCTGACGTGCGGGTCCAGCGTCCCGGGGTCGGCCTCGGGCGCCACGTCGACCAGCACGCGCAGGATGAGCTGCTTCAAGTCGTCGTCGGCCATGGCGGGCAGTTTATCATGGCGCCGTTGTCACGGCAGGATCTTCCAGCGTCGACACATCCCCCGGGTCCTCGCCCAATTCGCGCGCCTTCAACAGCCGCCGCATGATCTTGCCGCTCTTGGTGTGGGGCAGGCGCGCGACGACGGCGATCTCCTTGGGCGCCAGCGCGGCGCCGAGGCGCCGCCGGGCGTGGGCGCGTAGCGCGCGGTCGAGATCGTCAGTCTCCGCCCCGGCGTTGAGCGTGACGAACGCCTTGATGCGCTGTCCGGCGACGTCGTCCGGCAGGCCGATCGCGGCGGCCTCGGCGACCGCCGGGTGGGCCATCAGCGCGCGCTCGATCTCGAACGGCCCGACCAGGTGGCCGGAGGTCTTGATGACGTCGTCGGCGCGGCCCTCGAACCAGTAGGCGCCTGCCGCGTCGCGCCGCGCCCTGTCGCCGGTCAGGTACCAGCGGGCGCCGTCGATCTCGGCGAAGGCCCGCGCCGTGCGTTCGGGTTCGTCGAGGTAGCCGCTGAACATCGACGGCCAGGGGGTCATGATCGCCAGCTCGCCCTCGTCGTCCACAAGCCGCCGGTCGCCGCGGTCGACCAAACCCATGGTGACGCCGGCGACCGGACGGCCCATGGCGCCGGGGACCGGCGGCGCGCCGGCGCGGTTGGCGAGCATGATCGCGCCCGTCTCGGTCTGCCACCATGTGTCGTGCACCGGCCGACCGAGCGTCGCTTCGGCCCACGCGACGACTTCGGCGTTGAGCGGCTCGCCGACGCTGGCGATGGTGCGCAGGCTCGACAAATCGCGGTCGCGCGCGGCGTCGCCGAGGCGCATGACCATCCGCAGCGCGGTCGGCGCCGTGTACCAGACCGCGACCCGCTCGGCAGCCAGCGTGTCGAGCCAGCGCGCCGGGTCGAACGTGCCCGCGTCGATCAGCGCGGTGGCGCCCAGCGCCAGCGGCGCCACGATCCCGTACGCAGTGCCGGTGACCCAGCCGGGCTCCGCCGTGCACCAGTAGACGTCGCCCACGCGCAGGCCCAGCGCGTCCGCCGCCGTGGCGCGCTGGGCGACGGCGGCGGCGTGGGGCGTCACCGCGCCCTTGGGCGTGCCCGTGGTGCCGCTGGTGAAGTGCAGCATCGCCGGGTCGTCGGCGCGCGTCGCGGCGACCGGGGCGGGCGTGGCGGCGGCCATCAGCGGTGTCAGGTCATAGACGCGGTCGTACGCGGGGTCCGGCGCGCCGTCGACGGTCAGGACCGTGAGACCGGGCAGATCGTCGAGCAGCGGCGCCAGCTTGGTGCGCCACAGCGCCGTCGTCGTCACGGCGATGCGGGCGCGGCCCAGCGCCAGGCGGGCGCGTAAGGGGTCGGGGCCGAAGGCGGTGAACAGCGGGCAGAACACCGCGCCGGCGCGCCAGGCGCCCAGCGCGGCGGCAAACTGCAGGACGTCGCGACCGGCGAGGCCGGCGACCGTCTCGCCCCGCGCCACGCCCAGGTCCCGCAGCACGCCGGCGAAACGCGCGGCGAGGTCGGTCAGCTCGGTATAGGTGACGTCGCGATCGCCGACGAAACGCAGCGCCGGCCGCGCGCCATCTCCCGCGTGCCGGTCGAGCGCCTCGTAGGCGATGTTGAGCGCGTCGGGGGTGCCCGCGACGGCGTCCCAGGCGTCGGCCCACCCGTCCTTGTCGTGTGTCATGGCCGCGTTGCCGTGGTGCCGCAGAGTGGGGAGGTGAATTCCCACTATACTGCCGGCGCCGAGCGCGGGAGCCACCGATGTCGATCCGCAACCTGGACAAGCTGTTGGCGCCGCGCGCGATCGCCCTGTTCGGCGCCAGCAAGACCGCGCAGTCCGTCGGCCAGGTGCTGGCCGCCAACCTGTTCAACTCGCACTTCGACGGCCCGATCATGCCGGTCAACCCGAAGCATGCGGCGATCGAGGGCGTGTTGACCTACCCCGGCGCCGCCAGCCTGCCGGCGGTGCCCGATCTCGCGGTGATCGCGACGCCGCCGGACACCGTGCCGGGGCTGATCGCCGACCTGGGCGCGCGCGGCACAAGGGCCGCCGTGGTGATTTCCGCCGGCTTCGGCGAGCGCGGCGACGCGGACGGCCTCGTGCTGCAGCAGGCCATGCTGGACGCCGCGCGGCCCAATCTCCTGCGCATCGTCGGCCCCAACTGCCTGGGCGTCATGGTGCCGCGTATCGGCCTCGACGCCAGCTTCGCGCACCTGGCGCCGCCGCCGGGCCAGCTGGCCTTCGTCGCCCAGTCGGGCGCGATGGTCGCGGCGGTACTCGACTGGGCGGCGCCGCGCGAGATCGGCTTCAGCCACCTGGTCTCGCTGGGCGACATGGCCGACGTCGATTTCGGCGACATGCTGGACTACCTGGCGGTCGACCCCGGCGTGCGCGCGATCCTGCTCTACGTCGAGGCGGTCAGCCACGCGCGCAAGTTCATGTCGGCGGCGCGCATCGCCGCGCGCTCGAAGCCGGTCATCGTCATCAAGGCCGGCCGCCACGCGGAGGGCGCGCGCGCCGCGGCCAGCCACACCGGCGCGTTGGCCGGCGCCGACGCAGTCTACGACGCGGCGTTCCGGCGCGCCGGCATGCTGCGCGTGACCGAGCTGACGGAGCTGTTCGACGCGGTGGAGACGGTCGCGAACCTGCGCGGCCGCATGCGCTGGACCGGCGGAGACAGGTTGGCGATCCTGACCAACGGCGGTGGCATCGGGGTGCTGGCGACCGACGCCCAGGTCGGCCGCGGCGGGCGCCTGGCGGCGCTGGCGCCGGAGACGGTGGCGGCGCTCGACGCGGCGCTGCCGCCGACCTGGTCCCGCGGCAACCCGGTCGACATCATCGGCGACGCCCCCGGCGCGCGCTACGGCAAGGCGCTCGACGCGCTGATGCGGGACCGCGGCGCCGACGCGGTGCTGGTGCTCAACTGCCCGACCGCCGTGGCCTCGTCGGAAGAGGCGGCGCAGGCGGTGATCGACACGCTGGAGACGCGCAAGGACCTGGGCAGCCGGGGCGCCAAGCCGGTCCTGACCAGCTGGGTCGGCGAGGAGGCCGCGGCGTGCGGCCGGCGGCTGTTCTCGGCGGCCGGCATCCCGACCTATGACACGCCCAACCAGGCGGTGCGCAGTTTCGGCTACATGATCGAGTTCACGCGCAGCCAAGTCCTGCTGCGCGAGACGCCGCCGTCGCTGCCGGAGGCGTTCGAGACCGACCGCGAAGCGGCGCGGGCGCCCATCGAGGCGGCGCTCGCCGCCGGCCGCGACTGGCTGACCGGCGCCGAGGCCAAGGCGGTGCTGGCCGCCTACGCCGTGCCCGTGGTGCCAACGCGCGCCGCGGCGACGCCCGAGGAGGCCGGTGCGGCGGCGGCCGAGCTGCTGGCCGAGGCCGACGCGGTGGCGCTCAAGATCGCCTCGCACGACATCACCCACAAGAGCGACGTCGGCGGCGTCGTGCTGGACCTGCCGGCGGCGGCCGACGTGGTGGCGGCGGCGCGGGCGATGCTGACGCGCGTCGCGGCGCGGCTGCCGGAGGCCCAGGTCGACGGCTTCACGGTGCAGCCCATGGTGCGGCGGCGTGGCGCCCACGAACTGATCGCCGGCGTCATCGAGGACGTGCAGTTCGGCCCGGCGATCATGTTCGGCCAGGGCGGCACCGCGGTCGAGCTGATCGGCGACACGGCGACGACGCTGCCGCCGCTCAACATGCACCTGGCGCGCGAGGTCATCGGCCGCACGCGCATCGCGCGCCTGCTGGCCGGCTACCGCGACCGGCCGGCGGCCGACGTCGACGCCATCGCGCTGACGCTCATCAAGCTCAGCCAGCTCGCCATCGAGAACGGCGAAGTGGCGGAACTGGACATCAATCCGCTGTTGGCCGATGCCGACGGCGTCGTCGCGCTCGACGCGCGCATCCGCGTCAAAGCGCTCGCGGCGGGTGCGAAGGCCACCGACCGCCTGGCGATCCTGCCGTACCCGAAAGAGCTGGAGGACACGCTGATCCTGCCCGACGACCGGCAGATGGCGCTGCGCCCCGTGCGACCGGAGGACGAGCCGGCGTTCCAGCACGCCTTCACGCGGCTCACGCGCGAGGCGATCCGCATGCGCTTCTTCGCCGCCAAAAAGGAGCTGAGTCACGACATGGCGGCGCGCATGACCCAGATCGACTACGACCGCGAGATGGCGCTGGTGCTGTGCGAGCCCGACAAGCCCGCCGGCCAGGCGGAGATCCTCGGCGCCGTGCACATCTCCGCCGACCCCGACGGCGAGCGCGCCGAGTACGCCATCCTGGTGCGCTCTGACATGACCGGCTTGGGCCTCGGGCCGCTCTTGATGAAGCGCATCATCGCCTTCGCCCGCGCGCGGGGCTTGCGCGAGCTGTGGGGCGACGTCCTGCGCGAGAACGAGAGCATGCTGAGGGTCTGCCGGCTATTCGGTTTCACCGAGGCACGCGACCCCGACGACCCCGGCGTGGTGCGCGTGACGCTGGCGTTAGACGCGGCGGCGAGTTGAGAGGAAGGGGACGCCGGTTCCCGCTCAAGCCCTCGTGCTGAGCTTGTCGAAGCACGTGGGCGTGCCTCACGCGCCACGGACCTCGTCCTTCGACAAGCTCAGCATGAGGCCCTTGAGTCTGATTGGCCGGTCGCCGGCGTCGCGACCCTACCCGTCGATCCGGACCCCGGTGTCGGGGTCGAAGAGGTGCAGGTGCTCCTGCGTCGCGGCGAGGGCGAGGACGTCGCCGGCGCCGACCGCGGCCTTGCCCTGCAGGCGCACGGTCATGGCGTCGGCGCCGTCGCCCAGGAAGCCGTGGATCAGCGTGTCGGCGCCCAGGGGCTCGATGATCTCGGCCTTGAGGTGCAGGGTGCCGGCGGTGTCGGCCGGCGCCGGCTCCAGGTGCTCGGGCCGCACACCCAGGGTCACCGCCTGGCCGCCGCGCGCGGCGAGGCCGCCGTTCGCGAGCACCAACGTCTCGCCACCGTGGACCTCGACCGCGCTGCCGTCGGCCGTCAACCGCGCGGCGAACAGGTTCATCGCCGGTGAGCCGATGAAGCCGGCGACGAAGACCGTCGCCGGGCGCTCGTAGAGCTCCATCGGCGTGCCGATCTGCTCGGCGATGCCGCCGTTCATCACCACCAGCCGGTCGGCCAGCGTCATTGCCTCGACCTGGTCGTGGGTGACGTAGATCGAGGTGGTGCCGAGCGACCGCTGCAGCCGCTTGATCTCGACGCGCATCTGCACGCGCAGCTTGGCGTCCAGGTTCGAGAGCGGCTCATCGAACAGGAACGCCTTGGGCTCGCGCACGATGGCGCGGCCCATGGCGACACGCTGGCGCTGGCCACCGGAGAGCTGGCGCGGGCGCCGGTCGAGCAGGCCGTCGAGCTCGAGGATGCGCGCCGCGTCGTCGACGCGGCGCTGGATCTCGGCGCTCGGGGTGCCGCGGTTGCGCAGGCCGTAGGCCATGTTCTGGAACACGGTCATGTGCGGGTAGAGCGCGTAGTTCTGGAACACCATGGCGATGTCGCGGTCGGCGGGCTCCAGGTTGTTGACGACCGTACCGTCGATGCGCGCCTCGCCGTGGGTGATGGTCTCCAGCCCCGCGACCATGCGCAGCAGCGTCGACTTGCCGCAGCCCGACGGGCCGACCAGGACCAACAGCTCGCCGTCGGCGATCTCGAGGTCGATGCCGTGGATCGCCTTGAAGCCGTTGGGATAGACCTTCTCGACGCCGTTGAGGTCGACGGTAGACATGGATTCCCCGCTACTTCTCGGTTTCGACCAGGCCACGCACGAACAGCCGCTGCATGGCGACGACCACGAACACCGGCGGGATCATGGCCAGGATCGCCGTCGCCATCACCATGTGCCATTGCGGCTCGGAATCGGGCACCGCGACCATGCGCTGAATGCCCATGACGATCGTGTAGTAGGACTCGTCGGTCGTCACCAGGAGCGGCCACAGGTACTGGTTCCAGCCGTAGATGAACAGGATGACGAACAGCGCGGCGATGTTCGTGCGCGACAGCGGCAAGAGGATGTCGCGGAAGAACTTCAGCGGCCCGGCGCCGTCGATGCGCGCCGCCTCGGCCAGCTCCTCGGGCACGGTCAGGAAGAACTGGCGGAACAGGAACGTCGCCGTGGCGCTGGCGATCAGCGGAATGCTGAGGCCGGCATATGAGTTCAGCATGCCGAGGTCGGCGACCACCTCGAAAGTCGGCAGGATACGCACCTCGACCGGCAGCATCAGGGTTACGAAGATCAACCAGAACGCCGTCATGCGGAACGGGAATTGGAAATAGACGATGGCATACGCGGCGATGATCGAGATCGCGATCTTGCCGATGGCGATGGCCAGCGCCATGATCAGGCTGTTGAACATCATGCGGCCGACCGGCACCCCGCCGGCGGCCTCGAAGCCCTCGGCGATGGCGGCGCTGTAGTTCTCGATGAAGAAGTCGCCGGGCCAGGTCGGCACCGGCATGCGCATCAGATCGGCCGGGGCGTGGGTCGAGGCGACGAACGCCATCCAGATCGGATACGCGATGATCACGACGCCGATCAGCAGGACCAAGTGCGAGACGATCGCGAGGATGGGGCGGTTCTCGACCATCAGTATTCGACCCGCCGCTCGATGTAGCGGAACTGCACGACCGTCAGCGAGATGACGATGATCATCAGGATCACCGACTGCGCCGCCGAACCGCCCAGGTCGAGGCCGACGAAGCCGTCGCTGTAGACCTTGTAGACCAGGATGTTGGTCGCTCCCGCCGGGCCGCCGCTGGTCGTCGCGTGCACGATGCCGAAGGTGTTGAAGAAGGCGAAGACGACGTTGACGACCAAGAGGAAGAACGTCGTCGGCGACAACAGCGGGAAGATCACGGTCCAGAAGCGCTTCGCCGGCCGCGCGCCGTCGATCGCCGCCGCCTCGATCAGCGAGCGCGGGATCGACTGCAGGCCGGCGAGGAAGAACAGGAAGTTGTAGCTGACCTGGTTCCACGCCGCGGCGACGATGATCAACACCATGGCGTCGAAGCCGTCCAGCGTGTGGTTCCAGTCGTAGCCCAGACTCCTCAGCGCGTAGGCGCCAACGCCGATCGACGGGTTGAAGGTGAAGAACCACAGGACGCCGGCGACCGCGGGGGCCACAGCGTAAGGCCAGATCAGCAGCGTCTTGTAGCCCGTCGCGCCCTTGACCACGCGGTCGGCCATCACCGCGAGCAGCAGCGCCGAACCCATCGACAGCGCGGTCGAGATAACGCTGAATACGACGGTCGTCCGGAACGAACTGAGATAGAACGGGTCGCGCGCCAGGTCGACGAAGTTGTCGAACCAGACGAATTCGGTCGAGAGCCCGAAGGCGTCCTCAAGCAGGAACGACTGGAACAGCGCCTGTGCCGCCGGCCAGATGAAGAACACCAGCGTGATGGCGACCTGCGGCAGAATCAGCAGATAGGCCAGCGGCCGGTTCGTAAAGTGGACGCGCTTGATCATGTCGGGTCGTTTGGGTGCCGTGCGCGACAGACGGGGCGGTCCTGGGGGACCGCCCCGTCCTTACGGAAGCGCCCTCGAACGCGCTAGTCGTTGGCGCGCTCGAACTTGCGCAACAACTCGTTGCCGCGCGCCACGGCGCTGTCGAGGCCTTCCTGGGCCGTCTTGTCGCCGTTCCAGATCGCCTCCAGCTCCTCGTTGATGACGTCGCGCGTCTGCACGAAGCTGCCGAAGCGCAGGCCCTTCGAGTTGGCCGTCGGCGCCTTGTTGGTCATCTGCATGATGGCCGTGTCGGTGCCGGGGTTCTCGTCGTAGAAGCCCTGCTGCTTGGTCAGCTCGTAGGCCGCGTTGGTGATCGGCAGGTAGCCCGTGAACTGGTGCCAGTCTGCCTGCACCTCGGCCGACGACAAGTAGCTGAAGAACCTGGCGACGCCCTTGTACTTTTCGGCGTCGCGGCCGGTCAGCACCCACAGCGTGGCGCCGCCGATGATCGAGTTCTGCGGCGCGGCGCCGACGTCCGGCCAATACGGCAGCATGCCGACGCCGAACTCGAAGTCGGTGACGTTGGCCTTGACGCCGGCATAGGCCGCCGACGAGTTCATGTACATGGCGCATTCGGCGTTATAGAACTTCGGCGCCGAATCCGAGCGCCGGCCGCCATAGTCGAAGATCTTCGACTTCTGCCACTCGGCCAGCTGGCCGATGTGCATGACGTGCGCCGGGCTGTTGAACGTGAACTCCGTGCCCAGGCCGGCGAAGCCGTTTTGTTCGGTGCCGATCGGCACGTTGTGCCAGGCACTGAAGTTCTCGATCTGCACCCAGGACTGCCAGCCCGTGGTAAAGCCGCACGGGGTGCCCGCGGCCTGCAGCTTCTTGGCGTACTCGCCCAGCTCTGGCCACGTCTTGGGCGGGCTGTTGGGGTCCAGCCCGGCGGCCTTGAACGCGTCCTTGTTATAGTAGACGACCGGTGTCGAGCTGTTGAACGGCATTGAGAGCATGTTGCCGTCCGTGTCGGTGTAGTAGCCGGCAACCGACGCCAGGTAGGCGCTGGGGTCGAACGGCTCGCCGGTGTCGGCCATCAACTCGTAGACCGGATAGATGGCGCCCTCGGCGGCCATCATCGTCGCCGTGCCGACCTCGAAGACCTGCACGATGTGGGGCTGCTGCTTGGCGCGGAACGCGGCGATCGCGCCCGTCATGGTTTCGGTGTAGTTGCCCTTGTAGACGGGGGTGACGACATAGTCGGACTGGCTGGCGTTGAAGCCGGCGGCGATCTCGTTGACCTTCTCGCCTAGCTTGCCGCCCATGGCGTGCCACCACTGGACCTCGGTCGCCGCCTGGGCAGCCGTCGCCGCGCCGATCAGGCTCGCGGCCGCGGCGGCGGCGACAAGTTTCGTGCGTATCGTCATCGCTGAACTACCTCCCCGGTATCGGTGGGCGTCCGGCGGGACCGCCGGCACCCCTCGTTAGCCAGTTATCGTGGCTGGCGGATTGCGGGAGTGTGACACTTTGGCTGCGTCCGGCCAACCTCTGCACGAAGCGTCAATTCCCCGTTATCCGCCTCACGCGAGTCGGCGCCGGCCATGACAAGGCCCCTTGCGGCCACTATTTTCGGTCCCGGTTCCACGCCAGCACGGACATCGTGATCATGCTTCGACGCTTGTTCGCGGCGGCTTTCGCGGCCGTCGCCCTTTCCAGCCCGCCGCTACACGCGGTCGAACCGGACGCCGCCTGGCGCGAGGTGCTGGCCGAGGCGCGCGGCCAGACCGTCTACTTCAACGCCTGGGCGGGCTCGGAAAAGATCAACGCCTACATCGCCTGGGTCGGCCAGCGGCTGTGGGCCGACCACGAAATCACGCTGCGGCACGTCAAGATCGACGACACGGCGACCGTGGTGTCACGCGTCTTGGCCGAGAAGACCGCCGGGCGCACGCGGGACGGCTCGGTCGACCTGGTCTGGATCAACGGCGAGAATTTCGCCGCGATGAAGCGCAACGAGCTGCTCTACGGGCCGTTCACGCAGGCCCTGCCGAACTTCGCGCTGGTCGACGTCGAGCACAAGCCGACGACGGTGGTCGACTTCACCATCCCGACCGACGGGCTCGAGGCGCCCTGGGGCATGGCGCAGATCGTCTTCGCCCACGACACCGCCGTCGTCGCCGATCCGCCGCGCTCGATCCGGTCCATGGCGGCCTGGGCCGCGGCGAACCCAGGGCGCCTGACCTACCCGCAGCCGCCCAACTTCGTCGGCACGACGTTCCTCAAGCAGGCGCTGACCGAGCTGACGCACGACCCCGCGGCGCTGCAGGCGCCGCCGACCGACGCCAGCTTCACGGCCGCGACGGCGCCGCTGTGGGCCTGGCTCGACGCCATCACGCCCCACCTGTGGCGCAAGGGCGCCGCCTACCCGGCGACGTCGGAGGCTCAGCGCCAGCTGCTCGACGACGGCGAGGTCGACCTGTGGATGACCTTCGAGCCCGCCGGCGCCTCGTCCGCCATCGCCCAGGGCCTGCTGCCGGAGACTGTGCGCACCTACGTGCTGGATGCCGGCACCATCGGCAACACGCACTTCGTGGCGATCCCGTTCAACGCGCCCCACGCTGCGGCCGCCATGGTCGCCGCCAACTTCCTGCTCTCGCCGGAGGCGCAGGCGAAGAAGCTGGACCCGGAGGGCTGGGGCGACTTCACGGTGCTGGCGATGGACAAGCTCGACGCCGCCGACCGGGCGCGCTTCGAGCGGCTGCCGCGCGGCGTCGCGACCCTGGCGCCGGCGGAGCTGGCGCCGACGCTGCCTGAACCACACCCCGACTGGATGACGCGGATAGAGGCCGAGTGGCACCGACGCATGGCGGATTAGGGCGCCGCGCCGGGCGCCTGCGCCATCTCCCGGCGCTGACGCTGGCGCTGTTCCTGACGCCCATCGGCGCCGGCCTGGTCGGTACGTTGTTGCCCGCGTTCGGATACCTGCCGGCGCTGGGCGGCACGCGCCTGTCGTTCCAGCCCTGGGCGGACCTATTCGCCGCCCCCGGTATCGAACGCTCGTTGTGGCTTACGGTCTCGACAGGGCTCATTGCCACCGCGCTGTCGCTGCTGATTGTCGTGCTGTTCTGCGCCGCGGCGCACGACACGCGGCTGTTCGGCCGGGTGCGCGACGCGCTGGCGCCGCTGGTGGCGCTGCCGCATGTCGCCGTCGCCATCGGCCTCGCCTTCCTCGTCACGCCGTCGGGCTGGCTGGTGCGGCTGGTCTCGCCCTGGCTCACCGGGTTCGACCGGCCGCCGGACTACCTGCTCGTCGGCGATCCCGGCGGCCTCGCCCTGATCCTCGCCATGGTGATCAAGGAGGTCCCGTTCCTGCTCTTGATGACCGTCGGCGCGCTTGGCCAGGTGCGGGCGCCGGCGACGCTCGCCATCGCCCGCAGCCTCGGCTACGGGCCCATCGCCGCCTGGCTCAAGACCGTGCTGCCCCAGGTCTATGGCCAGATCCGCCTGCCGGTCTACGCCGTCTTGGCGTTTTCGCTCTCGGTCGTCGACATGGCGATCGTGCTGGCGCCGGGCGCGCCGGCACCGCTGGCCGTGCAGGTCTTCCGCTGGTTCCGCGACCCGGACCTCAGCTTCCAGTTCCTGGCGGCGGCGGGGGCGGTGCTGCAGGTCGCGCTCGTGGTCGCCGCCATCGGCTCGTGGGCGCTCGCCGAGCGCCTGGTCGCGATGCTCGGCCGGGCCTGGGTCGCCGGCGGCTGGCGCGGCCACGACCGGCCGTGGACGCGGGCGCTGGGCATCGCGCCGCTGCTGCTCGCCTGCGCCCTCAACGTCGCCAGCATCGCCGGCATGGCGCTGTGGTCGGTCGCCTGGCGCTGGCGCTATCCGGACGCGCTGCCGAGCGTTTGGACGCTGGACACCTGGACGCGCCACTTGCACGGCCTGGCCTGGCCGACGCTCGTCACGCTGGTCGCCGGGCTTGGCGCCGCGGCCGTGGCGCTGGCGCTCGTTGTCGGCTGCCTCGAGAACGAGCAGCGGCGCGGTTTGTCGGTCTCCCAGCGCGCCCTGTGGCTGCTCTACCTGCCGCTCCTGGTGCCGCAGATCGGCTTTCTGTTCGGCGTCCAGGTCGTGCTGGTCTCGACCGGCCTCGACGGCGGCTGGCTGGCGCTGGTCTGGGCGCACCTGCTGTTCGTGCTGCCGTACGTGTTCCTGGCGCTGGCCGATCCGTACCGTGCCTTCGACGAGCACTTCGCGCGTACCGGGCTGTGCCTCGGCGCCTCGCCCGCGCGCGTCTTCTGGACCGTCAAGACGCCGATGCTGCTGCGCTCTATCATGTTGGCGCTGGCGGTCGGCTTCGCGGTCAGCGTGGCGCTGTACCTGCCGACGATCTTCGCCGGCGGCGGCCGCTTCGCGACGCTGACGACGGAGGCGGTGGCGCTGGCCGGCGGCAACGACCGGCGCGTGCTGGGGATCTATACGCTGGTGCAGTCGGCGCTGCCGCTGTTGCTGTTCCTCCTGGCGCTGGGGGTGCCCGCCTGGTTGTACCGCGACCGCCGGGCGCTGCAGGTGGCGTGATGGGCGACGTGACGAAGAGCGACGGCGCGTTGGAACTCGCGGGCGTCCGCCTGGCGCTCGGCGAGCACGTGCTGTTCGACCGCCTCGACCTGGTCGTGCGGCCGGGCGAGGTGGCGACGCTTATGGGCCCCAGCGGCTGCGGCAAGTCGACGCTGCTGGCGCTGATCTGCGGCACGCTGATGCCGCCGTTCCGTGCCTGGGGCACGGTGCGGCTCAACGGCGCCGACTTGGCCGCGCTGCCGCCCGAGCGGCGCCGCGTCGGCATCCTGTTCCAGGACGACCTGCTGTTCCCGCACCTCTCGGTCGGCGAGAACCTGGCGTTCGGCCTGCCGCACGACGTGCGCGGCCGCGACGAACGCCGCCGCCGCGTCGCCGCCGCGCTGGCCGAAGCCGGGCTGGAGGGCATGGCGAACCGCGACCCGGCGACGCTGAGCGGCGGCCAGCGCGCCCGCGTTGCGGTGATGCGCACGTTGCTCGCCGAGCCGCGCGCGCTGCTGCTCGACGAGCCGTTCGGCAAGCTCGACGTCCCCTTGCGCGAGCGCTTCCGCGCCTTCGTCTTCGACCACGCGCGGGCCAACGGTGTGCCGACGCTGCTCGTCACCCACGATCCCGCCGATGCCAGGAGCGCCGGCGGCGCGGTGGTCGAACTGACGCCGCCGCCGGAGACAGAGGCGACGACGGAAGAGCCGACAGGCGAACCCGCGCCCCGTCCCGCCTAGGCCCGCGCGGGCACCATTGCCAACGCCGCTGCGACGGTGAGCGCCACCGCCGCGACCAGCGAGGGCAAGACGAAACTGTCGCCCAGGCCGTACGCGTACCCCGCAAAACCCGGGCCGATCATCTGGCCGAGGCCGAACGCCGCGGTCATCAGCGCGACGCTGCGTCGCGGATCTCCGGTCGTCAGCGCCCGCGCGTGGATCAGGCCCAGGGCCGTGATGCCCATGAAGGTGCCGCCCAGCAGCACGGCGGCGATCAGCACCTGCCACGGCTCGGTCGCCACGACGCTCAGCGCCACGCCTACCGCCTCGGTAAGTCAGGCGAGCGCGAAACTCCGGTGGTTGCCCAGCTGCCGCCCGGCCCAGGTCCACAGCGCCACCGACGGCGCGCCGGCCAGGCCCACCGCGAGCCAGACGACCGCCTCGATCGGCTGCAGCGCGGGGGTCGCCCGCACCATCGTCGAGATGAACGTCGCCGTGATGACGTAGCCGAAGCCGAACAGGCCGTAGGCGACGATCAGCG
>Ga0049108_10000128_pt1 | contig 28434 bp, 30 predicted proteins | sample WorMetilPIANOSA2_FD_60020 | JGI IMG/M metagenome (GOLD analysis project Ga0049108, IMG submission 60020) | Marine gutless worms symbiont microbial communities from Max Planck institute for Marine Microbiology, Germany - Olavius ilvae PIANOSA.2 | ecosystem: Host-associated > Annelida > Digestive... | reverse complement strand
GCCGCCCGGCCGCCAGTGCCGTCGCGGGACCGCGCCGCCCCGGCGGCGACGGACAGGCCGGTGTGGGGCGTGCAGGTCGGCGCCTTCCGCGCCTTCAGCCCGGCGCACCGCGCCGTCACCCAGGCCGCCGGCGCCGCGCCAGACCTGCTGCTGCGCACACGCGTCGACATCGCCAAGGTGCGCCACAGCGGCCGCACGCTCTATCGCGCCCGGCTCGTCGGCCTCGAGGAAGCGCGGGCGCGGCGCGCCTGCCAGGCGCTGAAGCGGCTGGCGCTCGACTGCATCGTCGTCGGCCCCGGCGACGGCGTGAACCTGGCGTCCTTGCCGAACTAGCGCAGGCGCTTCATCAACCGGCGCTTATGGCGCCGGCGCCAATCCTCGAAGTCCCAGAGCCGGCCGCCGCGCGGCGCGATGCGCGGCAGGTAGACCTGCGCGTCAATGGTCTCGCCTCCGCTTACCACCGGGCGCCGCTCCAGCGTGTAGCCGTCGCCTTCGAACGCCGTCAGGCGTGCCAACTGGGGCCGGCTGACGCCGCGCAGCAGCAGGCCGTCGACCGAGCCGTCCGGCGCCGGGCGCAGCATCGGGTAGGTGCCGCCCGGCGCGTAGACGCGGTGATAGCCGCGGAGCGTCGCCGGCGCGGTCGCAAATCGCCGGCCGGCGGGTCCCAGCACGTGGGCCAGCACGTCGGCGTCCATGAGGATGCTGTAGGCGAACAGCGGCAGCACTGTCGCCGCTCAGTCGAGCTCCGCCGGGGGTTCGACTCCGCTCAAGCGCAGCTGTCCGGCGAGCTCGCCCTTGAGCGTCACCAGCCCCGCGTCGCTCAAGGCCTCGCAGCGCGCCGTCAGCACGTCCTGGGTGTTGGACGCGCGCAGGAGCCACCAGCCGTCGCCGCTCTTCACGCGCACGCCGTCGAGCGCGTTCAGGTCAGCCCCATCGGCCTGCAGCCGCCCGCGGATCTCCTCGACGATGGCGAACTTGCGCGCCACGTCGACGGTGAAACGCAGTTCGGGCGTGTTGACCACCCGCGGCAGCGCGTCGTGGATCTGGTCCAGCGTGCGGCCGCCGGTCGCGACCAACGAGATCAGCCGCACGGCGGCGTAGACCGCGTCGTCGAAGCCGTAATAGCGGTCGCCGAAGAAAATGTGGCCGCTCATTTCGCCGGCCAGCGGCGCGTCGAGCTCCTGCATCTTGGTCTTGGTCAGCGAATGGCCGGTCTTCCACATCACCGGCTCGCCGCCGGCGCGGACGATCTCGTCGAACAGCACCTGGCTGCACTTGACGTCGGCGACGATCGGCGCGCCCTTCTGTTCGGCCAACACCTCGTGCGCGAAAATCAGCATCAGCTGGTCGGCGTAGACGATGCGCCCCTGGCCGTCGATGGCGCCGACGCGGTCGCCGTCGCCGTCGAACGCCACGCCCAGGTCGCAGCCATGGCGCGCCACCACGTCCTGCAGCTGCTCCAGGTTCTCCGCCACCGTCGGGTCGGGGTGGTGGTTCGGGAAACTGCCGTCGATGGTACCGTTGATCACATAATGCCGTCCCGGCAGGCGCGAGCAGACATACGCCACGATCTCCGACGCGGCGCCGTTGCCCGGGTCCCAGGCGATCTTGAGCCCGCCGTCGCCGCGGTACTCCTCGACCAGGCGGTCGGCGTAGGCGGCGCGCACGTCGCGGTCCTCGACCGCGCCCTCGCCCGTCGCGTAGGCGGCCTCGGCGGCGATGCGGCCCAGGCGCTGGATGTCCTCGCCGAAAAACGCGGCGCCGCGGATCGACATCTTGAAGCCGTTGTAGTCCGGCGGGTTGTGGCTGCCGGTGATCATCAGCGCGGCGTCGGTCGGCAGGGTCTTGGCGGCGAAATAGGTCATCGGCGACGGCCCGCGGCCGACGCGCACGGCGGTGAGGCCGCAACTCGTCAGCCCCTCGACGACGGCTGCGGCGAAGCCCGGCGAGCTGTCGCGGCCGTCATGACCGACCGCGACGGTGCGGCCGCCGGCTTCCGCGACGCAGGTGCCGAAGGCGGCGCCCAGAGCCAGCGCGTCGGCCTCGCCCAGCGTCGTGCCGACGATGCCGCGGACGTCGTATTCGCGCAGGACCGTCGGGTCGAAGGTGTGCCGCGCGGTCATGCCTCGGCGGCCTTGACGACCGGGGCCGCGGGCACCACGGGCGAGCGGCCGACGCTGGCGTAGTAGAAGCCGGCCGCGGCCAGTTCCTGCGGCCGGTAGGTGTTGCGCAGGTCGATCATCACCGGCGCCTTCAGGCGCGCCTTGGCCTCGTCGAGATCGAGCGCCCGGAACTCGTTCCACTCGGTCAGCACCAACAGCGCGTCGGCGCCGGTCATGGCGTCGTAGGCGTCGTCGCACCAGACGACGCCGGGCAACAGCGGCCGCGCCTCGTCCATGCCGGCCGGGTCGAAGGCGCGGATCGCCGCCCCCGCCGCCTGCAGGCCCGGCACAATGACCAGGCTCGGCGCCTCACGCATGTCGTCGGTGTTGGGCTTGAAGGTGACGCCCAGGACGGCGATCGTCTTGCCGTCGACCGAGCCGCCGCAGGCGGCGATCACCTTGTCGACCATCGCCGCCTTGCGCCGGTCGTTGGCCTCGAGCGCGCTCTCGACGATGGTCGCCGGCGCGGCATGCTGCTGGCCGGTGTGCACCAGCGCGCGGGCGTCCTTCGGGAAGCACGAGCCGCCATAGCCGGGACCGGCATGCAGGAACTTGCCGCCGATACGGTTGTCGAGGCCGATGCCCTTGGCGACGTCCTGCACGTCGGCGCCGACGCGCTCGCACAGGTCGGCCATCTCGTTGATGAAACCGATCTTGGTCGCCAGGAAGCAGTTGGCGGCGTACTTGATCAGCTCCGCCGTCTCGCGACCGGTGACCAGGATCGGCGTCTCGTTGAGGTAGAGCGGCCGGTAGAGCCGGCGCATGGCGGCTTCGGCGCGGGCGCTGTCGGTGCCGATCAGCACCCGGTTGGGGCGCATGAAATCTTCGATGGCCGAGCCTTCGCGCAGGAACTCAGGGTTGGAGACGACGTCGACGTCGGCGTCCGGCCGCGCCGCGGCGACCCGGCGCGCGACCTCGGCCCCCGTGCCGACCGGCACGGTCGACTTGGTGACGACCACGGTGTAGCCGTCGAGCGCCGCCGCGATCTCCGCCGCCGCGGCATAAACGTAGCTGAGGTCCGCGTAGCCGTCGCCGCGCCGCGTCGGCGTGCCGACGGCGATGAACACCGCCTCGGCCTCGGCCACGGCGCCGGCCAGGTCGGTGGTGAAGGCCAGCCGCCCGGCGGCGACGTTGCCGGCGACCAGCCGGTCGAGGCCGGGCTCGTAGATCGGCATCTCGCCGCGCTCGAGGCGCGCGATCTTCGCCGCGTCCTTGTCGACACAGGTGACGTGCCAGCCGAACTCAGAGAAGCAGGCGCCGGAGACGAGGCCGACATAGCCGGTGCCGATCATGGCGATGCGCATGGGGACTCCCGTTCAGCTCCCGTCATCAGCTTTCTGCGGCATGGCGGCGCAGGATGTCGCGCCAGCCGGGGCCCAGGTCCGGCCGGGCCAGCGCCATGGCGCTGTTGGCGGCCAGGAACTCCAGCTTGTCGCCGCAGTCGTAGCGCGTGCCCTCGAAGCGCAGCGCGCGGAACGGCTGCGGCCCGATCAGCGCGTCGAGGGCGTCGGTCAGCTGGATCTCGCCGCCGGCGCCCCTCTCGTGCCGCGAAAGATGCGCGAAGACCTCGGGCTGCAGGATGTAGCGGCCGATCACGGCGAGCGTCGACGGCGCCGCCGCGGGGTCGGGTTTCTCGACCAGGCCGGCGACGGGCACGATCGGGCCGTCGGCCGCTGCGTCGCCGGGGTCGACGACGCCGTAGCTCGCCGTGCGCTCGCGCGCCACGTCCATGGTGGCGAGCCAGTTGCCGCCGGTCGTCGCGTAGGCGTCGACCATCTGCTTGAGGCACGGCGTTTCGCTCTGGATCAGGTCGTCGCACAGCATGACGGCGAACGGCTCGTCGCCGACCAGTTCGCGCGCGCACCACACGGCGTGACCCAGGCCCAGCGGCGCCTGCTGGCGCACATAGGACATCCGGCCGGGGCCCGGCAGCCAGCCCGAGGCGGCGTCGAGCTCGGCCGTCTTGCCGCGCGCCTCCAGCGTCTGCTCCAACTCGATCGCGTGGTCGAAATGGTCCTCGATGGCGCTCTTGCCGCGGCCGGTGACGAAGATGAAGTGCTCGATGCCGGCCGCCGCCGCCTCCTCGACCGCGTACTGGATCAGCGGCTTGTCGACGACCGGCAGCATCTCCTTCGGCACCGCCTTGGTCGCCGGCAGAAAGCGCGTGCCCAGCCCGGCGACGGGGAACACCACCTTGCGCACAGGTTTCGCGATGTCGGGCATGAAGGCGCCGGGTCAGGGGACGGGAGGGCCGGGAGGCCGGCCGGGAGCGGCGCCGTTGTGCCATAGCGGTCGAGCGCGGCGCAAGCGAGGGGCCGGACCGGGGTGCCGCACTCAGTCCGCGGCACCAGGCTCCCGCGAGAAAACCGCGCGCAAGGCATCGGCGTCGAACTTCGGGGCCCGCGCGTAGGTGTACAGCCCATTCTGCTCCTGCTCGACGTCGGTCAGCTGGGTGTAGCAGTAACCGCGCACATGGGGCTGCGCCAGGACCGCTGCGACCTGCCCCTCGAGGCGCGCCATGAACGCCGCGCGGGTCTCCGGCGCCTCACCGTAGCCCCAGCCCTCGCCAGCCTCGCCGTTGGCGACCCATTTGGCGCCGCCGAACTCGTCGACGAAGTACGGCTGGCCGGCATAGGCCACCTCGTGCTCGGGGTAGTTGCGGAAGACGTGGGGCGCGGGGGTCAGCTTCGCCGCGATCGCCGCCGGGTCCTGGTCGTAGGCGTGCACGGACCACAGGTCGGTCTTGACGTGGTGCCAGCCGCTGGCGTCGTTGACCGGCCGTGTCGGGTCGAGCGCGCGGGTCAGGTCGTAGACGTCGGCGACGAAGCGGCGGTGTTCCGGCCCGACGGCATCTCGGACGGTCTCGTTGAGTGGCGTCCAGGCGATCACCGAGGGATGGTTGCGCACCTGCGCCACGATCTCCCGCCACTCGCTGAGAAAGTTGCGCGTGGCCTGCGCGTCGTTCTCGTCGAAGCCCCAGCTCGGTGCCTCGGCCCACGTCAGGTAGCCCAGCCGGTCGGCCCAGTAGTGGAAGCGCGGCTCGAACACCTTCTGGTGCAGCCGCGCGCCGTTGAATCCCAGGGCCCGCGCCAGCTCGATATCGCGCTTCAGGGCCGCGTCGTCGGGCGCGGTCCACACGCCGGCGGGGTAGTACCCCTGGTCGAGCACGAAGCGCAGGTAGGTCTCGGCACCGTTGAGCAGCAGGCGGTCGCCGGCGACCTCGACCGTGCGCAGGCCCGCGTAGGACCGCACGACGTCGACCGCCGCGCCCGCGGCGTCGCGCACCACCAGGTCCAGGTCGTAGAGGAACGGGTCGACCGGCGACCAGGGCCGCACGTCGTTGAGTTCGAGCGGCACGGGAATGCCGTTCCGCGCCGGCACCGAGACCGACGCCACGACGGTGTCGCCGGCCCGCACCGTCGCCTCCAGCCGCTGGCCGCGCCCCGGCTCGTCGAAGACGGGCTCCAAGAGCAGGCGGCCGTAGTCGAGGTCCGAGACAATGCGGCAGGACTCGAGACCCATCGGGTCGACCGGCTCCAGCCAGACCGTCTGCCAGATGCCGGTGACGCGCGTGTAGTAGCAGCCATGGCTGTCCCGCTCGCGGCTCTGCTTGCCGCAAGGCTGCAAGCCTGAGGCCGTGCGGTCCTCGACGCGCACGACAAGGTCGTGGGACGCCCCGGGCGTGACATATGGCGTCAGGTCGATGCGAAACGCCGCCGCGCCGCCCCAGTGCTCGCCGGCGCGCCGGCCGTCGACGTAGACCGTCGCATGCCAATCGACACCGCCGAAATTGAGCCAGACGCGGGCGCCGGTCCAGTCCGCCGGCACGACGAATGCGCGGTGGTACCAGAGCGTCTCGATGAAGTCGGTGTGGCCGATGCCGGAGAGCGGCGCCTCCGGACAGAACGGGACCACGATCGGGCACTCGAAGCCGGTCGCGCCGGCGAGGTCCGCTTCCGGCGGTGCGTCCAGCGTGCAGGTCCACTGGCCGTTGAGGTTCAGCCAACGGTCGCGGGCGAACTGCGGCCGCGGGTAGTCCGGGCGGGGCGGCGACATCACGGGACCGGCCATTGAGCGTCCGAGGGGCATGGGCCCTCGGGAAATCGTCCCCGAGGGCCCTGTTGCCGCTAGAGCAGCCGGTCGACCTCGGCCTCGGCCTCGGCCAGGGCCTCGTCGGGCGATTTGCCAGTCAGCCAGATCGCCTGCAGCTCACGGTTCAGCACGTCCTGGATGGCGCCATATTTGCGCGCCGGCGGCACGTCGTGCGCGATGGCGGCGGTGCCGGCGTACTCGCTGCGGTGCGGCAGATCGGCATAGGCCTTGCTCTCCAGCACAGACGTGCGCACTGCCATGTGCCCAGTGCGCGCCCAGTCGAGGTTGTGGTCGTTGATCCAGGCCATCAGTTTCAGCGCCGCCGCGTACTTCTCGGCGTCCTGCTGCTTTAGCGTCGAGGGCACCGCCCACATGTGGCCGTCGGCCCAGGTCGCGCCCGTGGCGAACAGCGTCGGGAAATCGGCGACGTAGTAGCTGTCGAGACCGACCTCGGGCTTCGCCGCCTCGGCGGTGTAGAAGTCGACGACCCAGGTGCCGTTGACCAGCACCGCGACCTCGCCGTTCAGGAACGCCTGCTGCGAGTCGGCGTAGTTGAGCTGTGGATTGGCGCCGCCGGCGGCAAACAGGTCGGTGATCGCCTTGACGGCGTTCTTGGCCTCGGGCGTCGCGATGGTCGCGGTCTTGCCGTCGAACACGTTGCTGTTCTGCTGCCACAGCAGCGCCAGCACCAGGCGCACGCCGATCGGGAACTGCGCGAAGTCGGCGGCCAGGTAGTCCTTGCCGGTGGCCTCCTTGACCTGCTTGGCATGGGCCAGGAGCTCCGCCGGGCTGGACGGCAGCACGGGCGCGCCCGCGGCGTCGACGAGGCCCGCCTCACGCATGATGTCCAGATTCACGTGCCAGAGGTTGGCGTGGAAATCGAGCGGCACGCCGTAGATCTTGCCGTTGTAGGTCACCGCCTCGCGCGCCGAGGGGTCCCAGTCGCCGGGGTCGATGCCGGCCGTGGCGAGGTCGTCGTCGAGGGCCGCGATGGCGCCCAGGCCAGCGAACTCGGGAATGCGGTGGCGGTGCATGACATGCACGTTGGGCGGGTTGCCGCCGGCGTAGCTGGCCTTGATTTGGTCGTAGTAGTTGCCCCAGTCGGTCGGCAGCGTGTTCACCGTGACGTCGGCGGCCTGCGCGTCATAGGCGTTGATGATGGTCTGGATGATGCAGGCCTCGCCCGTCGCCGCCTTGATGTCGGTGCCGGCCTCCTCGCAGGCCCCAAAGAAACGGCCCAGCGTGATCTCCGTCTCGGCGGCCGCCGGCTGCGCCGACGCCACGGCCATGAGGGCCGCCGCCGCGGTCAGTGCCAAATGTCGCATGAACTCCTCCCTGATATGAGAACTGGTCTGATCTACTTGCTGGTGCCCATGGCGATGCCGCGCACGACGTAGCGCTGGAACACCAGGAACAGCAGCACGACTGGCAGGCTGGCCATGACGCCCGACGCCATGATCCGGCCCAGGCCCTCGGACTGCGCGAAGTTGCTCTGGATGCTGGCGAGGCCGAGGGTGATCGTGAACATCTCCTTGCGGTTGGCCGAGACGAGCGGCCACAGATAGTCGTTCCAGGCGTAGAGGAAGGTCAGGATCGCCAGCGTCGTCACCGCGGGAATGGCGAGCGGCAGCATGATCTTGCGGAAGATCGTCCAGCGCCCGGCGCCGTCGAGCGACGCCGCCTCCTCGATCTCATTCGGGATGGCGCTGAAGAACTGGGTCATCAGGAAGACGCCGATCGGCACCGCCAGGCGCGGCAGGATCAGGGCGCCGTAGGTGTTGTGGATCTGCCAGTCGGCGAACATGGTGTAGAGCGGGATGAACACCGCCTGCTCCGGGATCATCATGCCGGCCAGGATGAAGACGTAGACGATGCGCCGGCCCTTGAACGGGATGCGGGCGAAGGCATAGCCGGCGGTCGTCGACAGCGCGATCACAAGCACCGTCATGCCGCCGGCGACGACGACGCTGTTGAGGAACCAGCGCGGCGTCAGGCCCAGCGTGAACAGGCGGACGAAGTTCTCCCAGGTGAACGGCGCGGGATCAGGCCCAGCGCCACGTTCGCCGTCGTGCGCGACAGCACGTCGTTGGGCTGGAACGACAGCGACACCATCCACAGCGTCGGCAAGAGCCACAGCAGCGCGACGACGCCCAGGACGGCGCAGGTGGTCCAGTAGGCCCGGTGCGCGCGCGACATCAGTCCGGGTCCCGGCTGAGCCTGAGCTGCAGGAACGAGAAGCCCAGCATGACGAGGAACAGGAAGACGGCGAGCGCCGAGGCGTGGCCCAGGTCGGAGTCGCGGAATGCCGTCTGGTAGATGTAACGCACCAGCACCTGGGTGCTGTCGTTGGGGCCGCCCTGGGTGACCAGGTGCGCCTGGCCGAACACCTGGAAGTGCATGACGATCTCGAAGATCACCACCAGCGTCGTTGTGCGGCGCAGGCCCGGCAGCGTGATGTGCCAGAACAGGTTCCAGTGCCCGGCGCCGTCCAGGCGCGCGGCTTCGTAGCGGTCCTGGGGGATCTCCTGCAGGCCGGTCAGGAACATCACCATGGCGAAGCCGATCGACCACCACACCGTGGTGATGACGATGGCGGCCATGGCCAGAGTCTCGTCGGTCAGCCAGCTCACCGGCTCGAGGCCGAACGCCACGACGATGTTGGCGAACAGGCCCTGGCGCGGGCTGAACATCAGCTGCCAGATCAGCGTGACCACGGTGACCGACAGCACCTGCGAGATAAAGAACGCGGTGCGGAAGCCGGACATCATGCGCGTCTGGCGGTTCAGCACGATCGCCAGGACGAGGCTGATCGCAGTCACCAGGGGCACGGTGAGGAAGACGAACACCAGCGTATTGCCGATGATCGGCCAGAAGCGTCGATCGTATCAGCGGCCGCCCTCGCCCGGCTCCAGTCCGGCGGCGACGAAGACGACCGCCAGCACCGCCGTCAGCCACCACGCCGCCGCTCGCGTCAGGCGGCCGCGCGCGACGCCCCACCAGCACAGCGCCACGGCGACCAGCGCCGCCGTCTGCACCGGCCAGGACGCCAACCCCCAGCTCATTCTGGAGGCCCAGAAGGTGTCGACGTAGTTCGAGAGGCCCACCAAGCTCTTGGCGTCGGGGTTGAAGACGACGGCCAGCAGGTCCCATTCGTGCAGGCTGATCCAGACGCCCTTGAGGAAGGGGTAGAACAGGAAGATCAGGTAGACGGCGAGGAACGGTGCCACGAACAGGTAGCCCTCGACCGTGTCCCGGTGGCGGGCCAGCAGCCGTTGCATGGGCGTCACGGCGCTCGGCTGGCGCATCGTCCTCCCCTCGATCCGGTTCGCAGCCCGGTATTGCTAATATTAGAATAGAAATATTAGCATAGTGTCCAGCGGAGAATCTGCTATCGGACGGAGCGGTCCCGAGACAGCGGGTCGGACCGGGGAGCGGACAACAGGATGAGCGCGCGAAATGGCAATGGCCGGCGCGTGACGATGCAGGACGTGGCGCGTCGCGCCGGCGTCTCGCAGTCGACGGTGTCGTTCGTCATCAACGACGTCGAGGCCGGCCGCATCGCTGCGGCGACGCGGGCCCGCGTGCTGCGCGCCGCGGACGACCTGGGCTACCGCCCGCGCGCCGCCGGGCGCCACCGCGCCGGCCAGCGCCACCCCTGGATCGGCATGCTGGTCGACGAGATCGCCACCAGCCAATGGGCGGCGCACTCGGCCGAGGGCGCGCAGGAGGCGGCCTGGGGCCTGGGCCGCACCTTCGTCGTCGCCATGACCGGCGGCCGGCCCGAGATCGAGGACGCGCTGATCGCCAGCTGGCGCGCGCAAGGTATAGAGGGCGTCATCTATGCCTCGATCCTGACGCGCCGCATCGCGCCGCCGACGCACCTCGCGGACCTGCCGACGGTGCTGCTCAACTGCCATTGCGACGACCCGGCGTTCCCCTCGGTCGTGCCGGCCGAGACGATCGGCGGCCTCAACGCCACCCGGGCCCTCATCGACGCCGGCCACACGCGCATCGGCATGATCAACGGCGAGCCCTGGATGGAGGCCGCGCGCGACCGCCACAAGGGTTACCGCCAGGCGCTCTCCAGCCATGACGTGGCCTACGACCCGGACCTAGTGGTCGACGCGAATTTCCTGCCCAGCGGCGGCTACCAGGGCAGCCGCCGGCTGATGGCGCTCGAAACTCCGCCGACGGCGCTGTTTTGCGCCAGCGACCAGATGGCGATCGGCGCCTACGAGGCGCTGAAGGAGATGGGCAAGACAATCCCCGGCGACATCGCGGTGATGGGCTACGACGACCAGGAGGTCGCCCAGCACCTCAACCCGAAACTCTCCAGCGTCGTGCTGCCCCACGCCGAAATGGGCCGCTGGGCGGCGGATTACCTGATCACGACGCGCGCCCACGGCCAGGGCGCGCCGGTGCAGATCAAGCTGGATTGCCCGCTGGTGATGCGGGAGTCGGTGTAGGACGCGGCGCCGTTCTCCCGACACGCGCCAAAGCGGCACGTCCCCGCCGGGACGGGGCTTCGGCGCGCGGCGACGCCGGCGCGCTAATCGGCCGGCAGCTGCCCGATGAAGCCCGCCGCCACCAACAGGTCGTACGCCGCAAGCACGTCGGGCGGCACGTCCTGGGGGATCTGGAAGCCAGCGGCGGGATAGGTCCGGATGCGCCAAAGGTCCCCGACCATCTCCTCGATCAAGTGCCGGAGAGGAAAACCTTCGGTCGGCTGGTCCCGGAAGCCGTGCAGCGGCGCTGTGATCATGGCGCGCGCTTCCGGCCATTGCTTCTTGACGGTGGCGAGGCAGCGCCGCTGGGTCTGCGGCTTCGTCACGAAGATCACGCGCAGGTCCCTCCCCAGCAGTTCTGCCGAGAACCGCACGTTCTCGCCGATATTCCGGGCGCGCTCCTCCAGGCGGATGGAGTCCGCCGGCACGCCCAAGGCCATCGCGCGGTCGGCGAACGTCGCCGCTTCGGACTTCGGGAACTGTTGCGTCCAGTTGCCGGTGGCGCCGGTGAGAATCAGGGTCGGCGCATAGCCATCCAGGAACAGCGCGGCGCACCGATCCGCGACGCGCAGGTCGTAGCTCCCCAGCCCGACGATCGCGTCGGCGGGCGTCAACGAGTCGTAAATGCAGTGGAAGTCCCAGAGCGCTTCGGCGGCCTCCAGCACGCGCGGGTCCGCCAGTCCGTCTCCGTCGGATCCCGTCACTCGGCAGCCTGCGCCTGCTTTCCCCGGTCGCGTCTCTTGGGCTAGGCCGCCTCGACCAGGGTCTCGCCCAGCAACTCGCGGGCTTTCTTGCGGATCAGGCGTTCGGCGCCGTGGTTGACCATCAGCCCCACTTTGACCGCCTCGGCCACCTCGTCATGCGAGATTTCCAACTCGTTGCACTTGGCGAAATGGTGGTCCAGGCAGGGATGGCAATTCGCCGCCGCTGAAGCACCCATCGCCACAAGCTCTTTTGTCCGCTCGTCCATGTCAGTCACTCCAGAGCGCCGCGATCTGGGTGAGTCCTTAGCCGAGTTCGCACGCCCGCGCATTGACATGGTGCTGCGTCCACGGCTGCAAACCAGAGATGGGCTTGCGCCAGCGAACAACCCCTGTGCTCACCCCCTCAACAACACCTCGCGCGCCTGGTTGAGCTTGGCGGCGAGCCAGTCGGAGCCGCCGTGGTCGGGGTGGAGCTGTTTCATCAGGCGGCGGTAGGCGTTTTCGATGTCGTCTTCGCTGGCGCCGCGGTCGAGACCGAGGATCTCGCGGGCCTCGTCGGCGGACATCGGGCCGGCCGCGGTCGGTCCCGCGCCGCCGCCAGCCCCGGCGCCCGCACCCGCGGCACCCGCGCGGTCGCGCCAGTCGGCGTCGAGGCTGCGGTCGAGATAGGACTCGAGCACCGCGGCGGACTGGGGGTCGGCGGCACACTCGGCCAAGAGCGCAAAGAGCTCGGGCTCCTGGAGGCTCGCCAGCGGCCGGCCGGCATAGGTGCCCTGCACCACCTGGCCCGTCATGGCGCCGGTGTCGTGGCTGAGCTCCATGTTGAGGAACGCGGTGCGGATGGCGCTCGTCTGGCCGCGCGAGGGGCCGCGGGCGTTCTTCGCCATGGTGCGCAGCCAGTTTAGGCGGTTGATCCACGGCAGCGCCGCGAATGCCGCCGCCGGCAGCCAGTTCCAGCGCCCCGAGACGAAGATGAAGACCACGAAGACGACACCGACGACCAGCGCCGTCCAGCGCAGCACCTTGAGGACCTGCTTCGGCTCGGTCTGCACGAACCAGCGGACGAGCAGCAGGAAGCCCACCAGGAGCGCGATGCCGAGGAACAGGTAGGCGACCATGGGCGTTCAGCCCGAGCCGATCTGGTGCGTCAGCTGCAGCACCTTGCCGCCGGTCTTGCGGCCGTAGTCCTCGAGCGCCCGGCGGCCGCCGGCGGAGAACACGGCGACGGCGGTCAAGAGGTCGCGCAGCTGCTTGGCGCTGCCGGCGTCGAACTGACAGACGGCACCCCGGGTCAGCTTGGCGATCTGCTCGAAGGCGCGGCGCGAGGTCGGCTCGTGGCCCTCGTGGAAGATGAACACCGGCGTGCCGTGCAGGGCCAGTTCGCCGGCGCGGTGGCCCAGGTCGTCGATGTCCTCCTCGACGACGTCTCCGACGAAGACCACGGCGTCGACCTTGCGCTTTTCGGTCTCGCGCAGGGCATGGCGCAGCAGCTTGCGGATCTGGGTGCGGCCGGCGAGGCACTTCACCTTGGTCATGCGGCGAATCAGCTCGTCGGAGCTGATCAGCCAGGGCGAGACCTTGAACTCGCCGAAGCCACGGTAGAAGGCGAGCTGGATTTCCAGGCCGCCCAGAGCCGCGGTCTCGGCGAACATCTCCGCCTGGATGTGGCAGGCCATATCCCAGGTCGGCTCGCGGCTGGCGGTCGCGTCGATGGCGAACAGCAGGCGCCCGCGCTCGCCCGCCGCCTTGGGCGTCACCGTCGCCGCGACCTGGCGCAGGAAGGCGTCGACCTCGGTCGAGGACGAGGGCTTGGTCGGCAGCTTGTCGTCGTTGTCGCTCATGCGCTCGGGGCCCGGTGCCAGGCCGGGGGGTACAGCTATTCCCGGCCCCTGTGCCGAGGGTAGCCTATTCCGGCCCCTATAATGTGCGTTCGCCGGCCTCGGCTGCCAAGGGCCGCGGCGCCGCCGATTCGCGCCCCGGAAATCGCCCCAGGCCGATAGCGCGCAGCAGGCCGCGCACCTCGTTGCGCGCGGCGACGTGGCTCAGCGTCAGCTCGACCCCGCCCTCCTTGAGGTCCAACAGCGTCAGGCCCTTCAAGAACAGCTCGCGGAAGATCACCCGCTCGCCGAAGCCGGGAGCCAGGCGGAAGCCGACGCGGGCCGCCAGCGCGCGCAGCACCTCGTCCATGCGCCGCATGTTGCGAGACTCGAGCGAGGCCAGGCGGTTGCGCATGACGATCCAGTCGATGGTGCCGCGGTCGCGCAGGGCGCGGGCCTTGCGCATCTCCCAGACCATCTCGGCATAGCGGCTGGGGCGCAGCACGCGGAACGTCTCTGGGTCGACGTCGGCCAGGAGGTCCAGGTCGACGAAGCTGTCGTTGATCGGGCTGATCAGGGTGTCGGCGCGGGCGTGGCCGGCGCGGCTGATCGGCTCCGAACTGCCCGGCGTGTCGATCACCACGTAGTCGCAGTACGCCAGCGCCGCGAGCGCGTCGTTGAGCGCCGAGACGTCGGCCGCCTCCGCCGCATGGCGGTCGGCGAGCGGGCTCGCGGCAAAGGCGCCGGTCTCGGGCTGCAACAGTGGCACGCCGAAGCGCTCGCCATAGGCCAGGCGGTTCGACAGATAGCGGCTCAGCGTGCCCTGCCGCGTGTCGAGGTCGATGGCGCCGACGCTGTGCCCCTCGTGCAGCAGCGCGGCGATCAGGTGCATCGCCGAAGTGGACTTGCCGGTGCCGCCCTTCTCGTTGCCCAGGACGACGACGTGACAGCGGCGCCCGTCGCTCATTCGGCGGCCGCCGCGGCGTCCGCGGGCATGTGGGCCGCCGCGGCCGGCCGGAGCCACACCGCGGTGTCGTGGAACACGGCACCGCCGGCCGGCGGCCCGGGATCGGCGCTGACCAGCGTGTTGATGCCGCGGCCTTCGACGAACGCCTCGCTGGGCCAGATGCCCTCGACCACGATGACGCCCGGCTGCAGCCCGTCGAAGGCGCGGGCGTGCACGACGACGCTGCCGCGCCCGTTGCCCAGGCGCACCGGATCGCCCTCCGCGAGGCCCAGCGCCGCCAGGTCGTCGGGGTGGACCTGCGCTTCCGGCCGGCGCTCTTTCTCTCGGCTGCTCGGCGTCTCGGTGAAGCTGGTGTTGAGGTAGTTGCGCGCCGGCGCGGCCACGAGCCTGAACGGGTGGTCATCGTCGGGCGCGTCGATGACCTCCAGCTGGTCCGGGAAGCGCGGCATCACCGCGTGGTCCGGCCCAATGGCCGCCCAGTCGGGCGCGAAGCGGAACCTGCCGTCGGCGTGCGCGAAGCCGGCGAGGAAGTGCTGCTCCTCGAACGGCTTGACGCGGTCCAACCAGTGACCGGCATGGACCGTCTCGGCGTTCGGGTAGCCGGAGGCCTTCAGCGTCGCGTCGATCAGCTGCCAGGCGCTCATCTCGAAGCCCGGGTGCTCGGCGCCCAGCCGCCGGGCGAGGCCGACCAGCACGTCGTGGTTGGAGCGCGCCTCGCCGACCGGCGGGATGACCGCCTTGGTGACCTGCAGGAAGGTGTGGCCGCCGGCGACGTAGAGGTCGTCGTGCTCCAGGAACGTCGTCGCCGGCAGCACAATGTCTGCGTAGCGCGCGGTCTCGGTCAGGAACTGCTCGTGCACGCAAACGAACAGGTCGTCGCGGGCAAAGCCGCGGCGCACGCGCGTCGACTCCGGCGCCACGACCAGCGGGTTGGTGTTTTGGACGAACAGCGCCGTGACGGGCGGGCCGTCGCCCAGGTCGCGGCGATCGCCCGTCAGGACGGCGCCGATACGCGACTGGTCGAGCCGGCGCACGTCGGGATCGAAGCGGTCCAGCCCCTCGATCAGCGTCTTGTCGAGGGCGTAGATGTGGCCGTTGCCGTAGAGGCCGCCGCCGCCCCGGTGCGCCCAGGCACCGGTCAGTGCCGGCAGGCACGACGCCGCGTGCATCGCCGCCGCCCCGTTGCGAGAGCGCGAAAACCCGTAGCCGGCGCGCAGATACGCGCGCTTGGTGCCGCCCCACAGCGCTGCGAAGGCCTCGATTTCGGCGACGCTCAGGCCGTTGAGGCGCGCCGCCCACTCGGGCGTGCGCTCCCGCAGATGCGCCTCCACGTCGCCGTCGAAGTCCGTGTAGCGAGCCAGATACGCGCGGTCCGCCAGGCCGTCGCGCAGCAGCACGTGCATGACGGCGCAGGCCAGCGCGCCGTCGGTGCCGGGCCGCAGCATCAGGTGCAGGTCGGCCTGCTGCGCTGTTGCCGTGCGGTAGGGGTCGACGACGACCAGCTTGGCCCCGCGCTCCTTCCGCGCCCGGGCGATGTGGGTCATGACGTTGACCTGGGTGTGCACCGGGTTGGCGCCCCAGACGACGATGACGTCCGAGTGCCCGCCGATCTCGCGCGCGTCCACGCCCCACTTGGCGCCGACCCCCGCGAGCCAGCCGGCGTCCGCCAGCGCCACGCAGATCGTGTCGTGCATGCGCGCATAGCCCATGACGTGGCGCAGCCGATGGATGCCGTCGCGCTGCACCAGGCCCATGGTGCCGGCATAGTAGTACGGCCAGACCGCCTCGGGCCCATGCCTCTCGGCAGCGTGCGTCAGCCCCTCGGCGACCGTATCCAGCGCCTCGTCCCAGCCGATCTCGACGAAGCCGTTGCGGCCGCAGCCCTTGGCACCGACGCGCCTGAGAGGCCGGGTCAGGCGGTCGGGGTGGTGCACGCGCTCGGCATAGCGCGCGACCTTGGCGCAGATCACGCCCGCCGTGTACGGGTTGTCGGCGCCGCGCAAGCGGCCGATCGTGCGGCCGTCCAGGCGCTCGACCTCCAGCGCGCAGGTGCTGGGGCAGTCGTGCGGACAGGCGGAATGAACGATTTCGATGGCGTCGCGCGGCATGGTCCGATGCTCGTCCCCCGGAGGCGCCCCGTTATCGCGCCTGCCGCCGCGCCCGCGCAAGCCCGACGGTGGCCGCGGCCGACGCGCGGGCCAACGCGCTGGCGTGCCGCGGAATTGATCTAAGCCCTTGCCGCACCGCCGTCCTGGCGCCAATTCTCTCGGGCGTCTCGTCCGTCGCGGCGCCGCCGAAATGGCGCCCGCGACGGGGCGAGTTCTAGTGGGAGAGTAGGGGGTTCTGTCAGTCAACGCATGAAATAGGGGATGGACATGACCATTAAGCAGATGCTGCGCACCCTTGCCGCGGCGGCCGTTGTGGCCCTCGTCGCCCTGCCGGCGAGCGCGGACGACCCGTCGGGCACCGTCAAGATCGAAGGCATGGCCGTGGCGCTTGGCGTCAGCTACAGCTGGGGCGACGGCGTGCTGACGATGAACGACGGCACCGAGCACAAGTTCAAGGTCAAGGGCATCTCCGTCATCGACGTGGGCATGACCTCGATGAACTTCGAAGGCGAGATTTACGGTCTCGACAAGCTCGACAAGTTCCCCGGTACCTACAGCACGGCGCAGGCCGGCGTCGCGTTGGTCGAGGGCGTCGGAACGGTCGCCATGGAGAACGAAAACAGCGTGGTCATGCGGCTCTCGTCGACCCAGTCGGGCGTGCGGCTGACGCTGGCGCCGGGCGGCCTGGAGGTGAACTGGCAGTAGCACGCGACCGCGGCGCCGATCGCGCGCGCCGCGTTCGGGCCGTCGGCGCCGCGTAGGCGGCCGCTCGCCGCCGTCCAGGCGCTAGACCTCCAGCGTGCCTGGACGGCCGACTGAACGAAATCGATGGCGGCGCGCGGCGTGTTCCGCAGCGCGTCCCTGAGAGTGCGCCGTTATCGCGGCTGCCGCCGCGCCGGCCGAACTGTCGGCGGCGCCCGAGATTTGCTCCAACCCCTCGCCGCACCGTGGTGGTGACAAAGCGCCTCTCTGGCGCCTCGTCCATTGCGTCGCTGCTGATATCGGCCCCGAAACCGAACAGCGACAATGAGGAAATTGGGGGTCCAGTCAGTCAACGCACGAGAGAAGGGGATGGACAATGACCGCAATGCAGATGCTTCGCACCTTTACAGCAGCCACTTTTCTGACCCTCGTCGCCCTGCCGGCGAGCGCGGCCGACCCCTCAGGCACCGTCAAGATCACCGGTACGGCGATCGCCGCCGGCATCGGCTACAGTTGGGGTGACGGCGTCCTGACGATGAAGGACGGCACCGTGCGCAACTTCCGCATCAAGGGCATCTCCGTCGTCGACGTCGGCATCACCGAGCTGGACTTCGACGGCGAGGTCTACGGTCTCGACAAGCTGGACAAGTTCCCCGGCAGCTACACCGCCGGCGAAGCCGGTGTCGCGCTGATCGCAGGCGGCAGCGGGGTGTCCATGAAGAACGGGGCGGGCGTCGTCATGGAAATCTCGTCGTCGCAGGAGGGCATCCGCGTGACGCTGGCGGCGGAGGGTCTGGACGTCGAGTGGAAGTAGCGGCTGCCGCCCCTAGCGGTGCCAGACGCCGCCGGGGTGGAACGCCGCGAACGTCGCCGCGAACGTGGCGTCGTAGGGCACGTCCTGGCCGTCGCGGGTGACGGTGACGTTGCCGACGTCGCGGCCCTGGGCGATGCGCGGCGCGTCGTGCAGCGAGTTCTGACCCGGCTGCCAGTGCAAGGTCAGGTCGCCCGCCGCGACCTCGCGCTCGCGCCGCAACAGGTCGAGCGTCCACGCCTCGTGCCCCACCACGACGACGCGGTCGAACGGCCTGATGCCCTGGGGCAGCGGATAGGGCCGCTCCAGGCGGCCCAGCGGCAAGTCGTCGTAGCCGGCGAACGGCGAGACGCCGTAGGGCCGCGCGGCCGGGTCCGCCGGCACCAGGACGAGCCCGTCGGGCGCCCGCGCGCGAAACGCCGCGAGGGACTCGAGCCGCGTCGGCAGCAGGTCCAGCCGCGCGCCCGACAGCGCACCGATCACCGCCTCGCCCGAGGCCTGCTGCCACCAACTCTCGGTGGTGTGGTCGTACATCACCATGTCGAAGTGGCGCAGGCGGCCGGTGTTGCCGAAGTCGAGCGTCTGGCCGTAGAGCCGGCGGTCGAACACCACGCCGGAGTTGCACAGCGGGCAGTACGTCACCAGCACCGGCACGCCGCCAACGGTGTCGTTGACGATCTCGTGGAACAACAGGATGCGTAGGGGATAGGCCCGCGCCTCGTCGGCGATCGTGAGACCCAGCACCGGCTCCATGGGGCCGATGTCGTCGATGTCCGCCACGGGCAGGAACACCGGCTCGTGGATCGGCGGGATCGAATCGCGCGTCGCGCCGTCTGCGCGGATCTCCTCGAGCGGGATCGTCGCCACGTCGAAGTCGGTCTCGGGGAACTCGGCCCGCCAGACCGCGACGCTCTCGGTACGGTGCTATTGCGCGTGTGCGGAGAGCGCCGTCAGCACCAATGCGGCCGCGACGACGAGGCGGCTCATTCGACCCCGTGGATCGTCCCGCCGGGCGTGAAGGCGTGGAAGGTAACGGCGAAGGTCAGGTCGTGCACCGCGTCGACCATCTCGTCGCCTTCGCGCCGCTGCACCACCACGTTGCCGATGTCGCGCCCCATGGCGATGACCGACGTGTCCAGCGCCGAGTTCTGGCCGGGCTCCCAGCTCAGCACCAGGTCGCCGCTCTCGATCCGGCCTTCGGTGCGCAGCAGGTCCAGCGCCCAGGCCTCGTCGCCGACCGCGACGACGTAGGCCAGCGGCGCAATGCCGTCGGGAAACTCGCCGCTGTAGAGGAACGGGCGCGACGCCCCGTCATAGCCCGCATACGGGTTGATGCCGTAGCTGCGGCCCCAGTTCGTCGGGCTGGCCTGGATCAGGCCGTCCGGAAAGCGCTCCTGGAAGCGCGCGTAGGACTCGACGCGCACCGGCAGCATCTTGAGCTGCGTGCCGGTGTAGCTGCCGACGATGCCTTCGCCCAGGAACTGCTGCCACCAGCTCTCGGTCTGGCGGTCGTACATCACCAGGTCCGAGTTGCGCAGCTTGCCCGTGGTGCCGAAGTCCAGCACCTGCACGCCGACGCGCCGGTCGAAGACGATGGCGGAGTTGCACAGCGGGCAGTAGGTCACGGTGATCGGCACGCCCGCCAGCTCGTCGTTGACGATCTCGTGCCACATCAGGATGTTCAGCGGATAGCCCTTGGCCTGGCCGTCGATGACGACGGTCACCACCGGCTCCGTCGGCGCCAGGTCGTCGTTGCGCGCGGCGGCGGCGACGAACTTCGGGTCGTCGATCGCCGGGATGCCGTCCTTGGGCGGCCCGCCCGAGAAGATCTCGGCGTAGTCGACCGAGTGCTTGGTGAAATCCGTCTGCGGCCACTCGCGTTGCCAGCGGTCCGGACTCGCCGCGGCCGCGCCGGCCCACAGAAAAACGGCGGTGCAGAGCACCGCCGTGCAGGTCTTCCGAGCGTACATCCCCAACCCTGTCTGCTCTCGCGTCAACGCAGCGTCGCGCGGGCGCGCGCCGGCCGTAAAGTCACGCCCCGTCACGTTGGCGTGACGCTTCGTCCCCTTGCTCATCGCTTGCCCGGCTTCAGCGCCGCCCACTCGTCGTCGCTCAGCGCGTCGAGGAAGCTGAACTGCGCCGCGCCCTTCAGCCAGTCGCCGCCGTCGATGGTCACCACCTCGCCGTTGATATAGCCGCTGCCGTCGCTCAAGAGGAACGCGGCGAGGTCCGCCAGCTCGCCATGCTCGCCCGGCCGGCCCAGCGGGTTGCGCGTCTCGAATTCGCGGCCCAGCTCGGGGTTCGGCACCAGCCGCACCCAGGCGCCCGGCGTCGGGAACGGCCCCGGCGCGATGGCGTTCAAGCGCACGCCGCGGCCGCCCCATTCGACCGCCACGCTGCGGGTCAGCGCCAATACCCCGGCCTTGGCCATGGCGGACGGCACGACGTAGGGCGAGCCGGTCCAGGCATAGGTCGTGACGATGGACAGCACCGTCGCCGGCCGTTTCGCCGCCAGCCAGCGCTTGCCGCAGGCCAGCGTCGCATAGGCCGTGCCGTGCAGCACGATGCCGAGAATGGCGTCGACGGCCCGCGGCGACAGCGTCTCGGTCTTGGCGACGAAGTTGCCGGCGGCGTTGTTGAGCAAGGCGTCGAGCGACGCTTCCGACCAGAAACCGTCGACCATGTCATCCACCGCGTCGGCGTCGCGCACGTCGCAGGTCGCCCAGGACGTGCGACTTGGGAAGTCGCGGTCGAACTCCGCGGCGGTCTCCTCCAGCACTTCGGCGCGGCGGCCGCAGATCGCCAGCGACGCGCCGAGTTCCAACAACCGGCGCCCCATGCTCTTGCCGAGCCCGGTGCCGCCGCCGGTGATCAGCACGCGCTTGCCGGCGAGTAAGTCGGTCTGAAACATGGGGCGTCTTATGGCACGGTGCCGCCATGCTCGCACGTGCCGAGTCCTACGATGCCGCCCGCGCCGCCTTCCGCTGGCGCGTGCCGGACCGGTTCAACATCGGCGTCGACGTCACACGCCACCCGCAGGACCGGCTGGCGCTGATCCACGTCGGCGCGGACGGAAGCGTCGAGGAGCACACGTTCGGCGCCGTGGCCAAGGCCTCGAACCGCCTCGCCAACGTGCTGACGGCACACGGGCTCGGCCGTGGCGACCGGGTCGGCGTCTTGCTGCCGCAGCGGCCGGAGACGGCGGTCGCGCACGTCGCGGCGTACAAGGCGGGCCTGGTCGCCGTACCCCTGTTCGCGCTGTTCGGCCCTGACGCGCTGGAGTACCGCCTGCGTGACAGTGGCGCCCGCGCCGTCGTGACCGACACGGCCGGCCGGGCGAAGCTGGAAGAGATCCGCGATGCACTGCCGGACCTGTCGCTGATCCTCGACGTCGACCGGCCGGCGGACTACGCGGACCTGCTGGCGCGCGCGTCGGACGCCTTCGCGGCCGTCGACACCGCCGCCGACGACCCGGCGCTGATCATCTACACCTCGGGCACAACGGGGCCGCCCAAGGGCGCGCTGCACGGCCACAGGGTGCTGCTCGGCCACCTGCCCGGTGTCGAATGGCCGCACGAGTTCTTCCCGCAGCCCGGCGACCGCTTCTGGACGCCGGCCGACTGGGCCTGGATCGGCGGCCTCCTAGACGTGCTGCTGCCGGCCTGGCACCACGGCGTGCCCGTGGTCAGCCACCGCATGGCCAAGTTCGACCCCGAGGCGGCGTTCGCCCTGATCCGCCAACACGGCATCCGCAACATGTTCCTGCCGCCGACCGCGCTGAAGCTGATGCGCCAGGGCCCGGCACCCGCCATGGCCGTGCGCTCAATCGGCAGCGGCGGCGAGACGCTGGGTGCCGAGCTCTTGGAGTGGGGCCGCGCGACGTTCGGCGTGACGATCAACGAGTTCTACGGCCAGACCGAGTGCAACCTGGTCGTCGGCAACAACGCGGCGATCATGGACGTGCGCCCCGGCTCCATGGGCCGCGCCATACCCGGCCACACCGTCGCGGTGATCGACGACGCCGGGGAGGTGGTGCCAACCGGCGAGACCGGCGTCATCGCCATCCGTCGCCCCGACCCGGTGATGTTCCTCGGCTACTGGAACGACCCGGCGGCCACGGCGGCCAAGTTCGCCGGCGACTGGCTCAAGACCGGCGACACCGGGAGGATAGACGCCGACGGATACCTCTGGTTCGTCGGCCGGGACGACGACGTGATTACTTCGGCCGGCTATCGCATCGGCCCCGGCGAGATCGAGGACTGCCTGATGCGCCACCCCGCGGTGGCGCTGGCCGCTGCGGTGGGCGTGCCCGATCCCGTCCGCACGGAGGGGGTCAAGGCGTTCGTCGTGCTGGCGGAGGGGCACGCGGGCAGCGAGGCACTGGCCGAGGAAATCCAGGCGTTCGTCAAGACCCGTCTGGCGGCCCACGAATATCCCCGTGAGGTGGCATTCCTGGACGCCCTGCCGATGACCACGACCGGCAAAGTCATGCGCCGGGTGCTCAGGGAGCGGGGCTAGGCGGGCTGCCCGCGATTTTCCGCAAACCTGTCACCCCCACCCCGGCCCTCCCCCTTCGAGGGGGAGGGAGTATATTGGCTTGGTAAGCGATTGAATCAGAAAAACAATCCCCTCCCCCCTTGAGGGGGAGGGTTAGGGTGGGGGGTGTGGTTGTTTCCCGTTTCCGGCCTACCGGGCGCCGATCAGCCCCGCCTTCTTCAGCTCATTCCTGAGCTGGTGGTAGGTCAGGCCCAGGTGGGTGGCGGTGGCGCGCTGGTTGTGGCGGTTGGCGGCCAGCGCCTCGGCGAGCAGGTGGCGCTCCAGGTCGCCGATGCGCTCCCGCAGGTCGAAGGGCTGGGTCGGGTCGGGCAGCCGCGGCCCGGGCGGCACTTCCGGCGCCGCTGGCCGTTCCTCCAAACCTTCCGCGCGCGTCTCCGCGGGCGCGTAGGGCGAGGCGAACGGGTCGAAGTCGATCGTCTCGATGGGCGTCCCGGGCTCGGGCCAGTGGGCGACGGCGCGCTCGGCGACGTTCCTCAACTCGCGCACGTTGCCGGGCCAGTCATACCTTGCGAGCGCCTCCAGCGCCGCCGGCGCGAAGCTGGCGAAGTCGTGGCCCAGCTCGTTCGCCATGGCGCGGCCGAAATGCTCGGCGAGCAGGGCGACGTCCTCGCGCCGCGCGCGCAGCGGCGGCACGGTCAGCACGTCGAACGCCAGGCGGTCCAGCAGGTCGTGGCGAAAGCGGCCGGCGTCCGCTGCCGCGCGCAGGTCGACGTTGGTGGCGCCGATGACGCGCACGTCGACGCGGATCGTCTCATTGCCGCCGACGCGCTCGAACTCGCCGTACTCGATGGCGCGCAGCACCTTCTCCTGTACCGCGGCGCCGGCGTTGGCGATCTCGTCGAGGAACAGCGTGCCGTCGTGTGCCAGCTCGAAGCGGCCGATCCGGCGCTTGACGGCCCCCGTGAAGGCGCCGGTCTCGTGCCCGAACAACTCGGTCTCCAAGAGGCTCTCGGCGAGGGCGGCGCAGTTGAGCTTGACCAGCGCCCCCTCCCAGCGGGCCGACAGGAAATGCAGCCGCGCGGCGATCAGCTCCTTGCCCGTGCCGCGCTCACCGATCACCAGCACCGGCCGGTCGAGCGGCGCCACCCGGCTGACCCGGTCCAACAGGTCCAGGAAGGCCCGGGAACGGCCAATCAGCGGTGGCAGGTCGGACGAAGCAAGCATCGCAACTATTGCTAACTAATGGGGTATTTCACATTTAGTTAGCATATTATGCTGTGGACAACAAGATGCCCGATTGCGCAACGACGGCGAATTCTTCCTATATGTCAATGGACTAAACGCGGGCCATCCGGGTTGGCACGCCGTCTGCACTGTCAAGGGAAACACCACGTCGCGCCTGCGGCCAAACGAGGGACCGGGACCATGGACAGCACGTTCGACCGCCGCGATTACGGCACCCGCCGCAAGGCCGGCTGGACCGTCGAAACCGACGACGCGGTCGCCCGCGCGTTCCGGTTCCTGCGCCGCTGTCGCCGCAAGCACTGGATCATGTTTGCCGTGGGTCTCGCCCTCGGCTGGCTGCTCGGTTAGCCCCCCAACCGCCCCAGAGACGGAGAACACCGATGGGTATCTTCACGCGCCTCACCGACATCATCAATTCGAACCTCAACGCGCTGCTTGACAGCGCCGAGGATCCCGAAAAGCTGATCCGCTTGATGATCCAGGAGATGGAGGACACGCTCGTCGAGGTGCGCGCGACCGCCGCCAAGACGATCGCCGACAAGAAGGAGCTGGGCCGCAAGATGACACGCCTGCAGGAGGCCGGGTCGGAGTGGCAGCGCAAGGCCGAACTGGCGCTGGCCAAGGGCCGCGAGGACCTGGCCAAGGCGGCGCTGGTCGAGCGCGCCAAGTTGGCCGAGACGGCGCGCCTGCTGGCCGACGAGCTGGGTCTGCTGGAGGGCGAGCTGGGGCGCCACGACGAGGACGTCGGCCGCCTGCAGGCCAAGCTGAACGAGGCCAAGGCGAAGCAGAAGGCCATCGTCGCCCGCCGCGAGATGATCGGCACGCGCCAGACCGTGCGCCGGCAGCTTTACTCCGGCCGCATCGAGGACGCGCTGAGCCGCATGGCCATGGTCGAGAAGAAGCTCGACGAGGCCGAAGGCGAGGTCGAGGCGTACGACCTGGGCCGCCGCAAGACGCTCTCTGAGGAGATCGCGGACCTCGAGGCCGAGGCGGCGATCGAGGAGGAGCTCGAGGCGCTGAAGGCGCGCGTCAAGAGCGGCGAGACCGCCACGCAGAGCTAAGGCGGCGACCATGAGCGCCATCGACTTCCTACATGCGCCACTGATCCTGCTGCTGGTCGTCGTCGCACCGATCTGGATCATCGCGCACTACACCACCCGCTGGCGCATGTCGCGCAAGCTGTCGACCGAGGACGAGACGCTGCTCTCCGAGTTGTGGGAGAGCGCGTCGCGGATGGAGAGCCGGATCAACAATCTGGAGAGCATCCTCGACGCCGAGGCGCAGGACTGGAGGAAAAAGACATGAGGTGCGGCCCGTGCGGACCCAGCCGCGCCAACACCGGCGCCGCCAGGCGGCCGAGCCGCAGCCGCCTCTACCGCGATCCGGCGAACGGCCGGATCGCCGGCGTCTGCGCCGGTCTCGCCGAGTACCTGGGCGTCAGCGCGCTGTTGATCCGGATCGTCTTCATCTTCGGCCTGATCATGTTCACGGTGCCGACGCTGATCGCCTACATCCTGGCCGGGGTGCTGCTGCCGGTCGTGCCGGAGGGCCTCTACGCCAACCAGGAGGAGGAGACGTTCTGGCGCGACGTGCGCACCGATCCGCGCGACACCGCGACCCGCCTGCGCCACAAGTTCCGCGAGCTGGAGGCCAAGCTGGCCGCCATGGAGCGCTACGTCACCTCCCAGGAGTTCGAGCTCAACCGCGAGTTCCGCGACCTGGAGCGATAGGCCGCATTGCCGGCAACTGGGGGCGCCGAAGGGCTCCCGGGGCGCTAGACTGTCGGTGGTGGGCGGCGCGACGGAATCCGCGCCGTCGGCCGTTGAGGTAGGACCTGAAGCCACGCAGGAGGCGCGGCATGGTTCGGTTTGTTGCCGTCGCGGGGTTGGCGGTCGCACTGCTGGCGACGCCGGCGCACGCGCTCGACGTCGCCGAGGCCCGGCACCTGTTGGGACGCATCGCCTTCGCGCCCACGCCCGCCCGCGTCAACGCCCTCCGGCCCCTCGACCGCGCCACCGCCGTCGCGGCGGTACTCACCGAGCCCCGAGGCTTGGCCGTGCGGCCGCCGGCCTGGATCGACGACTGGACCGACCCGCGCTCCCTCGGCAAGGACCGCGAGAAGCGACGCGCTTTCGCCAAGCGGCAACGTGAGCGCGCCCAGGAACTGAAGGCCTGGTGGCCGCGCCAGATGGTCTCGACCGAGGCGCCGGCGCGCGAGTGGCTGACACTGTTCTGGCACGGCCACTTCACCTCGTCGTTCCGCAAGGTGCGGTCGCCGATCCTGCTGTACCGCCAGAACGCGACGCTGCGTGCGCACGCGCTCGGCAACTTCGGCGCGCTGTTGTCGGCGATGCTGCGCGACCCGGCGATGCTGGTCTATCTCGACCAGGGGCGCAGCGGCCGCAAGGCGCCCAACGAGAACCTGGCGCGCGAGCTGTTGGAGCTGTTCACGCTGGGCGAGGGCCACTACGCCGAGGCCGACGTGCGCGAGGTCGCGCGGGCGCTCACCGGGCACAGCGTCGACCCGGCCGACGGCACATTCCGCTATCGCCGCGCCATGCACGACCGCGGCAGCAAGACGATCCTGGGACGAAACGGCTGGTTCGACGGCGACGACGTGGTCAAGCTGTTGCTGGCCCAGCCGCGCACGGCCGAGCACATCGTCGAGAAGCTGTGGCGGGCGCTGATCTCGCCCGACCCCGACCCGGTCGAGGTGGAGCGGCTGGCCGTGGGGTTCCGCGACACCAACTACGCGATCGCGCCGCTGGTAACGGCCTTGCTGACCCACGACGCGTTCTGGGCGCCCGAGAATCGTGGCGCGCTGGTCAAGTCGCCGCTGGAACTGGTCGTCGGCACCCTGCGCCTGTTCGACGCCCCGGCGCCGGACGGCATGCCCCTGGCGCGCGCCGCGCGGGCCATGGGCCAGGACCCGTTCGACCCGCCCAACGTCAAGGGCTGGCCCGGCGGCACGGCCTGGATCACCAGCGCCACGTACCTGACGCGCGAGACCGTGCTGCGCCGCATCACCCGCGGCACCGCCGGCATGGCCCGGCGCGAGATGGACGGTGCGGCGAGGTTCAGCCATTTCGTCGACGTCTGGGTCGAGCGCCTGCCGGCCGACTGGCGCGACGCCGGTCGCCTGACCGAGCTGGTCCTGGCGCTGCCGCCGGCCGACGGCGCCGTGCTGGACCGGGCGGCGACGGGCGCGCTGGTGCGCGGCCTCATGACCGACCCGGTGTATCAGCTGAAATGAGGCGCGCCATGACCCTGCCCATCCTCGCCCGCCGCGACGTCCTGGCGCTGGGGCTGGGCGCCGGCGCCTCCCTGGCCTTGCCACGCGCTGCGCGCGCCGCCCTGGGCGGCAACGTCCTGGTGCTGATCGAGCTCAACGGTGGCAACGACGGGCTCAACACGGTCGTGCCCCATGCCGACCGGGCCTATCGGCGCGCCCGGCCGAAGCTGGCGCTGGGCCGCGACGACGTGCTGCCGCTCGACGAACGGCGCGGCCTCAACAAGGCCCTCGCGCCGCTGATGCCGCTGTGGTCGGGGGGCGAGCTGGCGCTGGTCGAGGGCGTCGGCTACGCGCCGCCGAACCGCTCGCACTTCCGCTCGATCGAGATCGTCGAGACCGCGGACGCGGACACGTTCGGCGACCGCGGGTGGATCGCCGGCGCGCTGGCGGAGACGGGCGCCGGTGGCCTCGACGCCGACGGCGTCGTGCTGGGCGGGCCGCCGGGACCGCTCGCCGGGCCCCGTGCGCGCACCATCGTCATGCACGATCCTGACCGCTTCCTGCGCGTCGCCGAGAGGCTGAGCGACGGCGCGCATGCGTCCGGCCCCGCGGCGCTGCGCCACGTCCTGGCGGTGCGCCAGCAGATCCACGATGCCGCCGGCGCCATCGGCGCGCGACTGGCGGCGACGCCCGCGCCGGCGGTCGACTTCCCGCCGGGGGCCATCGGCCGCCAGCTCGCCGTCGCGGCGCGCCTGATCGCCGCCGGCCTGCCGGTCGCGGCGCTGAAGTTGCGCCAGTCGTGCTACGACACCCATGCCCGTCAGCGCGGCACCCACGACCGGCTGCTGGGCCAGCTGGCGCAGGGTCTCGCGGCGTTCCGCGCCGCGCTGACGGCCTCCGGCGACTGGCGGCGCACGCTCGTCATGACCTATGCGGAGTTCGGTCGGCGCGTCGCCGAGAACGGCAGCGGCGGCACCGACCACGGCACCGCGGCGCCGCACTTCGTGCTGGGCGGCCGGGTGCGCGGCGGCCTCTACGGCGCGCCGCCTTCGCTCGACGACCTCGACGGCGGCGACCTACGCCACACGACGGACGTGCGGCGGATGTACGCAACGGCGGTGGAGGGCTGGTGGGAACTGCCGGCGGCGCCGGCGACGCTGGGGAACAGTCGGCCGCTGGACCTCTTGCGGGTCTAGGTCTCTTCCGGGTTCATGGCGACCGCGGCGGTCAGCACGAAGCCACGGTCCGCGGGATAGCGCAGGGCCATGCGGTGCAGCGCGTCGTCCTCGCTGTAGGCGCGGACCTCCAGCCACTGCAGATCGGCCCACGAATCGCGGAAACCCGGGTGCTTCGCGCCCTTCTCGACGAGCGTGCGAACCTCCCGGTTGAACACCCCGACCTCGAACATCTCCAAACGCGCCATATTACCGCCCCGTCCCGGCAAGCCGTTTCTTGCCTTTCCGCAATAACCGATCTTCGTTAAATCGCGGTTAGCGGGGGTGTGGGCCAAAGCCGAGACCGCGTGAAAACGGCGGCTAGAGCGGGATTCCCGTAGGCGGAATCATTTTGGGGTTTCCGCGCGGGCGAGGTTC
>Ga0049108_10000126_pt1 | contig 28864 bp, 30 predicted proteins | sample WorMetilPIANOSA2_FD_60020 | JGI IMG/M metagenome (GOLD analysis project Ga0049108, IMG submission 60020) | Marine gutless worms symbiont microbial communities from Max Planck institute for Marine Microbiology, Germany - Olavius ilvae PIANOSA.2 | ecosystem: Host-associated > Annelida > Digestive... | reverse complement strand
ACGATCGCCAGGCGCACCGGCCACCAGGGCGCCGTGAAGATGCCGGGCGTGCCGAAGAATTCGTCGTGCGTCCAGGCCTTGACGAATTCCGGCCACATGGCGATGGCGATCAGCGCCATCATCAGTGACGCAATGCCATCGACGATGCGGCCGAGCCAGCGCCCGAGGTGCGGGTAGCGGCCGCCCAGGGCCACCAGCAGTCCGTCCGACCGCGTCAGTCGGTCGACGCGCACCACGTCGGGCAGCTGCAGAAAGACGATCAGGATCATCGAGAACTGCACGACCTCGACGGTGCCGCGGAACGGCGCGCTGAACACGCCGCGGGCGACGACGTCGGTGTTGACGGCGACCACCAGCAGCAGCACGACGATCGTGCCGGTCGCGTTCGCCGCCACGGCGACCTTGGTCAGCGCCGTGGCGGCAACGCTCGTTAATTGCGCCCGCCGACCCTGCATCGGTGCAGGATCCTCTACGCGCGCAATCAGTTCGTCAGTTCGGCCGCCCAGTCCCGCACCGGCGTCTGGCCGGCGGCGCGCAGCTTGCCGATATAGGCCGAGATCATCGTCGAGCCCGGACCGCCCTTGGCGTCGATGCCGGCCGCCCACTCGGCGGCGATATTCGGCATGGACGCGGCCCACGCGGCGCGGTCGTCGGCCGACAGATCGACGACCGTGCCGCCGGCCTTCTCGAAGGCCTCGAGGCTGGCCGCGGCACGCTCCATCGCCACGGAGGCGACGTGGTCGCGATACATCACCGAGACCTCCAGCAGGGCCTGCTTCACTTCGTCGGGCAGACCGTCCCAGACGTCCTTGTTCACCGTGACCGTCTTGGTGTTCACGGCGCCGAGATTGGCCTTGAGCATGTGCGGCGCGACCTCGTGGATCTTGAACGTCATCGCCGCTTCCGGCCACAGCATGGCGTGGTCGACGACGCCGGTCTGCAGCATGTTGTAGAAGTCAGTCAGGCCGCCGCGCACGCCGGCGACGCCATCCAGGCCCTCGAGATAGCGCAGGTTGTAGCCGGCCCCGCCATCTTGCCGCCCTTGAGGTCGCCGAGGTTGGAGATCGGCTCGCGGCTGAACACCTGGTAGGTGTCGAGCACGACGCCGGTCGCCAGGTAGACCTGGTTCTGTTCGGCGAACTCCGCGCCCATCTGCGGGTATTCCTTGGCGATCTCGTCCACGGACTTGGCGACGATCCGCGCGTCCGTCGAGATGAACGGCGTCACCGCCGAGATGGCCTGGCTGGGCAGGGCGGAGTTGTGGAAGATCGTCGTGACGATGCCGATGTCGCCGAGCCCCAGCCGGATGCCCTCCAGCACGCCCTTGGGCTTGACGATGCTGCCGCCATAGGCCTCCTGCCACTCGATGGCATAGTTGCCGGTCTCGGCCAGCTTTTTGTTCACTTCGGGGATGAAGAACCCGCTGAACTCGCGCACCCACATGGCGCGCGCCGGGTAGCCGTCGATCGCCACCATCTTGATCGTCTCGGTCGCGCTCGCCGTCTGCGGCACGGCGAGACTTGCCGCGAGCAGCGTTGCCGCCAGCACGGGTGTCACTCGGCTAGTTGTGGTTTTGAGCATTTGCGTCTCCCTCACAAGGTCCCTTTTCGGGATTTGCGGCCATGCAGACGACGGCCGTCATGGTTCTCCGCGGCGCCAGGTCTCGTCGATCTCGGTGCCCGCCGCGCGAAATAGCTTCGACAGCGGGCAGTAGCGGCGCACCTCCGCGGCCACGCGTGCCAGCTCCGCGTCCGTCGCCGGGCCGTCCGCCACGACGTCGAGCGCAATGCGCTCGAACGGGACCTCGATCTCCTCGCTGAGCTTGACGCCGCGCCGGTCGAAGTCGCAGGTGGCAGAGATGTGCAGATGGCCGATGTCGACGCCCAGCGCCTGGGCGCATTTGTGGCCGATCACGTTGGTGCAACCGACCAGCGACGCCAGCGCCGCGTCGGTCGGCGTCGGTCCGGCGTTCGTGCCGCCGCGCTCGACCGGCTCGTCGATGGCGAATACCAGGTCGCGGATCGCGACGTCGGCGCGCGAGTGCGACGGGCAGTCGGCCTCGGCGCGCAGCTTGACCGTCGTCTTCATCTTGATCGCTGCCATGCGTCTGCCCCCTTCCGCCGATCAGATGATCGTGCAGGCCTCCTCAAAGGTGAACCGCGGCAGGCGCTGGAACAGCGCGCCCTCGTCGGCGTAGCCGATGTTGCACAGGAAGTTGGACCTGAGTGAGGTCCCGTCGAAGAATTCCGCGTCAACCTTGGCGTTGGAGAACCCGGACATCGCGCCGACGTCGTAGCCCATGGCCCGCGCGGCGATGATCAGATAGGCGCCTTGCAGCGTGCCGTTGCGGAAGGCCGCCTTCTCCGCCTTGGCCGGATCGTCGGCGAAGACGCCGCGCCGGTCGTCGTGCGGATGCAGTTTGGGCAGCTCGCGCCAGAACTCCACGTCGTAGGCGACGATCACGGTCAGCGGCGCCGTCATCATCTTGGCGACGTTGCCGGGATTGACGCACGGCGCCAGCCGCTCCTTGGCCTCTTTCGACGTCACGAAGACGAAGCGGGCCGGGCAGCCGTTCATGCTCGTCGGGCCCATCTTCACCGTGTCGTAGAGCGCCCGGATCTCCGCCTCGGAGATCGGCTCGTCGGTCCAGGCGTAGTGGGACCGGGCGTCGCGCAGAATCAGGTCGAGGCCGGCGTCGCCGAGCCGGCGCACGCGGCCGCGCAGGTCGCGCACGGCCTGCTGGGCGCCTGCCCGCGCCACTTCCAGGCTGGCGTCGTCGATGTCCGCCTGGGCGCTCATTCGGCCGCCTCGGTCATGGCCGCGTCGCCCTCCGCGACGATCGGGTTGCGGCAGATGCCGATGCCCTCGATCTCGACCTCGATCACGTCGCCCGGCTTCATCCAGACCGGCGGGCGGCGCGCGTGGCCGACGCCGGGGGGCGTGCCGAGCGCGATCATGTCGCCGGGCTCGAGCGTCGTGAATTCGGAGATGATCGCGATGGTCTTCGCGACCGGAAACATCATGTTCTCGGTGTTGGAATTCTGCATCGTCTCACCGTTGAGGCGGATGGCGATGCGCAGGCCCGCCGCGCCCGGCGGCACCTCGTCGGGCGTAACCACCACCGGGCCGACGGCGCCGGTGCCGTCGAACATCTTGCCGGTCGCCCATTGGTGGGTCTTGCGCTGGTACTCGCGCACGGAGCCGTCGTTGAACGCGGTGTAGCCGAAGACGTGGTCGAGCGCGTCCGCCTCTGCGATGTGGCGGCCGCCCCGGCCGACGATGACCATCAGCTCGGCCTCGTAGTCGAGGGTCTTGGAGCAGTTGGGCCGCACCATGGGCGCGCCGGCGGCGATCATCGAGGTGACCGGGCGCATGAACATTGCCGGGTAGTCGGGGATGTCGTAGCCGCCCTCGCGCGCGTGCTCGACGTAGTTGAGGCCCAGGCAGACGATCTTGCCCGGGCGGCGCAGCGGAAGCGCCGGCACGAGATCGGCGAGCGCCTCGGTCCGCCCAACGGCGCGGGCAGCCGCGGCGGCGCGGGCGAGCCCGTCGGCACCGAGTTGCGTCAGCGTCGTCAGGTCGTCACCGAGGCCGGCATCGACCGCCGTGAGATCGCGCGCTTGCGCGCCGTCCACCGCATAGAGCGCCGTCCCGTCATTCTTCCTCGCGACGATGAAGCGCATTCTTCGATCTCCCCTCGCCCCCGCAACGCCTCGGAGAATACTTGGGATAACGCGGCGGTGTCAAATAATATCGATTTTTCACGACGAACTTGATAATTGTGGATGAACCGGAGTGCGCCCGCCCAACACATCGAGGGAGCCGTCATGCCTAGTTTCTCGGAATACAAGGAGATTGCCCGGTCCCGGGGCGCCCTGGCCTACGAGGTCTTTGTCGTCGAGTCGACGCCCATCGTCGGGCCCGACGACCTGCAGCAGACGCTGCCGGCGCACCTCGAGTACCAGCAGACGCTGGAGGCACAGGGCGCCCTGGCCTTCGCCGGACCGCTGTCCGATACCGAGGGCGAGGCGATGTCCGGCGGCGGCCTGATCGTCTACCGCGCGGAGTCGTTCGCGGCGGCGCGCGCATTGGCGGACGCCGATCCGATGCACCGCGACGGCAAGCGCAGCTACACACTGCGCCGGTGGTTGATCAACGAGGGCTCGATCACCGTCTCGCTCGCACTGTCGAGCCAGACACTGTCGCTCCGCTAGACCCGGGCGAAGCCGGTGCCGGCGGCGCCTTACCGGTCGCCTTTCCCGACCACGGCACGCCGGCCCAGGATGGTCGCCGGGCCTTGCTCGCAGGCGCTCATTCGTCGGCCCCGGATCACGCCGCGGCGTCTGCGGCTAGAATGGCGCGCCGGAACGCGAGGGAGCGGCGCCCGTGAATCTGCGCATCCAGAACAGCCATGTATCGCTGGAGGTCCAGGCGATGGCCGCTGCCGTCGCGGCCTGCACCTTTCGACTGGCCGACGGTCGCGACGTCGCGCCGCTGTTTCAGGCGCCATGGCGCGATAGCGACGACGATCGGCTGCGCGACGCGCCGCCGTTGATGCGCCACTTCGGGTCCGATTGGGTCTGCGTTCCGTTCGGCACGCCGGGCGTCCGCGGCAGTTTGCCGGGCGACTGGTCCGCGGCGGATACGCCCGACTGGGACGGCTGGATCCACGGTTACGCGGCCAACCACGCTTGGCGCATCGAAACCCGCGACGACAACGTGATTTCGGCCGAGCTGGCCTACCCGGAGGCCGGCCCGATCGAACGCGTGGTGCGGCGGATATCGCTCGATCCGTCCACCCCGGCCGTCCACTGCACTTTGGCGATCCATGCGCGCCGCGAGGCCCGCCTGCCGGTGGGACTGCACCCGGTGTTCGATCTCGCAGGATGCCCGGCCGGTTCGTGCACTCTTGAGGTGCCGACCGGGGCCCGCGCCTGGACGTTCCCGATCGATGTCGAGCCCGGGCGGAGCCGGTTTCGGCCCGATCAGCGGGACGTCGATCCGCGGGCCGTCGCGACCGCCGACGGGCCGGCCGATCTCACGCGCGTGCCTTTCGCCGGCGCGACGGAAGACCTGGTGCTGCTCACCGGGCTCGACGGGCGGATCGCACTGTCCCGCCCGGATTTGGGATGCGTCGTCAACTTTGTCTGGGATGCCTCCCGGCTGCCGAATTGCATCCTGTGGTTCTCCAACGGCGGTCGCGACGCCTTCCCCTGGAACGGGACGACCCGCGCGATAGGGATCGAACCGACCGCCGCGGCCTTCGATCTCGGCATCGCCCATAGCCTGTCGACCGAGACGCCCCTCGCCCGCGCCGGCGTCGAGACCGCTATCCACGTCACACCGGACTCGCCGTGGACCGTCGACTACCGGATCGAGGTCGCCGGGCTCGCCTGAGCCCGCCGCCGGCCCGCAGCTGTCGGCACCCGTTTGACTCAGGCTAATCTGACTAGTATGGCAGTTGTGGGAGGGGGGCTCGATGACGGTTGCCTTGGTGACCGGCGCCGCGAAGGGCATCGGCGAGGCTGTCGCCCGTCGCCTCGCGGCGGACGGCGCGGCGTTGGTGCTGCTCGACGTCGACGAGGAGGCGTTGGCGGGCGTCGCGGCGGAACTGCGAAGCGCCGGCAGCCAGGTCGAAACCGTCGTCGGATCGGTGGCCGACCCGGCCTCCTGCGCCGCCGCCGTCGACAAGGCCGTCGAGGCCTTCGGGCAGCTCGACTGGGTGTCTCACAACGCCGGCATTCAACGCTACGGCAACGCGTCATCGACGCCGGCCGAGACCTGGCATGAAGTGCTGGAGGTCAATCTCAGCAGCGGCTACTACCTGGCTCAGGCTGCCCTGCCGCACCTGGTGAAGACCCGCGGCGCGATCGTCTTCATGGCCTCGGTGCAAGGCTTCGCCACCCAGGCGAACGTGGCCGCCTACACCGTCTCCAAGCACGGGCTGATCGGTCTCGCGAAGTCGATCGCCGTCGACTACGCGGCGCGCGGCGTGCGCTGCAATGCGGTCGCCCCCGGTTCGGTCGATACCCCGATGCTGCGCGACGCCGTGGCGCTTGCGGACGACGAGGCCGCCGTGTGGGCGGCGATCCGCCAGATGCATCCGCTTGGCCGCGCCGCGCAGCCGGACGAGATCGCCAGCGTCGTCGCTTTTTTGCTCTCCGACCAGGCCGCCTTCGTCACCGGCGAGGTCGTGCGGGTCGACGGCGGTCTGCTCAGCATCATCGGCGGCTCGCCGAAGGAGAGCGACGCATGAGCATCGCCGATCTCCGGGCCACGACCGTCGCGGTTCCGCTGGAGGCGCCGCTGCGCCACGGCAACGGCGCCCATTGGGGCCGTTTCGTGCGCACGATCGTGGAGGTGGTCGATGACGACGGCGTGTCCGGCTGGGGCGAAATGGGCGGCGGCGGCCAGTCGGCCGAAGAGGCCGTCCTGGCGCTGGCGCCCTATCTGAAAGGCCACGACCCGCTGCAACTCGAACAGCTTCGCTGGAAGCTGATGAACCCGACGGCAAGTCTCTACAACAACCGGCTGCAGCTTCATGCCGCCATCGAAATGGCGTGCATGGACCTCGCGGGCAAGAAGCTCGGGATCCGCGCCTGCGACCTGCTCGGCGGGGCGATCCGCGAGAACGTGCCGTTCGCGAGCTACCTGTTCTACCGCTACCTCGACGAGGCCGGCGAGCGCGGCGGCGAAACGTCCGCCGACGAGATGGTCGCGCATGCCCGCGACCTTAAGGCGCGGCACGGCTTCAGGTCGCACAAGCTGAAAGGCGGCCATTTCCACCCCGATCACGACATCGAAGTCATGCACGCGCTCGCCGACGCCTTCCCGGGCGAGGGGCTCAGGCTCGACCCCAACGGCGCCTGGTCGGTCGAGGAGTCGGTACGTGTCGCCAGAGCCATCGAATCGTTGCGCAACGACTATTTCGAGGACCCGACCTGGGGACTGGAGGGCATGCGCCGGGTGCGCGAGCGGATCGCGATCCCGACCGCGACGAACCAGGTGGTGGTCAATTTCGAGCAGCTCACGCAGTGCATTCGGCACACGCTGGTCGACGTGATCCTGCTCGACACCACGTTCTGGGGCGGGCTGCGCCAGGCCTATAAGGCGGGCACGGTGCTGGAGACCTTCCAGTTCTCCGCCGCGGTCCACTCCTCGGGCGAACTCGGCGTCCAGCTGGCCTCGATGCTTCATCTCGGCGCGGCGTTGCCGAACCTGAACTTCGCGGCCGACGCCCATTACCACCACCTCACCGACGATATTCTGGCCGGAGGGCCGCTGAGGTACGAGGACGGGTCGATCGCCGTGCCGGCGGGACCGGGGCTCGGCGTTGAGGTCGACCGCGACAAGCTCGCCGAATACGCCGCCCGTTTCCGGGCCGAAGGCGGCTACCCATACGACCGCGATCCCGCGCGACCGGGCTGGTACGCGCTGATGCCGGAGTCGCGCTTTGCCGATCCAAGCGTGAAAGCCGCGCCGGCCATCTATGCCCGCCGCGACGGGGCGAACGACTGATGGCGCGCGTCGGCCTCAAGGACCTGGTGAAGGTCTACGGCAGCGAGGTCGCCGTCCGGGGTATCGACCTCGAGATCCCCGACCAGGCCTTCGCCGTCCTGGTCGGGCCGTCGGGGTGCGGCAAGACGACAACACTGCGCATGCTGGCGGGGCTGGAGAGCATCTCCTACGGTGAGCTCCGGATCGACGACAAGCTGGTGAACGATCTGCCGTCCCGCGACCGCGGCGTGGCGATGGTGTTTCAGTCCTACGCGCTCTACCCGCACATGAACGTCCGCCAGAACCTCGAGTTCTCGCTCAAACTGGAGAAGCTCGACCGCGCCGAGATCGACCACCGGGTCGGTTCGGCGGTGTCGGTGTTGGAAATCGGTCCCTATCTGGAGCGCAAGCCGGCGGAACTGTCCGGCGGTCAGCGCCAGCGGGTGGCCATGGGTCGGGCGATCGTGCGTGAGCCCGAGGTGTTTCTGTTCGACGAGCCGCTGTCGAACCTGGACGCCAAGCTGCGCAACCAGATGCGGGTCGAGATCAAGCGGCTGCAGAAGCGGCTGAAGGTCACGACGGTCTACGTGACCCACGACCAGGTTGAGGCGATGACCCTGGCCGACATCATCGTGGTGATGCGCGACGGGCGGATCGAGCAGACCGGCACGCCGGTCGAGGTCTTCGAGCGACCGGCGAACCGGTTCGTCGCGGGCTTCATCGGCTCGCCGCAGATGAATTTCTTCGACGGCGAAGCCGTGGCGAAGGACGGCGTGCTCAGCTTCGGCAACAGCGAGCTGTTCGCGCCGATCCCCGCCGAACGCTTCGGCGACACACTGAAGTCAGGCCAGCGCCTGGTGGCGGGATTCCGGCCGGAAGACGTCGTGCCGGAAGGCCACGGCGTCGCGGCAGAGCATACGGTGGAATTCCGCGCACCGGTCGAGTTCGCCGAGATGCTCGGCAACGAGACCCTGTTGTTCTCGAACCTCGGCGGCCACGACTTCATCAGCCGGATGCACCGACCGCGCGAGGTCGCATCGGACGAAACGCTGACCTTTCGTCTCAATCTGGATCGCATGCACCTGTTCGATGCCGAAACGGGTGAATCCGTCAGGCCGCCGGGCGGCCAGCAACCGAGGGAGGACAGAGTATGAGTTGGAGAACGGGATTGTGCGCGGCGCTGGCCGCCGGCGCCGTTGGGCTGGGGGCCGTGCCGGCCGCCGCCGACGTCGAGTTGTTCCACGACAAGGGCTTCTGGTCGGAGGCGCTGCAGCAGGTCGGCGATACCGCCGGCGACGAGACCGGTGTGCGGATCATCGAGAGCGCCTATGCGACGCCGGAGCAGTACAAGGCGTTCATTCAGTCGTCCGTCGCCAGCGGCGACATGCCGGACATGTTCACTTGGTGGACCGGCGGCGTGTACACCGACCTGGTCGGCACCGGCCAGATTGCCGAACTCGACGGCATCTGGGACGAGCTGATCGCCAGTGGCGACTTCGATGCGGGCGTGCGCGACTTCTACAAGGTCGGCGATCACGTCTACGGCGTGCCGCTGCACCTGTCGCGTTGGATCGCGCTCTACAACACGGAGCAGTTCGCGGCGGCCGGGATTGGTGAGCCGCAGACCTGGGATGAGTTGATCGCCGCGGCCGATGCCCTCAAGGCGGCGGGCAACACGCCGTTCCATGCCACCACCCAGGACGGCTGGCGCGGCTTCATCTGGTTCCAGGAGATCATGATCCGGACCGACCCGGACGCCTATCGCGGGCTGCATGACGGTTCCGTCGCCTACGACAGCGAACCGGTTCGCAACGCCTTCCGCATCTGGTCGGACTGGTACGCCAAAGGTTACTTCACCGACCCGCGCTCGAACGAGGAAGCGGCGGATTTCGCCCGCGGCAAGGGCGCGATCTATCTCATCGGCGACTGGGCCATCGGCCTCGTCGAGGCGGCCGGCATGAAGCCGGGCACCGACTTCAGCGCCTTCATCATGCCGAACAAGGACCCTGGCCTGCCGCATTCGGCGATTTTGGAGGGCGGCCCGATCATGCTGTCGAAGACAGGGCTACAGAACCCCGAGGCCGTCACGGCGCTCAAGTTCTTCGTCTCGGTCGACGGCGCCAATGCCTGGGCGGCGGCGTCCGGCAATTCGCTCGGCAACGTCAACGCAAAGCCGCCGAACGTTGTCGTGGCCAAGATCAACAAGGACGTGACGGCCAACAAGACCATCGCCATCGAGCGCTGGTGGGAGGCCGTGCCCGCCGAACTGCAGGGCGAGCTCGTGGCCGAGCTCAATCGCTTCATGCTCGACCCGACGATGGCCACGGCGGAGGACGTCATGGCCACCATTCAGGCGCTGAACGCCGACTACTGGGCACAGCAGTAGCGCCGGGGACTCAGGCGGCCGGCAGTCCGGCCGCCTGAAGTCTCAAGGGAACGCGATAGAGACCGGGCGAATGCCAGGCGACACCCGACGGTCCGAGACCGATCAGGAGCTGCTGCAGCGGATCGGCTGGTCGAAGACCGGCGAGAACGCCGACACGCGACGGCGGACCCGCCGCGACTTCTGGGTTGCGTTCGCCTTCATGGCGCCGGCCATTGTGCTGGTGAGCGGCCTGCTGCTCGTCCCGGTCGTCTACAACGTCTACCTCAGCTTCACCAAGTGGAAGCGCTTCGCCGGGCTCGACGAGTTCGCCGGTTTCGCCAACTACGCCCGCCTGACGACCAATCCGTTTTTCGCCGAGGCGCTGTACAACACGTCGATCTGGGTCGCGGCGTCGATCACGTTTCCGCTGATACTCGGGCTCGGCCTGGCGATCCTGCTGCGCGACGTGCCCTTCGAGGGCCTCTTCAAGAACATCATCTTCATTCCGCGAATTCTCGCCCCGACGGCCGTGGGCGTCCTGTGGTTCTACGTCTATACGCCCGACGGCATCGTCAATCGCTTCCTGGGGTTGTTCGTCGGCGGCGACGTGGACATCGGCTGGCTGTACCAGGACAACACGGTAACGCCGGCGATCATCGCCACCTTTGTCTGGCAGACGGTCGGCCTCGTCATGGTCCTTATCCTGCTTGGCCTCGCGGCCATCCCGAAAGACCCGATCGAGGCGGCGACCCTCGACGGCGCGACGAAGGGCCAGGTCTTTTGCCATATCGTCATGCCGCTGCTGCTGCCGACGCTGCTCATGGTCACCATCCTGTCGGTCTTGGCCGGCTTCACCGTGTTCGATCTCTTGTGGGTGATGGGCGCCAGCTACCCGGGACAGCGCACCCTGTCGCTGGCGGTCTTCATGTATTTCGAGGCCTTCCAAAAGGGCTCATGGGCCTTCGGCGCGGCCATCGCGGTGGTGATCGGTGTCGTCGTGCTCAGCGTGACGTGGGTCCAGGCGGTGCTGCAGCACCGCGTCGACCGCATGACGCGGTAGGAGCTCCGGCATGACACTGGCCCTCGAGACGCTGGACTTCGCCGCTATTGCGGAGCGGGAGAAGAAGCGCCAGCGCCGCAACTGGCCGACGCTCGTGGCCGCCTGCCTGATCAGCGCGGTCTGGGTGGTGCCGTTCTACTACATGGCCACGTCCGTCTTCAAAACGACCGAGGAGTACTCGCTCAACCACCCGCTCTCATTGCCGTCCGGCTGGGAGCCGGTGATCGACAACGCGGTGACGGCCTGGACCAACGCCAAGATGGGCGCCGGGATGCTGAACTCGACCCTCTACGGGCTGATCGGCGCGGGCCTGGCGGTGTTCATCGCCGCGCTCGCCGCCTACGGGTTGACCCGGTTCGCGTTCCGCAGCCGGAACCTGTGGTTCATGTTGATATTCTCCGGCACCGTTTTTCCGTTCCAGATGTATCTGATCCCGCTGTTCTTCATCTATCAGAAGGTCGGAATCCTCAACACGCAGTTCGGCATGATCCTGTTCTACACGGCGATCTGCATTCCCTTCCCGGTGCTGGTTCTGCGCAACTATATGAACGGCATCCCGCGTGAAATGGACGAAGCCGCCCGCATGGACGGCGCGCGCGAGTTCGTCGTCTTCCTGCGCATCGTCCTGCCCAACTGCTGGGGGCCGATGGCCGCCACGTTCCTGCTCCAGTTCACCTGGATCTGGAACGACCTCCTGTTCTCTACCGTGCTCGCCAATCGCACCGACGTGCGTTCGATCATGAACGCGCTGCAAGTGTTCCAGGGCAGCTATGCCTCGACCGGCCCCAACGTCGTCATGATCGCGGCGATCATGGCGTCGGTCCCGTCGCTGATCCTGTTCTTCGCCCTGCGCCGACACTTCATGGAGGGCATGCGCGTCTCAGGCGTGTGAGACGGGCGGACACGTTGACATGGCGATGGCCAATTTCCTGCAACCCGCCAAAGAGCCGACCTCGCTGGCCGACCGGGTGTACTTGTTCATGCGGGAGCAGATCGTGACTTTCACCCGCAAGCCGCTGGAGCCCATTTCCGAGAAGAAGATTTCCGCGGAGGTCGGCGTCAGCCGAACCCCGGTGCGCGAGGCGCTGGCCCGACTGGCGACGGAGCATCTGGTCGACATCTATCCCCAGCGCGGCACTTTCGTTGCCCCGCTGCGGCTGCCCGATCTGGAACGCTCGCAGTTCATGCGCGAGGCGCTTGAGGTGGGTCTGGTCCGGCGCGTCGCCGCGCTGCCCGATCGCGCGGAGGTGGTGGCCAAGCTGCGGGCCGAAGTCGATGTGCAGCACACCTTCGCCAAATTCAAGGACGAGCAGCGCTTCTATCGGTCGGACGAGGACTTTCACCGCCTGATCGCCACCTATGCCGGCCTGCCGGATCTGTGGGAGGAAATCGCGCGTGCCAAGATCCATATGGACCGCTGCCGGCACCTGGCGCTCGCGACCGTCGACCGCGACGTGGCGCCGATCGCCGACCAGCACGCCGCGATCATCGACGCGATAGAGGCTGGCGATCCCGATAGCGCGGCGGACGCCATGCGTACGCACCTGCGCCGAATCCTGCGGTTCATCGACCGCGTCGCCGACGTTCGTCCCGAGTTCTTCGAAGCCGGGACCGGCGGACGCTAGCGCCGAGACCGGCGCCGGCGCCTGGCGCGAGGGGGACCGATGTACCGCGATCCGACCTTCCTGCGATCCCATATCCGCCGCATCGTCGCGTTCTATCACCCGACGGTCGTCGACCGTGAGGTCGGCGGCTATTTCAATGGCCTGAAGGACGACGGCAAGGTCTACGACCGCACCACGCGGCACCTCGTCAGCACCTGCCGGCACATCTACAACTACGCCGTGGCATCGGCATTGTTCGACGACCACGACCTCCGCCAGGCTGCCCGACACGGTCTGGCGTTTCTGCAGGATCACCACCGGCAGCCCGATGGCGGGTACGCGTGGGTTCTCGACGGCCGTTCCGTCGCGGACGGCACGCGCCATTGCTACGGCCACGCCTTCGTTTTGCTGGCCGTGGCGACGGCAGCGCAGGCCGGACTGGCTGAGGCCGATCCCGTCATAAGTGAGGTGTTCGACCTGTTGGAGGCCCGTTTCTTCGAGCCGGAGGCGCTGCTCTACCGCGACGTCATCGCCGCGGGCGACTGGGACGCGATCGATCCCTATCGCGGCCAGAACGCCAACATGCATCTCTGCGAGGCCATGCTTGCCGCCCATGCCGCGACCGGCGCACCGCGCTATCTTGAGCGCGCCTATGCCATCGCCCAGCGGATCTGCGTGGATCTGGCGGCGGCGACCGACGGCCTCATCTGGGAGCACTATGGGCCCGACTGGTCGATCGACTGGGACTACAACCGCGACGATCCGAAGAACCTCTTTCGTCCGTACAGCTACCTTCCGGGCCATTTCGTCGAGTGGGCAAAGTTGTTGGTGCTGCTGCACCGTGAGCGGCCGGAGCCATGGTTGCTGGAGCGCGCGCGCCACCTGTACGACGTGGCAGTCGAACGGGCGTGGGACGCCGAGCGCGGCGGCTTCAACTACACCTTCGGCCCGGACGGATCGATCCTCGATACGGATCGCTACTACTGGGTGCTGGCCGAGGCGATCGCCGCCGCCGCGCAACTTGCGGTGACGACGGACGACGGGTCTTACTGGGACTGGTACGACGCCTGCTGGGGTTACGCCGACCGCCACCTCTTCGACCACACCCATGGCGGCTGGTACCGCGTGGTCGACGCCGATGGCCGACGATACGACGACCTCAAGAGCCCGCCGGCCAAGACCGACTACCACCCCTTGAGCGCCTGCGTGGTGGCGCTGGACGCCCTCGGCGCTGTCGAGCGACCGACGCGGCGCCATTAAGAAGCTCCTTCGACGCGATTGGAAAGGCGGCACCATGCCCGAGACGGCGGAGACGGCCCTGAAGGTCGGGAATACGGTCGGCGAGAGCCTGGTCTGGGACGATCGGACGCAGACGCTCTATTGGGTCGACATCAACGAGCGCCGCATCCACGCCCTCGAGCCGGACAGTGGCCGGCATCGGAGCTGGCCGGCGCCGACCATCGCGACGTCGATCGGTCTCGCGAGCGACGGCGGCTGCATCGTCGGCCTGGAAAAGAGCGTCACCCGCTGGGACGGCGACGCCGGCTTCGAGGTGCTGGCCGAGATCGAACCGGACCTGCCCGACAATCGGCTGAATGAGGGTGTCGTCGGACCGGACGGCGCGTTCTGGGTCGGCACCATGTTCAACAACATCAATCCCGACGGCTCGGCCAAGGAGATTGCGGGCGCCACGGGCCGCATCTATCGCGTGACCGCCGACGGCGCGGTCACGGCTGTCTCCGACGATCGCTTCGGCATCACCAACACCTTCGTCTGGACCGGCGACGGGCGGCTGATCACCGCCGACACGCTGGCGAACACGCTCTACGGCTACCGCTGCGACCCGGCGACCGGCGCCCTTTCGGACCGCGCGGTCCTGCTTGCCGACTACGATCGCGGCCTGCCCGACGGCTCGTGCATGGACGACGAGGGCTATGTGTGGAACTGCCGCGTGGTCGGCGGGAACTGCCTGATCCGCATGGACGACCAGGGGAAGATCGACCGGGCGATCGAGCTTCCCTGCTCGTGGCCGACCAGCTGCTGCTTCGCCGGCGCCGACTTCGACACGTTGTACGTGACCTCGGCCCGCTTCACCATGACCCCCGCGCACCTCGGCGCAGCGCCTTGGGAAGGCGATCTGTTCCGCGTGAAGCCGGGCGTTCGCGGGCGACCGGCGCACCGCTTCGGCCAGGCCGTCACCAGCGGCGGCTGATGGTCGCTGTTCCAGTGTCCGAATGGGTCCACAAGCGGACGTTCCTATGACCAAGCTAAATCCACTATTGATCGAGAACGTCGGCCGCTTCACAGGGTGCCGAATGCGGTGACCGTGGCCAACGGTCTGGCGCGCCGGAGACGACCGAGCGCTACTTCATGAACGAGGGCCGTCTTGGGGAGCATCTCAAGCCGCCCAAGCGATCTGACCTGGGACAAAGACGCTGTGGATTCGGTTGTGTATGCGATGATTGTCGATCTGCACTGACGGCCGCGGGAGAAGGGGAGGACATCGCCATGACGGATAGAACGGCAAGCCTGATCTTAAAATGGATACGGGGCCCTGCGATCGCAGTCCTGGTGCTGGCATTCCCTGTCGCGGCCGCAGCCGCCGATGCCGAGGCCGGACTTGCCCTGGCTGGAAGGTGGTGCAACGCCTGTCATTCCATTGGCACCGAGGAGCCGCGGCAGGAAGACGCCGGCCCGCTCTTCACCGAACTTGCGAAGAAGGACGCGGCATATCTGAATTCTGCGATCAACCGACCGCACGACTTCATGCCGGAATTCCCGAGCCTCTCCGACGCGGACAAGGAAGATCTCGTCGCCTACATTCAGTCGCTGAGATGAGCCTAGCGCTCCGGCAGGACGGCTTGATCGATGAAGAAGATATCGGTCAGGAGGGCGCGGAGCGCGATCAGTCCGTTCGAGTTGTCGATCATGTCGGATGAGATCGACGGGCGCGACAGCAAGAGCCCGATCACCGACCGGGTCGCCGTAAGGTCGCTGCGGACGCGGTCGGCAAAGGCGGCGCCCGCGTCACCGCCAAGACCGCCCTGCAGGGCGGCCTCGAGGTCGACCAGAGCGGCGTCGAAGCGCGTCAGGTAGTGGCGGATCTGGCTTTCGCCGCCGCCGTCGCCAACCTCGCGTTTCCGGCCCTGCGCGGCATAGGCCAGCATGAATTCGTAGGCTTCCTCGATCCTGTCGAACGCATCCCGCATCGCCGCCGCCTGCTCGATGTCGCCCGTCATGCCTTGCCTACCCTGGATTTTTCGGGCCCGCGACCCCGCAACATCGACACGAGAAAGGCCCGATGCTCCGGCAGCAGCGAGAAGTAAACGTGGACCATGAAGAGAAAGAGCAGGATCAGCGCAGCCGCCCCGTGCAGAACGTAGACGATGCCCCAGGATTGATCGGACATGATCGACGGATCGCGGCGCCAGAACGTCGTGTCGATCTTGGCCAGCATGAGCAGACCGGTCACCACGAGCACCAGGACGGTGAGCGCGGCGGCGGCGTGATAGCCCTTTTGGAACGCGTCGTATTTGGCTTCGGACAGGCCTTCGTGCCCGGCGCCACGCAAGTCACGAACTACCTCGCGGACATCGTCCATACCGGGCGTCATCTCCCGCAGACCGTGGACGACGAAGACGCGGTAGAGATGGAACAGCACGGCCAGCGTCAACAGAACGCCGGCCATCCAGTGCAGCGGCACCCAATCGAACCGAGTTCCAACGATCGGCAGGAAGGCCGTGACGCTGAGAGCGATCACCGCCAGCGCCATGATCCAGTGATACAGACGATCTGCAAGTCGATGCCGCACCTCCGACGATCGGCCAATATCAGACATGCGTCCCCGCCATTTCTGCTCATCGGCAGCTTGGTCGTGCCAAGGGCGGGCGTCTAGCCCGCCTTGCGCAGGGACCGCAGGATCAAATGTAGGACGATCGTTGCCCCGGCCGCCGCCACCGGCAGCCAAAGCAAATCCCAGTTCACGCCAACGAGCATCTTCTGCCCGAAGACGTCTTGCTGGTAGCGCAGAGGCTCCATGCCTCAGGCGAGTGACCGGACCGCGCGCGCCGCGAGGTTCTGCATCATCGGGACTTTGAAGTGGTTGTAGTTGAGCGGTTTGGCCCCGCTCGCCGCCACCCGCTTCACCAGCGTCTCGAGTTCCTCGCCCGGCGCCTCTCCCTTGATGAGGTCTTCGACGTCCGACAGCCGCCGTGGCGTGCACTGCACGGCGCCGCAGACCACCGAGGCCTCCGAGATTGTCCCGCCGTCCATTCTCGCGGCAATCGCGATGTTGACCAGCGCGAAGTCCCAGACGTTGCGGTCCGCGACCTTCTCGAAGTACTGCTGCGCGCCGGCCCATTTTCCGGGGACGCGGACGCCGAGCAGTATCTCGCCTCTTTCAAGCGACGTCATTCGGGTGATGTCGACGTCCGGGCCGATGAAGAACTCGTCGGCCGAGACCTCGCGCTGCCGCCTTCGGCCCTGGATCACGAACTTTGCCTCCAGCGCGGCCAGCACCGGTGCGGTGTCCGACGGCGTGACCGCGACGCAGCGGCTGGCCTCGAACAGCGCGTGCTCGCGGTTCATGGCCGTGGGCGTGTTGGCGTAGCACGTGTTGCCGCCCGCCCGATAACACGGGAAGCCGTCGCGGTAGTAGGAGCAGCGGGTGTCCTGCGCGACGTTGCCGCCGATCGTGCCGGCATTGCGGATTTGCGGCGAGGCGACGCGACCGGCGGCGTCCGCAAGCATCGGAAAGCGGTTCTTCACCGCCGCGCTCTCGTTCACCGCCGTCAGCGTGGTCATTGCCCCGATATAGAGGCCGCCGCCATCCTCGTCGCGAATGCCGTGCAACTCCTCCAGCGCGGCGATGTCAACCACCACCGACGGCTGTTTCACCCGTTGCTTGAACCAATCCAGGCTGTCCTTGCCGCCGGCGACGATCCAGGCATCTTCGTGATCCCCGAGAATGCTCTGCGCGTCCGCGACGGTCGCGGGCTGGTAGAGCTCGAAGTTGTGCATCACGTCAGTCACGGTCGTGTCCTCCCCCGCCCGTCACACGGTGTTGGTGGCGAGTGGTTTATGGGACTGCGGCAGGCCCTCCGCCGCATTGAGGATCATGTCGGTCACCACCGGCGTCCGGTTGAACAGGTGGCCGCCAAGCGCATCGGAGATCGCGTTGATCAGCGCCGCCGACGCCGCCCCTTCGAGCGGTTCGCCGATGCCTTTTATGCCCAGCGGGTTCTGCGCGTCGGGCTGGTCGACCGCCGCCCATCCCATCTCGGCCGGAACGTCCAGATAGGACTTCGGCTTCGCCCGATAGAGCGCCCTGGCGTTCGGGCGGCCATAGGCCGGGTCGTAGACGTGGCGTTCCGAGGCCGCCAAGCCGAAGCCCATGACCGCGCCGCCACGGATCTGTGCCGCGAGGCCCGTGGGATGGATGACCGTGCCGCAGTCCGCCACGCCGATATAGTCGAGGATCTCGACTTGGCCGGTCTCGACATCGACGTCGATCTCGATGAAGCCCGCGGCCAACGCCGGCACCGTGCCGTCCTTGGGCAGGTTGTCCTTGGCGACCCCTACCAGGCCAGTCCCCGCGATCGCGGCCGTCGACGCCTTGGTCATCGGGTTGAGATCCTCGGGCATCTCGTGGCCGGCATACTTGCCACCCAGCTCGACCGCCTTCTGAGCGGCTTCGGCAAAGCTCAGCCCGACGCTTGCGTCGGCGGTCTTGACCACGCGCTCGTCCTGCAACGCGAAGTCGTCCGGCTTTCCGCCGAGCGTCACCGCCGCGATCTCTTTCAGCTTCGACACCGCGTCCATCGCCGCGACATAGTTCGTGCGCGTCATGGTGAAGTTGGTGTTCGACCCGAACTGGCCGAGGTTCCACGGGATATGCTTCAGCGTGCCACCCCGTTCGATGACGACGCGGTCCCAGTCATAGCCCAGCACCTCGGCCGCGACGCGGCTCGTCGAGGCGTAGGAGAAGGTGCCGAGGTTTCCGACGCCGGTATGCACGTGCAGGATGCCGTCCGGCGTGATCCGCACCAGCCCGTCGAAGCCGTTCGATCCGGCCGAATGGTAGGCTTGGCCGATGCCGTAGCCGCGCACCTTGGAACCCGTCCGCATGCCGGACTGCTTCGAACGCTCGGCCCAGTTGAAGGCTTCCGCCCCTTTCTCGAGCGCCTCCTTGAGGTAGGCCGACGTCACAGGGCCCTGTTTCGGACCGTACTTCGCGTCCGCCCCGCCGTTGCCCGGCGCGTTGACGTGTCGGATCGCAAGCCGGTCGATTCCCAGCTCCCGTGCGGCCTTGTCGAACAGGGGTTCGAGCATGTTGGCCGCCTGGTTCTCACCGGGGCCGCGCTGCGCGCCCTTCGGCGTGGTGTTCGTCAGGACCGGGATCGCCCTGAACCGCATCGACTCCGGCTGGAACACGATGGTGGTCGCGTTGCCGACATTGTTGAAGTCCCAGAACCCGTTCGTCGGCCCCAGGTCCTGCACCATGTAGACGTCCGCCGCGAGTAGCTTGCCATCGGCGGCGAAGCCAAGCTTGATCCAGCCCTGGAATCCGGCGCGCGCCATGCCGTTGTCGTACTCCTGGTTGCGGCTCACGCGCAGCAGACACGGGCGCCCGCCCATCTTCTTGGAAACCAGTGCCGGCAGAGCCATCAGCGGGTACGACGCGGCCTTGCCGCCGAAGCCGCCGCCGCAGTACTCGGCAACGAAGACCAGGTTCGAGGGCTCGATCCCGATCATCCTGGCCAGTCCGGGCTGGGCAAATGCGGTCGACTGGGTCGAGCCCCAGACATGGCACTTGCCGTTCTCCCAGTAGGCCGCCGCCGACCGCGGTTCCATGGCATGGTGCGCATTGGTCGCGTGGACCATGCTTTCCTCGACGATCACCGCGGCCTTGGCAAAGCCCGCCTCGATATCGCCGAAGCCCCACTCGGCCACGGCCTGGCCGCGCGGCAGTTCGTCGTCGCCGGCCAGTGCAAAGTCCTTGCCAGACCATTTCACCGTCTGGAAGTCGACGCCGCGCCCGGCAACGTTGCCGCCGGCCAGCGCATTCGGCCCGTCGGGCTTGAGACTATCCAAGGGATCGACGACGAAGGGCAGCAACTCCATGTCGACCTTGACGGCGGCGACGGCGTCCGCGGCCGCCTGTTCGGTCTCTGCCGCGATCGCCACGATGGGCTGCCCGTAATAGACGGGCTCGCTCGACAGGATCGGGAACCCGGTCGGATCCGGCTGCTTGACGTCGTCGGGGACAAGGGCCGTCAGAAAGCCCGGAACCCCCTCCGCCGCGCTCAGATCGATGTCCTTCACCTTGCCGCGGGGCATCGGCGAGCCGAAGAACTTGACGTGCGCCATGCCGTCGGCGCGGAAGTCCTCCGCGTATTTCGCCGTCCCGGTGACCTTGGCCTCAAGATCGGGCGGGGTGAAGTCCTTGCCGATGAGTTTGTACGCCATGGCTCAAACCCTCTCTGCGGCTTTCATCACACCGCGCAGATAGTGATCGTAGGCCCCGCAGCGGCAGAGGTTGCCGGACATGGCCAGGCGTGCCTCGTCGACGGTGGGCTTGGAGTTCTTGTTCAACAGGGCCACCGCGGCGACGACCTGGCCGGGCGTGCAGAAGCCGCACTGCGGGCCGATCTCGTCCATGAAGGCCTGTTGCACAGGGTGAAGCGTCCCGTCCGGCGCGGCGACGCCTTCGACCGTCGTGATCTCCTTGCGCCGGACACGGTGGGTCAGGGTCGAGCAGGAATAAATCGTCGTGCCGTCCGCCATGACCGTGCAGGCGCCGCACTCCGCCTGGTTACAGCCGATCTTGGTGCCCGTCAGCCCCAGGCGATATCGCAGCGTCGTCGCCAGCGTCTCGTTCGGTGCCACGTCGACCCGGTGGACCTTGCCGTTGACGGTCAGGCTGACCAGCCGCTCGACCGCGCGGGTATCCGCGCGCGCCGGTGTCACGGTCGAGAACAGGTAGGCGGACCCGGCGATCACCGTGCCCGAGCACACCACGCCGCGCAGGAAATTCCGGCGCGACATATGCAAGGGCTTCCACGGCGGGATGTTGTCGCCGGCGGGGCCGATCTCCTTGATCGCCGGCCCCGGCGCATAGTCCAGGGTCGGATCGTAGGGGCCGTCGTATTCCATGAGGCGCGTCCTCCCAGTCGCGCGGGCTGGACCGGTTGCCCGTTCGTCTTGTTCTTCTTTCTTCCGGGGGCAAGCCGCTCATCCGGGGGCAGTCCACTGCCCGCAGCAGACGTCAACGGTACGCCCAAAATCGAGCCTGAGCAACAAAGCACGGACCTGCGGGTGCGAGGCTTGTCCCAGGGCACGGCGGGTCTATCCCCCATAACCACAAAAACCCGCGCGGTGACGGGACTTTCATAGGCTGGCTATCGGCGAAATGGTTGCGGGGGCGCGCAACCACTTGATACCTAACGCGATCGGCTGTTAGCTGAAGGTACGTGCAAGGGCGCGCAACGAACCTGACCTGCCGTTGAGGGGCGCCAATTTGCGCGGCAGAGCGTGCTTGCGTAGGACCCCATGGCTGGAATAGCGAGACCCTTCGATCAACTCGACGGGCAGGCCGTGGGAGTCCATTCGCCACCCGATGGCGGGCCGAGAATCACACTATCTTGCGCGACCGTCGGGCGATCTTCCGCAGCGACACTGCCGATCTCCGGCACGCGCCGGTCAGGTCGATATTCGATGTGGTGCGCGGTGGGCGCCGCGCGCCGCCCAATCAGTCGGCGACGTCGATGCGGATCACGCTACCGGACATTTGCGCCACGGCGTACGACGTCGCGGACAGCGGCGCCACGGTCACGGGTAGCGACAGGCCCGTCGCGAGCACGACCCGCTCGCCGGTGGTGAGGTCGACGCGCGACAGGCGGCCGGACCCCGGGACAAAGCCGTCGATGGCGAGATCGAAGCGCCCCATTTCGAGCACCAGCAGCCGCCCGTCCGGATCGAACGCCACGTCGATCGGTGCGTCGAGCGCGTCGAGTTCGAGGCGCGCCGTTTGCGCGCCGCGGGCCGCGACGGACACCACGACGCCGCCCCCGGGAACGTAGGGAAAGCCGCCGAACAGGGCGACGTAGACGCGCGCGCCATCGAGCGCGACGCCGGTCGGCACCGGGTCGACCCTGTGGGGCGCGTCGTCCTTGAACTCGGTCGGCGAGAGTCCGGCCAGGTCGGGCCGCTGGTGCGCGAGCTTGTCGAAGGCGAACAGCTGCCGCGGCGTCGCGCCGGGTGCTAGATACATCAGCGCGTTGCGGCTGGCGTCCGTCACGAACCAGCCTGCGCCGTCCCAGGCCAGGTCGTAAGGGTTCCAGAAATCCGCGCTCAGCACCCGGTGAGCGCCGCTGGATGCGACCGCGATCAGGGCGTGGTCGAAAGGGCCCTCCTCGCGGTCGACGTCCTGCCAGCCTTGGGTCACGACGAAGTCGTCGCCGCCGCGCTGGATCTTGTACGGTCCGGTTGGCGCGCCCATGACGTCGCGCCCGGTCGGCAGCCCCGCCGCGTGCAGGCGGACTTCGCCGGTCAGCGCCACCCGGTAGACGGCGCCGCTGCCCAGATCCGTCACCAGCAGGTCGCGCCCCGTCCAGACGAGACCGGAGGGGACCGCGATCTCGTCGGTGATCACCGCGACCGTGCCCCCGCCGCCGGCAACCGGATCGGCCTGTGCCGCGCCGGCAAGCGTCAGGACGGCCAGCGCTATGGCGATGAGACGCATCGAAATCCACCGTTCGCGGCAAACCGGAACGCGCCGTCATAGGCCAGCCGATAGGCGGCGCGCAGCTTCCAGTCGTCGCTGTTCCAGCCGCCGCCGCGCAGCACGCGGAACTCCTGAACCTGCGCGGCCGGCCTCGCATCGTAGGGATTGTACCAGCCGTCGACCCACTCCCAGACGTTGCCGGTCAAATCGGCCACGCCCGCGGGCGTGTTACCGGCCGGAAAGCTGCCAACGGGCGCGGTCGCGCCGTAGCCGTCAGCGGCGTCGGGCCCACAGCACTGCGCGGCGCCGCGGCTCACCCGGTCGGCCGTCGCCGGTGTGTCGCCCCAGGCGAAGCGGCGACCGTCGGTGCCGCGGGCGGCGCGCTCCCACTCGGCTTCGGTCGGCAGCCGCAGGCCGTGGTGTCGGCAGAACGCGTCGGCGTCGCCCCACGACACGCCGACGACCGGGTGGTCGTCCAGCCCCAGCACGGGGTGGCTGTCGTAGAAGGCAGGCCGGTGCCCCGCCGCGGCTACGAACGCGCGGTACAGCCGGTTCGTCACCTCGAACTTGGCAATGCGAAAGGCCGGTAGCGTGATGCGTTCGGCCGGCGCCTCATTCGCTTCGCCATCGTCACTGCCGCGCACGAACGATCCCGCCGGGATCTCGATTGCCGGATTGTCGGGAAGCGGCCACTCCGCCGCGTCGGCCGCGGTGGCGAGCAATGCCACAACCGCGGAAATCAGGCGAAGGATTGGCCGCCGCGTCGCCGCCGCCGGGTCAAGCCCTTGTCCTGGCGAAGTCGAGGTCGGCATTCCCGCTCTTCTCGCCGGAGAGAGCGGGCGCCACCGCGCATCGGTGGGAGGGTGATGGTGCCGCCGTCGCAGACGTCTGACCTAGGCGGTCATGCCGCGAGCCGCAGTTCGGTCTCCGCGTCGAATAGGAACGTCCGGCTGGGATCGATGCGGATCTGGACGTCGTCGTCGATGGCGCCGGCGAACTCCTTGTCGGCACGCAGCGTGATCAGGTCCTCGGCCAGCCGCAGTGAGATCAGCGTCGATTCGCCGGTCAGCTCGACCGAATAGATCGGCCGCTTGAAGTGGGCCTCTTCGGCCTGCTCGACCACGCTCATATCCTCCGGCCGTACGCCCAGGACGATGTCGTCGTGCGAGCCTGTGCCGACGTCGGGCACCGTCACGCCGGGTCCGACGAACTTGCCGTCCTGCAACTCGCCGGGAATGAAGTTCATGGCTGGCGAGCCGATGAAGCCGGCGACGAACAGGTTGGCGGGCTGGTTGTAGATATTGCGCGGCGTGTCGAGCTGCTGGATCACGCCTTCGTTCATGATGGCGACACGGTCGGCCAGCGTCATCGCCTCGATCTGATCGTGCGTGACATAAACGGTAGTGACCGCCAGTTCGTGCTGCAGATGCTTGAGCTCGGCGCGCATCTGGATGCGCAGCTTGGCATCCAGGTTCGACAGCGGCTCGTCCATCAGGAACGCCGTCGGTCGCCGGATGATCGCCCGCGCCAAGGCGACGCGCTGGCGCTGCCCGCCGGACAGCTGGCGCGGCAGCCGATCGAGCAATTCCTCAAGCTCCACCTTGCGCGCCGCCTCCAGCACGCGCTGTTTGCGCTCCTCCAGCGGCAGTCCGCGGACGCGCAGGGGATACTCGATGTTCTTATAGACCGACATGTGCGGGTAGAGCGCGTAGCTCTGGAACACCATGGCGACGTCGCGGTACTTCGGCAGCACGTCGTTCATTCGCACCTCGCCGATATAGACGTCGCCCTCGGTCACCGATTCCAGCCCGGCGATCATGCGCATGGTCGTCGTCTTGCCGCAGCCCGATGGGCCCAGCAGGACCAGGAACTCCTGGTCCTTGACCTCCAGGTTCAGATGCGAGACGGCCGCGAAGTCGCCGAAGCGCTTGGACACCCCCTCGAAGCGAATGTTTGCCATGGCCGCTAACCCTTGACTGCGCCGAACGACAGCCCGCGCACGAGATGCCGCTGGACTACGAAGGCGAAGATGACGATCGGAATGCTGGCCAGAAAACCCGCCGCGCTGATCTCACCCCAGAACGTCGTGTACTGGGTGACACGTCCGGCGATGCCGATCGGCAGCGTCACGGACGTCTCGGTCTCCGTCAGGATAAGCGCCAGCAGCATCTCGTTCCACGCCAGGATCAGGCTGAAAATGGCGGTCGCCGCCAGTCCAGGCTTGGCCAGGGGCAACAGAATGCGGAAGAACGCGCCCATGCGCGTGTCGCCGTCGACCATCGCCGATTCCTCCAGGTCGCGCGGCAGCTCCTGGAAATAGCCCTTCATCATCCAGATAACGAACGGCAGGTTGAAAGCGGTGTAGGCGACGACCACGGCGGTCTTGGTGTTCAACAGGTCGAGCATGTTGAAGAAGATGAACAGCGGGATGATCGTGACGATCGGCGGCATCATCCGCGTCGACAGGATCCAGAATGACAAGTGGTACTTCAATTGCCCGGGATAGTCGAAACGGGCCAGCGCGTAGCCGGCGATCGTGCCGAAGAACAGGGACACGATCGTCGTCGCCAGCGCGATGATGGCGCTGTTCAGCATGAAGCGCAGGAAGGGCCGGTCGATGAAGGTGGCGACGTAGTGGATGAGGGTCGGCTCGAAGTCCGCCCAGACCGGCGGAACGGCAAAGATGTCCAGGTCCGCCTTGAAGGAGTTGAGGGCGATCCAGTAGATCGGGAAGATCGTATAGATCAGCGCGAAGACGATGATCGCGCCGGCGAAAATCGCCTTCGCGCGCGCCGCTGAGCGGCTGTACTCCTTCACCTTGCGCTGGGCGGCCTGGCCGCTGGCTGTGACCGCTGTCATCGCCCGCGCCCCCTAGTCCTCGAGCCGCATGCGGCGGATGAACCAGGTGCTGAAGGCGATCGTGCCGAACAGCATGAACAGCGAGATCGCCGCCGCGTAGCCCCAGTCGACGAAACGGAACGCCACCTTGAAGATGTAGAGGCTCAGCGTCTCGGTCGCGCCCGCCGGGCCGCCGCGGGTCAGGATGAACACCAGGTCGAACAGCCTGAGCGCGTCCATGATGCGCAGCAGGAGCGCGATCGTCACCACCGGGCGCAGGAACGGCCAGGTGAGGTCGCGGAACTTCTGCCAGGCGTTCGCACCGTCGAGCTCGGCCGCCTCGAACGGCTCGTCCGGCAGGCTCGACAGGCCGGCCAGCATCATCAGGAAGATGAACGGCGTCCACTCCCACACGTCGGCCCAGATCACCGCCCACAGCGCCGAGCCGGCGCCCGACGCCCACACCTGGGGCTCGATGCCGAGCCAGAACAGGAACTCGTTGAAGACGCCGAATTGCGGCTGATACATGAGCTTCCAGGTGATCGCGACGGCGATCGGCGGCAGCATCATCGGGATCATCAGAATCGTCTTGATGAAGTTGAGCTTGCGGATGTAGCGGTCGAGCAACAGCGCCGCGCCGAGGCCGAGACCGAACTCGACGGCCACGGCGACAACCGTGAAGATCAGGGTATTGCCCAGCGCGTTGTGGAACTTGTCGTCCGTGAACAGCCGCGCGAAATTGCCCAACCCGATAAATTCGTTCGGCACGTTGATGTCCGGGTTGAACTTCTGAAACGCCATCGCGAACATGAAGATTGTCGGGAAGATCGTCAGGGCGAGCAGGATCAGCACCGCCGGCGCCGGCAGGACAATGTGCAGATTGCGTTCCAGCCATTGCTCGAAGCCTAGCCCGCGCGGGCCGGGCGCCCGTGCCACATCCAGCTCGGCGGAGTTGGCGGCCTCTTCGCGGGCCATCGCGAAGTCCTCCCCGTGCTTGGCTTGGTCGACGGTTCTGCCGGCATACAATGGGGGGCGGAGCGTGCCGCACTCCGCCCCCGAGAGGCTCTAGCGGGCGATGACGGCCTCGACCTCGCGCTGGGAGTTCGCCAACGCCTCGTCGGCACTGAGCTGTCCGGCCACGGCCTTCGACAGCTCGACGCCGAACGCGTTCTCGATCTCCGGCCATTTCGGATGGCGCGGCCGCGGGGTCGAGAAGTTGATCGCCTCCATCAGCACCGGATAGTGGCGGAACTGCTCCTGCGCCGTCAGTTCAGGATCGGTGAACACCGAGAAACGCACCGGCGGGTTGCCGCGCCCGGCCGAGATCTTGATCTGCTCCGGCGAGGTCGCCCAGACCATGAAGTCGAAGGCTTCCTGCTTGCTGTCGGAGTCGGTCATGAGGCCCATGGTCCAGTGGCCGATCTCGGAGCTGCCGGCATGGGTGCCGGACGGGATCGGGGCATGCGCGATCTTGCCGACCATGCGGCTCTGGCTCGGATCCTCGAACGTCGCGACCCAATTGGGCCAGTTGATCGAAGAAGCCGAGGTGCCGGCCGCCAAGGCGCGCCCGACCTCGTCGGCCGAGTAGCTCTCGACGCCGCGCGGCGAGCCGTCTTTGAGCGTCAGGAACGTCGCCATCGCCGCCTTGGCCTGCGGCGTGTCGATGGTCACGTTGCGGTCTTCATCGAACATCCTGCCGCCGTACGACCAGAACAGCGGCATGAAGTCGGCAACGACCGGATTGCCTTCAGCGCCCCGGAAGACGTAGCCGGTCTTGCGCCGCCCGCCTTCCTGCGTGATCTTCTTGGCGGCCGCGATCACGTCGTCCCATGTCTCTGGTTCGCCGGCGACGCCCGCCTTCGCGAACGCCTCCGCGTCGTAGAAGAACATCTGCGCGTTGCCGACATAGGGCAGGCAGACGAACGGGCCGGTATTGTACGGGTTGCGGCACACGGCCAGCGACTTCGACAGGAAGTCGCTGTCCGGTCCCGAAGTCCCAAGCTCGTTGAAGTAGGAGGTCAGCACCTCCAGATAGCCGTTCTCGGCGAAAAACGGGATCCACGGATCGTCCATCAGGACGATGTCGAAGACCCCCGACCGCGTCGCACCGGCATTGGCCGCGCGCTCGAACAGGTTGTTGTAGGGCGCCTGCACGATCTCGATGTTGATGCCCTTGAGCTGGATATAGTCGGCCGCCGCCGCCCGCAGGCCGTCGCCCTCGGAACCGTTCGGCACGGCGATGGTGAAATCCGCGAGCGCGCTACCCGTCAGGCCGAAGATCAGCGCGGACGCTGCGACCAGTGTACGAGTCTTCTTCATTGCGTGATTCCTCCCTCATGTCATTCTTTGAAACACTCATTCTGCTTTTGCGAACCCATAGCACAAACGGTGCCATTAGTCGAAACTTGCGAGACGTCTTGCCGACGAGGATCGGCCGATCGGCCGCCGCGCAGGGCCAGCCGGCTGGGCGCATGTGCGCGCCGTGACAGCGATGCAAGCGGGGCGAAGTAGATGCTGAACAACGGTCCCCGGCAACTCGGTGTCGCAGTGCTCGGCGCCGGCATGATCGGCCGCGCGCACGCCACCGGATACATAACCCAGGCCCATATGGCCGATGGCATCTCTGTCAGGCTGGCAACGGCGATCGACGCAAACGCGGACGCCGCCGAGGACATGGCACGCCGGCTAGGCTTTGCCCGATGGGGCACCGACTGGCGCGAAGTGCTCGACGATCCCGGCGTCGACGTGGTCAGCGTGGCGCTCCCCAATGCCCTGCACTTCGACGTCAGCCGGGGCCTGCTCGCGGCCGGCAAGCACGTGCTGTGCGAGAAGCCGTTGGCGGTCGGCGCGGCGGACGCCTGGCAGCTGGTCCGAGCGGCCGAAGCGGCGGACGTCGTCGCCGCCACGGTATTCAATTATCGCCGCAGCGCCGCGATCGCGGCGGTGCGCCAATTGCTGCATGCCGGCGAGTTGGGCCGTCCAGTGCAGTATCTGGGGACGTATCTAGCCGACTATGCCAGCGACCCGACGCTGCCCTGGTCGTGGCGCTACGACAAGGCCCAGTCCGGCGGCGGCGCCATCGTCGACGTCGGCGTGCACGCCATCGACACGGCGCGCTACCTGTTGGGCGAAATCGCGCGCATCGACGGTGCGGCCCTGGCGAACAGCATTGCCGAGCGCCCGGTCGCGCTGGGCCACACCGTCGGCCATGCGCATGTCGAGGCCAGCGGCGAGACGCGGTCCGTCGACAATGACGACGTGGCGACGTTCACGCTGACTTTCGCAAATGGCTGCGTCGGCCAAATCGCCGCCAGCCGCGTGGCCGTCGGCTTCAAGAACGCGCTCATGTTCACTGTCATCGGCGACGCCGGCGCGGCCATGTTCGATTACCAGCGCAACGCCGAGTTTCAGCTTGCCCTGCGCAGCGACGAGGCCTTTGTCAGTGGCTTCCGGCGCATCGTGACCGGGCCGGCGCACCCCTTCCTGGCGGACGGCCTTGTCGTCGCCGCGGATGGCGTCGGGCACGGCTACGCCGAGACCTTCAAGTTCCAGGTTCACGACTTCCTCAAGGCCGTCGCGAGCGGCAACGAGATTGAATTCGGGACGTTTCGCGACGGCTATGAGGCGAACGTGGCGATCGAGGCCGTGCTGGAATCGGCCGCCACTAAACGACCCGTCACGACCGAGAGCGTGCGCCGGCGCGTCGAGGCGACGCAGGCCTAGAGCGTGATCGTTTTAGGCGGAAGCGTAGCCGGCGTTTGCGAAGAAGGCGGCGC
>Ga0049108_10000123_pt1 | contig 29928 bp, 26 predicted proteins | sample WorMetilPIANOSA2_FD_60020 | JGI IMG/M metagenome (GOLD analysis project Ga0049108, IMG submission 60020) | Marine gutless worms symbiont microbial communities from Max Planck institute for Marine Microbiology, Germany - Olavius ilvae PIANOSA.2 | ecosystem: Host-associated > Annelida > Digestive... | reverse complement strand
CAGTTGGGAGCTTGAATCATGCTTCGCCCGAAAAGGGAATCCCCTTTATGGGTCCGGACCTTAGGGTAGTGTACGCGCAAGGCAATATCGATATAGAGGCACGGTCAGGCCAAATTTTTGCGCGCCGGTGCCACGCTCGCCCGCGCCGCGACGCGCCGCCCGCCGTAGCAGGTCGGTTCAGGCGCTGTTGCGGCTGCCGCGGGCTGTGCCGCACGCGCTATGCTTGTGGCGCGGGAGGCGATGCCGATGACCTTCACCCTGACCTACGTCGAGCGTTTCGACATCAAGGACGAGGACCTGGGGCTCACCGAGCCGTCCGGTCTTGCGCTGGCCCCTGGTGGCGACGGCCTGTGGACGATCAGCGACGACACGAAGCGCGTCTTTCGTATCGGCTCCAAGGGAAAGCTGCGTCGCATACGGCCGTTCAAGGTGCCGAAGAAGGGTCTGGAGGGCATCACGATCGAGCCGACCGGCGCGTTCCTCTTCGCCGTGCGCGAGGAGAACAACAGGGTGCTCAAGCTGGATATCGCCAAACGGGCCGTCGTCGAGAAGCGGCGCCTCGCGCAGATGGACGGTTTTGGCGGGATCGCCCGACACTTCGGCGACGAAGGCGGCAACAAGGGGCTCGAGGGCATCGCCTGGAACGCGCAGACCGGCACGCTGTTCGCGCTCAAGGAGGGCCTGCCCGGCCTGATCGTCGAGATCTCCGCCGATCTCGCGACGATCCTGGGGCACCGGAGGCTTGGCGCGCGCAACGGTTTCACCGTGCCGGGGGCTCCGGGCGTCAAGGCCGACTACTCCGGCATCTGCTACGACCCGACGCGCCGCGCCTTCTGGATCGTCAGCGACAAGGCGAAGCGGCTGTTCCTCTACGACTTCGATAGCGACCGCGTGGTGCAGGGCGCGGCGCTGGGCTACGAGGACGAGGATGGCGCGTACCGGCTGATCGAGAAGGCGGAAGGGGTCGCCTTCGACCCGTCGTCCGGCCGGCTCTACGTCGTCAGCGACGCGGAGGCGCGGCTCTACGTCTACGACGTGGGCCCCTGACGCCGATGTCCGCCGACGACGAGAGCACGCTGGCGATCCTGGTGCCGGAGGCGGAGCCGCTGGTCGGGGCGTTCCGTGCCGCCCACGATCCGTCTGCCGCCGCCGGCATGCCGGCTCACATCACGGTCATTTACCCTTTCAAGCACCCCGACGCGCTGGACGAGGGCGACGTCGCCCGGTTGGCGGCACACTTCGCGGCGCACGCGCCCATCGCCTTCGCGCTGGCCGGTGTGGGCCAGTTCGACGGCGTGGCGCTGTACTTGGCGCCCGAGCCGGCGGCGCCGTTCGTGGCGCTGATCCGGGCGGCCGTCGCCCTGTATCCCGACTATCCGCCCTATGGCGGCATCCACGCCGACCTGGTGCCGCACCTGACGGTGGCGCAGACGGCGGATCCGGCCGCTCTGCGGCCTGGCCTTGCGTCCGCTGCCGAGCGCCTGCCGCTCCGGGCGACCACGCGCGAGGTCGCGCTGATGGAGCGGCGCGGCGGCCGCTGGCGGCGGCACACCGCGTTTCCGCTCGGCTCCGGCTGACGTCACGCCCGCCAGAACGGCTTCTCGGCCTCGCGCAAGGCGTCCGCCCGCCCGAGGCCCATGTCGCGCAGCACGTGGTCATCCAGCGCCGCCAGGTGGTGGCGCTCGTTGGCCCGCATCTGCCACGTCAGCAGCGTGTCGACCAGCTGCACCGGCGCGCGCCGCAGTGCGCGCACGAATGTTGCCAGCCCGGCGCCGCCGGCGCCTTGCCCAAAAGTTCCCAGATAGAATTGCCGTACCATTGTTCCGACCCTCTCGCTTCGGGCCGCTTCCTTGCGGCCGCCGTTGTCTGCGGCGGCGGATTTAGGACATGTACGGGCGCCGGACTGTGAGCGCGGTCACAGCACCGAAAAAATGTGTAGAGCGCTTCAGATGCCGAAGATCGAGGCCATGCCGGTGCGTTCGGCCATGGCCGCGACCGCCGCGTCCGACGGCACCGCCTGCAAGCTCTCGGCGGCGCGCAGCACGGCCGGCAGCAGGTTGATATCGCTGACGCTGTTGAGGAACACGTCGGGCAACCCCAGCACCCAGTGTACGGCCGTGTTGATGTCGTCCTCGTTCTCCAGCGGCTCGTACCAGGTCGTGCGGATACGGTCGGCACCGGCGGCCCAGGGGCCGCGCGCGACGGACTTGATGATCTGCACGGCGACGTCGCGCTCGCGCGCCAGCGTGAGCGTGCGCTGGAAGTCGGCGGGGTAGGTCTCGTGGTGCGCCGCATACCAGTTCCACGGCATCAGGATGGAATCGAAGTCGAAGCGCTCCAGGCTGCGGTGGTGCATCGCGGCGATGGTCCAGCCGTGGCCGGTGACGCCAATATGCCGCGCCAGCCCCTCCTCGCGCGCCTCGACGGCGGCGTCGAGTGCGCCACCGGGCGACAGCGCCTGGTCCCACTCGTCGGGATGGACCAGCGCGTGGAGTTGGATAAGGTCGACGTGGTCCGTCTGCAGGCGCTCCAGCGAGCGGCGGATCCCGTCGCGCGCGCCTTCGTACGTCCGCTCACCGGTCTTGGTGGCGAGGAAGAAGTCGTCGCGATGGCGCGGCATCCACGGCCCGATGCGCAGCTCGGAGTTGCCGTACCCGGCGGCGGTATCGATGTGGTTGACGCCGTGCTCGAGAAGCAGATCCAGCACCCGGTCGGCGGTCCCCTGGTCGACGGCCCCGATCGCCGCGCCCCCGAACAGCACCGCCGAACTCATATGCCCGATGCGGCCGAACCTGCGTTTTTCGATCATGGCGTCTCTCCTTGCGCGATTGTGGGCGCGCGCAGACCCGCGGCGCAAGCGTGGCACGGCCGCGCGGGCGTCGCTACACTCCGCGCCATGCGTACCGCGTTCGCCCTCGTCCTCGCCTTGATCTTCGTCACGCCGGCCGCGGCGCAGGTGACGGCGGTGTACGACCGCGCCTCGGCGACGGCGCTGGCCCAGCCCTACGACATGGCGCTCGGGCCCGATGGCGCTCACCTGTTCGTCGCCGACGCCGGCAACAACGTCGTGCAGGTGCTGGAGGCGGAGAGCCTCAAGAACGTCGGCACGATCGGCGCCGGCGAGCTGAACGGCCCGCGCGACGTGGCGATCGATCCGTCCGGGCGGCTGCTGGTCGCCGACACCGGCAACGACCGGGTGCTGGTCTATGCGATTTTCGACCGCGTGGCGGGGCGGGTGGTGCAGGAGTTTCCGGGGCTCTCGGCGCCGGCCAGCGTCGGCGCCGTGGGCGAGGCGATCGTCGCCGCCAGCACGGGCAGCGACGAGGTCGTCGTCTATCGCGGCCGCGAGGAGGTGGCGCGGGTCGGCGGCCGCGGCGACGAGGCCGGCGAGTTCGTGGCGCCGCTCGACGTCACCGCGGGCCCGCGCGGCCGCGTCTTCGTCAGCGACCCCGGCAACGCCCGGGTCCAGGCGGTCGATCTTGGCGGTATCCCCATTGAACGCCTCGGCGGCGACGAGATCGGCTTCGTGCGCCCGACCTATCTGGATTTCGACGGGCGCGGCTGGCTCTACGTCGCCGACGCCGGCGACCACCGGATCCGAGTGTTCGACGCCGAACGCGCGGAGGTCTTCAGCATCGGCATGGGCGAGGCGGGCGCCGGCCGCGACCGGTTCGACGGACCCAACGGCGTCGTCGCGCGCAGCGACGTGGTCTGGGTCGCCGACACCGGCAACGGCCGCATCGTGCGCTACCGGCTGAAGGGCGTGCCCGAGGGCTAACGCCCATGCCGAATTGACGCCCGGGCGCCCTGTACCCGGGCTCGCTCTTGCGGCAGGGTAGCGCACCCGGGGCGGCAATCCGGGACGGGAGGGGGCGCGACGCGCGTGGAGACGGGCGGCGCCGAACGGGGAGAACCGGGGCCATGTCGACGAGCGATCTTCCACGTCCGCTGGCGCGCAATGCCATGGCGTACGTGCTGGCCGGCGGCCGCGGCAGCCGTCTCATGGAACTGACCGACAAGCGGGCCAAGCCCGCTGTCTATTTCGGCGGCAAGACGCGGATCATCGACTTCGCGCTCTCCAACGCGCTCAACAGCGGCATCCGTCGCTTCGGCGTCGCCACCCAGTACAAGGCGCACAGCCTGATCCGCCACTTGCAGCAGGGCTGGAACTTCTTCCGCGCCGAACGCAATGAGAGCTTCGACATCCTGCCGGCGTCGCAGCGCGTCTCCGAGACCCAGTGGTACCTCGGCACCGCCGACGCGGTGACCCAGAACATCGACATCATCGAGAGCTACGCCCCCGACTTCATGGTCATCCTGGCCGGCGACCACATCTACAAGATGGACTACGAGCTGATGTTGGAGCAGCACGTCGAGAGCGGTGCCAACGTCACCGTCGGCTGCCTCGAGGTGCCGCGCATGGAGGCGACGGGCTTCGGCGTCATGCACGTCGCCGACCAGGACGTCATCGTCGACTTCCTGGAGAAGCCCGCCGACCCGCCGGGCATCCCCGGCAACCCGGAGATGGCGCTCGCCAGCATGGGCATCTACGTCTTCGAGACCGGTTTCCTGTTCGACCTATTGAAGCAGGACGCGGCCGACCCCAACTCGGCGCACGACTTCGGCAAGGACCTGATCCCCCACATCGTCAAGCACGGCAAGGCGGTGGCGCACCGCTTCACCGACTCCTGCGTGCGGGCCGACCGCGACCACGAGGCCTACTGGCGCGACGTCGGCACGGTCGACGCCTATTGGGAAGCCAACATCGATCTCACCGACATGGTGCCGTCGCTGGACCTCTACGAGAGCGACTGGCCGATCTGGACCTACGCCGAGATCACGCCGCCGGCCAAGTTCGTGCACAACGAGGAGGGCCGCCGCGGCATGGCGGTGAGCTCGCTGGTCAGCGGCGACTGCCTGATCTCCGGCGCCACAGTGCGAAAGTCGCTCTTGTTCACCGGCGTGCGCGTGCGCTCCTTCAGCGAGGTGCGCGAGGTCGTCGCCCTCCCGAAGGTCACGATCGACCGCGACGTGCGGCTGCGCAAGGTGGTGATCGACCGCGGCGTCTCCATCCCCGAAGGCCTGGTCGTCGGCGAGGACCCGGAGGAGGACGCCCGCCGCTTCCGGCGCACCGACAAAGGCGTGTGCCTGATCACGCAGCCGATGATCGACCGGCTCGGGGGCTGAACGGCAGACCGATGCGCGTCCTGTTCGTCGCCGCCGAGTGCTTCCCGCTGATCAAGACCGGCGGCCTGGCCGACGTGGCCGGGGCGCTGCCGCTGGCGCTGGCGAAGCTGGGCGTCGACGTGCGCGTGCTGCTGCCGGCCTATCCCGCGGTGCACGACGGCCTCGCCGAGCCGCAGGAGGTCGCGGCGCTGCCTGAGCTGTTCGGCGGCCCGGCGCGCCTCGTGGCGGGCACGGCGGCGGGCGGCCTCAAGGTGCTGGCGCTCGACGCGCCGCACCTCTACGACCGGCCGGGCAACCCCTATCTCGACGCCGACGGCGAGGACTGGGCCGACAACGACTTGCGCTACGCGGCGCTGAGCTGGGTCGCGGCCGAGATCGGCCAGGGCCGGCTGGGCACCTGGTGGCCCCACTTGGTGCACGCGCACGACTGGCAGGCCGGCCTGGCGCTGGCCTATTTGGCGTTCGAGGAGACGCGGCCGGCGACCGTGTTCACGATCCACAACCTGGCGTTCCAGGGACTGTTCCCGGCCGCGCGGCTGGAGGCGCTCAAGCTCCCCGAAGCGGCGCTGAGCGTCGATGGCCTCGAGTTCTACGGCCAGATCGGTTTTCTCAAGGCCGGGCTGGTCTATGCCGACGGCATCACCACGGTGAGCCCGACCTATGCCCGCGAGATCCAGACCGAGGCCGACGGCATGGGCCTGGACGGCGTGCTGCGCGGTCGCGGCGACGTGCTGACCGGCATCGTCAACGGCATCGACACCGAGATCTGGATTCCGGAGACCGACCCGGCGATCGACGCGCCCTACGGTGCCCGGCGGCTGCGCGGCAAGGGCATCGACAAGATGGCGCTGCAGGAGCGCTTCGCCCTCGACGTCGACCAGGCGGCGCCGCTGTTCTGCGTCGTCAGCCGGCTGACCGAGCAGAAGGGGCTCGATCTGCTGCTCGACGCGCTGCCCGAGCTGCTCGACTGCGGCGGCCAGCTCGCCGTGCTCGGTTCCGGCGCCGGCTGGCTGGAGGACGGCTACCGCGCGGCGGCGGAGAGCCATGTCGGTCGCGTCGGCGTCGTCATCGGCTATGACGAGCCGCTGTCCCACCGCATGCAGGCCGGTGCCGACGCCATCCTGGTGCCGTCGCGCTTCGAGCCGTGCGGTCTGACCCAGCTCTGCGGCCTGCGCTACGGCACGCTGCCGGTGGTGGCGCGCGTCGGCGGCCTGGCCGACACGGTGATCGACGCCAACGACGCGGCGCTGCGCGACGGTGTCGCCACCGGCTTCCAGTTCGCGCCAGTCACCGCGGAGGCGCTGGGCTTCGCCATCCGCCGCGCCTGCGCGCTCTATGCCGACCGGCGGCGCTGGCAGGCCATGCAGCGCCGCGCCATGAGCCGCGAGGTTGGCTGGGCGGCGCCGGCGGCGGACTATCTCGCGCTGTACCGGAGTCTCGCGCCCGCGCCCGCGGCCGCCTTGGCGTCCTGATCCGCACTCATGTCGGGCCGCACGATCCTGGCCGGCCGGCCGGACCCGCTGGGCGCCACCTGGGACGGGGCGGGGACAAACTTCGCGCTGTTCTCCGCCCATGCCGAGCGCGTCGAGCTGTGCCTGTTCGCCGCACCCACGGGCCGCGAAACCGAGCGCATCGGGCTGCCGGAACTGACCGACCAGGTCTGGCACGGCTACCTGCCCGACGTCATGCCGGGCCAGCTCTACGGCTACCGCGTGCACGGGCCCTACGCGCCGCTAGCGGGCCACCGCTTCAACCCGGACAAGCTGTTGCTCGACCCCTACGCCAAGGCGATCAAGGGGGCCTTGCGCTGGAGCGACGCGCTGATGGGCTACCGCGTCGGCGGCGGCCGCGAAGACCTGTCGATGGACCACCGCGACAGCGCCTTCGCCATGCCGAAGGCGTGCGTCGTCGACACCGCCTTCACCTGGGGCGACGACCGGCCGCCGGCGACGCCGTGGGCGGAGACGGTGATCTACGAGGTGCACGTGCGCGGCGCGACGATGCTGCACCCGGCTGTGCCGGCCACGCTGCGCGGCAACTTCCTGGGTCTCGCGGCGCCGGCGATGATCGCGCACCTGCAGCGGCTCGGCGTTACCGCGGTCGAGTTGCTACCGCCCCAGGCGATCGTCGACGAGCGCCACCTGGCCAGCCGCGGCCTGCGCAACCACTGGGGCTACAACACCATCGGGTTCTTCGCGCCGGAGCCGCGCTATCTCGGCCGCGGCGAGCTGTGGGAGTTCAAGACCATGGTGCGGCGGCTGCACGCCGCCGGCATCGAAGTGCTGATCGACGTCGTCTACAACCACACGGCCGAGGGCAACCAGCTGGGTCCGACGCTCAGCTTCCGCGGCATCGACAACGCCAGCTACTACCGCCCGGCTGACCCGCCGCGCTACTACGTCGACGACACGGGCTGCGGCAATACGCTGGATCTCAGCCACCCGCGCGTCCTGCAGATGGTCCTGGACTCGCTGCGCTACTGGGTCGAGGAGATGCACGTCGACGGCTTCCGCTTCGACCTCGCCACGACGCTGGGGCGCGAGGCCCACGGCTTCGACCCCGGCAGCGGCTTCTTCGACGCGGTGCGCCAGGACCCGGTGCTGTCGCGCGTTAAGCTGATCGCCGAGCCCTGGGATGTCGGCGACGGCGGCTATCGCGTCGGCGGCTTCCCGCCCGGCTGGTCGGAGTGGAACGACAAGTACCGCGACACCGTGCGCGCCTACTGGCGCGGCGACGACGGCATGCTGCCGGCGCTGGCGCCGCGCCTCTTGGGCTCCGCCGATCTCTTCGACCACGGCGGCCGCGACGCCCGCGCTTCGGTCAATTTCGTCAGCGCGCACGACGGCTTCACGCTCGCCGACGTGGTGTCCTACGACCGCAAGCACAACGATGCCAACGGCGAGGGGAACGCCGACGGCCACGACCATAACCTCAGCGCCAACAACGGCGTCGAGGGGCCGAGCGACGACCCGGCGATCCGCGCCCGCCGCGCGCGCCAGCAGCGTAACATGCTGGCGACGCTCTTGTTCTCGCAAGGCACGCCGATGCTGCTAGCGGGCGACGAGATCGGCAACAGCCAGGGCGGCAACAACAACGCCTACTGCCAGGACAACGAGACGAGCTGGCTCGATTGGCGCCACCTGGACGCCGACCAGCAAGCGCTCAATGCCTTCGTCGCCCGGCTGACGGCGCTGCGCCGCGGCCACCCGGCGCTGCGCCAGCCGCGCTTCCTGCATGGCGAGACGTGCACGCCCGCCGGTCTCAGGAACGTCACCTGGATCTCGCCCGACGGCGTCGAGAAGGCCGAACACCAGTGGCAGGACGTGCACGCCCGTTGCATCGGCCTGGTGCTGTGCGCGCCCGATCGCGGCCGACACGACGTCGTGATGTTGGTCGCCAATTCGTACGACGGCGTCGTCGACTTCACCCTGCCGCGCCTGCCCGGCGTCACTGCCTGGCGCTGTGAACTCGACACTGCCGCGCCGGGCGCGGCGCCCGCCCGGTTCGCCGCAGGCACCGAGGTGCCGGTCGCCGGCCGCAGCCTGGGGCTCTACGCCGCGGAGGCCGCGCCATGAGCTCGCTCGAACGCCTGGCGCGCGCCTACGGCATCGAGCAGAGCTATCGCGACGTCTGGGACACCGAGCATGCCGTCGGCGAGGAGACGAACCGGGCGCTGCTCGCCGCCATGAGCGTCGCCGCCGGCTCGGACGCGGAGGTGCGGGAGAGCCTCGCGGCGTTGGACGCCGCGCCGGCATTGCCGGTCATGGTTGCGAACGTCGGCGACGCGCTGCCGATCGACGCCGCCGCCGGCTGGTCGATCGTTGCCGAGGACGGTCGCGACGTGTCGGGCAACGGCGCGGTGGCGCCCGACCTGCCGGCCGGCGTGCACGAACTGCGGGTCGAGCTGCCCTCGGGACCGCACGAGACGACGCTGATCCTGGCGCCACGGCGCGCCTTCGGCCTCGCCGATCTGGGCGTCGAGCGCCGCGTCTGGGGCTTGGGCGCGCCGCTCTATGGCCTCACCTCGGCGCGCAACTGGGGCCTCGGCGATCTCGCCGATCTCGCGGACCTGGCACGCGGAATGGCCGGGCTGGGTGCCGACCTGGTCGGCATCAACCCGATCCACGCGCTCTACCCGGCGATCGACGACCGCATCAGCCCGTACTCGCCCTCCAGCCGGCGGTTTCTCAACGTGCTGCACATCGCCGTCGACCGGGTGCCGGAGTTCGACGGGTCGCTCGACGCGGCGGCGCTGGCGCGGGTCCGCGACGCGAGCCTCGTCGACTACCCCGCGGTGTCGGCGCTCAAGTTCAAGGCGCTGGAGCAGGCCTACGCGGCGTTCCGCGCCGCGCCCGAGGGCCCGCGCGCCGAGGCGTTCGCCGCCTTCCGCGCGGCCGGCGGGCCGGACCTGGAGCGCCACGCGCTGTTCGAGGCGCTGCAGGCGCACTTCGTCGCCGAGGACCCGGCGCTGGGTTCGTGGCGCGCCTGGCCGGCGGCGTTTCACGACCCGAATGGCGCCGCGGTCGATGCGTTCTCCACCGAGCGGGCCGACGACATCGCGTTCTTCGCCTGGCTGCAGTGGCTGGCGAGCGAACAGCTCGGCGCCGCGCAGGACGCCGCGCGGGACGCGGGCATGGCCGTCGGGCTCTATATCGACCTCGCCGTCGGCACCGATCCCGGCGGTGCCGACGCCTGGGTCGACCAGCGCAGCATCGTCGGCGGCGCCCGGCTCGGGGCGCCCCCCGATATCTTCAACCCGCAGGGCCAGGACTGGGGTCTCGCCCCGTTCGACCCCAACGCGCTGAGGGCCCAGGCCTACGCGCCGTTCCAGCGCATGCTGCGCCAGGCGATGGCCTCGGCGGGGGCGCTGCGCATCGACCACGCGCTGGGGCTCAGCCGCTGCTTCTGGACGCCCGCCAACGGCGCGCCCGGCACCTATGTGCGCTACCCGCTGGACGACCTGCTGGCCGTCATCCGCCTCGAATCCCACCGCAACCGCTGCGTCGTCATCGGCGAGGACCTGGGCACCGTGCCCAAGGGCCTGCGCGAGGCGCTGGTCGACGCCGGGCTGTTGGGCAGCAGCGTGTTCTACTTCGAGCGCGACAAGGCCGGTGCTTTCAGGCCGCCCGAGGCCTACCCGGCGGCCAGCCTGACGACGGTAACGACCCACGACCTGCCGACGCTGGCCGGCTTCTGGAGCGGCCGCGACATCGACTGGCGCGAGGAGCTGGGCCTGTTCCCGGACCCGGACCAGCCGGCGCGCGAACGCGCCGAGCGGGCGGATACCCGCACGGCGATCCTCACGGCGCTCGTCGCTGCGGGGCTGCTGCCGGACGGGCTCGATCCCACAGCGTCGCCGGCGGACGCGACATGGGAGATCGTCGACTCCGTGCATCGTTTCATCGCCCGGACGCCGTCGGCGATCGTGCTGATGCAGCTCGAGGATGCGCTGATGGCCGTGGAGCAGGCTAACCTGCCGGGCACGGTCGACGAGCACCCGAATTGGCGCCGCCGCCTCGAGCCCGCCGTCGAGGCGCTGGCGCAGGATCAACGGGTGCAGGCCCTGGCCGCGGCGCTGCGCGCCGAACGGCCGGGAGGCGAGGGGAGGAGAACATGACCCGCGAGGTGCCGACGGAACCGATCGAGGGCCAGATGCCGGGCACCTCGGGCCTGCGCAAGAAGGTCCAGGTGTTCCAGCAGCCGCCGTATCTCGAGAACTTCGTGCAGTCGGTGTTCGACGGCGTCGGCGCCATGGACGGCGCCACGCTGGTCGTCGGCGGCGACGGGCGCTTCCACAACGACGTGGCGATCCAGACCATTCTCAAGATGGCGGCGGCCAACGGCGTGAGCAAAGTGCTGGTGGGGCAGGGCGGTCTGTTGTCGACGCCCGCGGCGTCCTGCGTCATCCGCAAGCACGGCGCCAAGGGCGGCCTGATCCTCTCGGCCAGCCACAACCCCGGCGGGCCCGACGGCGATTTCGGCGTCAAGTACAACATCTCGAACGGCGGCCCGGCGCCGGAGGCGGTGACCCTGGCGATCCACGCGGCGACGCAGAAGATCGAGAGCTATCACATCGCCGCGGCGCCCGACGTGGCGCTCGACCGGATCGCCGCGACGACGCTCGGCAACATGACGGTCGAGGTCATCGACCCGGTCGCCGACTACCAGGCGCTGATGGAGACGCTGTTCGACTTCGACGCCCTGCGCGAGCAGTTCGCCGGCGGCTTCCGCCTGCGCTTCGACGCCATGCACGCGGTGACAGGGCCCTACGCCCACGCGATCCTGGAAGACGCGCTGGGCGCACCGGCGGGAACGGTGATCAACGGCACGCCCCTGCCGGACTTTGGCGGCGGCCACCCGGACCCCAACCCGGTCTACGCGCGTGACCTGTTCGAGGCCATGTTCGCGGCCGCTGCGCCCGACATGGGCGCCGCCTCCGACGGCGATGGCGACCGCAACATCGTGTTGGGGCGCGGCCTCGCCGTGACGCCCTCGGACAGCCTGGCGGTGCTGGCCGCCAACGCGCACCTGGCGCCCGGCTACCGCGACGGCCTGGCCGGCGTCGCGCGCTCCATGCCGACCAGCCAGGCGGTCGATCGGGTCGCCGCGAAGCTGGGCATCGGCTGCTACGAGACGCCGACCGGGTGGAAGTTCTTCGGCACCCTGCTCGACGCCGGCAAGGCGACGCTGTGCGGCGAAGAGAGCGCCGGCACCGGCTCGAACCACGTGCGCGAGAAGGATGGCCTGTGGGCGGTGCTGCTGTGGCTCAACATCGCCGCCGTGCGGCGCGAGCCCATCGCCGACATCCTGCGGGGTCACTGGGCTGAGTTCGGCCGCAACGTCTACTCGCGGCACGACTACGAGGCCGTCGACGCGGCGGTGGCGGAGACGCTGGTCGGCGACCTCCGCGACCGCCTGGACAGCCTGCCGGGTCAGACGGTCGCCGGCCTCACGGTCGCCGCGGCCGACGACTTCGCCTACACCGACCCGGTCGACGGCTCGGAGAGCGCGCACCAGGGCCTGCGCGTGCTGTTCGAGGGCGGCGCGCGGCTGGTGCTGCGCATGTCGGGGACGGGCACGGAAGGGGCGACGCTCAGGCTCTATCTCGAGCGCTACGAACCTGACCCCGCGCGCCACGACCAGGACCCGCAGGCGGCGCTGAAGCCGCTGATCGAGGCGGCGGAACAGCTCGCCGGCATCCGCGCGCGTACCGGCCGCGACATGCCGTCGGTCATTACATAAAGTACTCCGAGATCAAGAATATAGGTTTATCTCATGGATTATGAAGTAATTACGTACCCTTAGTCCTGGATTAACGGGCCTCCGGCAGTAATGGCGGCAGTTTTTCTGTCACCAGTGTGTAACCGGAACGCCCCACCATGTCAGAAGCCGTGACGCCGGATGCCGCCAGCCCGGCTGCGGTCGCCGACGCGCCGCCGCCCGTCCGCGCGGCGCCCCAGTCGGGACCGCCGCCCGGCATAGCCGACCGGACCGAGTTCGAGAAGCAGAAGGACTCGCTACACATCCTGCCGCTGTCACTGATCCCGTTCGAGACGCCGGGGCTGAAGCGTGCGCGCATGCTGAAGGACGCGCGGCTCAACTCGGTCGTCGAGCTGTTCCACACCGAGGACGCCGGCAGCGGTGTTCTGGACCGCGATCAGTTCCACGAGGTGTTCGGCTGGCCCCGGCACGAGGAGCACCGCGACGTCGACATGATCCGGGGGCTGGCATCGCTGACCAGCTACGACGTCTTCAGCCTGCGGGTCGAGCTGCGGCGGCTGGGCATCCCCGTCAACGACTTCGACGAGTTGCGCCTGTCAGACGCCAAGAGCCGCGAGTTGGCGGTCTACATGACGGACTTCACGCGGCCGCTGATGCAGCAGGTGTTCGGCGGCGCCGACGCGAAGTTCACCGACTTCAACGAGTTGATCGAAACGTTCGCACGGCCGAACAAGGCGGATGCGCTCAAGAACCTGCAGATGATCGCCGAAAAGCTGCGCATCGGCATCGACGAGGTGCCGGCGTTCCTGGAGGACTACGGCGACATCTTCCTGTCGCTCGCCTACTTCAAGGAGGAACTCGACGCGACGATCCCCCTGATGCTCGATCTCACCACGTCGCTCAAGGAGTTGCGAGAGCACTATCAGCTCGCCCAGGACCGCCACTTCGTCGACCTCTGCGGCACGCTCGGCAACACCTTCAGCGACATCATGAACTCGATCACCGGCCGCTTCGAGTCCTTCGAGCGGCACTCTCAGGGGCTGTGGGAAAACAACACGGTCGAATCGTTCACGCGCGTGAGGAAGCTCATCACGGCGCACCACACCACCATCGGCGGCGTGCTGTGCGGCCTGCGCGTCAAGATGATCGCCTGGAACGAGCGCTTCGGCGGCGGCCGCGGCGGCCCCATTCAGCGCGCCGACTTCATCAACTCCGACATAAAGCAGGGCATCGACCGCATCCGCGACATCGAGGCCCAGGCACCGAAGCTCAGCGAATTCTGAGCTGCGTCAGAGCGCTATCGATCGAGTTCAGCGTCACGATTCCGTCCTAATCGATAACGCGCTAGTCCGGCATCGTGACGCTGAACTCGATCGACGCGTACCAGGCCGACAGGTCGGCGATGTCGTCGTCCGAGAGCTGGCCGGCGATGATCGACATGATCTCGTGCGTGCGCTTGCCGGAGCGGAACGCCTTGAGCTGCGTCGTCAGATAGACCTCGCTCTCGCCGGCGATGTGCGGCGCGATCGGGATCCTGGCGATGCCGTCATAGCCGTGGCAGGTCTGACAGGCGGACGCCTTCTTGCGCCCGGCCGCCGGGTCGCCGGCGAGGCCGGGCGACGCCGCCGCGATCGCGGCGAGAGCGACAGCGGCAAAGACCAGGTTTTGTTTCGTCATCGGTCGTCCTGAATCGAGCCGGCGCAACCGGGCAACCGGGGCGAAGGCCCCGGCTGCGCCGGTCGCCGGTGTGCGGCCCTAGTTGCCGTACGAGATGCGGTACAAGGCGCCGGCCAGATCGTCGGACACCAGGATCGAGCCGTCGCGCAGTTGCGCGACGTCGACCGGGCGGCCGAGATATTCGCCGTTCTCGTCGATCCAGCCCTCCGCGAACGGTACCGTCGTGCCGGCCGAGCCGTCCTCGTTGACGCTGGTGAACATCACCCGCGCGCCGACCGGCGTGGTGCGGTTCCACGAGCCGTGCTGGGCCGAGAAGATGCCGCCCCGATACTGCGCCGGGAACATGCGCCCCGTGTAGAACGTCATGCCCAGGTCCGCCGCGTGGGCGATGGTCTCGACCTCGGGCATCACGATATCGGCCGGTGGCGTCTCGCCTTTGTACTCGTTGGTCCGTGTCGAGCCGCCGCCGTACCACGGGAAGCCGAAGTTCTGGCCCATCGCGGTCTGCCGGTTGATCTCGCCCGGCGGAATGTCGTCACCCATGCCGTCGACCTGGTTGTCGGTGAACCACAGCTCGCCGTTGGCCGGGTTGAAGTCGTGGCCCACGGAGTTGCGGATACCATAGGTGTAGACCTCGCGCCCGCTGCCGTCGGTGTTCAGGCGGATCATGCCGCCGATGCCGACCTGGTCGTACAGGGCCAGCTTGGCCGGCGGGGAGACGTTGAACGGCTGGCCCAGCGAGATGTAGAGCTTGCCGTCCGGGCCGATCTTGCAGACCCGCGCGGTGTGGTTGTAGCTCTCCTCGTCGACCGGGATCAGCTGGCCCTGCGGCACCACTTCGAAAGCGGCGACGTCCGGGCTCTCGTAGAAGAACTCCGCGGCCGGATAGACCAGCACGCGGTTCTGCTCGGCGATGAAGAGGAAGCCGTCCTTGGAGAAGCAGGGGCCGTTGGGGATGGTGAAGTCGATCGACGGCGCGAAGCGCTTCACCTCGTCCGCCACGCGGTCCTTGTTGCGGTCGGTGACCGACCAGACGTCGGTCTTGCGCGTGCCGACGAAGGTGACGATGCCCTGGGGGCCGACCGCCATGTGCCGTGCGTCCGGTACGACGGCGTAGAGCTCGATCTTGAAGCCCGGCGGCAGGGTGATGCGCTCAAGGGTCTTGCGGATGCCGTCGGCGTAGGCGCCGCCCTGCTCGACGACGGTGAAGTCCTTGACGCCGGTCGTCTTGAACTGGCCGAGCTTTTCGAGATTGCTCTGGGCCAGAGCGCCGCTGGTTGCGAACATCGCTGAGGCCACTGCGGCCACGACAAATGGCTGCCATCGCATGGTCAATCCTCCCGATCTTGGTTGCCCGCGCAGTCTTGTCGGAGGTGTGCTCACTGCCTGTGGTCGTCTGGATCGGATCGATCCGAAGGCGCCCAACGCTTGCGCGGTGGTATGCGATTGTCGCTTGCGAAACCAACGCCGCGCAAGCAAATTGAGATAACAAATGGTTGTAGGATGCACGGATAGGCGCACAGCGCTGGGCGTCACGCAATCCGTGATTGAGTCTGGCCAAAGACGCCCGATTCCAAAACGTTATGGGTTTCGCAGCGTGCGATAGAAGTCATAGGCGGCCAAGGCGACTCCGACAACTATCACGATAGTCAAATCGACTTCTTGGACGAAGCCGACGAGCACTGAGAGAAACGCGATCAGCGCGCAAAGTGAGAGTATGGCCAGGGCCTTGTCGGTCATCACGGTCGCTGTCGCTCCTCTCGGTCGCCGCGGATCAGGCGGCGTGCTCGGCGCCACTTTCGGCCGACACCGCCTCGATCAGCCACCGGGCCGTGCGCAGCAGGCGCGCGTCGTCGCCACGCCGCCCGACGAGTTGCACGCCGAGCGGCAGGCCGTCCGGACTCTCGAGCAACGGCAACGTAATCGCCGGCACACCGCAGAACGTCCAGATCGTGCAGAACGCCGGATTGCCGGTGCTGTCCAGACCGCGCGGCGCGACGCCCGGCGCCGCCGGCGTGACGATCGCGTCGTAGCGCTCGAAGATCCGGTCGAGCCCGGCGTTGAGCACCTCGATCCAGTCCAGCGCGACCAGGTAGTCCTGCGCCAATGTCGTGCGGCCTTCCTCGATCATGCCGACCAGCCGGTCGCTGAGCCGACTGCGGTCGCGTTCGTAGTAGGCGGCGAAGTGCTTCGCCATCTCTGCCAGCATGACCACGCGGTGCCACGCATGCGCCTGGTCGAAGGGCTCGGGCAGGTCGACATCGTCGATGCCGTCGCCCAGGACCTCGACCAGCTCGGCGAAGGCGTCGCGCGTCTCCTCGTCGGCTTGGTCCCACACCGGCGTGCGCACGAAGGCGAGGGCGGGCGTGGCCGGCGGCGCCTCGCGCGCGACGTCCAAGAGGCGCGGGGGTGCGGTCGGGCGCGTCGCCGGGTCGCCGGCGTCATGACCGGCGATACAGTCCGTTAGCAGCGCCGCGTCCTCGACCGACTGCGCGAACACGCCGACCGTGTCGAGCGACGGCGCCTGCCTGAGCACGCCGGTGCGGGGAATGACCCCCTGGCTAGGCTTGAAGCCGATCACGCCGCAGAAGGCGGCGGGCCGGATCACCGATCCGTTGGTCTGGGTACCGATCGCCAGCGGCGCCATGCCGGCGGCGACGGCCGCGGCCGAGCCGCTGGAAGAGCCACCGGGGGTGCGGTCGAGCGCGCGCGGGTTCCTGGTCTTGCCCGGCGTGAAGACGGCGAGTTCGGTCGTCACCGCCTTGCCCAGGATCACGGCACCGGCTGCCCGCAGCCGGGCGACGATGACGGCGTCGTCGCGCGGCCGCCGGCCGCTGTCGAGCGCGCAGCCGTTCTCGGTCGGGAAGTCGGCGGTGTCGACGATGTCCTTAATGGCGACCGGCACGCCGTGTAGTGGCCCAACCGGCGTGCCCGACGCGCGGTGGCGGTCGAGCGCGCGGGCCTGCTCGAGGGCGTACGCCGCGTCGAAGTGCTCGAACGCGCCGACGTCGGCTTCGTGCGCCGCGACGGTCTCGACGCACGCTGCCGTCGCCTCTTCCGCGCGGACTGCGCCGGTCGCGATCTGCTGGGCCAGGTCGACGGCGCCGCGTTGTGCGAGGTTCATGCCAGCGCCCTCAGCGGCCGTAGATCTGTTCCGGCAGCCACAGCGCGATCTCCGGGAAGACGTAGAGGATGAACATGGCGAGGAAGATCATCGACAGGAACGGCATGATGCCGCGGAAGATTTCGACGAGCTGGACGTGGGGCGGCGCGATGCCCTTGAGGTAGTACGCCGCCATCGCCATCGGTGGGGTCAGGAACGAGGTCTGCAGGTTGAGCGCGACCAGGATGCCGAAGAACAGCGGGTCGATGTTGAAGTAGGGCAGGAGCGGCAGGAAGATCGGCACGAAGATGATGATGATCTCGCTCCACTCGAGCGGCCAGCCGAGCAGGAAGATGATGAGCTGGGCCAGGATCAGGAACATGATCGGCGAGAGATCGAGGCCGATGACGAACTCGCTGATCAGCTGCTCGCCGCCGAGATAGGAGAAGACCGAGGAGAACGTCCACGAGCCGACGAACAGCCAGCACACCATCGCCGACGTGCGCACGGTCAGATACACCGACTCCTTGAGCCGGTCCCAGGTCAGCGCCCGGTAGGCGACAGCCAGGATCAGGCCGCCGAGCGCGCCGACCGAGGCGGCTTCCGACGGTGTCGCGAGACCGAACAGGATCGCGCCGAGCACCGACAGGATGAGCACCGCGAGCGGGAAAAACGAGGTGATCAGCATGACGACCACCTGGAGCCGCGAGATGTCCGCGACCTCATCCTTCCTCGGTTTCGGTGCAAGTTTCGGGTTCAGCCAGGCGCGCCCGATGACGTAGACGATGTAGAGCCCGGCCAGCATCATCCCCGGGAACATCGCGCCGGCATACAGCTTGACGATCGACACGTTCGACGTCGCCGCGTAGACGATGAGCATGGTGCTGGGCGGGATCAGGATGCCGAGGCAGCCGCCGGCGCAGATGACACCGGCGGCGAAGCTGGTGTCGTAGCGGGCCTTGAGCATGGCCGGGAAGGCGAGCAGGCCCATCAGCGTCACCACGGCGCCGATGATCCCGGTCGCCGTCGCGAACATGGCGCAAGTCGCCAGCGCCGCGATCGCCATCGACCCGGGCATGCGGCGCGCCGCGATGTAGAGCGTCTGGAACAGGCGGTCGACGATGTTGGCGCGTTCGACGATATAGCCCATGAACAGGAACAGGGGCACCGCCGTCAGCACGTCGTTCGCCATCACCGAGTAGGTCTGGTTGACCAGCAGATCGAACACGCGGTTGTCGAAGATCGTGCGCATCCGCTCGGCGTCGAAATAGGCGTAGTAGCCGAAGCCCACGCCCATCGCGATCAGGGTGAAGGCGATCGGAAAGCCGAGCAGGATGACGAGGATGAAGATCCCGAGCATCATCACCGCGACGACGGGATCGGGCGGCATGCTCAGCGCTCCTCGCTCGGTGGCAGCACGTCCACCGCTTCGGTGCCATGCGCCAGCACCTCGCGCTCGTGCTCGTGCAAGAGCTGCTCCTCGAGTTCCTCGATGTCCTCCAGGTGCCGCGGCCACTCGCCGTCACGGATGCACATGATGCAGCGGCAGACCTGCGCGATGCCCTGCAGAACCAATAGCGCGCCGGCAATGCTGATGATGGTCTTGAACTGGAAGATCGGCACGTTGGCCGGGCTCATGACGCTGACTTCCAAATAGCGCCACGAGCGGCTGGAGTACTTCCACCCCGCGAGCACCAGCGCGATCACGCCGGGAAAGAAGAAGATGAAATAGAGGACGAGCTCGACGATGCCCTGCGTCCGCGGCCGCCACAGCCGATAGATGAAATCGCCGCGCACGTGGCCGTCGCGCGACAGCGTGTAGGCGCCGGCCATCATGAACAGCGTGCCGTACATCATGTAGCTGACGTCGAAGGCCCATGACGTCGGGTCGCGCAGCACGTAGCGCACGAAGACCTCGTAGCCCACGCCGAAGGTCATGACGATGATCAGCCAGGCGAACGCCTTGCCGAACCAGGCCGAGACCTTGTCCACGAAGAATATGAAACGTTCCATCTACGGTACCAGGGGCCGCGGGCGGGGCGGCGCCAAGTGCGCCGCCCCTTACGTTGCGTAACGTCGGGCGCCCTAGAAGCCCAGCCGGCCCGGGAAGTAGTGCTCGTAGGCCAGCTTGTAGTCGGCCGAGTTCATCAGATCGTAGAACGCGACGCGCTCGGACCACGCCTTCTGGCTCGCCACGACCTTGGCGAAGAACGGGTCCTTCACCAGGCCCTCGAGCACCGAGTCCCACGACTTGAGCTGGGCGTCCATGACCGACTGCGGCGTGCGATAGACGTTCACGCCGTCCTCGTTGATCAGCGTCTGCAGATCGTTCGAGTAGCGGTCCATGGCCAGGCCGTAGTTCGCCGTGTTGGCGGCTTCGGCGCTGTACTCCAGGATCGCTTGCAGCTCGGCCGGCAACGCCTCGAAGCGGTCCTTGTTGAAGATGATCTCGAAGAACTCGGCGGCCTGATGGTACGAGCCCATCATGTAGACTTTCGAGACGTCCTGGGCACCGAACTGGCGGTCGGAGGTCGGGTTGTTGAACTCGAACGCCTCGATCACGCCGCGCTCCAGCGCCGGCACGATCTCACCGCCCGGTAGCTGCGTCACCTTCAGGCCCATGCCCTGCATGATGTCGGTGGCGAGACCGACGGTCCGGTACTTGAGGCCGCGCATGTCGTCGGCGCTCTTGACTTCGTCCTTGAACCAGCCGAGCGGCTGCGTCGGCATCGGCATGGCGAAGAAGCCGACGAGGTTGAGCCCGAGAATGTCGTTGACGAACTCCGCGTACAGCTCCTTGCCGCCGCCAAAGTGGATCCAGGCCAGGATCTGCGACGCGTTGGCGCCGAACACCGGGCCGGTGCCGAACAGCGAAGCGGCCTTGTTCTTGCCGTACCAGTAGGCAGTGACGGTGTGGGCGCCGTCGATCACGCCGTCATGGCTGGCATCCTGCACCTGGAACGCCTTGACGACCGCGCCCGCCGGCAGCAGGTCGATCTTCAGCCGGCCGCCCGACATCTTTTCGACGCGCTCGCCGTACTGCGCCGCAAACTCCTAGAACATCGCCCCGGCACCCCAGGACGACTGCATCTTGAAGACGGTCGTCTGGGCCCGCGAGACATTCGGCATCGCAACCGTCGCGACGCCCGCGCCAGCCGCGACGCCAACTCCCTTGAGGAACTTGCGGCGGGCGACTTTCTTATCGGTGGTGCGTTTGGTGGTCATGTACTCCTCCCGAGGCACGCCCCGCACAACCGTTGGAAGTTGCCGGCGCATGCCGAACTTTATTGGTGACCAAGACAGCCACGGCACATCGTCACCACCCGTCCGGCGCCGTGTCAATGCGTTGGGCCCCGATGCACGGCAATGTGTCGCAGTGGTGTAGCGACGCAGTGCGGGTCATGGCCCGCAGAAAATCGGACATTCAGGAGTGATTTCATGGCGCAGCCCACGCATGCCGACGCAGCGGCGGCAAATCGGCCCAAACCGGCCGCCGGGGCGGCGGAACGCCTGAGACAAGCTTTCGCGGCGGAGGAACGCGCGGCGATCAGACGCGCGACGCAGGTCATCGTCGCGGCTATCGCGGCCATCATCGCCTTGCTGTTCGTCCTGCTGCCCGTCGCCGAGGTGCCTTTCTATGCCGCCGTTCTGATCGCGTTCGCCGGACTGTTCGTCGTTCGCTACGGCTTGAGCCACAGCGGCTTCGCACGTGACTGGCACGGCTACGTGTTCGCCGTTCTCGTCTACGCGCTGTTCACTGTCGTTGCCCAGGTCCCGAACCCGCTGGACGCGACGCCCTGGCCGGTGCAGATGCAGCCGCGCTACGGCATGTTCGTCTTCAGTTTCATCTTCCTGATTCCGTTTGCGTTCAGCTATTCGCCAACGCTGGTGGCGTGGGCCGGCGCCGTCTGCTGCGCGACGTGGAGCGTCGGCATGGCCTGGCTGGTCTCGCGTCCGCAGTCGATTGGCGCCTTCCCGGGGCAGCAACCCTGGTCGCCGGAGGAAGGCCTGGCCCGCTTTCTGGACCCGTACTTCGTCAGCATTGACAACTGGATCCAGAACGTCGTCGTCATGCTGATCGTGGCCGGCACTCTCGCCGCCGTCGTGCGCCGGTCGCGCGACCTTGTGCAGCGCGAGGTGACGATGGAGCGCGAGCGCACGAACCTGGCGCGCTACTTCCCGCCGACCGTCGTCGACCGGCTGGCCGTGGCCGACGAACCGCTGGGCGCCGTGCGCGTGCAGCCGGTGGCCGTGCTGTTCGCCGACATCGTCGGCTTCACGCGCCTGGCCGAGGGCACGGCGCCCGGACCGCTGGTCGATCTGCTACGCGACTTCCACGGTCGGCTCGAGGCCGCCGTCTTCGAGCACGGCGGCACGCTCAACAAGTTCCTGGGCGACGGCATCATGGCGACGTTCGGCACGCCCGACACCGGCGCGCACGATGCGAGCAACGCGATCGCCGGCGCCCGGGCGATGCTGGCGGCGATCAACGACATGAACCGCGTGCGCGCCGTCGGCGGCGAACCGCCGCTCCGGCTCTCGGTCGGCATCCACTACGGCGAAGCCGTCCTGGGCGACATCGGCTCCGCGCGGCAGCTCGAATACGGCGTGCTCGGCGACGTGGTGAACGTCGCCAGCCGACTGGAGGCCCTGACGCGGCAGCTCGATTGCCAGCTCATCGTCAGCGACGCGGTGGTCGCCGCCGCGCGCGCCGAACCGGGCACGCGTGCCGAGGCGCTGCTGGCCGGGTTCCGTGAGCCCGTCGAAGAACCGGTCCGCGGCCGCGAAGAGCGGGTGACCGTCTGGTGCCTGGAGCCCCGCGCGTAGCGCGCGGCTCTCGCCCGACCTTAGACCGAGCGCGTAATGCCGCCGTCGATGCGGATGTTCTGGCCGGTGATGTAGCTCGACCGGTCCGAGGCCAGGAAGGCGATGAGCTCGGCGACCTCCTCGACGTGGCCATAGCGCCCGAGAGGGATGCGCGCGCGCCGCTCCTCGGACTCCGGCAGACTGTCGATGAAGCCCGGCAGGACGTTGTTCATGCGGATGTTGTCGGCGGCGTAGTTGTCCGTGAACAGCTTCGTGAAGGCCGCGAGGCCGGCCCGAAACACGCCAGAAGTGGGAAAGCTCGCCTCCGGCTCGAAGGTGGCATAGGTCGAGATGTTGACGAAGGCGCCGCCGCCCTGCCGCTGCATGACAGGTGTCGCCAAGCGCGCCACGCGGATGACGTTCATCAGGTAGACGTCCATGCCGGTGTGCCAGTCCGCGTCGCTGATATCCAGCACCGGGCCCTTGGGACCGTGACCGGCGCTGCTGACCACCGCGTCGATGCGGCCCCAGGCGGCGACGCTGTCGTCGACCAACTTCTGCAAGTCGTCGACCGATTGGTTCGACCCGGTGACGCCCAGGCCGCCCAGCTCTCGCGCCAGGGCCTCGCCCTTGCCGGACGACGACAGGATGGCCAGCCGCCAGCCGTCGCCGGCCAGCTTGCGCGCGGCCTCAGCCCCCATCCCGCTGCCGCCGCCGACGACGAGCGCAACTGGTCCGTCCGTCATTTCACGTCTCCCAGGAGGCATACATCGGCGCCAAGGTCACCCCGCTTCGAAAACCACAGTTGCGAGCGGCGGGATGGTGATGCGCATGGAGTAGGGCTGGTCGTGCCAGGGCTGGGGCTCGCTCACGACGGCGCCGAGGTTGCCCAGGCCCGAGCCCTCGTAGGCCGTGGCGTCGGTGTTCAGCACCTCCCGCCAGGTGCCGGGCTCCGGCAGGCCGATACGGTAGTCGGGGCGCGGCACCGGCGTGAAGTTGCAGGCCACCACGACGGGCTTGGCGTCGTCGTCGCCGCGGCGCAGATAAGCCAGCACCGAGTCCTCGGCGGCGTTGACCTCCAGCCACTGGAAGCCGGCGGCGTCGCAGTCGCGCTGGTGCAGCGCCGGCGTCGCGCGATAGAGCCGGTTCAGATCACCGACGAGGTTCTGCACGCCTCTGTGCCAGCCGGTCTCGGTCAGGTGCCAGTCGAGGCTGGTGTCGTGGTTCCACTCCCGCCCTTGCGCAAACTCGCCGCCCATGAACAACAGCTTCTTGCCCGGGTGGGTCCACATGAAACCGTAGTAGGCGCGCAGGTTGGCGAACTGCTGCCAGGCGTCGCCGGGCATGCGGGCCAAGAGCGAGCCCTTGCCGTGCACCACCTCGTCGTGGCTCAGCGGCAGCACGAAGTTTTCCGTGAAGCCGTAATGGATACCGAAGGTCATCTGGTGGTGGCGGTACTTGCGGTGGATCGGATCGCAGCTCATGAAATCGAGCGTGTCGTGCATCCACCCCATGTTCCATTTGTAGCCGAAGCCCAGCCCGCCGAGGTAGGTGGGCTGCGAGACGCCGGGCCAGGCAGTCGACTCCTCGGCCATCGTCGTGACGCCGGGCACGGTGCCGTAGGCCAGCTCGTTCATTCGCCGCAGGAAGGCGATGGCCTCCAGGTTCTCGTTGCCGCCGTGCTGGTTGGGGATCCACTCGCCGGGCTCGCGGCTGTAGTCCAGGTAGAGCATGGAGGCCACCGCATCGACGCGCAGCGCGTCGACGTGATAGCGGTCGAGCCAGAACAGCGCGTTGCTCAACAGGTAGTTGGCGACCTCGCGGCGGCCGTAGTTGAAGATCAGCGTGTTCCAATCCTGGTGAAAGCCCTGGCGCGGGTCGGCGTGCTCAAAGAGGTGCGTGCCGTCGAACCGGGCGAGGCCGTGCGGGTCGGTCGGAAAGTGCCCCGGCACCCAGTCGAGGATCAGGCCCAGGCCGGCCGCGTGGCAGGCCTCGACGAACTCCTTGAAGTCGTGCGGCGTGCCGAAGCGGCGGGTCGGGGCGTAGAGACCGACGGGCTGGTAGCCCCAGGAGCCGTCGAACGGGTACTCGCTGATCGGCAAGAGCTCAAGGTGGGTGAAGCCCATGTCGCGGGCGTAGGGCACCAGCCGGTCGGCCAGCTCGGCGTAGGTGAGGAAGCGGTCGCTGTCGTCCGGCACGCGCGCCCACGACCCCAGGTGCACCTCGTAGATCGAGATCGGCTTGTCGCGCCCCTGCGCCGCCTCGCGCGCGTCGAGCCAGTCGGCGTCCCGCCAGTCGAGGTCGCGCAGGTCGCGCACGACGGAGCCGGTCCTGGGGCGCAGCTCGGCGCCAAAGCCGAACGGGTCGGCCTTGAGCGGCTGCAGCGTGCCGTCGTGGCTCTTGATCTCGTACTTGTAGATCGCGCCGTCGCCGAGGCCAGGCACGAAGATCTCCCACACACCCGTCGTGCCGCGCCCGCGCATGGCGTGGCGGCGGCCGTCCCAGTCGTTGAAGTCGCCGACGACGGAGACGCGCCGGGCGCCGGGCGCCCAGACCGCGAAGTGGGTGCCGGCGACGCCCTCGTGCTCGATCGCGTGGGCGCCCAGCATGTCATGGGCCGACTGATGCGTGCCCTCGGCCCACAGGTGCTCGTCGATCGCGCCCATGACAGGGCCGAAGCGGTAGGGGTCGTCGAGCGTCCAAGTGTCGTCGCCGCGCGTCGCTTTCAGGCGGTACGGAAACCGCTTCTTGCGACGGTGCACGACGCCGGCGAACAGGCCGTCCCGGTGTAATTGTGCCAGCGTCGCGGCGGTCTTGCCGGCGGCATCGACCACTGCCAGCGTCTCGGCGCCGGGCACCAGCGCGCGCACGATCAGGTTGCCATCGACCTCGTGCTGGCCCAGGACGCCGAACGGGTCGCCGTGGTCGGCGGCGAGCAGCGCCGCGACGACATCTGCCGGCAGCGCCGCCGGGTCCTTGGGCCGTCGCGCCATGCCCGCTTCGCCGGCTATCCGGCGCCGACGGGGACGTGCCAGATGTCGCGAGCGTAGCCACGGATGGTGCGGTCGGACGAGAACCAGCCGACGCGCGCGGTGTTTAGCACGGCGCGGCGCATCCAGTCGTCGTGCGCGCCGAAGGCGCCGTCGATCTCGCGCTGGATCGTGAGATAGGCGTCGAAGTCGGCGGTGACCATGAAGTAGTCGTGGCCCGTCAGGTCGCCGACCAGCGCGTGGAAGCGGTCGGGCTCGTCGGGCGAGAAGGCGCCGGCGGATATCATGTCGAGCGCCTCCTTGAGCGCCGGGCTGGCGGCGATGGCGTCGCGGGGATCGTAGCCCGCGGCGCGCCTGGCCGCGACCTCCTGTGCCGTCAGGCCGAAGATGAAGATGTTCTCCTCGCCCACGCAGTCGCGGATCTCGACGTTGGCGCCGTCCAGCGTGCCGACGGTGAGCGCACCGTTCAGCGCCAGCTTCATGTTGCCGGTGCCCGATGCCTCCATGCCGGCGGTGGAGATCTGCTCCGACAGGTCGGCGGCGGGGATGATGACCTCCGCCAGCGAGACGCCGTAGTTGGGCAGGAAGGCGATCTTCAACCGGTCGCCAACGGCCGGGTCGGCGTTGACCACGCGGGCGACGTCGTTGGCCAGCTTGATGATCAGCTTGGCGGTAACGTAGCCGGGGGCGGCCTTGCCGGCAAACACCTTGACCCGTGGCTGCCAGTCGCGCTCGGGCTCGCGGCGGATCGCGTTGTAGTGGGCGACCGCCTCCAGCACGTTCAGGAGTTGGCGCTTGTACTCGTGCAGGCGCTTGATGTGCACGTCGAAGAGCGCGTCGGGGTCGACGGTGAGGCCGCAGTCGCGCGCGATCGCCTGCGCCAGCCGCTCCTTGTTGGCGCGCTTGACGGCGGCGAAGCGTGCGCGGAACGCGGCGTCATCGGCGAAAGGCTCCAGGGCTTCCAGTTGCTCCAGGTCCAGCTCCCAGGCGTCGCCGATCGTCTCGCGCAGCAGGCTCGCCAGGCCCGGGTTGCAGTCGGCGAGCCAGCGCCGCGGCGTGATGCCGTTGGTCTGGTTGACGATGCGATCCGGGTAGACGCGGTTGAGGCCGGCGAACACGGTCTCGCGCATGAGATCGGTGTGCAGGGCGGAGACGCCGTTGACCTTGTGGCAGCCGACGAACGCCAGGTTGCCCATGCGGACGTGGGCCTGATCGACGACCCGCACGGCGTCGAGCGCGACGCCGGTGCCGCTCGCCTCGACTTCGGCCGCGGCGCGGCGGTCGATCTCGGCGATGAGCTCAAAGTGGCGTGGCAGCACGCGGCCGAACAACTCCAGCGGCCAGCGCTCAAGCGCCTCCGGCAGCAGCGTGTGGTTGGTGTAGGAGAGGCAGCCGCGCGCCACCTCGAACGCCGTGCCGACGTCGACCCCGTGCTCGTCGATCAAGAGGCGCATCAGCTCCGGCACGGCGATCGCCGGGTGGGTGTCGTTGAGCTGGATCGCGGCGTAACGCGGCAGCGCCGTCAGGTCGTCGTGGGTGGCGCGGAAGCGGCGCAGCAGGTCCATCAGCGACGCGGCGGTGAAGAAGTATTCCTGCTTGAGGCGCAGCTCCTGCCCGGCGGGCGTGGTGTCGTCGGGGTAGAGCACCCGCGACAGGGTCTCGGCCAGCACCTGGCGCTCCGCCGCGGCCATGAAGTTGCCGCGGTTGAAGGCCTCCAGGTCGAACACCGCCTTCGGCTTGGCGGCCCACAGGCGCAGCGTGTTGACGTGGCCGCCGGCACGGCCGGCGACGGGCGTGTCGTAGGCGGCGGCCAGCACGTGCTCCGTCGGCTGCCAGTCCGCGCGGCCGTCGGCGCCCGCCGCGACCGTGCCACCGAAGCCGATGGTGTAGACCACCTCCGGCCGCTCGAATTCCCACGGGTTGCCGACGGTCAGCCAGTCGTCGGCCTCCTCGATCTGCCAGCCGTCGTCGAAGCCCTGCTTGAAGAGCCCGTGCTCATAGCGGATGCCGTAGCCGTAGGCGGCGACGCCCAGGCTGGCCATGCTGTCGAGGAAGCAGGCGGCGAGGCGGCCCAGGCCACCGTTGCCCAGCGCCGGATCGGGCTCGGTCGTGAGCGCCGCGTCGTAGTCGGCGCCGAGTTCAGCGAGCGCCGCGCGGCAGGCGGCCTCGATGCCCAGATGGCCAATGGCGTCGCCCAAGAGCCGGCCGACCAGGAACTCCATCGACAGGTAGTAGACCCGTTTGCGGTCGTGCCGGTAGACGGCCTGCGTCGTCGGGATCCAGTCGTCGACGATGCGGTCGCGCACGGCCAGCGACAGCGCCACGCACCAGTCGCGCGGCACGGCGTGGTCCGGGTCCTTGCCGACCTCGTAGACCAGGTGCTCCAGCACCGACTGGCGGATGGCGTCGCGGTCGCGGCCGCGGCGCGCGACGACGGCGATGGGTCCGGCGTGATCCATGCGCGGGTCCTTGACTGGCACAGGGGCGGAAACGTTTTGCGTGGGCGCGCCGAGTTAGGCATCCCGCCGAGCCCAGTCAAGGGGAAGCTTGGGGGCGGGCACCACCCCCGCATGGGCGCGCATTCGAACTTGCTAATTTAGAAATATCTAATATATAACGACGACAACGGTTCGGGGGGCGTTCCGCCGGACCCGATCACATCGCATAAGAGGGGGACCGTCCGATGACGCCCGAGGTCAGAGCCTTCTTCGACGAGGCCACGTTCACGATCTCCTACGTGGTGCGCGAGCCCGACGGGCCGCACTGCGCCATCGTCGATTCGGTGCTGGACTACGACCCGAAGTCGGGCCGCACGGGCACCGCCAGCGCCGACGCCGTGATCGCTTATGTCACGGACAACGGCCTCGCGGTCGACTGGATCCTGGAGACCCACGCCCACGCCGACCACCTGACCGCAGCGCCGTACCTCAAAGAGAAGCTAGGCGGCCAGATCGCCATCGGCGAGCACATCACCGACGTGCAGCGCGCCTTCAAGGGCCTGTTCAACGCCGGCGAGGAGTTCCGCGCCGACGGCCGCCAGTTCGACCACCTCTTCGCCGACGGCGACGAGTTCCGCATCGGCGCCATGACCGGCCGCGTCATGCACACGCCCGGACACACGCCGGCCTGCATTGCCTACGTCATCGACGACACGGCGTTTGTCGGCGACACGCTGTTCATGCCGGACTTCGGCACCGCGCGCTGCGACTTCCCGGGCGGCGATCCGCGCATCCTGTACCGCTCGATCCAGCGCATCCTGGCGCTGCCGCCGGAGACGCGGCTGTTCATGTGCCACGACTACATGGCGCCCGGTCGCGACGAATACGCCTGGGAGACCACGGTCGCCGAGGAGCGCGCGCGCAACGTGCACGTACACGATGGCATCAGTGAGGACGCCTTCGTCGAGCTGCGCACGACGCGCGACAAGGCGCTGGACATGCCGGTCCTGATCCTGCCCTCGGTGCAGGTCAACATGCGCGCCGGCGAAATGCCGCCGCCGGAGGACAACGGCGTGCGTTATCTCAAGATCCCGCTCGACGCGGTTTGAGGAGCGAAACCATGACCAACGTCTCCCGCATCAGCCCGTTCCTGTCGGTGGCGACGCAGCTCGACGAGGCGGCCGTCGCCGCCGCCGCGGCGCAGGGCTTCCGCGCCATCGTCAACAACCGGCCCGACGGCGAGGGCGACGACCAGCCGGCCGGCGCCACGCTGGCCGCCGCCGCCGAACGCCTGGGCCTGGACTACCGCCACGTGCCGGTGGTGCCCGGCAGGGTGACGGACGACGACGTCGCCGCCTTCGAGCGCGCCCTGGCCGAGCTCAAGGGCCCGGTGCTGGCGTTCTGCCGCACCGGCACGCGCTCGACGACGCTGTGGGCGCTGGCCGAAGCCGAGCGCCTGCACCCCGACGCGGTGCTGGCGTCGGCGCATGACGCCGGTTTTGACCTCGACGCAATGCGACCGCGCCTGGAGGCGCGTTGGCAGTCCGCCAAGGCAGCCTGACGCGGCTGGCATTCGCCCAGCGGCGCCTATATTGGGGGTCCTGTTCGACCCGAGGTGCCGCCCATGACCACCACCCGCCGCATCCAACGCGTCGTCGCCGGCCAGCCGGCCAGCGACGGGGCCGGTGTGCGCCTGTCGCGCGTCATCGGCACGCCGCAATGCGACCACCTGGACCCGTTCCTGCTGCTCGACGAGTTCCGCTCGGACGCGGCCGACGACTACATCGCCGGCTTCCCCGAGCACCCGCACCGCGGCTTCGAGACCGTCACCTACATGATCCACGGCCGCATGCGGCACAAGGACTCGACCGGCAACAGCGGTCTGTTGAGCGACGGCGCCGTGCAGTGGATGACCGCCGGCCGCGGCATCGTGCACAGCGAGATGCCGGAGCAGACCGACGGCCTGCTATGGGGCTATCAGTTGTGGGTCAACCTGCCGGCGGCGTTGAAGATGAGCGCGCCGCGCTACCAGGACATCCAGAGCGACGCCATCCCCGAGGTCACGGAAAATGGCACCCGCGTGCGCGTCGTCGCCGGGACCTACAAGGGCACCGCGGGGGCGGCGGAAACGCTGACGGAGGTCGGCTATCTCGACGTGCAGCTCGAGGCCGGCGCGACGTTCGCCCACGGTGTGCCGGACGGGCACACGGCGCTGGCGTTCGTCTATCGGGGTACGGCGCGGTGCGCCGACGTCGAGGTGCCGGCGGGCTCGCTCGCGGTGCTCGAAACCGCCGGCCATGTGGAGTTCACGGCGCGTGACGCCGCCGGCCTGCTGCTGCTCACCGGCGCGCCGCTCGACGAGCCCGTGGCGCGCTACGGGCCGTTCGTCATGAATACGCGCGACGAGCTGATGCAGGCCGTGCAGGACTTCCAGGCCGGGCGGCTCGGCTAGGTCATGAACCCATAAATGGGATTCCCGAATCGGCGGTGATCTGATTCAAGCTTC
>Ga0049108_10000118_pt1 | contig 31324 bp, 30 predicted proteins | sample WorMetilPIANOSA2_FD_60020 | JGI IMG/M metagenome (GOLD analysis project Ga0049108, IMG submission 60020) | Marine gutless worms symbiont microbial communities from Max Planck institute for Marine Microbiology, Germany - Olavius ilvae PIANOSA.2 | ecosystem: Host-associated > Annelida > Digestive... | reverse complement strand
GCAAGCGGGGATCTTGTGACAACGCCACCATTGCAAGATCCCCGCTTGCGCGGGGATGACTATAAGAAGGCCACGGGGATGACTATAAGAAGGCCACGGGGGTGACTATAAGAAGGGTGCGGGGATGACTTGAGAGGAGCGGGGTGGTCAGGCCCCGTTCCGGCTAAGCGGCGGTGCCACCGTTGCTGATCAGTGTCTCCAGGCGAGCATCGTCGAAGTCATGTTCCAGCGTTTTGGCGGCCTCATCGACAGCTGCCTGTAAGTCCCTGCCGCAGTTGACCACCTCACGCCGCCACTGTTCCAGGTAAGCGTCGGCACCCGCCATTTTTGCGCGCATCGCAGCCTTGTCGATCGCTTCGGCGAAACGTTCGCTAAGTACGATTTTCGCCGTTTCGCGGCGTTCTTTGGCAATTACCTGGGCGGGAATGTCACGCCAGTATACGGTTGTCAGTTTGGCCATCAGATTAATCTCGAATAATGAAATAGCATTTTGCAGCAGCGCGAGTATAAAGATGCACAGAGACCAAATCCAGCAACAATTCTTGTTTACCGCGCGTTGCTTTCAGGCGTAGAATTCAGCGCAGTTTTTAACCGCTAACCGAGGAAGAATTAATGCTTAAAGTGGGTTTTATCGGTCTTGGCAATGTTGGCGGCAAGCTCGCCGGAAGCCTGTTACGTAACGGTATCGATCTGACTGTCCGGGACCTCGATCCAGCCATTGCGCAACCGTTTCTGGATGGTGGCGCAAAATGGGCGGATAGTCCGCGCGAGATGGCGCAAAATGTCGATGTCATCATTACCTGCCTGCCGAGCCCGGCTGCCAGCGCAACGGTAATGGAAGCCGAAGACGGCGCCCTCGCGGGACTCGGCGAGGGTAAAATCTGGGCTGAAATGAGTACTACCGACAAGGACGAAGTATTGCGCCTGGGCGAGAAGGTCAGGGCGGTCGGCGCTGAGCCGGTTGATTGTCCTGTTTCAGGTGGTTGCCATCGGGCAGCCACCGGCAACATTGCGATCTTTGCCGGCTGCGAACGCGGTACCTTCGAAACCGTGCTGCCGTTGCTGACCACGATGGGTCGACGAATCCTGCATACCGGGGAACTCGGTTCTGCTTCCGTGTTAAAGGTCGTCACCAACTACCTGGCCACGGCGAACCTGCTAAGTCTATGTGAAGCGCTGGTTACGTCGAAGATTGCCGGCATGGATCTCAATACTACTTACGAGGCGATTCGCATCTCTTCCGGCAACTCCTTCGTCCATGAAACCGAGAGCCAGGTGATTCTCAATGGTAGTCGCGACATCAGCTTTACGATGGACCTGGTTTGCAAGGATATCGGCCTGTTCAATGATGTCGCCAGCCGGGGTGGGCTGAATCTGGAACTGGCGACAATGATGCAACAGATTTTTGAAGACGGGCAGGCGCGTTACGGCGCACGCGAATTGTCGCCCAACATCATCAGGCGTCTCGAAGAGAGCGCCGGCGTCGAGGTGCTTGCGCCAGGGTTCCCGCCGGAGATGCTCGACGATGAACCCGAGGAAGCGGGTTACGAAGTCCAGGTCAAAGGCAGAAGTTAATCCACAGACTGGCGATGGCTGCGTTAAACGGGCGTCACAGCTTACCTTGCGCCTTGAGTTCGGCAACAATGAGCCGCTGGGCCATGCGCTCCTTCAGCGTCCCGGGCTGGTCGAGTTGCATGCGCTCCAGGTAGGGTGCCGCGCTTTCCGGTATCTGTCCCATGTCAACCCGGGCGAGTGCCCTGGCAATCGCCACCGGACCAGCCAGATTGGCCTTTAATGCCTTGAGTGCTTTGCCGAGCACGATTTCTTCGGGCGTGAAATCGGAGCCGAAAGGAAAGGCCGGGAAATACCCCCGGGTTCGACTATCTTTGAGCGCGTTTGCCAGCATCTCCGGCGTGTTGTTGCAAAATGCCGCGGCGATCTCGAAGTCGGCGGGTATCTTTCCGGCGTGCTTTGCCTGGCTGAGAAGTTCGTTCTGGAAGCGCGAATCAGATACCTGGAGCAGTTCGACGATGATCTCCCGGTCACTCTTGCCGCGCAGGTCAGCGATGCCATACTCGGTCACCACGATATCGCGCAGATGGCGGGGTATGGTGATGTGGCCGTAACTGCGCACGATATTGGACGTGGTTTTGCCCGCCCTGGTGCGGGTACTGCGCAGCATCAGAATCGATCGCGCGCCGGGCAATTCGTGCGCCATGGCAACGAAGTTGTACTGTCCGCCGACACCGCTTACAACGCGACCGTCCTCCAGCGCATCGGAGCATGCGCCACCGTTCAGGGTGACCATCATGGTGGTGTTCAGAAAACGAGCATCCCGGCGCTGGGCGGTCGCCAACGCCTGGTTAGTATAGAGCTGGTTGACAAACATGACGCTGGTCATGGCAAAGCGTTGTCTTTCGGACGTTGCCATTGCATTGAGCCAATCGTAGAAATCACGGTTGCCGAGAAAGAAACCACCATGCATGACGACACCACCTTTGAGTCTTTCGCCCAGGCAATACTCGTTCACGCTGGCCAGGTTGGTGGCCTCGGCCAGGTCGTTAGGGATCACAAGACCTTTGGTGAGCCTGATATGGTCATCCTCCAGGATAAGGTCTTCCCTGAATATTCCGCTGGACTGCAGGAAGGTGAAATCCTGCGCGGTTAAACGGGGCTGGATTACATCGGCTTCGAGCAACGCCTCAAGTACCCCGGGCTCGACCGTACTGCCAATTTTCCCATCATTCAGCAGTTCCTGGATAATCGTGTTCGGATAAACCTCCCGTGTCAGCACGCCCGCCTTGTAGAGTTCCATGAAGCCGCCGACGAACATCTCGCTGGAACCGTACAATCCCTGATTGAAGACACCCGTGCCGCCGACCTGGTCGATGATCGACCCAAGCCGGTCTGTAATTCCGAGGCTATCGATCAGTTCCCGATATACGCTGTTTTCCCGGTGCCGCATGGAGGTCGTATAAGCGATCGCATCACCGAGCGAGCCGATGCCGATCTGCAGGGTGCCGCCGTCGCGGATCAGCGTACTGGAGTAGAGCCCGATCATGTAGTCGGCGGTGCCGATTGCGGCGTTCGGCGGCGCGAAGAGTTGATGCTGGTAAGCAGGGTTTTCCAGCACCAGGTCGAAGGTTGATGGCGCGACCATGGCGTCGTGATACATAAAGGGTAGATTATTGTTAACCTGGCCGACGATCGCGACCGGCACTCCCTCGCTTTGCCGCGCCCTGACCTGTGCAACAATATCGATCGTCAGATCCGGGTTGGAACTCAGGCTGTAGGCGGTGCGGTTATCCTCCTCCGACTTGCTAATCATCTGGGCGCAAACATTGACCCCGAGGGCCATCATATCGCGCGCGATATGGGTGTAATTGCTACTGACGTAGTTTTGCTGCTGTGACGGGTTGTTCATGAATTGACCTGCACTGAGGAAAAACTCGGTCACCTTGATATTTGCTGGCAGTCCGCCCGACTGCAGCGCCGAGACATAATCGAGATCAGGATAGTCGCCGAAGATGCGCTCGAGAAAGGGTTCGAGAAAGCGCCGTTCCAGATCGCTACCGGCCTTCGGCCGGTTCAGCGACAGCGCGGTTACGATATGCAGCTGGAGTTCGGCATCTGCGACGGCTCGACGATACAGGGCGTTGACGAAATGGCAGGGTTTACCCAGCGCCAGCGGCAGAGCCAGTACGATCTGCTTACCAACCCGCGCGATGACGGCGTCGACACAGGAATCGGCATCGGTGATCACTTCCGGTTCTGCTGCTTGCATCGGTATTACTCCTCTCATCATTCCAGCCAGGCCAGGTGCTGTGTCAAATAATGAGCGAGACGCTCTCGAGTACATCGACTCCCATGGACTGGTAAAAGGTGAGCGCATCCCAGTTATCCCAGGACTCGACAATCTTGCCGTCAACGAAACGGTGGATGCTGATACCTGTCACCTTGACTTCCTGATCGTCTGTTGGTGCGTTATCGAGGCCCTTCGTCGGCGTCAAGGTCGCGCTCCAACGGGTAGCAACACGGTCACCCTCGGCGATTTGATCGTCTACTCTGATGTTCAGGTCCGAGGTCAGGACAGCGTGCAGGGTGACGAACTGTTTGAACTGTTCCGGCCCTGCGATATCCTGCGGCGCACCGGATATATGGGCAACATAGTCCTGCGCATAAACCCGGTCCACGAAAGATAAATCGGACTTGTTCCAGACTTCGTCGAACATTTGTTGAATTACCGTTTTGGGATCCTGGGTCATAATTCTGTCCTCGTCATTAGAAAGCTTCCAGCCTGAATTCGATACCTATTTTGACTCCAACCCGAAGCTGTGCATGCCGCGACAGCAACAGGATGACTCGATCTGGATATCGGATTGTTCGATCAGTTCATCCAGCCTGGGTTTGATGGCGAGGGCTTCAGTCCCGCGTCCAAGTCTCTTCAGGCATTCGTGATAGCCGTGCAGTGCCCAGATATTATCAGGATGCTGGGCGCAGCGCGGCAACCGATTACCGATACCGAGATCGTCTTCATAGTGTATGACGGCTTCCTCGACCCGTCCCTGTTCGAGCAACAATGCACCCAGCGCATGGCGTGGTGGATGCATCCAGGGCCAGGGCTCCGAATACTCCAGGTGGTCACAAAGCACGCAGGCTTCACGCAGGTAATGAAAACCGAGTTCGTGATTACCGGCATGATACTCGACTTCGCCATTCATCATCGCCTGTGCTACTGCGAGAATATCCCGAGTTGGATTGTTGGCCATTATATGCCACTCGGGCACCTGTCGATAAAGGTCGTTAAACATTTTCTGGTAGTCACGTGCCGACGCCATGTCGCCCAGCGCCGCGTGTGCGATGGCCTTGGCGTAAACCAGTAAAATGGTTGTGATCGGTACCGCCTCCGGGCTATCGGGCATCGCTTCGTCGCAGATCTGTTGCCAGCACCCGAAACGCACCAGCACGTGCGCGCGCCCGGCATAATAACCTTCGAGGGTTGACGCCAGATACCACTCATCGCCAATACTTCTCTTGTCCCTGACCAGGTCGCAAATCCGGTCGGCGCTCTTCAGTGCCTGCTCGTACTGACCCAGGAACATCGACGCCCAGATATTGAAGTCAAGGTTGTGTACCACCGAAATCATGTAGAACTCGTCGCTACCGCGTAGTTCGATATAGTCACGGTCAACCTCGATCGCATGGCGATTGGCGTCGGCGGCGTTCTGCCAATGTCCGCACAGGCTATCGATATGGCTTGCCATGTGCACCAGGTGGCCGCAATCCGGGCTCAGGTTACGTAGCTGGTCGGCATAGGGCAGGGCTTTCTCGGGAGTTGGTGACATTTCGTACACGTGTATATAGAAGTGCAGGATGCCGGGATGCGGCAGGAGTCCATCTCTGTCGACAATATCGAGACCGTGTTCGAGAATTTGAATGGCTTCCCCGGTACAGGCGTCGGTGGCCGGAACGCCGTGTTGCAAATCCCATAGCTTCCATGGCGTCAGGTTCATGACCGATTCGGCGCAGAGGCAGATAACATCGAGATCATCGGTGAAATCTCGGTAAGCACTGCGCATCGCGTTGGCGTAATCCTGCGTCCAGTTATCGAGCTGCGCTTCGTGCTTTGCTTCATGCGCGGGATGTTTTGCGCCAAGCGCCCGGATGAGCGCCTGTTCGACCGGGGAGGCATGTTGGCTTAAAGCCGCTGCCTTCATCGCGTAGCGGTGGCATTTGGCGATCGCCTGAATCCTTTCCTGTTCGCCATACCAGGCCCAGGGCTTGTTATAGAACGGGCCGACTGCATAAGCCATACCCCAGTAGCCCATCGCGCAGTCAGGATCGAGCTCGATAACTTTTTCGAAGCAGCGTGCAGCCTCTTCCTGGTTGAAACCGTAACACCAGATCAGACCGCGGTTAAACCAGGTCTGTGCCATTTCTACCGAAGTGCTTATCGCCCGCCTGTAATTACCAAGATTGAAGTAGTTATCCATATTTCACTGTTTGAAAATACCGCACTAATTATATTGATTTCTTTGCCAACCGGAATTGATAAAACCCCGCGACCTGTTGTTTCTTATCAACAATTTCGTGGTAACCGGATTCGACAATTCTGTTAGTGGCGATTATGCTGCTGGTTGATTCCTGGAGAGGTGAACAGCGTATGCCGGACCTGACTTATTTGAGGGCCAATAAAGCAGATCGATTCGATTTGAAACCGGGTCAGCCAACCATGAAGGCGGTGGTCACGACCGGCAATGGCGGTTACGACAAGCTCGATTATCGCGATGTACCGATGCCGGTAGCGGGGCCGGGTGAGTTGGTGCTCAAGGTCCTCGCCGCGGGGGTCAACAATACCGAAATCAACACGCGACTGGGCTGGTACTCGTCTTCGGTAACTGGCAGCACAGACCAGTTCGCTGCCGAAGATGGCGGCAATAGCAAGCCTGCGGATGGTGGCTGGAACGAATCGACACCTTTCCCGTTCATCCAGGGCACCGATTGCTGTGGTGAAGTGGTGGACCAGGCCGACGATATAAAATCTTCATGGACAGGAGCACGCGTACTGGTACGCGCCTGCATGCGCCTGAACGGCTTCGAGTCGCTGGAGAATATCTGGATGGCATCGGATTTTGACGGCGCCTTAGCGCAGTATGTGAAGGTGCCGGTGAGCGAAGTGTTCAAGGTCGACTGCGACTGGAGTGATGTCGAGCTGGCAACGATTCCCTGCGCCTACGGAACCGCCGAAAACATGGTGCACCGTGCCGGGGTGAGCGCCGGCGATCATGTTCTCGTCACCGGAGCCTCGGGTGGTGTCGGTTCAGCGGTGGTGCAGCTGGCAAAACGTCGCGGCGCCCGGGTTATCGCGGTCGCGGGAAAATCCAAGATCGATGCCCTCGCCGGGCTCGGGGTAGACCGCATAGTTGAGCGCGGTACCGATCTGATTGCCGAGCTCGGAGAATCGAGTGTCGACGTGGTAGTAGACAATGTCGCCGGACCGGGTTTCGAGCCGCTGTTGAAACTGCTCCGGCGGGGTGGGCGTTATGCGTCATCGGGTGCTATCGCCGGGCCCATGGTGAGCATGGATATGCGTGACTTTTATCTCAAGGACATACTGTTGATCGGCTGTACCGCCTGGGATGAGCCGGTGTTTCCGAACCTGGTTGGATACATCGAACGCGGCGAGATAGTTCCGCTGGTGGCCAGGACTTTTGCGCTCGAAGATATCGTTAGTGCGCAGCAGGAATTTTTGAAAAAGACGCATTTCGGTAATTTCGTGCTGGTACCGGACTGACGGCAGCCTTCGGCAAGCCGTTATTCCCGCGAATTCCAGGTCGTTACCCAAAAACTACAGGTCATCCTCGTCCCCCTTAAGTAACCCCCGCCTTCCTTAACGTCATCCCCGCGCAAGCGGGGATCTTGCAATGGTGGCGTTGTCACGAGATTCCCGCTTTCGCGGGAATGACATAAGGGGCGAGGGGATGACGTTTAGGAGACAGGGGGGCGACTTAAGGACCGCGGGGATGACTTAAGGGGCTAAGGGGCGCGAAAATAACGGTGGTGAAGGGCGGGTTTAAAGCAGTTCGGCGATGTAAATGAACAGCGGCAGGGTGAAGAAAGCAACGATGACCTGGAAGGTCACGATACTCGACATCAACTCGGCATTGCCGCCCATTTTTCGTGCCATGACATAGGCCGAGGCCGCGGTAGGTACCGCACCGGCGATAATCGCAACCGTGCGCGCAATCCCGTCAAGCCCGACCAGCCATGACATCGCAATGACGATAACCGGCATGCCGATCAGGCGAGTGAGTACTCCGATTGTCAGCAGCATTTTATGTTGCGCGGCCTGACCCAGTTTCATGCCGGCTCCGACTGCGAGCAGCGCGAGCCCGAGGCCGCCGGCACCGATGATATCGATCGCGTCGAACAGAATGTCGGGTACGCCCAACCAATTGAGTAAAAGCCCTGCAACGCAGGCGATGATTAGCGGGTTAGTCAGGATTTTTTTGGCGACTCCAGCGAAATCAGGCTTCGTGTCGCTGTTGCCATTAATCGATAACACGATTACCGAAATGACGTTGAGCAACGGTATCATGATCGCGAGTGCCAGCGCCGCGAGCGTTACCCCTTCGTCGCCGTAAAGCGGTCCGATGATGGCGATTGCGACAAAACCATGGAAACGGGTCGCGCCCTGGAATACGCTGCTGAAGCTGGGCCCGCTTTGCGGAAAGCGCTTCCACACCAGGGTCTGTATCAGGATTAACAAGGTCGACATTCCGAGGATGGCAACGACCAGCACGATCATGAAATCGAGCAGCGGTACGCTACCCAGGTTAGCCCGGCTCAGCGTTCGGATGATCAGGAACGGAAATAAAAGGTAAAAACAGAGGTGTTCGATCGCCGACCAGACTGACTCATCGACCAGCCGGGTTCTGAATAGCAGGTAACCGGTGATGATGATCAGGAAAATCGGTGCGATTGCGTTAAGCGTTGTGATCAAGTCTGGCCCGTAAGTTCGTCTTCATAGCTGCAGGGTACCGAACGTGGTTGCAGCTTTGCTGCGGAAACTGCCGATTCGAAACTGGATACTTCGCGGGTATGTACATCGTAACGCCCGACACGAATCAATACGCCGTCGGCCTGCTGCTCGAGCACGATAGCGGCATACTTGATTGTGACGCCGTTCTTGTCGGTGTACAGGTAGTACACCTTGTCCCCGGTCTGCATTAATGCGGGGTAATGCCTCGCAGGCGTTCGCTTCTGCGGCGCAGCATTTCCAGCGTGGTCAACAACACGATCGAGAACAGCACCAGGATGGTTGCCGCGGATAAAATAGTCGGACTGATTTCCTGGCGGATGCCGGACCACATCTGTAGCGGCAGGGTGTGTTGTTGCGGCCCGCCGATATACAGGATGATGACGATTTCATCGAAGGAAGTAATAAATGCAAACAGTGCACCGGAGATCATGCCGGGGGCAATCAATGGCATCTGGATTTTGAAAAAGTTATAGGTCGGGGTACCGCCCAGGTTGGCGCCGGCACGCATCAGCGACTTGTCGAACCCCACCAGTGTCGAGGTCACGGTGATGACTACGAACGGCAAGCCGAGGATAGTATGCGCGAGGATAATGCCCGGCAGGGTTGCGATCAGGTTGACCTTGGCGAAAAAGAAAGCCATACCGGAAGCGGTGATGATCAGCGGTACGATCAGGGGCGAGATCATCAGTGCCATGATCAGTCGGCGTGCGGGCATGTGATCACTGCTCAGGCCCAGTGCGGCGAGCGTGCCGATAAAAGTTGCCAACAGCGTGGAAATAACCGCAATGATCAGGCTTTTCTGGGCACCGGTCATCCATTTGTTGGTACACATCGTGGAAATGTTATCTTCGATATCGCCACACATACCGAACAGACCCTTGTACCAGCGCACAGAGAATCCTTCGGGATCGAGCGATAGCATTTCAGGGGTAAAGTTTAAAAATGGCGACGACGTGAATGAAAGCGGAATAACGACTACCAGCGGTGCAACCAGGAAAAACAGGACAAAGCCGCAAAACGCCAGATAGGTGTAATGCCAGAGTCGCTGGCCGGGTGTTGTATAAATAGGTAAGGCCATATCGTTAACCCATCTTCATGTTGTCGATACCGATTATTTTGTCGTATAACCAGTAAAGGAACAGTATCGCGACCAGCAGGATAGTACCCATCGCCGCGGCCAGGCCCCAGTTGAGCGATCGCTGCATGTGATAGGCAACCATGTTGCCGATCAGTCGTCCATCCTTACCACCCACCAGTTCCGGCGTAATGTAGTAGCCGATGGCGACGATGAACACCAGGATACAGCCAGCGCCGATGCCGGGAATCGTTTGCGGCATATAAACCCGGATGAAGGCCAGCGTCGGCGTAGCCCCCAGGTTCTGCGCGGCTTTCATGTAGGTCGGCGGGATGGTTTTCATGACGCTGTAAAGCGGCAGAATCATGAACGGTAACAGGATCTGCGTCATGACGATTACGGTACCGTTGAAGTTGTACATCATCGCCAGTCGATTGTCGTCACTGAGTAAATGCATGGAAACCAGCGTATCATTCACCACGCCGTTTTGTTGCAGCATGATCATCCACGCCACGATGCGCACCAGCAATGAGGTCCAGAACGGCATCAGTACGCAAATAATTAACAAATTGGAAATTCGCATCGGCAGGGTGGCGAGCAGATAGGCCACCGGGTAGGACAGGATCAGGCAGGCGATGGTGACGATAAAGCTGACCAGCAGGGTGCGATACCACAACAGGTTATAAACCCTCTGTTCTTCCTTTATCTGGATAATATTTTTGTCAAAGTCGTAGGTTCTGTCGACGGCATTCAGAAAGTAACCGAGGGTTTGCTTGTCCTTCATAATGCCCAGCGATAACCAGAATTTTTCGTCGGCCCAGCGATCGTCGATCTTGATCAGGGCTTCTTTGTAAGGTCCTTCCTCCATTTTTCTGACTTTTCTGGCGGTTCGCTTGACCAGGCTTTTCCAGCCCGGCTTGGCGTAGTTCATGCGCGTGCTGACCTTGCCGACATCGAGCTTTTCCGCATTTTGTAGGTCGTTTACGAACGCGGCATATAGTGCTTCGGGGGGTTCCGAAGTTTTATCCCAGGCTGCGAATGTTTCCAGGGTAGTCGGGAATACCTTGTTTACCAGTGAATCGTCGACACTACGCGCCAGCATGTTTCCTATCGGGATGATAAACAGGAATATGAGGAATAGTAGCGGGCCACCAACCAGCGCGATCGCGCGCAATTTACTGCGACGTAGCGACACCTGCAGGCTGTCTTTCAGCGGTATGCCGTCTGCCGTCAGTAAAGGACCGTCTGGTAGTTCTGCTTGTGCTGTGGCCATGACTTTTGTCTTGGTTGTGTTGCGTTAATAAAACTGGAGACGGACCAGGTCCGTCTCCAGATCTTACTGTTACTTGGCCATCCAGGCGGTGTAACGTTCACCGACAGAATCGCCGTAGTCGGCCCACCATTCGGGGTTTGCGACTACAGAACGCGCCATGACTTCAGGACGGTTAGGCATGTGTTCCATAATGTTTTTGCCATTGTGGAACCAGGGCTCACCATTCTTCATGATGTCAAACGCCGAGGCGCGCATCGGACCGTAGTTGATGAACTTGGCCTGACCTGCCTGCTGCTCCGGTGCGGATGCGTGAACCAGGAATTTTTTCGCTGCTTCAGCATTGGGAGCACCCTTCATAAGCACCAGCCATTCCTCTTCGAGTACCTGTCCGTCCCATACGGTAACGAACTTTTCGCCTTCAGAAAGAACCGCTGCACCGATACGACCGTTATAGGCCAGTGACATTGCAACTTCGCCAGACTTCACCAGTTCGAGCGGCTTGGCACCCGAAGACCAGAACACGGCGTGATCCTTGATCTTGTCGAGCATATCAAAAGCGCGATCGATGCCGGCATCGGTACTCATGACCTTGTAGACGTCTTTGATCGCAACGCCATCGGCGAGCAGCGCCATTTCGATCAGGGCATTCGGCCAGGTATGGATGCCGCGCTTGCCCGGGAATTTCTTCACGTTGAAGAAATCGGCAATGGTTTCAGGCTGTGCGCCACTGAAAGTGCCTTCCTGGTAGAACGGTACATATGACCAGAAGATTTGCGGTACGACACAGTCGTTTGGCGGTTCGACCATCATGTCTTCATCCATGGAAGTTCCATCCGGAGCCTTTACGAACATATCGCGATCCAGTTCCTCGAACAGTCCTTCGTCACAACCGACACGGGCTTCGTGTGGCAGCACGTCGACGATGTCCCAGGTAACAGTACCCGACTCAACCTGGGTTTTGACCTCGCCCAGACCGCCGTTGTAATTGATAAAGTTGACGGTGCCTTCTTTCCAGGTGTCGGCATAGGCTTTCTGCTGGGATGCGGTGTAAGCACCACCCCACGAAGTCACGTTCACTTCATTGGCCTGTGCTGCACCAACTGAAGCTGCAGCCACCACGGAAGCCAGCAGGGTTTGTTTAAATTTAGAATTCATTACTATATTTTCCTCTTCGGTTTACTTCGTCTAATAGTTAGTACAAAAAAAACTGCGGCCTAATCCGACGGATCGAGAGCCCGGCAGTCTTCCGCATTCCAGCCGATATTGACCGTGTCACCTTCCTTGAGGTGCGCATGGGCGGCTGAATTTGGAATCTTTACAATAAAATCGTCATGACCCAGAACGGTGAAACGGGTCCGGATGTGGTCACCCAGGTAGATAAGCTCTTCGGCAATGCCGGAGAATATATTCGGGAACTCGCCGGGTTCGGGGCTCACCGTAACCCTTTCCGGACGTAGTGAAAGCGTGGATCTGCTGCCAACACCTTCGACATTGACTTTCTTCGCCACCACGGTGCCGGCATCATCGTCGATATCGACCCTGACGGTGTCACCATTATCTTCGATAACCTTGCCGAGGAAACGGTTGTTCTCGCCGATAAAGTTGGCGCAGAAAGCATTTTCCGGCTGCTCGTAGAGCACTTCCGGCGGCGCACACTGTTGAATTATGCCGTCATCGAACACCGCGATGCGGTTCGACATGGTAAGCGCCTCGCTCTGGTCGTGAGTAACGTAAACCACGGTAAGGCCGAGGTTTTCGTGAATATGCTTGATTTCGTACTGCATCTGTTCGCGCAGGTTCTTGTCGAGCGCGCCCAGCGGTTCGTCCATCAGCACCAGGTCGGGATCGAACACCAGCGAACGTGCTACCGCGACTCGCTGCGCCTGACCGCCCGATAACTGTGCCGGTCGCCGATCACCGAAGGCGCCCAGTTGTACCATGTCGAGAGCCCGGTTGACGCGTTGCTCACGCTCGGCCTTGTCCATGTGGCGCACTTCCAGCGGAAAGGCCAGGTTTTCGGCGACGGTCATGTGGGGAAACAGCGCGTAGTTCTGAAATACCATGCCGATGCCGCGTTTATGCGGTGGCACCTTGTTGATCGGGTGTTCTTTGAGGTAAATCTCGCCGTGGGTAGCCGGTTCGAACCCGGCAAGCATCATCAGGCAGGTTGTTTTACCCGAGCCGGAGGGCCCCAGCATGGTCAGGAATTCGCCCTTGGCTACATCGAGGTTCAGGCTCTTTACGACCAGCGACTCGCCGTCGTAACTCTTTTGAATATCGACAAACCGTACAAGGTGATCATCATTTGACATGGCAGGTATTTCTCGGCTGTATTCGTGACTCTAATTTTTAATTATCGGCCGGGTTTGCAGTGTTTTTTTTAGATGCCCGGTACCTTTGGTAACGAACAACCTTAGCGGTCTTACCCAGCAAAATCAACCGTTTTATAAGTAGTGTGAGAGCTGTCCGACAATAGCTTATCGCCATTCAGCTGAATCGAATCTTAACCGATCGGTATAGCCGCGTTCAGCCGAGGGTTTTGTCGGCATCGCCCATCGCGGGATCCAGGCTCTCGTACTTACAGTTGTAGGTGATGACTTCACCCTTGACTCCGCCGATATTGCTTTGTACCCGCGTTGCAATCATTGTTTCAACCCTGAAATTGAAGACAAAAGTCCAGCTTTCGGTGGAAAACGGGTTCGAAGCTGATGAAACTACGATCAGACTGCTCTTGGTGCGCGAGCGTATTCTGATCAGGTTGTGCGCCTTGTCGGTGGTTTCTATCTTGATCGAAGGTCCTTTGCTGCCGGTGGGCTTCCAGTCAAACCTGAGCTTCGACTTCCCGTCAGCGAAATTTTCCGCCATCATCCATTCGGAGAATCTTGACTTTGCCGTGTCGGCGCTGTTGCCTGTAGCAAGTCTCTGGTGACGCCCCTGCAGGCTGGATTGGTCACTGATGCAGGAAATTGCGCTTTGCAAATTGATGTCGGCTGCCGGCGCTATCGACGGCAGCAGCAAAATGGCGGCGAGAATGAATCTCATCGGCGCAGTATAGCGCCTGGTGGCAAAGCACGCGAGAAAGCGTATGCTAGGCGACGGAGGTGAAAAAGATGTTCAAAATCAAGTTCCCCGTGCTGGCCGCTGTTGCCATCAGCTGGTTGCTTGCGGCGCCCCTGCAGGCAGCGCTGTCGGGCAAACCCGACAGCACTCTTACAGAGCAACCCCGCGTCGGACTGGCACCACAGGACGTCGTCGGTATCGTCGTCATGGCGCTGGCTAACAACGACCAGCCTTTCTCCGATGCCGGAATTGCCACTACCTTTGCTTTTGCATCGCCGGGCAACAAGGCAAATACCGGCCCGCTGGAACGCTTTAAGCGCATGGTCAAGAGTCCACCATATGGCATCATGGTGGATCACGTCGCGCGCGAATTCAGCGAGGTCGTCGAGACCGGAAACACCGCGTATCAAATGGTCAAGCTGACGGCAATGGACGGTCGTGAGGTGGTTTTTGCATTTCGCCTGAGCAAACAGCTCGATGGTCAATTCGAGGGTATGTGGATGACCGACGCGGTATGGCCGGTGAGCAATGGTGGCGCACCCAAACAGGCTCTTTAAAGTCCAGCTTTTGATTGGACCCTCGCCAGCGCAAAGCGACAACCTGTTTTGCAGGCAGGCTGTGCGTTTGACGCTGCGGGCCGATCAGGGTTAAACACCATGGCAGAGAGCAAAACAGGCACAGACACGACGACCGCTTCTGTCTCGCTGGAAATTCTTACCGGGCCGGCACGCGGTACCGCCTCCTGGTTGAGCGGCTCCACGCTCGATGTATCGATAAATCCTGCGGACATGATTCGCGTCGCCGAGGCAGGCAGCGAACCGCTTGAAAATGGTGTAGTAGCGCGTTTGCATCGCTCCGGTGACAGCTACGAAATCGAGGCACTCGATGATAACGCGCTGTGGATTAACGGTATCCGGATCGATTCGAAACAACTCGAACAGCGCGACTTGATCGAATTTGGTGATCAGGGACCATTGACCCGCTACCGCGTCCACCGCCAGGGTGACCGGATCAGGCGGTCGCTCGGAGACATGCTCGATGACTGCATCGACTATACCCGGGTCAGCCGCAAACCGCGTTTTGCGCGGCTGCAAAACGCGCTGCGCGATTTAAGCTACGATTTTGTGCTGCAAACAACACTGTTGTTCCGCGTCTCGGTGATCGTTGCCCTCGTCGTACTGGGCATCATTACCTACCAGCAGTACCGCTCTGATATTCAGTTGCAGCGCCAGGCCGAGAGCAGCGCCGATCGACTCGAAGATTTTGCACGCACGCTGACGCGCACCAACCAGGAAGCCCTGCGTCCAGCTGACCTCGCCAAACTGCGCCAGGAACTCGGGCATTCATTGAGCGATGCCGCACAAAGACTCGAGCTGCTCGAAAAGCGTTCCGCGGCCAGTACCCGGATCATTGCCGACGCCACCCGTTCTGTCGTGTTCCTGCAGGGCGCCTACGCTTTCCGTGATGTCGAATCCGACCGTGTGTTGCGGTACCAGGTCGATGATGAGGGTAATCCGATATTTACGCTGCGTGGCCAGCCTTTGCTGACCCTCGAAGGGGAGGGTGAGGTCGCCGAACGACCGTTCACCGGAACCGCTTTCGTAGTTAGCAAAAGCGGGGCGCTTTTGACCAATCGTCACGTGGCCCTGCCATGGGAGGATGATACCCGTGTCGAAGCCTTGATCCAATCCGGTATGAAACCCTTCCTGATCAAGTTCGTCGGTTACCTGCCGGGCATCAGGACTGCGTTTCCGGTTGAGTTGCTGCAGGCCAGCGATGACGCCGATCTGGCGCTGCTGTTATGTACCGAATTGACTAATGACCTGCCCTGGCTGAAGCTCAGTAAAAGGCCGGCAGAGCCCGGTGATGAAGTCATTGTAATGGGCTATCCGACAGGCTTGCGTGCGATGCTGGCGCAGACCGGAGACAGTTTCCTCGCCGCAATGGAAGAAGGTGATAGTCTTGATTTCTGGACGGTCGCCGAACGCCTGGCGCAGGCGGATTATATTCGGCCCCTGGCGAGTCGGGGTATCGTCGGTCAGCGTACCGCGGCGACCGTAGTCTACGATGCCGATACCACTCACGGCGGTAGTGGCGGGCCGGTACTGGATATCAATGGTCACGCGATCGCAATCAATACTGCGATTATCCCTGAATACGGCGGCTCGAATTTTGGCATTCCGGTCGCACATGCGCGACCGTTGCTTAAGGCCGCGGGTGTGGAGATAGAGTAGCGATATGGTCCAGGTCGACAGATGACTCTGATCTGTTACCGATCATTAAACGTAACCATGAGCAATAGCAGACAGACACAGCAGGAAATTACCATGAAGAAGCTTCTTATAGTTTTGTTGAGCGTTTCGACCCTCGCATGCGCTACCGGCTATAACCCGAGGTACTATTATAACCAGGTCCAGGCCGTCAATTTAACATCGGGGTCGATTACAGATGTCAATGTTGTAATTGTTGGTTCACCGAAGACCCTGGCTTGCGACGACGTTAACAAGAACGCGATGTGCGGTGATCTTTTTGGCAAGCGTCTCTATCCCCAGCAAGGCATGGAACTCAGCTGGACCCATCCCGACGGTAGCCGCAAATCAGAGGCCTTTTCTCCGGCGGTACCGGTGACTTTCGGCAGGGCTCCATTGCGTATTATGATGTTGATCAACGCAGACGGATCGGTCAAAGCCTTTTTCGAGCAGGATGAACCGGACGGCATTTGGGACATGTGATTAATCTTAAGCCTTCGCCCTTCAGGCGGGGGCAACACAGCAACAAACGGAGAGTTTTGCTAACTCCACTCTACTAACATGCTGATCATATTCAACCAGGCGGGGTATGATCAGCACCATGGCACAGCAAGATAACACCATATTACCGAAATTCGTCGCAGTAGCGCGCTATATTGCCGCCAACGCGGATGAAACGCTGACCCTGCAGCAGCTTGCGGTCCGCGTGCACCTGTCACCTTCGAGGTTTCAGCGGGTGTTCAAATCGATCTTCGGCGTCTCACCGAAGAAATTCCAGCAAGCCGCCCGTAGCGATCGATTCAAGGCGATGCTGCGCGACGGAACGGATATTACCGAGGCAATCTATGCCGCCGGTTATGGTTCCAGCAGCCGGGTATACGAAAGCAGTATGCACAATATCGGTATGACGCCGAAAAGCTATCGCGCCGGCGGCAGGGGTGAGGTGCTGAACTGGGCCTGTCGCGATACCTCCCTCGGCCCTATCCTGATGGCCGCTACCGATCGTGGCGTCTGCTTCGCGCAGTTTGGCAGCGACTGTGAAACCCTGTTGCAGCAGCTCGGGGCCGAGTTCCCCCGTGCCGAGCTGAAGCCTTACCGGGCGGAATCTTCACAGCAGCTGGATCAATGGATTGACGCGCTCGATGCCTACATTCAGAATAAACGGCCGCGTCCCGAGCTGCCGCTGGATTTGCAGGGCACCTCCTTTCAGATAAAGGTGTGGGAGTTTCTGCTGAGTCTCGAGGACGGGGATGTAATCAGTTACGCCGAACTGGCGCAGGGTATCGACAGGCCGAAGGCGGCCCGGGCAGTCGCATCGGCCTGTGCAGCGAACCGGATTGCAGTGCTGGTGCCCTGCCATCGAATCCTGCGAGGTGATGGTGGACTCGGGGGATATCGCTGGGGGTTGGCGCGTAAACGCGCATTACTGGATACCGAAAGAGTGCGTAAAACCTCATCTTAACAAGCAACCAGGTGGCTGCTGCACATGCTCCAGAAATCATTTTCCACCAGCGGATGTGGATACCGCAATTGCGCCGTGTCGATGCCGTTGACGGCTCCGATAGACGCACAGTCTGGCGGATTTGCGAACCAATCGCGGTGGCAGCCGATAGCGCAGATGCCGGGTCGTATTGAATGCTGGTAGAGATACTCAATATCGTCGCGCCGGTTTTTCTCGTAATCGCCGCGGGATACCTGGCGGTCAGAAGCGGAATTACCGGCGCGGAAGCCATCGATCAGCTGATGAAGTTCGCGATCCAGTTTGCCATTCCATGCCTGTTGTTTCGCGCGACTTCGACTATCGATCTGGATGCTGCCTTTGGCTGGCGCATGATGCTGGCTTACTATCTCGCCGCAATCGCGTGTTTTACAGGCGCCTTTTTCGTGGTCAGGAGTTTCTTCAAAAGGCGACCTGGAGAGGCGGTTGGCGTTGCCTTTGCCGCCCTGTTTTCCAACCTGGTGATGCTCGGGCTACCGATCTCCGCGCCTGGGGCGTTGACAGCATGGCACCGAGCTACGCCCTGGTCGCGGTCAACGCGCCGATCTGTTACCTGATCGGGATAACCGCGATGGAATACCTGCGCGCCGATGGCCCCGGCGTTGTGGAAACATCGGCTATCGTGCTCAGGGCAATGTTTCGCAACAGCATGATGATAGGCATCGGGCTGGGTTTTATCGTCAACCTGGGCGGCGTCGCCTTGCCTGGCGCGCTACTGGCGGCCATCGAGTTACTCGCGCGGGCGGCTTTGCCGGTAGCCCTGTTTGCGCTGGGCGGCGTGTTAACGCGCTATACCCTTGCCAAATCCATGGGCGAGGCAGGGCTCATCGTAGTGCTGTCTTTAATCGTCCAGCCGGCGATTACGTTACTGCTCGGCTGGCAACTCCAGTTACCGGAAGCAACCACTAAATCAATAGTACTGATGTCGGCGGTGGCGCCCGGGCTGAACGCTTACCTGTTCGCCAGCATGTATAACCGCGGTACCGAGGCGGCGGCGAGTGCGGTTTTACTGTCAACCATTCTGGCGAGTTTTACGATAAGCGCATGGTTGATTTTGCTTTGAGCGGGAGCGCGCTATGATCTACCCGTACAAATTTACCGGCCGGCGATGATGGTCACTGGAAACAGCGCAGTAATGCGCAAAGCGATGCTGGATGCGCTATCGCTGCCGGCCTTCATCCTGTTTTTCACGATGATGGGATTCGGCTCGCTGGCGCGCGGCGCCGGTTTCGGTGCCGACATGGCAGCTATAGCCACCCTGTTGATCTGGGGTCTGCCCGGTCAACTGGCGATGGTGGAGCTGACCGCCACCGGTCAGGGTATAGTCGCGATTGTGTTTGCCTGTTCGCTCGCCAATGCGCGGTTCCTGCCGATGGTGGTCTCGTTTGTGCCGGCGATGTCGCGCGGCAGAGCGAACCTGTTGGGCAGAAGTCTCGATGCCCAGCTGTTGTCGATCAATTCGTGGGCGATGTGCCTGCGCGAATTCCCCGATATCGATGCCTGCTTTCGACATCGTTACTACGTCACTTTTGCGAGTTGCATCTTGATGGCCGCTGTGATTGGCACGCTGTTCGGCTATTATGGCGCGGTTTTATTACCAGCTGCATTAGTGCTCGGGCTGATTTTTGTCAGCCCGTTATTCTTCGCGCTGGTGCTGTCAGCGGTGCCGGGCTGCGCGCAACGATTTTCAATGGTGCTTGGCTGCGCGACCATTCCGGTTGCCAATTTCCTGTTGCCATCGGTTGATTTGCTGATTACCGGGCTGATCGGTGGCAGCCTCGGTTTCGCCGCGGGTAAGTTCTTCGGAGCGGACAATGCAGACTGAAAGCTTGTGGTTGATCGTGCTTGCCTGCGGTGCGGCAACCTTTGCCTGGCGTTTTCTCGGCGTGATGCTGGTAAGGCGCATCGATGCCAATGGCGCCATATTCCAATGGATAACCTGTGTTTCCTACGCGATGGTCGCGGGGCTGATTTTCCGCATGGTGATCATGCCGGAGAGCGAACTGGCCGACGTTCCTCTGGTCATTCGAATTACCGCAGTAGTGATTGCGTTCGCGGCTTACTTCCTGTTCAGGCGCCGACTGGTAGCCGGCGTGCTGGCTGGTGGAGTCAGCCTGTCGACGATGGTGCTGTGGTTTGGTTGAAACGAATCAATGCCGGCGGTGGTTATTCCAGCTTCCAGAGATAATCAGTTGGTCATTTGCGTTGTTGGGTGTTTCTTCTTGAAGAAGGCGCCATAGATGCTGGCGCAAAGCGTCAGTATGCCCGCAATCAACAGTCCCAGCGCAATTGGCCGATCGAAATAGCCACTCCATTCGAAGTGCAGCATCTGCATTGCCTGGGCGAAGGTCTGCTCGCCGATTTTACCGAGGATCAGGCCGAGCACGATACCGGCGACCGAGTATCCCGAACGGCGCAGAAAAAATCCGACCACACCGGCGAGAAACATGACGATGACATCGATAGTCAGGCCGCGCACCGCGTAGGCGCCCACGGTGGCAAGTAACAGGATCATCGGTGCGAGGAACTGGAACGGGATGCGCAGCAGATTGATGATGGTCTTGGTTTCGAGGAAACCGACAAACAGGATCGATACATTGGCGAAGAACATCGCTGCGAATACGACCCAGACCAGGTCTGCGCTGTTGAGAAATACCAGCGGGCCAGGTTCCATATCGTGCATTTGAAACACGCCGACCATCATCGCGGTTAGTGCGCCACCGGGTAAGCCGAGCGCCAGCAGCGGTATCATCGCCGCACCTGTGGCCGCATTGTTGGCGGTTTCCGAAGAGATCACCCCTTCGAGTTTGCCCTTGCCGAATTCCTCGCGATTCTTCGACCAGCGCACGGCTTCGTTGTAACCCATAAATGCCGCCAGCGTCGCACCGATACCGGGCAGGATGCCGCAAAAGAAGCCGATCACGATCGAGCGAAAGACGGCCCACTTGTGCGCGATGAGCTCGGTCAGGCTGGGAAAGTCGACGCTCAATTTGGGTGCGGTGTAGGAACCTCTGACTTTCTTTTCCGCCTGCACAAAAATTTCTGACACCGCGAAGAAGCCGAGGATCGTCGGAATAAAGTGAATCCCGGCCAGCAGGTAGGGCATTTCGAAATCGTAGCGCTCGATGCCGCCCACCGGGTCGAGACCGACCACCGCGACCATCAACCCAATCAGAATCGACAGCCAGCCTTTCCAGAAGGTTTTGGCGCCGACCGACGAAGCGACCGCCAGGCCAAAGAAGACCAGTGCGAAAATTTCGGGCGGTCCGAAGGCCGAAATCGCCCAGTCGGCGATAGGTGCGGTTGCGAGCATCATGATAACGCAGGAGATGGTGCCGCCCAGCGCGGAACACATGACCGCGGCACCGACGGCTTTGCCGGCCTGGCCCTTTTGTGTCATCGGGTAGCCATCGAATGCGGTCGGCGCGTTTTCCGGTGCGCCCGGAATGTTAAACAGGATTGCGGTAATGGCGCCGCCGTAAACCCCGGTGCAGTAAATTACCGAAAACAACATGATGCCGTGCTCGGGCGACAGGTGCGCGGTAAAAGGCAGCAGAATGGCGGCCAGGGTCAACATACTCACGCCGGGAATGGCGCCAAACAGCATGCCGCCAATGACGCCACCGAAAAAAATCAGGATACCGATCGGATCGCTGAATAGCGTAACGGTGCCGGTCAGGAAATTATCGAAAGCGTCCATTGGCTACCTATTGCAACACCGTGACGAGCCAGCTACCGATATCGTAGAAGGGATGCAGATTGCCCACCGGCAAGCCGACAAACAGGATTTTCACGAACAGCAGCATCAGTAAACCGAAAATCAGCGCCATGATCGCCATCATCGGTTTGGGCCGTTGTTCACCAAACAGGTACATGACGCCGATAATAAAAAATGGCGCCAGCGAGTAAAAACCCATGTCCTCGAGCAATGCCGCGAAAAACAGGGGCAGGGTCAGGATTGCTCCGACCATGTTGCGACGCATGTAATAGATGAAAATTCCAATCAGGATTGCGGCGCAGAAAATACGGATAAAATGTACCGCCCCTCCTTCGACTGACAGCAGGGCGACGATCCAGTCGGGGATGCGCATGTACGCAAACGGAATCAGCAGCAGGCCGAAGGTCGAGGCGTACCACTTGATGTCTTCGTGGTGCGCATCGTGTGCGGCTTCTTCAGAGCCGTCGTCGGTCGCGGCCTCTATAATTTCCGACGAGGTTTCATCACCGCGTTTCCAGTGATGGAATAACTGGCCAATCGCCGCGACCGCCATCAACAGGATAATCGCACGTGGCCAGGCGGTTGCGCCGAACTTGTAGATTTCGATATCTTTTTCGAATTCGAAGGAATAGATGTACAGGAACAGGCAGAGCCCGAGCCACAGTCCGGCTTCTACCAGGTGTCCCGTTCTCAGTTTTCCCATTATTCAGCCACGGGTTCGGTGGAGCGATACAGCGCCCGGTAACATACCCGGGCGCTGAATGGCTTAAGGCTTCATTTCAGGAGCTACTTGATTTCCAGCCCCATTTGCTTGTAGACGTCACGGTATTGACCGATGGTATTGGTTATCAGGTCTCGAGAACCCTCGGTATCGCGATAACTTTCGATCAGGGTCATGTACTTGCTATCGTTGAACTTTTGATAGCTGGGCTGGCAATAAGCCTTCTGAAAAGCCCACTGCAGCCATTCGATACGGTCCGCAGGTGTACCCTTGTGCACGTAAAAGCCACGGAAGCGGAATAGTGGATCAAAGTCCAGTCCGGCGTCGGTCAGGCTCGGTACGTTAGCAAACGCATCGGGACGCTTCTTGAGGATAGTCAGGATCGGCTTGAGCTTGCCTGCATCAAGGAACTTGCGTACGTCACCGGGCTGCTCGAACAGCGCGTCAACCTGGCCGCCGGCAAGCGCGCCGTAACGAGGTGCGCCCTTGTCGAAGGAAATCTGCTGAATCTTCATGCCGGTGGCGTCAGTGATGTACTTCATCGTCACTCGTTCCATCGAACCTTCCTTGGAAACATTGGCAATAGTTGCCTTGCCGTTTTGTGCCTTTACCCAGGTAACGAAAGAATTCCAGTCGGTGAAACGGTCTTCGTTAGTACGGATGTAGATTTGCGAAAAGGTAATCTGCGAGGTCACCAGCGGGATCAGGTCGGTTGCCGGATTGGGCTTGGTTGAGTCGAGCGCATGCGCACTGGAGGCGTCATCGATATGCTCCAAAACGGTATATCCGTCGGCTGGTGCGGCCATGTAGGAAGTCATCCCTACCGTGCCTGAACCGCCTGGCTTGTGATCACGGTTGATCGCCACGGTGGTCAAATCGGTTACCGCCTGGGCCATGGCCTGAGCGACCTGGCCTGAACCGCCGGCCGGGCCGTAAGGTACGACCATGGTCAGCGCGCGCGCCGGGAATCCGCCAGGGCAATACTGCAGGCGGCCAGATATTTTCTGAGTTTCATTGTGCTCCTCCGGGTTGATTTATTATGAGTCAAACAAATTATTAGAATATTTCGGCGGATGGTATACAAGCTTTCCAGCACTGTCTGGCACCAACGGTCAGTGCCTGTCCTCCCCCACTGCTGTCCTCCCCGACTCCCTTCCGTCATTCCCGCGCAAGCGGGAATCTCGTAATAGTGGCATCGTCCCGAGATCCCCGCTTGCGCGGGGATGACAATGGAAAGGCTCGGGGATGACTGGAAAGCGAGGTGGGAATGACTATGAAACGACGCAGAGTATGGCTTTGATTCTATTGGTAAGCCCGCCACAGCATCGAGGCTCCCGAAATCACCAGGATGGCGATAATAAGGTAATGAAATCTTGCCTCGCTGATACGGACGCGCAGACGTTGCCCGGCCAGCAGTCCCAGCGTCACCGGCAAGGTGGCGAAGGTTGAATAGAGCAGCAGTCGCTGATCGAGAATGTCGTATAGAAACAGGGTGATCGTCCAGGGTACGACCGCGCTGACATAGAGAAAGCTGATCGTGCTGACAAACTGGTTCTTGGCCAGGCCCCGGATCGAAATCAGGTAGGTGATCAGCATCGGGCCGAAAAACGACGATACGCCGCCGATGAGACCGGAGGCGCTACCAAACAGGACACCGGCAGGTTTAACCAGTCGATCGGGTAAATGCAGGCGAAACCGTGAGCCCTGCAGCAAGGCGAAGGCGATGACCGCGGCCCCGACCAGCACCAGCAGTGTTTTCTCGTCGATCACGGAGAGGATTTTGACGCCGGCCCAGGTGCCGATAAGAATGGCAACGAACGTCGGCCAGAAGCGGGCTATTGTCGCGGTGCTGCGTTCCGCCTGGGCGAATTGCCACAGGTTGGCAACCACCACCGGTACCGCCATGATGGCGATTGCCATTTGCGGCGGCAGCACCTGCGCCATCATCGGCACCGTCAGTAGCGGCGTGCCGACGCCCAGAGCACCCTTGATGAAACCCCCGCAACACAGCGCGAAAAAGCACCAGGCCACGATCCAGGGTCCGTATTCAGCCAGCAAAACGGGAATCCTCGAATAAAGCGCAGCATCTTAATCAGTTCACGTTTTTTTGGGAAGCCAGGATTGGTTGTCATTCCCGCATTACTGTCATCCCCGCTCCCCTTTCTGTCATTCCCGCGCAAGCGGCGGTCCGACGTATCGGAATCTTGCAATGGTGTCATCGTCCCGAGATCCCCGCTTGCGCGGGGATGACAATAGTGAGGGGGCGGGGATGACAATAGTAGAAGAGCGTGGATGACAGTAATAGAAAGGCGGGCACGACAGGACGGGGCGGGCACGACAGGGCGGCGAGATTGACGGCTGCTGAGCCACGCGACAGAAATGTATCGGTTTTGAATTCTGCCGGGCAGCGGGTAAACTTGCGCCTTCGAAAAAGGCGTCGAGTAAATGTTATGGCCAAACCGGCGGTATCCGCGGTGACTAACGCGAGTGAAAATGAAATAACCAGCGTCGAGCAGTTAATCGTCCGTGCGCGCGAGGCGCTACAGCAGTTTGCCGGCGCCGATCAGGCGCGCGTCGATGAAGCAGTTACCGCTGTAGCCTGGTCGCTGTACAAACCTGAAAATGCCAGGCGCCTGGCCGAGCAATCGGTAGCCGACACGGGTATCGGTAACGTCGCCGACAAGATTATCAAGAACCAGCGCAAAACCTTCGGTGCCCTGCGCGACCTGATGCGCGTGCGCACGGTCGGTATTATCGAAAACGATACCGGCAACGGCATGATCAAGTATGGCAAGCCGGTGGGCGTCGTCGCGGCGATTACGCCGTCGACTAATCCCGCCGCGACGCCGGTCAACAAAACCATGATGGCGCTCAAGGGCGCCAACGCAATTGTGATCGCGCCATCACCGGCAGGCTGGAGCAGCACCAATGCCACGGTCGAACTGATGCGCGCTGCACTGGGCAAGGTAGGTGCACCGCAAGACCTGGTGCAAATTCTGCCGCAACCGGTGTCGCGTAACATGACCCGGCTATTGATGGAGCAGGCGGACCTGATCGTTGCCACCGGGTCGCAGAATAACGTGCGCGCCGCTTACAGTAGTGGCACCCCGGCGATCGGGGTCGGTGCCGGCAACGTTCCGGTCATCATCGATACTAATGCCGATTTGGCCGATGCCGCGGAAAAGATCTGCGCTTCGAAAACATTCGATAACTCGACCTCCTGTTCGTCGGAAAACTCGCTGGTCATACTCGATGACAGGTACGAGGAAGCCATCGCCGCGCTCGAGGCTGCGGGGGCTTACCGCTGCAGCGCCGAGGAAAAGGAACTCATTGCGGACAAGCTCTGGGTGGACGGTAATCTGAACCGGGACCTGATTGCCCGCGATGCAGATGTTTTTGCGGCCGGTGTGGGGCTCGATGCCGAGGCCGCACAGGCGCGTTTCTTCATGGTCGAGGAAGACTTCGACCCCGCGTCGCCGTTTACCGACGAAAAATTATCGCTGGTACTGACAGTTTACCGCGCACGTGATTTCGATCACGCGGTTAAACTTGTGACCGATATTCTCAACGTGCAGGGGCGCGGGCATTCCTGCGGCATTCATACCCGCAACGCCGATCACCCGGTACGCCTCGCTGAAGAGGTAGATGTGGTAAGGGTTCTGGTCAACCAGGCGCACACCTTCGGTAACGGCGGCAGCTTCAATAACGGGCTCAATTTTACCCTGAGTATGGGTTGCGGCACCTGGGGCGGTAACAGCATCAGTGAAAACCTGAATTACCGGCACTTTATCAATACGACTCACCTGGTCACCGCGGTTGCCGAAGACAAGCCCGCCGAAGAAGATTTGTTCGGCGCCTATTTCGCGCGCTATGGTAAAGACTGAATATGGAGACGGTCCGCGCCTGCATCGAGCGGCACGCTGATGCCTCTGCCGAGCGCCCGTTTCTGATCGCGCCTGACAGCGAGCAGTCGCTCAGTTTCGCGCAACTGAAATCCGCGGTTGATGAACTCGGCCAGCAACTCGATTTGCTCGGCCTGGGGCGCGGTGCAAAAGTCGCCTTCCTGCTGAACAACGGTTACTGGACCTTGCGTCTTTTTCTCGGGGTGATGGCGAGCAATCGCGTTATCGTGCCGCTGAACGCGGTCGCTGGAACGGTGCAGCTGGTACATGTGCTCGATCACTCGGACGCGGAAGTCGTCTTCGTTGCACCCGAGTATCGTGACAAGCTGGCTGAAATCATGGCCCAGGTCGAGCGCCCGATCCGGGTCATCGAGACCAGCGAAGCGACCGGCCCTGACTGGCCCGACGAACACAATCCGGTCAGCAGTCCTGCCATGCCGGGTGCGGACGATACCGCGTTGCTGCTCTACACCTCGGGCTCGACCGGCTTGCCGAAGGGTGCGGTGATCAGCCATCGTGCGGTGGTCAGTGGTGGACGTAACGTCAGCGAAGGGCATCAACTGACCCCGGAGGATCGTGCCTTGTGCGTGCTGCCGGTGTATCACATCAACGGCGCGATGGTGACGGTATCGGCACCGTTATACAGCGGTGGCAGCGTGGTTATGCCGAAACGCTTCAGCGCGACCGATTACTGGCGACTGGTGGCCGAACATCGCTGCAGCTGGAGCAGTATCGTACCGACGATTATCAAATACCTGCTGGATCGTTCCGCGCAGGAACCTTTTGCTTTTGGTAGCGATGAACGTCTCGCGAATTTTCGTTTTGCGCGCTCTGCTTCGGCGCCGTTGGCGGCGGTTACGCTCGAACAGTGGGAGCAAACCTTCAAGGTGCCGATGATCGAAACTCTCGGTCTCACCGAAACCGCGGGCACGGTGGCGAGTAATCCGTTACCGCCGGCCGCGCGCAAACCCGGCTCGGTAGGGCTACCCTACGGCAATGAAATTATCATCGTCGATGATCAGGGCAATGAATGCCCGCCGCAGACGGTCGGTGAACTGATTATCCGCGGCAGCAATCTGCTGGATCTGTATTACAAGAATCCGGAGGCCACTGAGGCGTCAATCCGGCAGGGCTGGTTTTACACCGGTGACCTCGGCAAGAAAGACGAGGAAGGTTACATATTTATCACCGGACGCTCCAAGGAACTGATCATCCGCGGTGGCGAGAATATTGCGCCACGTGAAATCGATGATGTCCTGTATAAGCACGAAGCCATCCTCGAAGCGGCCGCGGTCGGGGTTGACGACGAAAATTATGGTCAGGAAGTAGTCGCCTGCGTGGTTGTCCGCGATGGTTACCAATGTAGCGAGGAAGAGCTCAAGGCGTTTTGTGAAGCCGGGGTCGGTCGATATAAATCGCCCAAGATTATTTACTTCTTCGATGATTTGCCTAAAGGACCGTCTGGAAAGATACTGCGCCTCCAGCTGCCCGAACTAATAGCAAAGTCAGCTGGCAATTAACAACCAGTCTTTTTGCCCCCCCCCTTTCTGTCATTCCCGCGCAAGCGGGAATCTAACCGGCTCTTAATGTCATCCCCGCGCAAGCGGGGATCCCGCAATGGTGGCATCGTCTCGAGATCCCCGCTTGCGCGAGGATGACAGAAATAGGGCGCGGGGTGATAACTGGTTCTGGGGATGTCGTCAGAATTTGCCGCTGGCGTAGAAATTGTCCAGTTGGGTCAGGTACGGTTCGAGGTCGAAGCCTTTCTGCTTTAACCATTCATCGTTGTAATAGCTGTCGAGGTAGCGTTCGCCGCCGTCGCAGAGCATCGACACCACACTGCCCGACGCTCCGGCTGCGTTGAGTTCGGCGATAATTTCAAAGGCGGCATAGACGTTGGTGCCGGTAGACCCGCCGCAGCGGCGGTCGAGCACCTGTTGCAGAAAATGGATGGTCGCGTAAGAGGCTGCGTCCGGCACCTTGATCATGCGATCGATGACCGAGGAAATGAACGAGGGTTCGACGCGTGGACGGCCGATGCCTTCTACATTTGAACCCTGTTGCAATGTCAGCGACCGGTCCCCGCTGTTATACGAATCGTAAAACACCGAATTCTCGGGGTCGGCAACGCAGAGTTTGGTGGCCTGGCACTGGTAGCGGATGAAACGTCCGATGGTCGCCGAGGTGCCGCCGGTGCCGGCGCTGACGACTATCCAGGAAGGTGTCGGGAAAACCTCGCGGCTCATCTGCGCGAAAATCGACTCGGCGATATTATTGTTGCCGCGCCAGTCCGTCGCCCGCTCGGCGTAAGTGAACTGATCCATGTAATGGCCGTTCAGCTCGTCGGCAAGTCTGTCGGCTTCGGCATAAATGTCGCCAGGCTCTACGAAGTGGCATTCCCCGTCATAGAAAGTAATCTTGTCGATCTTCTCCTGCGAGGTGCTTTTGGGCACCACGGCGATAAATCGCAATCCCAGTAGTTTGGCGAAATAGGCTTCTGAAACCGCGGTATTGCCGGATGACGATTCGATAATCGGGGTGTCCTTTGCGATCAGTCCGTTACACAGTCCGTACAGAAAAAGCGATCGCGCCAGGCGATGCTTGAGGCTACCGGTCGGATGCGTCGATTCGTCCTTGAGATAGAGATCAATATTGTCGATCGCGGGCAGTTCCACCTTGAGCAGGTGGGTATCGGCCGAGCGTTTAAAGTCCGCTTCGATGATGGATATCGCGTGGCTGGTCCAGTCACTCATTAGCTTGCCTCGATTCGGATGCGGCATTATACCTTTTGTTCATTCGAGTTAGCGACCGCTGTGAGCGGTTATTGCGGGAGTCGATTCAACCCGTACTTGTCGCGCAAGCTCGCCTTGAGAAAGAGCGCGATGTAGGAAAATCCCTGGGGTTTATCTTTGAAACAGATAATTGTATTAACCGCACCCGGATCTGCATGCGGATAAGTTTTATCGCCGACAACCGTGGCTTCATAGCCGCTATCCTGCAGGTAGTTGTCCACCTGGCCAATGCTGCTATCCGGTGTCGTGTAAGCACCCGTCGCTGCCGATTCGTTCGTTTTTACGATGACAAAATAATTAAAACCATTTTCGAGAGCGGTTTCCGCGCTCCTCAGCAGGGTCAGGTCGACAATCTTGTCCGCAGCTGAAACAGTGCTGCCGCGGTAGGCAACCAGGAAAGAATCCTGGTCGAGCCTGGTGGTCGATATCCGCTCGGCGTAGTTTTCGGGTTGCAGGGGTTTGGCGCAGGCGTTTAGCAACAGCAACAGCAGCAATGACTGAATGAATTTCATGGTAGAGGTTTCGTTCGACTCGTATCCCTGGTAAGCATACCCCGGATTCTGACACTGTCGAAGCTAACTGGAAACCGAAATAGCGGGCTTTGCCAAGTTGTTGATGTTTTTAAAGTGAAGTATGTCGCCGCAATTTCGCCCGGGGCGCTTTATCATTGCAGTCAGTACCCCTTAACTCAGTACGAACAACTTAACCCGATGACCCCCATCGGGTTTTTTATACGCTAACTCGAAGTCATCCCCGGGGCTCGTAAAAGTAGCCCCCGACAGGGATCGAATACACATTCGTTATTTGCCAGCAACAAAAACCGTTGCTACTGGGATATAATCGCAGATTATCAGTCTCGTAAATAACCGACGGCGCGTTCCTTACTGGCCGTGAAATGGCAGGAATATAATGGATAAAAAAATCAGTAAACGCTCAACCAGCGATCGTTCCACGGTCGACAAGGCACTGCGCATAAACCTTGACGAAAAAAAATACGGCACCATCGTCGAAATCGGTGCCGGCCAGGAAGTGGCGCGGCAGTTTTTCAAGGCGGGGGCGGCCGCTGGCACCATTGCCAAGACCATGTCCGCCTACGACATGATATTTTCCGACGCGATCTATGGTGTGCAGGAAGATGGTCGTTACGTAAGCAGGGCGAGGGTGCAGGCGATGCTGGAGAAGGAATTCGAGCTGGTGATTAACCGGGTCGGCAAGTCCCGCTCGCGCGCATCGCGCTTTTTTGCCTACGGCGCGACCGTTGCGGCAAGGAGTTTCAAGGGCGATAACGAGTGTCATGCCTGGTGTGGTATTCGAGTTCAAATGTACCCGGCCGCCGAACCTTCCGACATCATTGTGCACGTGCGCATGCGTGACAAGGATGCGGAACGGCAACAGCAGGCTATGGGTACCTTCGGGGTAAACCTGATCTATGCGGCCTACTATTACTTCGAAAATGCAAAGACCATCATTGAATCACTGACCGACAACCTCGAACAGGATCGTATCGAAATCGATTCGATTGAATTTTACGGTCCCTATTTCGAAGAAGTCGACAACCGTGCGATCAACCTGCACCTGATCCGCAGCTGGAAGACCCGCGCCATCATGTTCAAGCCGGACAGGTCGGTGGTGATACCGGCCGAGATGCTGTACAAAAAGAATGTACTCACTATTAGGGGTACCTTCAGGCCGGTGACCCGCCTCAATGTCGATATGATGGAACAGGGGCTGAAATTCTTCTGCAAACTGGATGGCGTGACCGAAAAAAACAGCGTGGCGCTGGCGGAAATCTCGCTCAATGACATACATGGCAACGACCTGATGGTATCCGAGGAAGATCTGATAGCGAGCGTAGGGTTGCTGAACTCGCTGGGTTATAGCGTGCTGATTACCGATTACACGCGTTACTTTTCCATGCGCGCCTATTTCAGGCGGTTCACCAAGATGCAGATCGGCATTGTCGTCGGCATCGTCAACATCAGGCAGATCTTCGACGAGAGCAGCTACCGCGGGGTCGAGGGCGGTATTCTCGAGGGATTCGGTAAATTGTTTCCGGACAATACCCGTCTGCTGGTTTATCCGGAAATCGACCAGTCCGGTGAATATACGGATTACGAGAACATCAAGCTCTCGGAAAACCTGCAGTACCTTTACCGTCACCTGCTGGAAAACAACTTCATTTTCGGTATCGAATCGAGCGACCATGATTTGTTCAATATTTTTTCGCGCAATGTACTCAAGCAGTTGCAGAACGGCCGCGGTAAATGGGAAGAATGCCTGCCGGAAGGGGTTGCCGAGGAAATTATCAACAACCGGCTGTTTGGATTCCGTCCATAAACCGGCTGGCATATTTCCCCCGGGGTTCTCAACTTCTTCGCTGCGATTCCTTGAAGCCATCCCCGCACCTTTAACCATCATCCTTCCTCCGTCTACTGTCATCCCCGCGCAAGCGGGGATCTTGTGACAACGCCACCATTGCAAGATCCCCGCTTGC
>Ga0049108_10000114_pt1 | contig 31812 bp, 33 predicted proteins | sample WorMetilPIANOSA2_FD_60020 | JGI IMG/M metagenome (GOLD analysis project Ga0049108, IMG submission 60020) | Marine gutless worms symbiont microbial communities from Max Planck institute for Marine Microbiology, Germany - Olavius ilvae PIANOSA.2 | ecosystem: Host-associated > Annelida > Digestive... | reverse complement strand
GAAGCTTGAATCAGATCACCGCCGATTCGGGAATCCCATTTATGGGTTCATGACCTAGTCTAATCTCGTTGGCAATGAAGACAGGGCGTCGCCCATTCATTGGCCGTTTGGCCCCTTAAGCTCCACTGTTAGATCCCAACGATCACAAATAATCTGTGGTGAGTGGGTCGCAAGTAGAACTCGAAATTTGGAGATCTTTGACATCTCATCTAGGTCATCTAAGAATTTCTCCTGCCACGCGACATGCAACGAAAGTTCTGGCTCATCGATGAGTATTAGAGAGTTATCTGAGACGCGGAACAATAGTTCGTAGAGAATTGCGAGTTCATGTTGCTCGCCAGAAGACAGCATTTCAAGTTCAAGCTCAGAGCCTTCATCAGTGTATATACTTAAGCCATCTCGACCAACTGATACGTTTTTGTGAAGGAATCTTGTATTTGAAATTCTCTTGAGAGCGTCAATACGCATGTAAAGGTCGTCAAATATGCTCAATTTGGTTCGCGCATCGCGCGCAAATACAGCGAGTACGCCGCGTCGCGACTCGTCAATGTCCTCCAATCTCGGAACTTCCCAGCCCTCAAGTTCTTGTGCCAACAAACCAGCTTCAACTAGTTGGGCGCGCCTCTTCTCGACAGAATCCAATTCGGCACGCAGAGAATCCAATCTATAGTCCGACGCTGGCGGTTCGTCGACAAGTCGTACCGGAAAGGTTCTATCGAGTGCTTGAGCCTGTGATCCGTACTCTGAAAGAGTCGCTTGCACTCGTTCAGCCAGTTCTTCCGAGTAGCGTCGAACAGTACGCTGCATAATGTGTTCAGAGTGGCGTGCGCGATACTGTGACTTTAGGCGGCCCTGATGACTTATGTGAGGATGTGTCAGTCGTTCGGTGTCAATTAGACGAACCGGTATTGCATGCCGAATCGCCTTTAGCCAATCGGGTGTTGTCGGCATTTCTACGCTCTCAATCCGGGGAAGGTCGTCCGCGAACCGGTCTAGAACATCTTCAAGGTCGAGCAATTCACCCGTACGACGGTTTCTCCATTCCGATGGCCCAATTTGATCCAGCATCGGGATATAGTCCTCAATCACTCCGGTCGGGTAGGGCAAGTCCCGTGGATTGATTTTGCGATCAGCCAGAAATATTTCTTCCTTGGAGGTCAGTGATTCCTTAAATGCAAGCGCCAGTCGTGTTCGCGATTTTTCTTCGGACTTCTCTTTTTGATTTCTTTCGACGCGGAGGATGGAGCCGTTGTCAAAGTCAACCAAGACTTGATTGAAAGGCATTCCTGCCAATCTGCGGAGAGGTTCGTTAAAAAGCGCGTTTGCTATGCGGAGAACCATAGTCTTGCCAAATCCGTTCGGCCCAATCATGATTGTTATCTGCTCGTCGGGTTTGAAAATGATGTCGTGAGTAAAGCGGTCAAACAGACCGGACACGAAGATCCTTTGAATCTTCATCTATCTCTCTCTTGCGTAGCGGTTCCGTATCACGCTATCGAGCGTAACTTAGTTGCATCTTCTTGAGCGACACGCAAGTCGGAGCACGTCTCCAGCCTCCCGTGGCAATCTCAAAAGCGGTCGTCCCAAGGGTAATTGAGCTCGCTGTTGCCTTGTCGCACCTATTGAACACCATGTGAGTTCATCTTAAGTCGGCTTTCGAGTTTGAGGTGGTCGAAATCGTTGATACTGGTGCTGTCGGATTGGCCGGATAGTCTGGGGATAATGTTTCCACAGCTAGCGGTATGAGAGCGTTTGGTGGGAATATCGGGCTTTGCGTGTTCGACGAGCGCGTGGGGATGGCGATCTTGCCAGGCCACTGTGAGTTCAGCGGCGGGCCCATTGAACGTATCGCGGAGGTCGAGTCCGAGGAGCCCCCGCCGTGCCGCCCATGGAACTGGGCGCCATGGTCATCTTCCAGGCGATCTACACCCACCTCGTGACACCCTACCATGGCATGCGGCTGCGCATCTCCATCGCCTGGAACATTGACGCCCAGGCCATCCCCGGCGAGGTCCGCCACGACGGCGTGCTGACCTGACGGGTGGGGCCGAATTGGCGCCGGGCCCTTGCCGGCGCTATGCTTCGGCCAAGATCGTCCCCAGAGACGACGCTTGGGAGGAAGAGGACGTGACCGGCGCAGTGCAGGAACGCGCGGCGGCCGCCGCCGGCCCGGAGGGCCGGTGGGCGCATACCTATGCAGCGCTGGACCTGGGCACCAACAACTGCCGGCTGCTGGTGGCGCGGCCGACCCGCGACGGCTTCCGCGTCATCGACGCGTTCTCGCGCATCGTGCGGCTGGGGGAGGGCGTCAGCACCACCGGGCGGCTGTCGCCGGCGGCGATGGACCGCACGCTCGACGCGCTGGGCGTCTGTGCCCGCAAGATGCGCCGCCGCGGCGTCACCCGCGTGCGCGCCATCGCCACGGAGGCCTGCCGCCGCGCCGAGAACCGCGTCGAGTTCTTCGCCCGCGTCTACGACGAGACCGGCATCGCGCTGACCGCCATCGCGACCGAGGAGGAGGCGGGCCTGGCGCTCGCCGGCTGCGCGCCGCTGTTCGAGCCGCCGGCGCGCTACGCGGTGCTGTTCGACATCGGCGGCGGCAGCACCCAGGTGCTGTGGGTGCGCGTCGACCACGACGCGCCGCGCGCGACCAGCGAGGTGCTGGCCAGCGTCTCCCTGCCGTGCGGCGTCGTGACGCTGTCGGAGACGTTCGGCGGCGACCGCATCGCGCCAGAGGTCTATGCCGCCATGGTCGGCCACGTCGCCGAGCACCTGGCGCCGTTCGAGGACGCCCAGCGCATCGCCCATGCGATCGACGCCGGCGACGTGCAGATGGTCGGCACCTCGGGCACGGTGACGACGCTGGCTGGCGTGCTGTTGGACCTGCCGCGCTATGAGCGGGCGCGGGTCGACGGCGTGCGGCTGGGCTTCGCCGAGGTCGACACCGTGATCCAGCGCCTGGCGGTGCTGGACTACGCCAGCCGCGCGGCGCACCCCTGCATCGGCCGCGAGCGCGCCGACCTGGTGGTCGCCGGCTGCGCCATCCTGGACGCGATTTGCCGCGCCTGGCCGGTCGGGCGCCTGCGCGTCGGCGACCGCGGCCTGCGCGAGGGCATCCTGCACGCGCTGATGGCCGACGCCGACGCGGAGGCCGTCGCGGCGTCCGGGGCCGCCTGAGTTTCGATGGCCAAGACCAGCGGCGCCGGCGGACGCCGGCTCAAGCAGGGTGTCAAGACCGCGCGGGGCCGCAAGGCCAGCTCGACGCGCTGGCTGCAGCGCCAGCTCAACGACCCTTACGTGCACGAGGCCAGGCGCCGCGGCTACCGCTCGCGCGCGGCGTTCAAGCTCGAGCAGATCGACGCCAAGCTGGGGCTGCTCAAGCCAGGGCAGCGGGTCGTCGACCTGGGCGCCGCGCCCGGCGGCTGGACCCAGGTCGCGGTCGAGAAGACCCGCCCGCGCGAGAAGGGCGGCGCCGTCGTCGCCCTCGACCGGCATGAGATGGACCCGGTCGCCGGCGCCGAGGTGCTGCTCGGCGACTTCATGGCCGACGACGCGCCGGCGCGGCTGCGCGCGGCGCTGGGCGGACCGGCGGACGTGGTGCTGAGCGACATGGCGGCCGACGCCACCGGCCACGCCGCGACCGATCACCTGCGCACTCTGGCGCTCGCGGAGGCGGCGCTCGACTTCGCCGGCTCGGTCTTGAAGCCGGGCGGCGCGGTCGTCCTGAAGGTGCTGCAGGGGGCCGACGAGCCGGCGCTGTTCGAGGCGATCCGCCACCGCTTCGCCACCGCCCGGCGCATCAAGCCGGCCGCCAGTCGCGGGGACTCGGCGGAACTCTATCTGGTGGGGCTGGGCTTCGAGGGCAGCGCCGCGACCTCGTAGTCCAGCCGGGCGACGCCGTTGTCGTAGCGCCTCGCGGCGGCGCAGACCAGGTCCGGCGCCGCGGCCGACGGCCCGAACAGGCGGATGCCGTCGCCCAGCACCACCGGCATGACGAACAGCTCCAGGCGATCGACGGCGCCGAGATCCAGGAACCCCGCGATAGTCTCCGCGCCACCCAGCAGCCAGACGTCGTGCGCACCGTCGCGTAGGCGCGTCGCCAGGTCGCCCAGGTCGTCGCGCCAGGCCGCGACCCCGTCCGGCGCATCGGCGAGCCGCCGCGACGTCACCACCCAGGTGGGGTGATCGGGGTAGGGCCAGGCGCCGAAGCCGCGCACCTGGTCGTAGGTCGCGCGGCCCATGACGATCGTCCCGATCTCCGCGAGAAAATCGTCGTAGCCGTAGTCGACGTCGTTGAAGGCCTCGAGCCAGTCGACGCCGCCGTCGGCGGTGGCGATGAAGCCGTCGAGGCTCTGGGCGATGTAGACGCGGATTTCGGGCATCGCGGCGGTATAGCCGCCGCGCGCCTACAGCGCCATCACGGTCTCGAGCAGCGTTGCCAGGTCCGCCTTCGGCGCCTGCGTCAGGTCCTTCGCCAGTTCGGCGGTGACGCGGCTTTGGGCGGCGCTGCCCAGCGCCGCGCGCAGGTCGCCCAACGTACTCGGTGGCGCCACCAGGACCAGGCGGTCGAATGTCCCCTTCGTGGCCGCGGCGTCGAGCTGCCGAGCCAGTTCGCGGGCAAACACCTGCTTCTCCTGGCGGTGGGGGTCGTGGCGCGGCTCGAAGCCCTGGTGCTGGCCGCCCAGCCCGGCCGGTCGTCCCGGTTTGTCGCGGCCGGGGCGGTCGCTGATCAACTCAAGGGTCTTCTGCCTCGACTCGTCGTGCGTGAAGCTCTTGCGCTGGACCAGGTCGCCGCCCAGGCGCTCGTGCACGAACAACTGCGCGCGGGCGCCGTTGGCGACCAGGATCCAGGTGATCGGCTGACGTGTCGGCATGGCAGTCCCAGGCAATCCGGTTGTTTCCAGTCTGCACACTAGCGCTTCTGCGGCGGATTTCCATGACGTGCGTCAGGCGCCCACGGGCCGCGCTTGTGACTCCCGCGCGGCTGTGTATATAAGCCCCGTCAACCTTCGGCCCAGGGTTGGCATGGACATCCGCGAAGCCCTCACATTCGATGACGTGCTGCTTGAACCGGCGGCCTCCGTCGTTCTGCCGGCGGACGTCGGCACGGCGACGCGCCTGACGCGCAGCATCGCGCTGGGCATCCCGCTGATGTCGTCGGCGATGGACACCGTGACCGAGGCGCCGATGGCCATCGGCCTCGCCCAGGCCGGCGGCATGGGCGTCATCCACAAGAACATGGACATGGCCCGGCAGGCCGACGAGGTGCGCAAGGTGAAGCGCTTCGAGGCCGGCATGGTGGTCGACCCAATCACCATCCACCCGGACCAGCCATTGGCCCAGGCGCTGGACGTCATGCAGGCCAACGCGATCAGCGGCATCCCCGTGGTGGCGCGGCGCACCGGCCGGCTGGTCGGCATCCTGACCCACCGCGACGTGCGCTTCGCCGACGACCCGGCGCAGCCGGTCAAGGAACTGATGACGCGGCGCGGCCTGGTCACGGTGCCCGAGGGCGTCGACATGGCCGAGGCCAAGCGCCTCTTGCACCAGCACCGCATCGAAAAACTGCTGGTCGTCGACGGCGAGCGCCAGTGCGTCGGGCTCATTACGGTCAAGGACATCGAGAAGGCGACCGCCTATCCCGCGGCCTGCAAGGACGAGCACGGGCGGCTGCGCGTCGCGGCCGCGGTCGGCGTCGGCCCGGCGGGGCTGGAGCGCGCCGAGGCGCTGCTCGACGCCGGGGTCGACGTGCTGGTGATCGACACCGCGCACGGCCATTCCCAGGGCGTCATCCGCCAGGTCTCGGCGGTCAAGCGGCTCAGCAACCAGGCGCAGATCGTCGCCGGCAACATCGCCACGGGCGACGCCGCGCGGGCGCTGGTCGATGCCGGCGTGGACGCGGTCAAGGTCGGCATCGGGCCCGGCTCGATCTGCACCACGCGGGTCGTCGCCGGCGTCGGCATGCCGCAGTTCACAGCCCTCGTCGACACCGTCAAGGCGGCGCGCGCCGCCGACGTGCCGGTGATTGCCGACGGCGGCGTCAAGTATTCCGGCGACCTCGCCAAGGCGATCGCCGCCGGGGCCGACTGCGCCATGATCGGCTCGCTGCTCGCCGGCACCGACGAGGCGCCGGGCGAGGTGTTCCTCTACGAGGGCCGCAGCTACAAGTCCTATCGCGGCATGGGCTCGTTGGGCGCCATGGCGCGCGGTTCTGCCGACCGCTACTTCCAGGCCGAGGTCTCAGACCGTCTCAAGCTGGTGCCGGAGGGCATTGAGGGGCGCGTGCCGTACAAGGGTCCGGCGACGGCGGTGCTTCACCAGCTGGTCGGCGGCCTGCGCGCGGCGATGGGCTATACGGGGAACGCCACCGTGGCGGAGATGCAGCGCAACTGCCGCTTCGTGCGCGTCACCGGCGCGGGCCTGCGCGAGAGCCACGTGCACGACGTGGCGATCACTCGCGAGGCGCCGAACTACCGTCAGAACGCGTGAGGCGCTCGACCGCCGGCCGCGTCGCCGAGGCGTCGTAGAGGATCGTCAGACGCGCGATCTTGCCGTCGTCGTCGCGCTCGATCAGGTCGACCACGTCGAACGTCACCACCGCGCCGTCGGCCAGCGTCCAGGTGTAGGCGAAGTGCAGCGCCAGGTGGCCGGCGCCGTCGACGTCCGTAAAGACCCGCTTGAGCGCGACCTCGGAACGCTGGGTGTCTTCGAACAGGGCGGTGTAGAACGCGCGGGCCGGCCGCTCCCCATATAACGGGGAGACGACGACGCCGTCCGGCGCGAACAGATCGCACACGGCGTCGAGGTCGGCGGCGGCGAGGGCCGCGAGGTAGGCATCGGCGAGGTCGTGCGGCGTCATGGCGGAGTCCGAAGGTTGACGCGGGCAGCATACACAAGGGGCGACCAGTGACACCGGGCGCGCGGATTGCCGCGGCGATCGAGATCCTCGACGCGATCGACCGCGGCACGGCGCCGGCGGACACGGTCGTGCGCGACTACTTCCAGCGGCGCCGCTATGCCGGGTCGAAGGACCGCCGCGCCATCCAGGACCGCGTCTGGGGCGTGCTACGCCGCCGCGGCACGCTCCTGTGGCGGCTCGGCGCCGACCGCACGGGTGTGGAGGCGCGGGCGCTGGTGCTGGCCGACCTCGCCGAGGAGGGGCTCGACGCCGCGACATTGTGCGACGGCGTCGGCCACGCCCCGCCGCCGCTGACATCGGCGGAGAAGGGCCTGCTGGCATCGCGCTCCGACGGCCAGGCCCCCGACTGGGCGCGGCTCAACTACCCCGACTGGCTCGACGGGCCGCTGCGACGGGCGCTGGCCGACGCCCGCGACGCCGAGATGGCGGCGCTCAACCGCGAGGCGCCGGTCGACCTGCGGGTCAATGCGCTGAAGGCGACGCGGGACGAGGCTCAAGCAGCGCTGGCCGCGGAGGGCGTCGAGGCCGCGCCGGCGCCGCTGTCGCCGCTGGGCCTGCGGATCGAGCGACGCCAACCGCTGCGGGGCCTGAAGGCACTGCGCGACGGCCTGGTCGAGCCCCAGGAAGAAGGCAGCCAGATCCTGGCGCTGGTCGTCGGCGCCCGACCAGGCGAGACGGTCATCGACTACTGCGCCGGCGCCGGCGGCAAGACCCTGGCGCTCGCCGCCGCCATGGCGAACGAGGGACGCCTGGTCGCCGGCGACATCGCCGCCGCGCGCTTGCGCCGCATGGCGCCGCGCCTCGACCGCGCCGGCGTGGAGAACGTCGAGCGCCTGGTGCTGCCCGCCGGCCTCGCGGAGGGCGCCGCCGACCGGTTGCTGGTCGACGCGCCGTGCAGCGGCCTGGGGACCTGGCGCCGCAAGCCGGAACTGCGCTGGCGCCTGACGCCGGACGGGCTCGCCGCCGACATCACCACCCAGCACCGGCTGTTGCGCGACGCCGCGCGCCTGGTGCGGCCCGGCGGCCGGCTGGTCTACGCCACCTGCTCGCTCCTGCAGGAGGAGAACGACGATCCGGTGGCCGCGTTCCTGGCCGAGACGCCAACCTTCCGCCGCCTCCCGATCGCCGGTGTCTGGCAGGAGACGATCGGCGGCGCGGCGCCCTGCGACGGCCCGGACCTGCTGCTGACGCCGGCCCGGCACGGCACCGACGGCGTGTATGCCGCGGTGCTGGAGCGTGCACCGTGACGTCGGTGCGCCCGGCGCGGCCCCAGGACGCCGCGGCCATCGCGCGGGTCCATGTCGAGACCTGGCGCAGTACCTATGCCGGCGTGGTGCCGGACGCCTATCTCGTCGGCCTCGACGCCAAGCGCCGCGCCAACTGGTGGCGCCAGGCGCTGGGCCAGCGCGGGCAGGGCGAGCGCGTGCTGGTCGCCGCCGATCCCGACGCCGGCGTCTACGGCTTCGCCAGCCACGGGCCGTCGCGCACCCGCGACCTGCCGCGGGACGCGCCTTGGGACGGCGAAGTCTACACGCTCTACGTCCTGCCCGACTACCACGGCCAGGGCGCCGGCCGCGCACTGCTGACCGCAGCCTTCGCGGGCATGCGCAGGGACCGGCGGCGCGGCGCCGTCATCTGGGTGCTGGCCGCCAACCCGACGCGCTTCTTCTACGAGCGCATGGGTGGCCGCCGCGCCGCCGAGCGGGTCGAGACCTTCGCCGGCGCGGAGTTGGAAGAGATCGCCTACGTCTGGGACACGCTGCCCACGGAATGACGCTAAGCTGCCGGCCATGCGGATCGGGGTCATCGGCGCCGGGGCGATGGGCGGCATGTTCGGCGGTCGCTTCGCCGAAGCAGGGCAGGACGTCGTGCTGGTCGACGCCAACCCGGACGTGGTCGCGGCGATCGACGGCGCAGGGCTGCGGCTCTCGGGCGTCGGCGGCGACCGGCGCATCGCCGTCCCTGCAACGACGGCACCGGCCGGCGTCGACCCCGTCGATCTCGCGCTGATCACCGTCGACGCCAACCACACACGCGCCGCGGCCGAGACCGCGGCGGCGCTGCTGGGCGACGGCGTCGCCTTGACGCTCCAGAACGGCATCGGCAACGTCGAGGCGCTGGTCGACGTGCTGGGCGCGGACCGCGTCGTCGCGGGCGTCACCATGCACAGCTGCGCCGTCACGGCGCCCGGCGAGGTGGCGCACACCAACGTCGGCGGCATCTGGTTCGGCGAGCTGGAGGGCCGCGAGAGCGACCGCGTGGCGGCGCTGAAAGGGACCTTCGAGGCCGCCGGGCACGACGTCACGCTGGTCGACGATCCGCAGGGCTGGATCTGGAGCAAGTTCCTCTTGAACTGCGCCATCAACCCGCTGAGCGCCGCGACCGGGCTGCGTCAGGGCCACATCGCGCGGGTGCCGGAGCTCGACGCGCTGCAGGACCGCATCGTCGACGAGGTTCTCGCCGTCGTCGCCGCCAAGGGCCTCACGCTCGCCGACCGGGACGTGCGCGGCACGGTCAAGCGCACCACGTTCCTCAAGTACAACAAGCCGTCGATGCTGCAGCACGTCGCCGCCGGCCGGCGCACGGAGATCGACGCGCTCAACGGCGCGCTGGTGCGCGAGGCCCGGGCGCTCGACGTGCCGGTGCCCACCAACGAGGCCATCGTCGCGATGATCAAGGGCCTCGAGAACGCCAACGCCCTGCGCGCCGAGGGCGAAGACAACGTCGAGGCGCTTGAGGCGGCGGCCGAGACCGAGGCGCACACCCGCGGCCTGTTTGGGGCATAGACGCTCACGCGATCCGACGCCAATCTGGATCAGGGAAGCCGCCGCGGCTGTCCTGCCAAGACGAGGACGAGGAAATGAAGGCTCTGCCGAACTGTCGCCTGCGGACCCTGATCGCGACGTTGGTGTTGTTGGCCGGGATCGCAGGGCCCGCCTGCGCGCAGTCGTCGGACGCCGCGCGCGCCAAGGTCCTGTTGCTGATGGAGCAGACCGGGATGGCGCAGATCGTCAACCAGCTCAACGCGCAGATGCTTCGCGAGATGGGGCCGTTGCTCGAAGGGGCCCTCAAGCAGGACTTCGCGGCCGAGGGCAAGGCGATGTCGCCGGACCTTTTCGCGATCGCGATGGAAGAGATGCAGGCGTCGATCAACGAGTCGATGCCAACACTTCTCGCGCTCATCGCCGATGAATATGCCGCGTTTTTCACGGAGGACGAGATTGACCAGATGATCGCCTTCTATGAGTCGCCGCTGGGACAAAAGGTCATCAAGACGCAGCCGCAACTCATGCGCAGGTCCATCGCCCTGGGTCAGTCCTGGGGCCGCGAAGCTGGCACGGAGGCGATGACCCGCGCGATGGCGCGCATCAGGGCGGAGGCGGCGCGCTGACCTGACGCAGCGCCCCTGCGCGCCGGCGCCGAATCGCCTATATCTAGCCCATGAGCGCTCAGCCCGACCCCGTGCCCGCCGACACGCTGCACGAAGACCGTATCCTGATCGTCGACTTCGGCGGCCAGTTCACCCAGTTGATCGCGCGCCGCGTGCGCGAGGCCGGGGTGTACTGCGAGATCCACCCCTATTCCCGCGTCGACGCGGCGTTCCTCGACCGCCTCGCACCCCGCGCCATCGTGCTGTCGGGCGCGCCGCACAGCGTCAACGTCGACGCCGCGCCCGCCGCCGACCCGGCGATGTTCGCGCGCGGCGTGCCCATCCTCGGCATCTGCTACGGCATGCAGACCATGTGCGCGCAGCTCGGCGGCGCGGTCGAGACGAGCGATCACCAGGAGTTCGGCCGCGCCTACGTCGACGTGGTGGACGACTGCGAGCTGTTCGACGGCGTCTGGGCGCCGGGCGACCGCGAGCAGGTCTGGATGAGCCACGGCGACAAGGTCAGCCGCCTGCCCGACGGCTTCCGCGTCGTCGGCAACAGCGACGGCGCGCCCTTCGCCGCCATCGCCGACGACGCGCGGCGCTTCTACGGCGTGCAGTTCCACCCGGAGGTCGTGCACACGCCGCACGGCGCGGCGCTGCTGGCCCGCTTCGCCCGTGGCGTCGCCGGCTGTGCCGGCGACTGGTCCATGGCCGCCTTCCGCGACGCGGAGATCGCGCGCATCCGGGCCCAGGTCGGCGACGGCCGGGTGATCTGCGGCCTGTCCGGCGGCGTCGACAGCTCGGTCGCCGCGGTGCTGATCCACGAGGCCATCGGCGACCGGCTGACCTGCATCTTCGTCGACCACGGCCTGCTGCGCGAAGGCGAGGCGGAGGAGGTCGTCGAGGTCTTCCGCGGGCGCTTCAACATGCCGCTGGTGCACGTCGACGCGGCCGACGACTTCCTCACCCGGCTCGACGGCGTCGACGACCCGGAGGCCAAGCGCAAGATCATCGGCGGCACGTTCATCGACGTGTTCGAGGCCGAGGCGGCGAAGATCCCCGGCACGCGCTTCCTGGCCCAGGGCACGCTCTACCCGGACGTCATCGAGAGCGTCAGCTTCTCGGGCGCGCCCAGCGAGACGATCAAGTCGCACCACAACGTCGGCGGCCTGCCCGAGCGCATGAAGCTCGAGCTGGTCGAGCCGTTGCGCGAGCTGTTCAAGGACGAGGTGCGCGAGCTGGGGCGCGAGCTGGGCCTGCCGGAGCACCTGGTCGGCCGCCACCCGTTCCCGGGGCCGGGCCTGGCGATCCGCGTGCCGGGGCCGATCGACCGCGACAAGCTGGCGATCCTGCGCCGCGCCGACGCCATCTACCTCGAGGAAATCCGCAACGCCGGCCTCTACGACGCCATCTGGCAGGCCTTCGCGGTGCTGCTGCCCGTGCGCACGGTCGGGGTGATGGGCGATCAGCGCACCTACGAGCACGTCTGCGCCCTGCGCGCGGTGACGTCGACCGACGGCATGACGGCCGAGAGCTACCCCTTCGACCACGCCTTCCTGGCCGCCGTGGCGACGCGCATCGTCAACGAAGTCCGCGGCATCAACCGGGTGGTCTACGACGTGACCTCGAAGCCGCCCGGCACGATTGAATGGGAATAGGGCGAGCGGGAGTGAGGCGCGGCGCGCCCTAGCTGCTGATGTCGAGCATCCAGTCGACGACGTGGCGGCCGCCGTCGACGGTGATCTTTTCGCAGATCGACGAGATCTCGCCGGCCGCGGCGATGATGGTCAGGCGGCGGCTCAGGCGCTTCAGCCGGCTCGTCGGCACGCCGGTGTTGGCGATACCGTCCCAGAACGCCGTGCCCTGATAGGCGTCGACGGTGGTCGCGCACATGTCGATGGCCAGCGTCGCCAGCGGCTGGCCGTAGCGGTCGCGCACGATCGGCTTCTTGGCCTCGCAGATCGTCGTCACCTCGGCGTAGGGGCCGGGCGAGGTCCGGAACAGGTCGGTCGTGATGGTCACCGCGTCGAGCGCCGTCGAGAAGCGGTTGACCAGGCACACCTCCAGGTCCTTGTTGTTGGTGACGATGCGGATCAGCCGCTCGTTGGCCGACTGGGTCGGGTTGTCGGCCACGGCGGCAGCACCGCCGGCGATCGCGAGTATCAGGACCGCAATGTACAAGCGCATCATGGGCCGGAATCTCCCGCGGGCGCAGGCCGGGGCAGGGCGCCCGCGGCGGCGCCCACCATCGGCGGTTATGGTGGAGGAAGCGTTAATAGGCGGTCAGGGCCACGCCCCGCAGCCGCTTGACACGCCCCCCCCCCGACCGCCGCATTAAACGCGCCCCACCCTGACGCAACCCTCCGTACCGGCCGCCGATGACCGCGAAGATCGACGCCTTCCTGCGCCGCGAAGAGGTGCCGTCGCCGTGCCTGGTCGTCGACCTGGACGCGGTCGCGGACGCCTACGCGCGCTTCCGGGTTGCGTTTCCCCAGGCCACGGTGCTCTACGCCATGAAGGCCAACCCGGCGCCCGCGGTCCTGGCGCGCCTGCTGGCGCTGGGCGCCGGCATCGACGTCTCCAGCCGGGCCGAGATCGTGCGCTGCCTGGAACTGGGCGCCGATCCCGCGACGCTGTCCTACGGCAGCACCATCAAGAAGGCGGCGGACGTCGCCTGGGCGTACGAACAGGGCGTCCGCATCTTCGCCTTCGACGCCGCGGCGGAGCTCGACAAGCTGGCGGTGCATGCGCCGGGGGCGCAGGTCTACTGCCGCCTCCTGGTCGACAACGACGGCGCCGCGTGGCCGCTGGCCCGCAAGTTCGGCTGCGACGTACCGATGGCGCGCGGACTGCTGCGCGCGGCGCGCGACCGCGGTCTCGCGGTCAGGGGCGCGGCCGTGCACATCGGCTCGCAACAGACCGACGCCGGCACCTGGGACGCGGCGATCGCCACCGTCGCCAAGCTCTATGCCGAACTCGAGCGCGACGGACTGGAGCTCACCCACGTCAACCTGGGCGGCGGCTTTCCGGCGCGCTACCGCGATGACGCGGCCGAGTTGGAGGCTCACGCCACCGCCATCGAGCACGCCATGGCGCGGCATTTCGGCAACCGGCAGCCGGCGATCCTGCTCGAGCCCGGGCGCTTTCTCGTGGCCGACGCCGGGGTGCTGCAGGCCGAGGTGGTGCTGGTCGCGCGCAAGTCGGCTGGCGATGCGATCCGCTGGGTCTACCTCGACGTCGGCCGCTTCTCGGGCCTCGGCGAGACCGAGGGCGAGGCGATCCGCTACCGCATCGCGACCGACCGCGACGGCGGCGCCGAAGGGCCGGTCGTCATCGCCGGGCCGACCTGCGACAGCGCCGACATCCTCTACGAGCGCGCGGACTACCGCCTGCCGCTCGACCTCGCCGTCGCCGACCGGGTGCGCTTCCTCTCGGCCGGCGCCTACACCGCCAGCATGGCCTCGTCGTTCAACGGCATCGACCGGCTGCGGGAGTTCTACATCTAGCCACCGGCGCGGCGCAGCGCGGCCGCCAGGTCCAGGTGCAGCGGCAGCAGCGTGTTGACCGGGTGCCCGGCGCCCGGCACCCAGGTGCGCGGCAGCCACGGGCGCGAGTTCGCGAGGCCCAGGCCGTCGAGCGTGCCGAGGTACTGGGCGGCGTTGTTTGCGTTGTCGCCGGGCAGTGAGACGACGGCGCCCGCGGTCACGACTTGCAGCCGCCGGGCCTTCTCGTGCGCTGCCGGCGCGGTGAACTCGCCGAGCGCGTGCAGGGCCGCCGCGATGCTGAGGCAGCCCTTGCTGTGGCCCAGGAGGGTCACGATCTCACGATCTTCGTCCAGCAGCAGGTGCAGCAGCGTCTCGGTATCGGGACTGGCGCCGACGAGCCAACCGGCGCGTGCGGCACGCTCACGGTCGAGCGGCGTGGACGTGCCGAGGCGATCGAGCGCATCGCCGAGGCGCGCATCGAACAAGGCCAGGAAGCGTCGCAGGCGGTTGGCCGCGCCCAGCACGAACCAGCCGCCCAAGGCCTCGGCGACCACGTCCGTGACGCCATAGCCCGCGACGATGGCACCCACCGGCGCGCCGCAGTGGTCGGCCAGCGTGCGCGCCAGCGCCGCGGCGCCGAGGTCGGAGCTGCCCACGCCGGCGATCGCGAAGCGGTTCAAGAGTGCGCCCGGTGCCGCCCGCAGCCGGTGGTAGTCGGCGTGCTTGACGACGCCCATGTCGCCTTTGGCGCCGCGCGGATAGACCACCAGGACCGCGCCTTCGCTGTGCCTCTCGCGCACCAGCGCGCGGATCTCGGCGCCGGTCAGGCCGGCGACGTCGTAGAAGAAGCAGTCGAGCGCGATGTTGCGCAGCTTGACCGGCAGCGGCGCCGGCAGGTCGACCGAACGGTGCGCCGGGAACGGCGTCGCCGGGCCGACGGGGAACGGGTGGATCGTAGCGGTCGCGGGCATGGGGGGCCTCCGGGGGCGAGGGTCAAGGTGACCATCGCGCCGCGGGCAGCCGCCTGTCCATGCTCTACGTCACATCGCCGGGTCGGTCAGGGCCGTGCGGCGCTCCAAAGCCGCCGGACTTGGCCGTCGCGGCGGGTCATGGCGACGAACGCCGCCAGCACCGTCGCCACCCACAGAGCGCGCCAGAGTCAAAAGCGCGCGTTTGGGCGCATTGACTGCGCGCCCGGAATGCTCGGGCGAAGCTGCCGAATCAGGCGAACAGCGCGGCGTTCAGGTGCCGTTCCAGGCTCTCGTCGCGGCATTCCTGGTAGTTGCGGCGGTGCTCGATGAAGCCGGGCACTCGTGCCCGGCAATCGTCGACAACCGCCGCGGCGCCGGTGGCGTCGCCTGTGTGCAGAAGGGCCGTGGCAAGGGCCAGGTAAGCTGGGCCATATCCCGGTGTTCGCTCAACCTGACGGCTGCCGATCCGGATTGCCTGGCCATACTCACCGGTGCCGAGAAGCGCGCGCGCAAACCAGGTCCGCATGGCCTCGGATCTTGGATCGCTCAAAGGCGCCAGCTCCAGCCCGTGCCCCAAGCTCTCCACCGCACGGTCAATGTCACCGACGCTTTGAAGCGCGAGCCCAAGGTGGGCGTGGGCGAAGGCATTGGCAGGATTTAGGTCGACCGCGCGCAGCGCCTCGGCAATCGCCTCGGCGAACGCGCCGGCGTTGAGGAGTATGCAGGAATGCGTTGCCCGGATCGCCGCGTCCCGGGGCGCCAGAAGGATCGCCCGCTCAATTGCCGCAGCGGCCTCGTCGATGTAGTGGCGCCGCGGGGCAAGCCAACCTTGGGTCGTCGCAAAGATCGTCGCGCCCGCGAAGCCGCTTGGAGCCCGAGGCGTGTCTGGCGCGCTGGCGAACGCCTCTTGATACAGTCGCCGCGCGATCATGGCGCCGACCCTGGTGCGGGTCAGTTTCGCGCTATTGGCCCGGAAAACCAGGTTTCCCACCGCATCGGCCTCTTCTCCGCTTGCGCATGTGATGGTTCCGTGGGCCTCGATTTCCGTCGCGACGGCTTGCGCAATGCGGCGTGCCAACGCCTGGGACCGCTTGGCCGGCGGCTTGCGACCCTCTGCGAACCGCTCCGCCCAGACCAGCCGGCCGGTGGCCGATTCGGTCAGGCGAACAGCCGCCACGGTTGATTCCGCCTGCGATGTGAGGGTCCCGGAAAGGTGGTAGCGCCCTGGGTTCGCGGGGCATTCAAGCGTCTTGAACGTCTGCCATTTCGGCAAGTGGCCCAGGAGTTCCTCATATAGGTCGTCCGCCGGTACGTCCGGTGCCGCACTGTTGAAGCGCGCGACGGTCAATGACGGCATCGCCTCAGAATGCGGCTTCTCCGGGGTCGCCGTACCGGCAAGCTGCGCGACCTTCCAGTATAGGCGATCCGTCTCCGGCGCAGGCGCGGCGTCAAACTCGCTGCGGAGGGCGCGGCGGCAATACTGGTACTGGCGGATCGCGCGATCTTGCGCACCAGACTCGGCGAAGTGCCGGATGAGGTGGCGGTGAGCGGTTTCGTCGGCAACGTCGATCCGTAGGATCAAGTCCGCCACCCGCGCGGCGGCCTTCGGTTCACCTGTGCTTGCAAGCGCGGCCATCCTCGCCCGCAGCGCCGCGAGAACATCCCTTTCAAGTCGCATCCGCTCCGTGACGAGCCAGCCGTCGAAGCCTTCCTCGCCGACATCAAAACCGTCAAGCAAAGGCCCGCCATAGAGACCCGCGACGATGCCCGGGTCCGGCAGGGACCGATTGAGGGTGCGCTGAAGCGACAGCACGTCGACCTCGGCGGCGCCGTCCCACAGCATCAAGCTATCGCCGGAGACTTCTAGCGCCGCCGCCGCGCGCCCGAGGTCGCGCCGCAAGGCACGGAGCGTTTGGCGAAGATTCATTCGGGCGCGCGCGTCACGCATGTCGCCCCAATGGAGGCCCGCGATCCGCTCCCGCGAATGAGGCTGGCCAGGCCGCAACGCGAGATACGCGAACATCGCCCGCGCCTTTCTACGGCGCAGCGTGATCCGGTTGCCGTCGGTATCTGCAAGCGCGAAACCGCCCAGCAGCCTCAAGGACAGCAGCCTTGCCATAGCCGGATCATAAACCCGGCCGTACCCGTGACCAAATCGGCGTTCCCAGGTCACGGCGAGGTCACGCCGTCAGGTTTACATCGGGCCGGGAGGGAACCGGCCCTCATCGCGACGACGCGGACCGGGCGGCATGCCGGGGCCGCGACAATGAAAGGAGTGATCTTGATGATGAGGAACGCTCTTGGTTTCGCAACCATGGCGGCACTTATTCTTGCCGCTCTACCTGGTCTCGCGGGCGATCTGCACAAGGCGGCTCGCAAGGGCGATCTCGACAAGACGATGGCCCTGATTGCGGCCGGGGAGGACGTGTCAGAACTCGACTCCGTCGTTGGCTCACCGCTGCACTGGGCGGCTGGCCGCGGACATGCCGACGTGACCGTTGCGCTGATCGAGGCCGGCGCCGACCCGAACATCGAAGGCAACCCGCCCGATCTGCTGACACCGCTTCACCTCGCCGCGTCGGGCGGGCAGTTGGAGGCGGCTGCGGCGTTGCTGGCGCACGGCGCCGATATCAACGCCGGCGACGGCACCGCCGGCACGCCTCTGCACTTCGCCGCCGAAGCCGACAACGCCGAGATGGTGGCCTTTCTTGCGTCCAAGGGCGCCAAACTGGATGCCACCAGTGGCCGCTATCTCGAGTCGCCGCTGCACTACGGCGCCAAATCCGGCGGCGACGCCGCTCTCGGCAAGCTCATCGAACTCGGCGCCGGGCTTGAAGCGAAATCACAGGTCGGGTTCACGCCGCTGCACATGGCCGTCTTCCAGTCGAACCGGCCAGCCATCGCGACGCTCGTGGCTGCGGGCGCGGACACCAACGCGGTGTCCGACCTGATGGGGACGTCGTATCAGGTCGCCGCAGGCAACGACGAGATGCAGGCGTACTTGAGGTCGCTAGGCGTGGAGTGACGCCGCATTGGCCGGCTGTCGCGGGCGCAGGGGCCCGGCGCCAGCGCGGCGTGTGCTCGTCTCGATCTCGCGCTCCGCCTGACGCCGGTTCACGCGACCGGCGCCCAGCCAGGATCACCGGCCGCTTCACGTCGCGCCCGGCGTCGCCTATATCGGGGCCCATGACAGCGGTGACACCCATTTCGGTCGCGCCAATGATGGACTGGACCGACCGGCACGACCGGTTCTTTCTGCGCCAGATCAGCCGGCGTGCGCGGCTCTACACCGAGATGCTGACGACCGGCGCCGTGCTCCACGGCGACCGCGCGCGTCTGCTGGCGTTCCACGCCGACGAGCACCCGGTGGCGCTGCAACTCGGCGGGTCCGAGCCGGCGGCGCTGGCCGATGCCGCGCGCATCGGCGCCGACCACGGCTTCGACGAGATCAACCTCAATGTCGGCTGCCCGTCCGACCGGGTTCAGTCCGGCCGCTTCGGTGCCTGCTTGATGGCGGAGCCGGTGCTGGTAGCGGCGGGCGTGGCGGCCATGCGCGGGACAGTCGACGTGCCGGTCACGGTCAAGCACCGCCTCGGCATCGACGACCAGCCGGCCTGGGAGGGCCTGCGGGACTTCGTCGACCACGTCGCCGGCGCCGGCTGTACCCACGTCATCGTGCACGCCCGCAAGGCCTGGCTGCAGGGCCTCAGCCCGAAAGAGAACCGCGACGTGCCGCCGCTCGACTATGGCCTGGTGTATCGCTTGAAGACCACGTTGCCGGCGCTCACCGTAACGATAAATGGCGGCATCACCGACCTCGATGCCGCCGCGGCGCACCTGGAGCACGTCGACGGCGTCATGCTGGGTCGCGCGGCATATCAGGATCCCTACGTGCTGGCCGACGTCGACCGGCGGTTTTTCGGCGCGGCCGAACCGGCGCCGAGCCGCCACGAGATCGTCGCCCGCATGCTGCCGTATATCGAGGCGGAGCGCGCCCGCGGCACGCCGCTAAAGGCGATCACCCGCCACATGCTGGGCCTCTTCAACGGCATCCCCGGCGCCCGCGCCTGGCGCCGGCACCTGTCGACCCAGGCCATCCGGCCGGACTCGGGGCCCGAGGTCGTCGTCGCCGCCGCGGCGCTGGTGTCGGAGCCGGCGGTCGAGGTGGCGGCCTAGGCCGCCTGCGCGGCAGCCACGGCCTGGGGCGGGAAGATCAGCAGGACCTGGGTGCCGATGCCGGGCTCGCTGTCGATCTCGACGCGGCCGTCGTGCAGCTCGATCAGGCCCTTCACCAGCGACAGCCCCAGCCCGGCGCCGTTCGAGGAGTCGATGAACGGGCTGCCGAGCTGGCAGAAGCGCTCGAAGGCCTGCTCGACGTCTTCCGGCGCCATGCCGATACCGTTGTCGGCGATGCTGACGACCAGTTCGCCCGTGGCGTCGCGCACGACGGCGATGTCGATGGCGCCGCCCGTCTCGGTGAACTTGATCGCGTTCTCGACGACGTTGAGCACCATCTGCCGCACCGCCCGCCGGTCGGCGTGCAGTTCCGCCGGCGCCGCGCCGTCGAAGCGCAACTGGAGGCCGGCCTCGCGCGCCGGACGGTCGAGCAGGCGGCGGCATTCGTCGAGCTCGGCGATCAGGTCGAAACGCTCGCGCGACAGCTCGAAGCGGCCGGACTCCACCTTCGAGAGGTCCAGGATGTCGTTGATCAAGAGCAGCAGGTGCGCGCCGCTGTCGTGGATGTCGCCGGCGTAGCGACGATAGATCTCGCGCCGCTCCTCGCCCAACAGGCCGTCGCGGATGACCTCGGAAAAGCCGAGAATGGCGTTCATCGGCGTGCGCATCTCGTGGCTCATGGCGGCCAGGAAGTGCGACTTGGCCCGGTTGGCCGCCTCGGCGCGCTCGCGGGACTGCTCCAGGCGCCGGATCAGCGACAGGTTCTCGAAGCGCAGCGCCAGCGCCCGGCTGTGCACCCGGTGCACCATGTGGGCGAAGAAGATGAACACGACGGCGTAGACCAGGGCCATGATGCCCAGGCCGGTCTGCAGCGGATCGCCGGCCAAGAGGAAGCGCGCCGCCATCGTGCCCAGCGCCGGCACGAAGAAGACGTAGAAGGCCGGCAGGTAGACCGCGTTGCTGACCACCGAGCCGGCGGTGACCCCGGCGATGGCGACGGCCAGGAGCGCCTGGTGCGGCAGGGAGTCCGGCACGAACAGCCAGATCGCCCCGGCGGCCCACAGCAGGCCGCTCAACAGGCACGTGGCGGTGTAGAGCCGGCCCCAGAGCGCCGGGCGGCTGTCCGCCAGCGTGGCGTGCCGGTAGGCGCGGTCGAGGCCGAAGCGGGCAAGCGCTATGGCGACGGCGGCGCCGGCGAAGCCGAGGCAGGCGGCGGGCGGCGCCGCGCCCCAGAGAAAGACGGCGGTGATGACGGCGAGCACGGCAACGCCCAGCTTGGCCCAGCGGCCGTAGTCGTAGAGCAGGCGGACCAGCTCGGCGTCGATCCTCAGGTCGGGCGTGGCCTCGGCGTCATGGCTCGCCGGCCGTGAACCAGCACTATCTGGCACCCGTCGTCTCGCAAATCAGTTGGCAAGGTGCCGGCCCCGGACCGGCGCGTAATCCAGATCGTTATCCTGGATTAAGAGAGGTTGAGGAGTCGTTAACGCGCCAGCGCCGACAGGGCTTCGCGCAGGTTTCCGCCGCGTTCGTCGAGCAGCGTGCGCCCGGCCTCCGGGCTGAGGCCGTGGGCCAGCAGCGCGGCCAGTTTGACGTGGCCGCCGGCGGCGCTCAGCGCCGCCTCCGCCGTCGCCGCGTCGCAGCCGACGATCTCCTTCACCATGCGTGCCGCGCGGTGGCGCAGCTTCTCGTTCGTCAGCTCGACGTCGACCATCAGGCCGTCATAGACGCGGCCCAGCCGCACCATGATCAGCGTCGACAACAGGTTCAGCGCCACTTTGTGGCCGGTGCCGGCGCCCATGCGGGTCGAACCGGCGATCGGCTCCGGCCCGGTCTCGATGACAATGCCGTGATCGGCGTCCTCGACCAGGGGCGAGCCGGCGTTGCTGGCGATGCCGATGGTGAGCGCCCCGGCCTGGCGCGCCGCGTCCAGCGCGCCCAGCGTGAACGGCGTGCGGCCGCTGGCGCTGACCGCGATCAGCACGTCGTCGGCGGTCGGCTGGGCGGCGGCGAGGTCGGCGAAGCCCGCCTCGCGGTCGTCCTCCGCGCCCTCGATCGACAGGGTCAGCGCCGCGGGGCCGCCGGCGATGACGTAGACCAGCCGCTCGCGCGGCCAGCTGTAGGTCGGCGCCAGCTCGGTGCCGTCCTGCACGGCCAGGCGCGCCGAGGTGCCGGCGCCGGCGAACATCAGCCGGCCGTCACCGCGCAGCCGTTCCGCCGCCGCGACCGCCGCGTCGCGCACCGCGGGTAGGGCCGCGGCGACCGCCTGCACGGCGGCGAACTGGTTGTCCAAGAGAGCGCCGAGCGCGTCCAAGGGGTCGGCGGTGTCGATGCCGGTCAGGCGGCCCTCCAGGCTTTCCGTATCCACGTCTCAGCTCCCCGCAGGTTCGGTCACAGCGGCCCCTTGCGCGGCCTCTTGTGCCACCTCGTCGCCGACGGCGCGGCGCAGCTCGATGATCCCGGTGTCCCGCTCGCGCGACGGGTGCACCCGGTTTGACAACAGCGCCCAGGCGTAACCGCCGGTGAAGTCTATCCACAGGCCGGTACCGGTGAAACCGGTGTGCCCCAGCGTCTCGGCGCTGCAGGCCTGGCCGCCGCTCCAGTCCGGATGGCGCCGCTGCCAGCCCAGCGCGCGCTCGGCCCAATGCGGCTTGCGCAGCTCCGCCAGCGCCGCCGGCGGCAGCACGCTGCCGTCGAGATAGGCGAGGGCCAGGTCCAGCACCGCATCGAGGGTGCCGAACAGCCCCGCGTGGCCGGCGCCGCCGCCCAGCGCCGCGGCGCGCTCGTCGTGCACCTCGCCGCACAGGGTGCGGCCGCGCCAGGCGCAGTATTCGGTGGTGACGGCGCGCTCCGGTGGCGTGCCCCAGCTCAAGCCGGGGGGCAACGCGAAATCGTTGAGCGGCCGGCCGCGCAACGTTTCCAGCGCGAGGCTCAGCAGCACGTAGCCGATGTCGGAATAGACCGGTTCGCCGAGGCGCCAGGAGTGGCGCACCAGCCGTTCGCGCAGGCGCGCCGGATCGTCGGTCCAGGTCTGGAACTCGACCCAGGGTTCGAAGCCGGCCTGGTGCACCAGCATCTGACGCAGCGTCAGCGGCCGCACGGCGACGTCAAGCTGGGCCAGGAAGCGACCCAGCGGGTCGTCGAGCCGGGCGACCCCGTCCTCGACCAGGCGCAGCACCTCGGCGACCGTGAACAGCACCTTGGTGAGGCTGGCCAGGTCGAACGCCAGGTCCGGCGTCAGCGGCCGCCGCTCGGGCTGCCACTCGGCGTCGCCGCGAAAGGCGGTGGCCCGGGCGCCGTCGGCGCGCACCGCGCCCAGCGCGATGCCGGGAATGCGACGCTCGGCGACGGCCGCCTCGATCAGCGGGAGTGCGGTGTCCAGCATGGCGCGCACTCTAGCACTGGCCCCGCAGACGCGTGCGGCTCGATGCGGTATGCCTCGTCTCGTGAGCACCTCGGAACCGGAGAGCCTCCTCGTCGCCGTCGACGGCGGCGCCACGGGCACGCGGCTACGCATCGCGGCCGCGGACGGCCGGGTGCTGGGCGAGGCAACGGGTGGGCCGGGCAGCCTGACCCTGCGCGGCGCGGGCGCGTGGCAGGAGATCCTCACCGCCTTCACCACGGCGCTGGGCGACCGGCCGGGCGAGCACCTGGTACGCGCCCGCCTCGGCCTCGGCCTGGCCGGCGCCAACGACGCGGCCCTGCGTGCCGTCTTCCTCGACGCCGCGCCGACCGTGGGCCGCCTCGAACTGGCGACCGACGCCTACATCGCCGCCCTGGGCGCGCACGGCGGCGCACCGGGGTCGATCGTCAGCGTTGGCACGGGCACGGTGGGCTACCGCATCCTCGAGGACGGCGGCAGCCGCACCGTCGGCGGCTGGGGCTTTCCCGCTGGCGACGAGGGCAGCGGCGCCTGGCTGGGCCGGGCGGCGGTCTCCGGCGCGCTGAGGCGGCGCGACGGCGTCGACCGCATGCCGTCGGGGCCGCTCGACGTGGACCTGTGGCAGCGCCTGGGGGCCGATCGCGACGCCATCCTGGGCTGGCTGCGCGACGCGCCATCGACCCGGTACGCCACCCTCGCTGACCTCGTGCTGGAGCACGTGGCGGACGATCCCATCGCCGAGGCCCTGGTGTACGGGGCAGCGGCGTCGGTCGGACGCCTGGCGCGGGCGCTCGATCCGGAGAGCCGGGCGCCGCTGGCGCTGCTCGGCGGCCTCGCCGGGCCGCTCATGCCCTACCTCGACCCTTCGCTGGCCGCGCGGGTGGTGCCGCCCCAGGGCTCGGCGCTCGACGGCGCCATGCTGCTGGCGCGCGGCGACGTGGCGGCGGAGCGCTTCTAGGGCGCCGCCCAGTCCGCCAGGATCGCTTCCGCAGGCGCGCCGGCGTCGAGGCCCTCGCGCAGGCCCCGGTCGCCGAGGATCGCGTCGATCCACCAGCCGTCGCCGCTCTCGGTCCAGCGGAAGCAGGGCATGAGCTCCCGCAGCGCGGCCAACAGCCGCACACCGAACGCCACGGGCTCGGCGAGCCCGGCCGCGCCGTAGAGCTGGACGCCGTCGCACGCCTCCGCCTCGCGCTTGCCCCAGGCCGGGGCGAAGCGGATCGGCCGCGCTGCGACGCCCGTTTCCCAGGCGTGGATGCGCGCGGCGAGCGCCGCGGGGTCGAGGCCTGGGGCGGCGACGCAGCGGAACGGCAGCGTCGTGCCGCGCCCCTCCGAGACGTTGGTGCCCTCCAGCAGGACCAGCGCCGGATAGAGCCGCACGGCCTCGAGGTCGGGCAGGCCGGGGCTCGCCGGCACCCAGGGCCGCGCCGGGGTCCAGGTCAGGTCGCCGGCGACCACCGTCACCTCGGCCACGTCCGCCAACAGCGCGCCCAGCGTACGGCCGTGGCGGAACGGCACGTCGAGCCAAGCGACGAACGAGCGCAGCGAGGGGTCGCGCGGCGGACCTTCGATGCCGTCGCCCAGCGGGTTGGGCCGGTCGCAGACGATCACCTCGACGCCGTGCTCTGCGCAGGCCACGGCCAGGCGGGCGGCGGTCGCGGCGTAGGTGTAGCAGCGCACGCCGACGTCCTGCAGGTCGATGACCACGGTGTCGAGGTCGGCCAGGTGCGCCGCCTCGGGCGCGCGGCGCGGGCCGTAGAGGCTGACGACGGGCAGGCCGGTCGCGGGCTCGCGCGCGTCGGCGACGTCGTCCCCGGCGGGGTCGAAGCCGCTCCAGCCGTGCTCCGGCGAGAACAGCCGCACCAGGCCGCCGTCGAGCGCCGCGGCGAGGGCCTGGGCGGTGGGCACGAATCCGGCGGTGACGCTCGCCTGGTTGGCCAGCAGGCCAATGCGCCGTCCGCGCAGCCGCGCCGGGTCGTCGAGCAGGCGGTCGATGCCGCTGGGCGGGTAAGACGGGACCGACATGTCGGTCAAACTACCCCGGCTGGCGCGCGCCCGCGAAGCCGATATGATCGCGGCGCAACCGGGGAGGGGACAGGTGACGAAACGGGGCGTGGCCGATCCGGCCGAGTTCCTGCGCGAGCTGTTCGACGCGGCCGTGGCTGCCGCCGACCCGGCGCGCTGCGTGCCCGGCAACCTGCCGGCGCCGCCGGCCGGGCGCACCATCGTGATCGGCGCCGGCAAGGCCTCGGCGGCGATGGCGGCGGCGGTCGAGCGCGCCTGGCCGGGCGAGCTGAGCGGCCTGGTGGTGACACGCTACGACCACGCCGTCCCGTGCGACCGCATCGAGATCGTCGAGGCGGCCCACCCCGTGCCCGACGCGGCCGGCCTCGAGGCCGCCCGGCGGATTCGGGATCTCGTTTCCGGGCTCAGCCACGACGACCTCGTCCTATGCCTGATCTCGGGCGGCGGCTCGGCGCTGCTGACGCTGCCGGCGGAAGGGCTGACGCTGGTCGACAAGCAGACCGTCAACGCGGCGCTGCTGAAGAGCGGCGCCGACATCGGCGAGATGAACACCGTGCGCAAGCACCTGTCGGCCATCAAGGGCGGCCGGCTGGCGGCCGCGGCGGCCCCGGCACGGGTCGAGACCCTCTTGATCTCCGACGTGCCCGGCGACGACCCGGCGGTGATCGCCTCCGGCCCCACGGTGCCCGACCCGTCGAGCTATGCCAACGCCCGCGCGGTGCTGGCCAGGTACGCCATCACGGAGCCCAAGGCCGCGTTGGACGTCCTGGACTCGGCGGCCGACGAGACGCCGACGGCGCTCGACCACGCCCGGGCGCGGCTGATCGCGGCGCCGATGATCTCGCTGGAGGCGGCGGCGGCGCTGGCCCGGGAGGCCGGGGTGACACCCCTGATCCTGGGCGACGCGATCGAGGGCGAGGCGCGAGAGGTCGCCCGCGTGCACGCCGGCATCGCGCTCTGCGCCAAGGCCTACGGGCACCCGCTCAAGGCCCCCTGCGTGCTGCTCTCCGGCGGCGAGACGACCGTCACCGTGCGCGGCCAGGGCCGCGGCGGGCGGAACGCGGAGTTCCTGCTGGCGCTCGCGGTGGCGCTGGACGGGGCGGCGGGCATCCACGCCATCGCCGGCGATACCGACGGCATCGACGGTACGGAGGACAATGCCGGGGCGCTGTTGGCGCCGGACACGCTCGAACGGGCGGCGGTGCTGGGCCTCGATGCCGTGGCGCGGCTGGCCGACAACGACGGCTACAGCTTCTTCACGGCCCTCGACGACCTGGTGGTGACCGGCCCGACCCTTACAAACGTCAACGATTTCAGGGGGATATACGTCGACTGATGCGGCCGTCCAGGCGGCGATTTCGCCACGCGTTCTCGCCGCGTGCCCACCCCTTGGGCACACGGAGGACCTTCGTACGAAACCGACCCGTTCTAACGCGGTCTTTTAGGCGATCGTGTTGAACACGCCGCCCGTCGCGCCGTTCGTAAGCACCTGAAGCATGCGCTCCCCGAGCTTCTCCGGCGGCATCTGGATGATGACGTCGCCGGTGTTCGGGTTAAGGATCTCCACGATGACCTTCTCGGCGTCCTGGTCATAACGGAGACGCGCAGATTCACCCTGCGGACGCTGCGGCTGGGTCTGTACGGCCTGATCCACAGCCTCGCTGGTCTGGATGCTACGATCGGGCGTCGAAGCGGTGGCCGAGTTGTCAGGCGCCGGACGCTGCACTTCCTGCCGCGGCTGAGGCTGCGGCCGTTGTGTGGCGCGGGCGCTGACGTCCAGCTCTGGTGCCGTGACGCTCATGATGCGTACCCTGGTTGAACTCCACTCAAAACAGCGATGACTTCAGCCCCCGGATCGGAGGCGCAACGCGCACCGCTTTGGCGCACGCTCAATGTTGCCGAAGCGACAGGTATATGCAACTGTAATAAGTTAGGGTTTTCAATGAGTTATCGGACAATTCTCGATGAGGTTTAGAGGAATTTACCTAAATTTTTCGTCAATTTTGCGCTTGTAGCGGGGTCAGTCGTCGGCCGCCGCGCCGCCATGGCGCGCAACCTGGCCGAGCGAAGGCCAGTCGGGCCGCGTTGCCACGTCGCGGGCGCCACAGGCCGTACAGCGCGTCTGGCCGCCGATCTCAGGCACCGCGAATTGCGGCCCCAGGCGGGCCACCAGCGCCCCTGAGGCCAGCACCGCGTGGTGGTGGCAGCGGTTGCACCAGCAGAACACGTCGATGCCGCGCTCGGCGAGGTCGCCAAGCGTGATGGGTCTGAGCTTGCCGTCGGCGGCGGCCTGGGCCGCGCGTTTGAATCCCGCCATGACCGACGTACCTGCCGCAGCGCCTCGACAACAGGGAATTCTCGAACATAACATGAACATCGTTGGCGGTCAAAACGATGGGCAGATCCCACAATGCGATGGACCGGTCCGCCGCGTGCTTCAGGCGCCGAGTTGGATTGGGCGGGGACGCTTGTCGAGCGCGGCCAGCACCTCGGCGATGGTGCGGGCCTGCTTCAGCTGGCGCCGGCCGCTGGTCAGGCGGTACTGGCGGTCGCCGGAGGGCAGCTTCTCGATGACGAACAGCGGCCGGTCCGCGGTATGGCGGAAGACGGAGAACACGGCGCGGTCCTGGCCCTGGTCGATGGCATAGTCGCGCCACTCGCCGTTGGCGACCCGGCGGCTGTAGAAGTCCATCAACTGGCGCAATTCGGTACGGCTGAAGCCGATCTGGCGGCGCGGCCGGCCGGCAGAGTCACCTAGACTGTAAAGCGTCCCCATAATGGCGTCCGCGCGTCCTCACCCCGTTTCTCGTTACGGTGAAGTGAAAACGATTTAGCCCGGGCTGTCCAGCGGACGCCGGCCCCGCGACGCCTCTACTGGACGCGTTGCGATTCGGTTTCGTAAGGATTTTCAGTGGGATAGCAAGTCATCGCGCCGATCGAGGCGTAGCAGGCGACATTCGGCCGCGCCTCGTCCGCCAGGATCTCCTGGCAGTAGGGCTTGCCGGCCAGGTCGTGGCGCAGACTGCAGTCCTTATCGGTCGCCCAGCTTATGGCGTGGTCGTAGAGCGTGCGATCGGTCTCATAGAGCGAGAAGGCGCTGCCCGCGGCGCTGAGGCCGAGGGCCACCGTCGAGATCGGTTCGCCGCAGCCGCCGAGCGCCAGCCCGGCAAGCAGCACGAGGCCCCGGGATCCGAGGGCAAACGGCTTTCTGGCAAGGTGCTCCCACATGGCTGGCAACCTAGCGCGGCGCTGGTTAAGGGGGCGTTGCGAAAGATGCTTAACGCGCCAAGAGTGCGCTAGGTTGAGCCGGCGACCCCGAGGAACCCGAGCAAGGAACTGTGCCCATGGCTGCGACGACCCCGATCTGCGATTTCGGCTGGCCGGCCGTTGACTTCGCGCTCCCCGGCATCGACGGCAAGACCTACAGCCTGGCCGACGTCGCCGGCCCCAACGGCACGCTGGTGATGTTCATCTGCAACCACTGTCCCTACGTGAAGGCGATCGCCGCGCGCCTGGTCGAGGACGTGGCGACGCTGCAGACGCTGGGCATCGGCGTGATCGCCATCATGGCCAACGACACGCAGGCCTATCCCGCGGACAGCTTCGACAACATGAAGGCCTTCGCGGCGCAGCACGGCTTCAATTTCCCCTACGTCATCGACGAGACGCAGCACGTGGCGCGTGCCTACGACGCCATCTGCACGCCGGATTTCTTCGGCTTCAACAAGGACTTGCAGCTGCAGTACCGGGGCCGGCTGGACGCCAGCGGCGCCCGTGCCGATGCGCCGCCGTCGCGCCGCGACCTGGTCGAGGCGATGCGCGCCGTCGCCGAGACCGGCGAGGGGCCGCGGGAGCAGGTGGCCAGCATGGGCTGTACCATCAAGTGGCGCCAGGCCGCCTGAAGTCTCACGCCGGCGGCGGCCGCGGACCGTGCCCCTGAGGCGCGGTTGCCTCGTTTTCGGCACACCACTATGTTACGCGCCGTTTTGGCCCCGGCCCGGAAGCATGGCCGCAGGGCAGGAGTAGCACTGTGTCAGATCAGTCGGATCATCTCTTTCGCGAGGTCGACGAGGACCTGCGCCAGGAACGCTGGGAAAAGCTCTGGCGTCGCTATGGCCGCCTGGCGCTGAGCGGCGCCGTCGCCATCGTCATCGCCACGGCCGCCTTCGTCGGCTGGCGCGACTACCAGCACGGCCAACGCCAGGCGCTGAGCGAGCGCTTCTCGTCGGCGCTGGCCCTGGCCGCCGAAGAGGGTCCGGCCCCTGCGGCCGACGCCTTCGCCCTGTTGGCGCAGGACGCCGGCGGCGGCTATGCGGCGCTGGCCCGGCTGCGCCAGGCGGTCTTCCTTGCCGAAGCCGGCGACGCCGAGGGGGCGCTGGCGATCTATGACGGCATCGCCGCAGACGGCGGCGCGCCCGGGCCCCTGCGCGACGCCGCCACCGTGCTCTACGGCTATCACGGCATCGGCCTGGTCGACGGCGCGGCGCTGGCCGCCCGACTCGAGCCGCTGGTGACGGAGGACAGCGCCTGGCGGCATTCGGCACGCGAGATCCTGGCGCTGCTGGATGTCGATGCCGGCGACGTCGCCGCGGCGCGGGCAAGGTTCGAGGCCCTGGCCGACGACGCGACGGCACCCCGCGGCGTGCGCACCCGCGCCACCGAAATGCTGGCCGCGCTCGGCCCGGCTTGACGGCAACGGCGGCCATGCGGCGCGCCCCGTTCGTCTTTCTGGCGCTGGCCGCGCTCGTTGCGGCCTGCTCCGGCAGCAAGGAGGCGCCGCCGCTGCCCGGCGAGCGCATCCCGATCCTGTTGACGGACGAGCGGCTGGAGCCGGACCCGCTGATCGCCGACCTGGACGTCTCTCTGCCACCGCCGTTCGTCAACCCGGAATGGCCGCAGCAGGGCGGCTATCCGAACCACGCCATGCAGCACCTGGCGCTCGACGCCGAGCCGGCCGTCGTCTGGCGTGCCGACGCCGGCGAGGGCGCCTCGAAAGACGAACTCCTGCTGTCCAGCCCGATCGTCGCCGAGGGCCGCGTCTACGCCATGGACACGCGGGCCACGGTCTCCGCCTTCGATTTCGCCGATGGCGGGCTGTTGTGGCGCACCGAACTGGAGCCCGAGGACGAGGAGGACGGCAGCTGGGGCGGCGGCCTCGCCTACGCCGACGGCCGCGTCTTTGTCTCGACCGGCTTCGGCGAGGTCATCGCCCTGGCGTCGGGCGGCGGCGACGTGCTGTGGCGCACGCCCGTCTCCGGTCCCATGCGGGCGGCGCCGGCGGCGGGCAACGGCCGCGTCTTTGCCGTCACCAAGGACAACCAGCTACACGCGCTGAACGCCCAGTCGGGCGACATCGAGTGGACCCACACAGGCATCGCCGAGACCGCCGGTCTGGTCGGCGGCGGCGCGCCGGCGATCGGCGACAACATCGTCATCGTGCCCTATTCGTCGGGCGAGCTGTTCGCCTTGCGTGCGGAGAACGGCCGCTCGCTGTGGTCCGACAACCTCTCGGCGATCCGCCGCGTCGACGCCGTCTCGGCGATGGCCGATATCCGCGGCCGCCCGGTGGTCGACGGCAACCGGGTCTACGCGATCAGCCATTCCGGGCGCATGGTGTCGATCGACGTGCGCTCCGGCCGGCGCATCTGGGAGGCTAGCGTGGGCGGCACGGAGCAGCCCTGGATCGCCGGCGACTTCATCTTTCTGCTGACCACCGACGGCTTCCTGGTCTGCATGACGGCGCGCGACGGGCGAATCCGCTGGACGCGGCGCCTGGTCCTCTTCCTCGACGAGGCGAACAAGGAGGACCGGGTGTTGTGGACCGGCCCGGTGTTGGCCGGCGAAAAGCTCTACATCGCCAACGACCGTGCCGCGCTGGTCGCGCTGTCGCCGTTCGACGGTCAGGAGCTCAATCGCTGGGAGATTCCGGGCGGCGTGCCGGTGGCGCCCGCCGTCGCCGACGAAACGCTGCTGTTCCTCACTCTCGACGGCGACCTCCAGGCCTGGCGCTGAGGCCCGTGCCCGCGACCGTGGTCATCGTCGGCCGGCCCAACGTCGGCAAGTCGACCCTGTTCAACCGCCTGGTCGGACAGCGCCTGGCGCTGGTCGACGACACGCCCGGGGTCACCCGCGACCGGCGCGAGGGCACCGCGAGCCTGGGCGACCTGGGATTCCAGGCGGTCGACACGGCGGGCCTGGAGGAGGCGTTCGACGACAGCCTCGCGGCGCGCATGCGGCGCCAGACCGAGCAGGCGCTGGACGCCGCCGCCGTGGTGCTGCTGGTGGTCGACGCGCGGGCCGGCGTCACGCCGCTCGACGAGCACTTCGCCGACTGGCTGCGCCGTGGCGGCTGGCCCGTGGTGCTGGTCGCCAACAAGTGCGAGGGCCGCACCGGCGAAGCCGGGCTCTTGGAGACCTACCGCCTGGGGCTGGGCGATCCGGTGCCGGTCTCGGCCGAGCACGGCGACGGCATGGCGCTGCTCTATGAGGCGCTGCAGCCGTTCGTCGACGCCGAAGCGGCGGAGGCGCCGGACGAAAACGCCGAAACCGGGCCAATTCGCCTGGCCATCGCCGGCCGCCCGAACGTCGGCAAGTCGACGTGTGTCAACGCGCTGGTCGGCGAGGAGCGGCTCTTGACCGGCCCCGAGGCCGGCATCACGCGCGACGCGATCTCGGTCGCCTGGACCTATGAGGGCCGCGAGGTGCGCCTCGTGGACACCGCCGGTCTGCGCCGCAAGGCGCGGGTGGCGGAGAAGCTGGAGAAGCTCTCAGTCGCCGATTCGTTGCGCGCGATCCGCTTCGCCGAGGTCGTCGTGCTGCTGCTCGACGCCACGGTGGGGCTGGAGAAACAGGACCTGACGATCGCGCGCCACGTCGTCGACGAGGGCCGGGCGCTGGTGCTCGCCGCCAACAAGTGGGACCTGGTGGCGGACCGCCAGGCGGCGATGGCGGGGATCCGCGACCGGCTGGAGACGTCGCTGCCCCAGGTCAAGGGCGTGCCCGTGGTGCCGCTCTCGGTGCTGACCGGCAAGGGGCTCGAGCGGCTGATGCCGGCGGTGCTGGCGGCGCACGCGGTGTGGAACCGCCGCGTCGCGACGGCACCGCTCAACGACTGGCTGGCCGCGGCGACCGAGCGCCATCCGCCGCCGATGGGCAAGGGCGGGCGGCGCGTGCGCCTGCGCTACATCACGCAAGCGAAGGCCCGGCCGCCGACCTTCGTGCTGTTCACCAGCCGGCCGGAAGACCTGCCGGACGCCTATCTGCGCTATCTGGAAAACGGCCTGCGCGAGGCCTTCGACCTGCCCGGCACGCCGCTGCGCCTCACCCTGCGCAAGGGCAAGAACCCCTACGCGTGACCGTCAGATTGTGCACGGCCCCTGTCCGAATAGGATTGCACGTTGCTCAGCAACACCCCCCACCCTAACCCTCCCCCTCGAGGAGACCTTTGCATAAGGGGGTGTTGCGTGATTCGATGGTCGGGTCGTTGG